>Ga0302249_1000314_pt1 | contig 44104 bp, 49 predicted proteins | sample AAG_UR_Val_MG_FD_193531 | JGI IMG/M metagenome (GOLD analysis project Ga0302249, IMG submission 193531) | Enriched activated sludge microbial communities from anaerobic digester in WTTP, New Holstein, Wisconsin, United States - AAG_UR_Val | ecosystem: Engineered > Bioreactor > Anaerobic >... | reverse complement strand
GTCGTGATCCGGTAAAAAAGCCCAAAAAACGAAAAACCAAACCCTAAGTTTCTGCCTTTCAACAAATTATAAATTAAGCGGTTTGCGACCAAAAACCGCTTCAAAACCCCAAAACAATGAAATCGATTTTCAAAAAAACGACAGGCTCTCCAGCCGCAACCGACAAGGTTGGCGACTATAATTTTAAAGAGCACTACCCCGATGTGAACATGAACATGATGTGGAGCGAGCTTTCTCCGTACATCCGTCAAGCCGTTCGGACATTCCTTTTGCCATTCCTGGGGCAGGCATACTACGATGATATCGCCGACGATATCCAGGCTGGGACTTCACTGACCACTCACCAGGCAGAATTTGTTGAGCGGATGCGCGATGCTGCGGCATACGCGGCAATTATGACCGTCCTCCCGAAGAAAAAAACGGCAATTACCAGCATGGGAGCCGTCGAACCAGTCGGCAAAGAGGGTACAACAAGCACCTCTTTGTGGGGATTTAGGACCACATTGTGGTCTGTTGCCCAGGATGCTGACCGATACATTGACCAAATGCTGGAGTTCCTGGAAGCCAGGGCGAAGGCAGGCGATACGAATTTCGATTTATGGGCCAATGATGCCGCCTTCAATATGGGCAAAGCCGACCTGTTCCGGACCACCGGCGAGTTCAACACTTACCAAAACATCAACAATAGCCGACGAACATATCTGGCTTTGTTGCCCATACTCAAACAGGCAACTAAGCAACATTTGATCCCGGTCGTGAGCCAGGAGCAGTACGACGCACTGGTGGCAGCCTACCGGGCCGACACATTGACCAGTGCGCAGGAAAAATTGCTCGAGAAAGTTCGAATGGCAGCAGCAGCGTGGGCGGTGTACTACGCTACAAACAAGATGGCCATCTTGCCGGACCAGGAAGGCTGGAGGGTGATATCAAATGCCGACGCAATCGACCAGCGCGCATACAGTTCTGAAGTGACCATGGCCGCAATCGAGCGAATCCGGGGCGCTGCGGAGCAGGATGCGCGCCAAAACACCGCTGACTTGACTGCATTTTTGGCCGAAAATAAAGCCGACTACCCGCTTTGGGTTGCCAGTTCAGCCAATCCGGACAACGAAACCACCTACTTTGTTACGCCGTTTGGTAGCGAATATGGAGCGGTAATGCTTTAGGCTATTGTACGTTTGTGACAAAACACTACCTTTGTCCCGCACTTCACAATTCATCGAAGCAATTTCGATTCCACTTCCTGGTTAAATAAAGCGGCTCCCTGGTTGCCCATCTTGCCTTACGGTGAGTTGTGGAGTGCCTTCTGGGGTAGCCGCGCAAACTTTTTTCTGTCATGCACTCCGACGAAAAAACAATCCGCGCTGAGAACCTGAAGGCCTTACAGGACGCTCAGCAAATGCTAATCGGCCGCGCCGATAGTGAGCACTCCTGTTTTGAGAGCCTGCTCATGCTCAACAAGGCAGCGCTCACGATGCTCTTGGCTCCAGAGATTGACGAGAACGATGCAGCTGCGCTCTGCGAGCTGCTGATGATTTCGGATGCCTTGATTCGAGCCGCATACGCACACTACAGGCTTCGAGATAAGAATTGAAAAAAGCCCGGCCAGAACAATCTGGCCGGGCTTTTTTATACCGATTCGACTTTAGAAAATTCATCCGGAAGCGCGAAAATAACCCCCGAGAAATCCCGAACCTCTTTGTTCACCACGCCCAAGGTTTGCAAATACCGCTGCGTGGTGGACAAGGATTTGTGCCGTAGGTGCTTCTGAAGCGCCATGATATCCATCCCTGCCTTCACCATCGCGATGGCCCCAGTATCCTTCCAGGAATAGGCCGTGTACCCCTCAATGCTTTTTAGCATTTTTGCTTTCAGCATCGCCTGGAGCATTTCCCGAAACCGGTCACTGATGGTATTTCGCCCGCAGCAGACCTTTGGATGTGGCTTAAGCCCAAGCCCAAATATTAGCTGATATGCCGGTATCTTATCAATTTCAAAGCTTCGCAAGGTTGGAACAACCGAGGACGGAATGGTAATAAATGCCCGTTCCTTATTCTTGGTCTGGTCACCACCCAGCACAATCAGCCCCCTATCAAGGTCAATGTCTCGAGCTCGCAGCCTTCTAAGCTCGCTCAACCGCAAACCACAGTGACTTATTAGCAGAATTGCCAGGTAAACCGGTCGGTTATGCAGATACACATACCTCGCGATGATTGTCGAATCTCCCTGCTCAAACGGATGCCGCAACTTCTGCTCCTCCTTTCGGGGTTTGTGATTGGCAAAAGGGTTCTCCTTTATGTATTGGCGCTCCACGAGCTCATAGAACAATGCCCTCATATTGATGAGGTAGTTGTTATAGGTTCGGTTTTTCACCGCATTCCCATAGCGGTCTTTTCGCTCCAGGAGTATGTGATCAAGGAACAACTTCGCCTTTGCCCGGTCAAATGCCGAAATCGGCAACCCGTCCCACTTCTGGAGCTTTAGCCACTCAGAGAAAATGTTTGTGAAGCTTGTGTAGGTGATCCTGGTGTGTTCCCGGTCGGAGGTGCATTTGAACCGAAGGGCCACCTGAATGGCATCCAGGATGTTGGTGTTGCCCTGTGCGGAGACGGCAATCTCTTTTCGCCTGGCCACGTCCGCCCATTCCTTCATTTTTTCCTGAAGGATAAACTGCGCTCTTTCTTCCCTAAGTGTGGGTTCTGTGATGAAGTGCGACCTGTTTAAGTCAAACGTTTGCCGACAGCGGACTCGACTTGTGGTGCCTGGCACAAATTCTTCCCATTCAATCAGCCATTTCCACCCTTTAACTAGCCTGGGAGGCTTAAGGTAAGCGTACTGAGGTGAGTGCATTTTTTTTTTGGCCATGCAGAGGGAGACTCATTGCAATGCCAAAAAGTTGCCAATTTTTAGAACCTAATTTTGCCGCGCAACTCCTTGAAAATCAATTTGTTGCGCGGCTTTTGTGTGCGGGAAGCGAGAAGGCGCACCCCCAATACAACCCCAATAAAGCCCACTTCAACCCAAATACACCCCCCATTTCCCGCACCAAACACCCCTTCCAGCAACGTTCTGGCAACGTTTTGGCAATCTTAGTTTATTGATTATCAAACCTTTGTACTATTTTATTGGATATGTTTTGCATATTTCAAAACATCTTGTTACTTTCGTCCTGCCTTACTTACATATCTCCCCTGTATATCCTTTCTTGGTTGATCAGATCATGTAACCAAACCACACATTTATATGAAAAAGGCATTAGAACACCTGCCAATCTTCAACGGCAGAAAAATCCTCACCACCCTTCAAAATGGCGAATGGTATGTAGCTATTAAGCCTATTTGTGAGGCTCTTGAAGTCGACTACATCCAGCAATTTAAGAACTTGAAAGAGGATGGAATTTTAGCTCAACTATTGTGTGAACACACAACAGTTGCCGCCGACAACAAGCTCCGAAAAATGACCTGCCTACCCGAGCGCTACATCTACGGTTGGCTCTTTTCCATCCGCTCCGAAAGCCCAAAACTCCTAGAGTACAAGCGCACCTGCTACGACCTACTCTACAACCACTTCCACGGCATGCTATCCGGGCGAGCCGGGTTCATTCAGCAGAAATCCGAAATCGATATCAAAATCGAAAAGCTGGAGGAAAAACTCCTCGAAACCGAGGAGTACAAAGAAATCCAAGACCTAAAAGCCCAAAAGCTCCAACTCTCCAGAAAACTATCCGCCCAGGTAAAAGAATACGATGTGGCCATCACATCCACCCAAGGCTCTCTATTCCCTGATGCGGCACTCAACTAGGTTCTAATTCCTTTTCATATACACCCGCCCAGAAGCAACTTCAGGGCGGGTTTTTTATTTGCCACCACCCCGACCCTCCACCTCAGCCTTCCACTTCTCCAACTCCTCCACCCGAGCAATCAAATCCCGTAAACCAGCAAGCGGGTCACTTTTGTATTCCTCCTCCAGGTCCTCTAAAGTCCGGGGCTCGCCTACGTCAATTTGGTAGCTATCTACTACTCTCCTCATCTCCCCATTGCCTGAAATAAGCCAGTCCGGATTGAACCAAGTATAGCAATCTGCTACTTCGTAGGCGAAATCGGCAGAAATTTTCCTGTATCCGTTTAGCAATTGCGATACCACAGCGGGCTGCTTACCGATGCTTTTCGCAAACTCTTTGTCTTTGATTATCAGCGTGTTAATGAATAATCGGAGCCTTTTACGGCGCGCTTCAAAAATGTCATCCATTATACAAAGTTGCAAACGCCTGAAAAAAATTAGCAAACGCTATTGTTTGAGAATAGCAGACGTTATACATTTGTGACAATATTAAACACTTGTGACAAATTGGAGAACAAAAACATTTTCAACTACCTCGCCGCCGAACGCCTGAAGCTCAGCTTCCGCAACTGGTGGAAAACAGCCTACCCCCACGAAACGGTGCCTTCATACCGCACCATCCTCCGGGCCGGCGAACGCCTCGATGAGGGCGAGGCGCTAACCAGCTCGCAGCAACGCGCGTTGGAACGCGCACTGGAGTATCAGCAAACAAGGCTCGGTAGAGCCGCTTAAATCATAATGTACTAGGCGGGGGCAAAAGAGCCGTCGCATCGATGTTTTTACCATTCCTACAGGGGGCGGTCTCACCGAAACACCGCCCCCAACTTAGTCGCAACCATGAAGTGTGTTATACGGGGAAATCGAAACTGTGAGAGCGCTGAGACCCGGGCGGAGGAAGGCCCGCCCGGGTAAATTTTGATAGGAATTTTCATTTGGTTCAGGAGTCGCCCCCGCAAAAGAGCGGGCGTTGCTCTTTAGGATAATATGATTTTACACGGTCAAGGGGTGTAGCAATATGCCCCTTCCAAAATCGCGCGATAGAGCAGTTGGTAGCTCGGTGGGCTCATAACCCGCAGGTCACCGGTTCGAGTCCGGTTCGCGCCACCGGTTTTAAGGCGGGTGAAACAGGGGGACGTTCAACGGAATGTCCCCCACCCTTCTTCAAGACATTGCCGGGCCAGGGTTCATACAAACAGTGCTTTGATTGAAGTTCACCCTGGTGCGGCAAGAGCAATCTCGTCATGAGATTATATCGGGAATCCAGCGGCCCCTGCAAATGAGCAGGGGCCGTTCCTCCACCAGAACATTCAAGGGCTAAAAGCCCGCTAGCAATGATAGTAGTACGTCGAGTGTGGCCACCGAGCAAGGTCGGTGGCATTTTTCACGCTCAAGTGTGAAATCCTTTTCGGCAGAGAAAGGGGTAGAGCCTTGGGGAAACATTCACCCTTAGCATACTGCACATATGCAATTCAACATCCAACTCCGAATCGGAGGAGAAGTCCAAGGAAACGGCTTCTACTCCAATAGTTCAAGCCCTGGCAGCCCAATCGCAAAACACCTCGCTGATGGCATCACTGTCAACAAGCGCTGGATTAGTCGGGCTGTAATGGAGAACTGGCACACAGCACACCTCCCGTCAAACAGTAGGCAGAAAAAAAGCGCAAGCCCTGCACAGGCCTACGCTTAGTATTAAAACCTGGCCCGAGCAATCGGGCCAGGTGAATCGGTTGACTTGGCACGACACGCCAAGCCAACCATCATCAGTGACACAAAAGTACAAAAAAATCATCAGTAATGTACACTTTACCCGCCCAACACAATGCTGAAGACCGAGCCAACTCGGCTTTTTTCAAGGTAATGCAGAGCGCCCCAATGGGTTTGCTAATTTCCGCTGCACTGGGGTTTGCCCTGGTCGGAATATTCCAGTTCCTGTTCTATCTCGATGTACTGCCTTCCCGCTGGCAGCCTGCGCTCTTGTGGGTGCTAAGTATCGGGCTTTCCGCTTTCTTCGAGGGCCTCGCATTCTTTTTCCTGCTCACTACGGTTCGCGACTTTTCCGCAGGAGCAAAGCGGGAAGGATGGATAGGCGCATTGGCTTCCTTCCTATTGCTCACCTATTGCATGTGGGAAGCGCACCACATCGCCGGAAAATTTGACGACAACACACCGGAAGGATACTGGACAATAGCCGGAATCGTGGGCACCATAACCGTTATCCTTCGCGTAGTGGAACTCCGCATCGCCCTCACGGTGACACACGAGTACAAGCGGAAAAGTGCACTGGCCGAAGCGGAAGTCAAGATGCAGGAAATGGGGCGCGACATAAAGGACTTGTCTTCCCAGCTAGTAGAGTACAAGCGGAAAGAAGAACAGGAAGCGCTCCGGTTGGAAGCGGAGGCAGAGGCTCAACTACAAAAGGAAATGCAGCGAATCGAAGAGGAAAGGGAGTCCGCTCACCGGATGGCACTACAGGAAGCCGAACGCCTCAAGCGGCAACTTGCCTCGATGGAAAGGACCAAAGGAATTGCCATAACATCGGTTAGTGCTGAAGACATGAAGCGGAAAGCCAGGGAGTTCTACGAGCGGAATGGCATTCCGCCAACACAGCAACAAGTGGCGGAAATGTGCGGGCTAAAGGACGCAAAATCTGTCCGGCTTAAATTCCCGAACGGAACATGGGAACGATACATCCTCTCCATGAAAGAGGATTTGGCAGAAGCTTAACCGGAAAATTTCACCATTCAATTCATATCAACAATGCAAAAGTTAATGCTCAGATACCGCAAGTTCACCGATAAGCTCGAGGAGTTTTATCAATACTCCAGGGAGAAAATCGGCCTTGAGGATACAGAGACCAACCGGCAAGCGCTGGGGACGTTCCTCGGCGTTGTGTCCTGCGTAGGAATTTACTACACGATGTTGATGCTGTCTAAAATTGCCAGTCTGGCAATAGACGCTACAGCCACCGTGATTGCAATCATCCAATAAAAAGAACGCCTTATGAGTACGACACACTCGAACGAGGGAATTTTCACATCAGTGGCCACAAGGTGCTTCCTGGCTATATCAACCTGCGTGGCAATTTACTGCTGGCTGTTTGTAGATTTTTCCCCCTTGAGCCGTATGAAAATAACGGTAGAGGAAGAGTCAACCGAAACGGTAAAGGGAACACTGGAGGGCACCGAATCCGTGGCCATCATCGATGGCCATAACGACCCAGCCCCCGCAAACGTAGAGGAGCTTTCAAGTGGCGACACCGAGGAGTACATCAATCGGTACAAAAAAGTGGCCATCTATGAAATGGAGAAGTTCGGAGTTCCGGCCTCGATAAGCCTGGCCCAAGGCATTATTGAAAGCCGGGCAGGCTCCAGCCTACTGGCCCAAAAATGCAAGAACCACTTTGGCATTAAGTGCTGGAGCAAAAAGCACAAAGGCTGCTGCATGAAGTTCAAGGACGATAACAACAACGACTCCTTCCGTTTTTTTGAAAAAACAGCCTGGGAGAGCTGGCGCGCGCACAGCAAACTGCTGTCGTCCGGTAGGTACAAAAAACTCCACCGGCACGGCCGCGACTACCGAGCTTGGGCCTACGGACTCAAGGCAGTCGGATATGCCACCGACCGAACCTATGCAGAAAAACTGATTGGTGTGATTGAACGCTACGACCTACACCAATACGACCGCTAAAACTAAAAACATCCCCCCGCCCAACCCCAGCACAGAATAAGAACCTAGTGCCGGCAGGGTGGGGGGCCTTTAATCCAGAACGCTTCGTGCTTACCTCCCCGGCCTCCGGCTAGGCAAACACTATAACATTTCCGGGAAACATTTAACACCACCTGCCCCCCGGCAGTAAGGCCACAGCCATATCCGGCTTGAAGTCCTTTTGCGCGGGGTGGGGGTGGGGCAACATTTACGGCTCAATTCATTCACCCATGCGCAAGAAATTCAAAATACACCCTTGGACTGAGGAGGAGGTCAACGTGCTGTTTGACCACTGGGAAACCAAAGGCCCCGCTTTTTGCCTGGAAGTGCTACACGCGATGGGATACACCCACCGCACAGAATCAGGCGTGGCCGGCATGGGGCGAATTGCAGGTCTGAAATACAAGGGACCACGGCTCGGTTGTCGCAAAAAAGGGGATGTGCCCGTGAACAAAGGGAAAGGGATGAGCGAGGAGTTAAGGGCTAAATGCGCCCACACCTGGTTCAAAAAAGGAAATCGAACGGGGGCTGCCAACAACAATTATGTGCCCATTGGCTATGAAAGAGTTAGGGGCGACGGATATACGTGGATTAAGGTCGCCGAAGGCACCTGGAGAGAAAAGCATAAGATAGTTTTTGAGCAGCATTTTGGCTCAATCCCGGTAGGCCACCTGGTAGTTTTTAAGGATGGCAACCCACTGAACTTCTCTCCGGACAACCTGGAGGCAATCACCCGAAAAGAACACGTAAAGCGCAACAGATGGGGCAATGGGCCTTCAGAATTCTCGCTCATATCAGGGCGAGCCGCCATGGCCAGGCTCAACAAACTCGGCATAAGCGACAAGGCAATCCGGCACAACCCGGAGCTCTTGAAACTGGCTCAAGCCGAAACACTTCTCAAACTTCAAACCCGCAAACGTCATGCAACTCACACTTAAACAACAGGGCAAAATAGAATCGCTAATCGGAAAGGTCTGGATGCACAAATCCACCAACTACACCTTCACCGATTTTACACTGGTGGGCGAAAAGGTGATTTTTTCCACCGACGTGAAGGCCATAACAGTCAGTATCGACGACTTGGATGCCTTCATAAAAGATCTTCTACCAGTCGATTCTCTCCCTTCCAACCAATCTGTCAACGTAATCAATATCCCAGGCGTAGAGCTCTCCATTTTCGGTGAAATCGCTACCGGCCTCATGACTTCCTTCAGGGAAGTTCAAGGTGCCAAGGGCAATGATGAACAGTTCTTGAACCAGGCCATAAAGCGGTCGAGGGCCAAGATTGATATCAGCCGAACAATGACCGGAATCGCCAAACTCGCACTCGACGTAAACAAGGCCAAACGGGGCCAAAAATAACCACCACCCATGCTAACACTATTCATAACCTCCACCATACCACCCGCCCAAATGGACGACGATGGCCTCGAGAGCCATATCCAATTGCTGTTCTTTCAACTCGAATCCATCCTGCTCGAAATGAAAGATTCCTGGAACAAACCTGACCGAAAACAGGCCTACGAAATCCTCCGGACTCAACTCCAGGAAAAAAAGGACGAACTCAGCGCCGCGCAATCCGTGTACATCTTCCGCATGGAATCCATGCGATAATCGTCGAACAACCCTTCATCATGATCAGAAACGCCGAGCAAATCCGCCTAGAAGTAAACGCCGTCGATGTTATCGGCCGCCACGTAACACTAAAAAGACGTGGGGTAAATTACATCGGTCTGTGTCCATTCCACGACGAAAGCACCCCCTCTTTCACCGTGTTCCCAAACACCAACAAGTTCAAGTGCTTCGGGTGTGGCCAGGGGGGCGATGCCATACACTTCCTCATGGAACGCCAGGGCATGACCTACCCTGAAGCCCTAGAATATGCGGCTTCAGAAAGTCGAATCGAGGTGGAATACGACAAGCAGGGCCAAAGAGCTGAAGTAATCGAAGAAGCCAAAAAACAGAAAGAGCACCGCGTGGCCATGCAGCAGGCCCTGCTTGATGTCCACAAGTATTACCAGAACAAAGGTCCGTTGCCAGGCTCCTACTGCGACCTGGAGACAAAGACCGAGCTCGTCGATGCGGATGGCAGGCTCATCAAGCGGGAAACAGCCGATATGTTCGGCATCTGCTGGACTCCTGATGACAACCTGGTATTCAAATCCGGCTTCTGGGAATCTCGCATCCTGGAAGAAATAGGAATCATTGGAAAGGGCGACTTTGGCCACTACGACTTTTTTAAGCGGCGCCTCCTGTTTCGAATCACCGACCAACAGGGCAAAATAGTTGCCCTCGCCGGCCGGCGTCTCAGCACAGAAGATGCCAAGCCGGAGGAAGGCGGAAAGCAACGCGCCAAGTACATCAACTCAAAACAATCGGCGCTCTACGATAAGAGCGAGGTACTGTTTGGCCTCTCAGAAAACCGCCGTGGCATCAAAGATGCCAGGTATGCAATCTTGGTGGAAGGCTACTTTGATGTAGTAACGCCACACGACCACGGCATCCGAAACTGTGTGGCACCATGTGGTACTGCGCTCACCGACCAACAGGCCAAACTGCTGGCCAGATTCACGGACGAGGTCGTCATTTTGCGTGATGGTGACGTGGCCGGCACAGAAGCCGCCAAGCGGGATGTCGAAACACTCGTAAGGGCAGGCCTAAAAGTGCGCATCTGCCAGATGAAGCCAGGTGCAGACTTGATAAAGAACATGATCCTCCAGGAGGAAATCATAGGAGCGCAGCAAAGGGAACTGGACAAGGAATTAAAGGTTGTGCCTCCGATTTCAAAAACCGAAGAGAAAAAGCATAAGGCCCTGATTGCGAAAATGACGTCCAACTTGGCGGCCATGCGCGAAAGCCTGGGCAATATGAAGGCCGACTACGCCGCGCTGAAGGACCCGGATACATTCCTGCGGCGGAACGGGAAAAAAGGCTTTGAAAAATTCATCGCAGATACCTCGCAGGATGGCATCATTTGGCGCGTCATGGAGGAACACGACCCTGAGGACGTGTTCGCAAAGGACCATGCCACACAAATCGCTGCTACGCTCCTTGCCCTTATCGAAAGCGATAGTCTGAAGGACCACTACGTCCGAGAACTCTGCAAGCCCAACAACCTTGGAGCCGTAAAAACCATCCTCGCATCTGCGATAAAGGTCCAGTCAGATACCAAAGGCCGTAAATCAGACCTAACCCCAAAGCAAAAGCAAGATGTTATCACGTACGGAATGTACGAACGGGACCACAAATACTTCATCTCCAGCGATATCGGCGGCATAGGGTGGATGGTCAGCAACTTCACCTTGCGGCCGATCATCTTCATTGAAGGCGCAAAGGAATCCATCCGCCTGGTGGAAATCACCAACGAAAAGAAGGTTGCCAGGATACTGGACATCAATTCGCGCAACTTCGTAGAACTGGGCCCCTTCAAACAAACCATCGAGGCGCGTGGCAACTATCGTTTTGAGGGCAAGCCAGAACACTTCCTGAAGGTGAAAGCAAAGGTGTACGATGAAATGAAAACCGCTTTCCCAATCTACACGCTCGGCCTCCACCGTGAAGGATTTTTCACATTTGCAAACGGAATCGTATCTGAAGGGAAATTCACTCCAGTGGATGAGTACGGCCTCGTTTCCCACGGAGAAACCACCTATTACCTTCCGGCATTTTCCAAGATCCGGGATCACGTCAAATCCGACGACGTGGACAACGATTACCAGGACGAGCAATACTACGTTTACACCGAAGGTGGCCAGCCTATAAGCTGGAAGGATTGGACTGAGCTCATGGTGAAAGTACATGGGGAAAATGCCATAATCGGCATCCTCTACCTCTGCTCCTGCATCATCCGGGAGAAGGTCTTTGAGCGGCTCGACAACATGTTCCCACACCTCAACATGTTCGGCCTCCCAGGATCCGGCAAAAACCAGCTGGCCGCGTCCCTTTGTGCCATATTTGGCAAGTACCGCCCACCCGTTCACATCGTGAATGCCACAGATGCCGCCTTTTTCCGGCGCATAGCCCAGGTGCGAAACGGCCTGGCCTGGTACGATGAATACAGCAACAACGCCGAGCACAAGAGGGTAGAGGCCCTGAAGCAATTTGCAGACGGTACTGGACGCTCCAGGGCTTCAGTAGACAATCCAAACCGGACCAACAGCAGCCAGGTGAACGCCGGGTGCATCATCAGTGGCCAGCAGCAGCCAACCGCCGATGTGGCCCTTTTTACCCGATGCATATCGCTGAGCTTCAGCAACACGGAGTTCGATTCGGAAGCCAAGGAGAACCACGCGAAGCTGAAAAAGATAGAGCAGGGTGGGCAATTGACCTCATTTGTGGCGCTCCTGCACAGCCACCGGCAGCACATGGGCGAACAGTTTGCCCAAGAGTTTGAAGCTGCATACACGCGTTTTCAGGATATAGTGTCCGGCCAGAACGTAATGGACCGGATACTGCGCTCCTACACCGCACTTCTTACCACCTACCGACTGCTGAAAGACAAACTGGAATTCTCCTTCGATGAAGCTGAAGTTGAACGGGTCCTCGAAAAGTCCATCATGACGCAAAAGGAAAGCGTGTACCAAGAGAACGAGGTTTCCATCTTCTGGCGAATGGTGGAGTTCTTCATGTCGAACAACGAGATCGAGCACGGCGCAGACATCATCGTAGAAGAAGCCACCTCCGAATCCTACGACCTGGACTGGAAAGGCACCAACAAGGAAACAAAGGATTACCGCCCAGCCAAACGCCTGCTCTACCTATACCTCGCCCGGGTTCACCCATTCTACCTGGAGCGTCACCAGCGCCAGCGGAATGCCAAAGGGCTAGACGTAGAAGCGCTGAAGTATTACCTCAAAGCTTCCGGATCCTGGGAAGGCTACAAGCGCGGCAAAAAGTTCCTGGGCGTCACCCGTGCATGTCTGGTTTTTGATGCCGACAAACTGCCATTCGAAGTCGAGGATACCGTGGCGGTGCTATCCAGAAAGAAACGATTCAGCAACGAAGAACCGGAAACACCCGCAACAGAGCCCAAAGCTCCTGAGAAAAAGGAATCACCCGTCAATGACGATCTGCCATTCTAACTTCTTAAACACTCGATATCATGCTACTGATTATCAGAGGTCCGCAAGGATCAGGCAAAAGCCGAATTGCAAAGCAAATTGCTTCTTACTCCGAGGGTGCAATACTGTATGACGAAATTCCAATAGATGAACCAGTCTTCTTTAGTAACAATGTAAGTAAAAGGCTAGTGATAATAACTACAAATCTCATGCAGACTGCCAAATACCCTAAATGGTTATTTGATTTTGAGTATTCCACCTTGGAATGCCATCCAATGCCTTTCTAAAAGGCTCCATTTCTCAATGAGTTCGCCCGCTTTTGGGCAAATTTTTTGGCGAAAAAAAAATGTCTGGCGACTGACACCTAATTCAGCAACAACCCTACAACCGTAAGTTAAAAAACAATAGTAATTGATTAATAATCAATCATTTAACCATCAAAATGGCCTACAACTTTACGACAACTTTCCCACAACTTTCCAACAACCGCATACAACCGTTTTCTTCAAAAGTTGTAGCGGTTGTAGCGCAACAACCAAAAGTTGCTGTTCCAACAACCTTGCAACTAATTGAAAATCAATAGTTTGATTTCCGGTTGTAGGCGGTTGTTGGTGGTTGTCGTGATTTTAGGCACTTGCCAGATTTTGAGACAATTTTTTTTTGAAAATGGAAGAAATCGCGCAAATCGAAAGGGTAGGGGATACCCCCTCCATGACAGCCCAAGAGGCAGTCCTGCATATCAAAGCGCAGCTGGGCAACGCCGAAAAGTTCAAGGTCCGCCGACGCGGATACGTGGACTGGAAGTTTGGAGAGCTCAGCGAATACCTGGGCTTTACCCGCGCCAGGGAGTACATCGAATCCGTCCGCCGCTGGCACGACTTCAATGCGAAGTACACGGATTGCCTGCTCGAAACGAGCTACGCATCTTTTTTGAAAGCTGAATCTGAAATCTAAACTAAATCACCTACACCATGGCAAAGAATCACATCAAATTAGAATTACAAGCCGAAATGATTCGGTACAGAAACGGTGGCGCGCTCGCGCTCCTCCTAAGAATGCCAGATGGACGATATCTCGAGGTTCCGATTTATGGCCTGAATCGCGAAGAGATTTTGAATCATTACGAGCTCAACACATCAGAATCGCACGAAACCTATGAGCATGTAACTGCCAAGCCCAAAACTGGCACGGCGGAAAAGGAGGAGCAATCATGATACTTACATATAGCGACGACCGATTTGTAAACCTGATTTTATCAGGTTCTAAAATCCACACTATTCGAACTGACATCAACGAAAGGTGGCGGGCTGGTATGCCTATTCAGCATTGGCGGGGGAACCCACGAAATGTGCGACAAAAACCATATCAGTTTGGTTTTGGCGAGTGCAAGAGTGTACAGCACATTAGAATCAAATGCTATGACCCCAATTATAGCCCAGAGCACTTCGGAATTTTGGTTTATATCGACTTCAGATACCTCACGGAAAGTGAAATTGAAACCCTCGCAATAAACGATGGGCTTTCTGTTGCGGAATTTAAAGCATGGTTTACACCATTGAAGGGCCAGGAGTATGTAGGTCGAATCATTCATTATACCAACCTAAAATACTGACCCATGCCAATCCGTAAATCCGACTACCCCAAAGACTGGCCTTCCATCTCCCTCCAGGTCCGCACAGAAGCAGACTGGAAATGCGAGTGGTGCGCAGCTCCAGGTGGCAAGGTGATACGTCGATTCGAAGGAGGCGCGTGGGTATTGGTTCCGCAGGTACAGGCCTACCCAACCGCCGCCTGGGAAGACACTGAAAAAATGACCTGGGCAAGGCTACGATTTCACAAACTGACCAAAATAGTGCTAAGCGTAGCCCACCTTGATAGAGATTCAAAAAACAACAACCGTAACAACCTGGCTGCTCTTTGCCAGAAGTGCCACCTAAACCACGACATTCTGCAACACGTGCGGAACAGGCTTTACGGCCGGCACCATGCCAAGGAGCACCAACTAAAACTACAGCTTTGATATGCCATTCTCATTCATCAATACCCAAAAAGAACTAATTCCACTTAATAAGAGTAATCAAGTTTTTTGGAATAGGAAGGCTAAAGAAATCGGTTTGGATTTTCAAAAAGGCCAACCAGAGTTTTTTGATTTTTTCTACATAAACGACCACCCACTCTGTAGGTTAGGTGGTATGATTTTCTGGTATGGAATCGGAGACAAGCAATTTGATATAAGGGAAATGAGGCGGTTAGGAGGCTTCCCAAAGCAATGCTATAAGGCAGATGAATCTTCAAGTGGGCCATTTAAAGCGTTAAACCTCGTGGCAAATCAGTTGGCTCAAATATCCATGAAGCATAATTTGGAGGACTTTTTAAAACCAATATTGATTCCAATACAATTTCAAAACCCTTAACTGGTGCATCATCGCAGCAGCACCAACTAAAACTATTTCAACAATGAGTAAGCCATCACTACCAGGCGCAGAATTCATGCGCGGCCTAGCAGGTATGATAAGTGCAGCACTTCCAAAAGGCTTTGGATTTGCGCTTGTCGTGTTCGAGTTCCACACACCAGGCATTGCCAACTACATCAGCTCAGCGGAGCGGCAAACGATGATTCAGGCATTAAAAGAAACCATTGCCCGACTGGAGGCAAAGCAGGATTTTTCCACACCTGAAGAAAATTAAATCAATGAGATATCTAATCGAATTCTACACATTAGGGCCCCCTGGAATTACCTTAAGGTACTTTAAGCTCGATTTTGATTCAATTGACGAAGCGATAAAACTTGCTGAATCAATTTTTAAAAAAAACGAAGGGTATTGTATTTCCCATATTTAACTCAAAGCCTACCGAAGTCCAACCCCTAGGGAGGATTTTCGGTAGGCGACAGTTAGTTACTTCCACTCACCACTAAAACAAAAACTTATGTACAACACCGCCGACAACATGGAAGACCTAGACATGGTCGAAGAACTCTCTTCATTTGACACTATACTTGGAGTTGCAGAGCACCATCAAATTTTTGATGAAGAGTATCAGGATGCCGACTTCTATATCAATGTCAATGATTTCTCAGAACTAGAAAAGATAAAAAAACTGCTACTCCCATTCGGATACAAGGCCTATCTTGATGATGATGAAACTATTTTAAAAATCGAAAACCTTCCTGCACAATGATACAAATGACCCAAGAAGATTTCAATACATACTCCCTACAAATGGCTTTTTGGGGAGCATATTTGGGTTTCTTTATAACCTTAGCAGGCTGGGCTGCATTCAAAATTTTTACCCGAAAAAACAACAGCGAAGAATAATTCATATATCTTCGTACCAGTTTTCATTTGGTTTTTTGGGGTTATACAGGCCGCTGAGCAATCAGGGGCCTGTTTTTTTTGTGTCCTTTCCAGCCAAAAAGCGAGGTAAAACCTTTGCTCCATGGACAATCAAGCCAACCTGGAGCACATCATAGCCTTCTGCGAACGCAAAGGCTATATCTTCTTTAAAAACCCGGGCGAACTCAACATCCTCTACGTAGAGGGGATGAACCCCGACCACTCCCTCAACCCAGACCGCCTCGATGGATGGAACGACCTCCGTTTGGTCATAGACTTCCAGTCCGGCCGGCCACGGCTCCTGTTCCTACAGGTAGCCACCACCGAGCCAGGCCGCGCGGCCACCTTGAGCGATGCCGCAAAAAAACGGGGTGGGGTAGCGCGCATCACCTTTGGGCAGCACCTCGAGTGCTGGCAAATCGGCAAGCACAAGGGCACTCCTGCCCTCGTCCAGGTCGGCAATATCCTGGTACACCGAGACAAAAACCGCGACGGAATCCGTACCCGCGACCCAATCGCCGCAGCCACCGGCATCAACCAGCACGGCACCTCCCTTGCCTTCAAAGGCAAAAACGTCGGCACCTGGAGCGAGGGCTGCCTGGTCGGCTTGATCTACATCGAGCACCTTCGATTCATCGCGCTGCTCAAAACCGACCCGCGCTACATCGCTGACCCGAAATTCAAGTACAGCTCTATAATCCTTCCCGGCGATGCACTGATGGTGCGCCGTGGGGAGTAACAACCATCCATGGCCGCTTCACTGCACACCGCACCGCCCTCGCCGGCATACAACGGCAACGACATTTGGATAAAGGTGGAATCCGACCTGGTGGATACCACGGCCACCGCATCCTTCGAAATCGAGTTCACCACCTCCGGGCCAAGCCTTACCCAAACCCTCGAGCTGAAATGGGGGGGCACGACCCTAGTGCTCACGGTAGAGGCCACCACCAACACGCAGGCCACTGCCATCCCTACCAAAGATGGTGGCGAGAGCTTGCTCGATTACCATTTTCGGGTGGCCGAGGCGCTGCGCGAGAACGGCCTACTTTCTGCCGATTTCATCATCACGGCCCATTCCGATGAGCGCATCATGCTCACGGCCCGTACCATTGGTGTGCTCGACCTCGACCACGCGTCCACCCTCAGCAATGCCACCATCACGGTCGAAGATGGCACCGACCCAAACACAGAGACCAACCTGGCTGCACTGGTCGAAATCTGGCAGTCAGGCCCTGAGTTTAATGACGAATCCAGGATACATACCCTAGTGGCCACTTACGATGCAGCCACGGGACAAACCGAGTTCAACCTCAAGGGACTGTTCCCGACCGCGCCCGCGCTGCCGGCCGAGAACAGTATCGGACCTGTGGTCAGCCTCACCTGGCGGCACGGCGATGCCGATACTGCCGCCATACTTTACTATTTGCGCCTCGCCGACCGTTATGGCATCCCGGCAGTAGCCGAGGCCCTGGTACGCACAGAATCGACCTACACGGCCCTGCACGGCGCGCGGCCTGAAGACCACGACAACTACTCGCCCATCGGCTTCGTGCGCCCACTGCACGGCTACAGGCAAGCAGGCGGCGTGTTCCGAAAGCCCGTCACGGACGTACAACCGGACTGGTTCTATATCCTGGCCAACGCTGAGCTAACGGATTGCCGCGTGGAATTCGATGTCACCTGGGACAACGGCGCAGAAACCACCGAAACCCCATCCGTCGATATCGGCACACTCGAGGCCAACAAAGCGCACTGGATACGCTCCACCCCCTTCGATGCCGGCGCGTACACGCCACCGGCCGCAGGCGCTTTGCCCTGGTACTACACCTTCAAGCTCATTGGGAATGCAGGCTCTGGAGAGGTAACACTTGCGGAGGTGTACTACATCATCCGGCCATGCACCCCCTTCGATATCTACCTCCTGATGGACAACGGCCTGGGCGGCTGTGAGTCCGTGCTTTGTCACGGCAAGACGGCGTTCGGGTTTGAAGCCTCCAGGGAATCTGCCAGGATGGCGCGCAGCAGTTCGTTCAACCTGCGCGACGCTGAGCTAATCAACTTCAACGCGGAGGGGCAAAAAGCATTCAGCCTGAACACCGGCTGGCACGACCTCTACTACATAGAGCATCTCCGACAACTCCTGCTGGGCGATGTTTGGCTAATCGATACCAACCTCAAGCGCTTCCTGCGCCTGTTGGTCGATACGGACAGCATCACCACCCACGAACATGATGGAGACCTGTACAGCCTTTCCATCAATGTCAAAACTGGATGGCTCGATTCGGGCCAAAACCCCTAAAAGCCCATGTGGAAAATAAAGCTACCGGACGGACAATTCCTGGACACGCCCGATACCCTTGGGCTCCAGTTCGAGCTGAACAACCAGGTGTTCAGCACCTCCAGCACTGCATCCCTCCCGGGATCCTTTTCTTTCCCTGTGGATGTGCCGCTCACCAAGCGCATGACACAGCTGCTGAAGTGGCCGCAGCGCATCGATAGCGCCGTACGGACACGAGTAATTGAAAACGTGGTAGCTTATGCCGAGGGTGTGCCCTTGTTCCAGGGAACGCTGCGGGTAAAGCAGGCGAACAAGTCGAGCGTAAAGCTGGAGCTTTACGCAAGCCCCGTATCAGCACTCAAGACCAAGAAGCTAACAGAGCTGGATTTTGAGGGCTCCAGGACCGTTGCGCCCACATCCTGGACAGACTACATGCTGGACACGGCAAACAACCCGGAGGATTACGACCACGCTTTTTTCTACGTGTTCAATGAGGGCGCCAACCTGCCGTTCAACGTTTGGGACGATATCGCCGAGAACTTCGTGACAACCGATTCCATCATCAGCCCCTTCGTTCGGCTGAAATACCTGCTCGATCGCATGTTTGAGCTCACGGGCTATCAGTTTTCAAACGACTGGCAAAGCGACGACCTGGAGCTTGGCCGGTTGTATGTGTTCAACAACGTGGATGTCAGGGTTTTGGCCGAAGCCGACCCGCACGACCCGGAATTACCAGACTCATTCGAGCTAAACAAACACCTGCCGCCCATCATATCTGCCGAGTTTTTGAAAAAACTCATGGCGCAATGGGGCCTTGGGCTTTTCACCAATATCTTCAAGCAAAAAATCGCGCTCATCCCGCTGCGCGACATACTGAAGCGAGCACCGAAACACGACTGGACTAACTACGCGGTTGACGACCTGGTAGTAGATACCGACGAATCTTTCAACGCTCCAGGTTACTACAACTACGCTCAGCCCAACGCCATTCCGCCCTACGCGCCACCGGTGGAAGATGCCACACTGGTGCGCACCACTTTGGAGGTGTACGACAACCTCCCTATGGATCCAGGGCATTACTACATTGAGACCAACTCGAACTACCTGGAGTTCCGGACCGGGAACTTCGGCGACCGCCTGGCGCTCTGCCATCGTGGCGTCAGGGTAGGGGAGGGCGAAGCCTACGAAGCCGGCATGGAGGGCCTGTTCGATTTCATTTCTGGCCATTTCTGGAACGGTCCGTATTCCGGCTGGGTGGACGATGACGGCTACAAGTGGGAACAAAACGATTTCCCCACGGCGCTGATGTTCTACAGAGGCCTCCAGGACTGCATCATAGGGGCCAACCGTTCTACTTTGAACGGGAACAGCGTGTGGCTCGATGGGGTAGGTTCTCCGAATACAAAGGCCAAACTCGTCACCAACGGCGTAGAGGAAGGCGAGGCCACCCAAAGCCTGAACTGGTTTGGCGAATATGGCCTGTATGAAAAATACCACAAGCAATGGTCTGAGACCCTGCGCAACAACGTGCACGGCACCCAAAGCTTCATACTTCCCATTGGCCAGGTCACGGAGTTTTCCTTTGAGGACAAGGTGCGGGTAGGGAACATGGATTTTTTCATCAAACGCCTGCGCATCAAACAACTCTACAACGGGCAAAAAATGCTCGTGGAAGCCTCTATGGTGAGCGTTATCTGACCACGCAATTTTCTTATTCGTAAAAAATTACTGGTTTTGTTGTAAATATGGCAAGGTTTTAGCCGTGCCATTGAATCCAATCACGCTTTTTTTAATCTACGATGACAGTATTTGTACCGCTGAGCTCGCTCTCGGCTAAAATACTATCGAAGGAGTACGGTCTCCATCAGCCAATCAGCCCATCCCGGTCGGATTGGTTGATGGACATACTTCATATCGACCGTACAGGGACACGCTTCAGGCAAGAGGAGGAGCAGGTACTTACGACCGGGATGCTGGTCAATGTTCCGAAGCCTTTGGCCCTACGGGTTGAAGGCCAGGGCCTGGGTCTTGGCATCGTCATTCACCGGCTCCACCTCGAAACCATCAGTCGGCACATGTGGTCGTGTAGCAAGTGCTACATCCCCTCGTCCAGGGAGTCGGTAGGTAACGGCAACGCAATGGCGGGGCTCCGTTATTTCTATGACCACTATGGCCTGGACGATTCTGATTTCGACCAGGGAAGCATGTACCGGGAGCACTCTCGCTTCTCCAAAAAATTTCTTGCAAAATCTGCGAAAAAAATCGCGGTCGATGTCCGAGCTGATTCGCGGATTTGGCGCAGGCCAGACAACGCGGTCGAAAGGATCAACCACGACAACCTCGACCGCATCTGTGCGCTGCTCGACATGCGTTTGGCCTCATCCCGCTTGCGCCGCCTAACGGTCATTACCAAACACGCGCACATGTATATCTACGCTGTGCGGGGCGGGAGGGACATTGCCGCGATCGGTCGCAGGTTCAAGCTGCACAACGCCACCGTATACCGGGCAATCGCCAACGTGCGCGTTCGCATCCGGAAGGACGAGCGGTTCCGTGCGGCCATTTTGCCCCTATTGGACCCCATGTTCGTCCTTCCACCCCCTTGATAAACGATTGACATTTGTTCCGACAAGGAGAAGGACCTCGCATTTTCCAGCCCGGAACACTCCCCACGGCCAACGGCCGAAGCCCCAAAAAACCTCGCGAATAATTTCTCCTTGTCACTTTTCAAATCTGCGCCATGTCGTTCGCTGATCTCCACGCTATAGAAAAGGCTTGCAAGAAAACCCCACCGGGGCTTTCTGATTTGGCCATGATTGACCCGAACGACCTTGAAGTACAGCCCGATTGGCTTTTGGTCCCGGTCATTTCTGACCTACAGTTCAAGCCAGGCAAAGCAGCCTACGGCATCGGAGCCGACCACCTCACCGCCCGTTTGACCGACCCGACCGATATCGGCAACCGAAGCGGAGATACCTTCGATTACAAATTGGCTGCAACCGTCAGCGGTGTTACGCCCAGCATAGAGCACTTACGTGCCAAATTGATTAATCGACGCATACACCTGGCAGTCACCTATCAGAACGGAGAGCAACGGTTCATCCCGTTCATGCGACTTTTTGCAGCCGGCGATTCTGGCGACCGGTCCTCCAAAAATGGTTACAACTTCAACGGTGTTGCTCGATTGAGCAAACCCGCACCGTATTTCGAAGGCACCATCGAGGTGATTGGTGGCGGTGGCTCTACCCCTCCAAACCCAAGCTCATTCAGCGAGGCCGAAGTGGTGGTATTGCCGGTCAGCACCACGGCATCTTCCTTCACGCAAAGCATCCCTTCGGGTGTGCTGCTCATGGCCGTTTGGATCCGCAGCAACGACGACCAGACGGTCAGCGTTGGCCTCACAGCTGCCGGCGAGGAGCTGGGTGGTCCGCAGGATATTGCTGCGGACGAGTCGTTCAACTTCGCCCAGGCATTCCGGACCACAGCGGCCACGGATATTTTCCTCAGCGGCCTTTCAGGCACCAATTCCATAGAATTCTGGTATGCCCAGGTAGGCGCTGGAGATGTAATCAAAATCACCATCGCAGCCACAGAGACCGAGGTCGAATACGCCATCCCTTCAGGTGTGCTGCTCACGGCCGTATGGCTGCGCGGCAATACGGACCAGACGGTCAGCATCGGCCTCACAGCTGCCGGCGACGAGTTGGGTGGTCCGCAGGACCTGCTTGCCAACGAGGGCCACACGTTCGCCCAAACCTTAAGAACCGAGTCCACAACAACAATTTACATATCCGGCCTGGCCGGCAATAACTCAATCGAGATATGGTACGCAATTTAAGAATCCTCCTCTTCGCGCTCGTAGCACTTGGCTTCAGCAGCGCCGCATTGGCGCAAGGAAGCACCGATACCAAAGACAATCAGATTGCCCGCAAGAAGTTTCGGGTTGGTGTTGACACGTCCAAATACTTTACCACCATCACGCAGGTGATAAACTCCGCCAGTACCCATCGGCAGATTCCGACCGCCAAGGCGGTTTATGATGCGCTGGGTAGCGGTGGTGGTGGTGGCGGTGGTGGCGTGACCAGCGTTGATGTTACGGCACCAACATCTGAATTCAATGTTGCGGGCAGCCCAGTCACAAGCACTGGAACAATTGCCATAACCTGGGATAACCAGACCACCAACAAGGTATTGGCCGCTCCAAACGGTAGCACTGGCCAGCCTTCATTTCGCGCGCTGGCAGCAGCCGACATCCCTTCCATCCCAGCTGCGAACATCTCCGATTTTACGGAGGCCGTGCAGGATGTTGTGGGCGGCGTTGTCGGTGCTGGCACTGGTATCAGTGTGAACTACAATGATGCGGGCAACTCCTTTACGGTGACCAATACTGGCGACACCGACGCTTCGAACGATATCACCACATCTACCTCGGCCGGAGGGGACCTGACTGGCACTTACCCCAACCCGACTGTGGCGGATAACGCTGTAGATGGGACCGATATCGCGTTGGGCTCTGACGCCCAAGGCGACATCATGTATTATGACGGGACCAATTGGGTGCGGCTTGCTGCGGGCACAAATGGCCATTTCTTGAAGACACAAGGGCCAGCGGCTAACCCTACTTGGGCGGTTGCTTCAGGTGGTAGCGTGACAAGCGTTGGAGTCTCGGCCCCTACTTCCGAGTTTGATATTACGGGCAGCCCGGTCACGAGCTCCGGAACCATTGCGATTGCCTGGGATAACCAGACAACCAATAAAGTGCTGGCCGCTCCGAATGGGAGTACTGGCCAGCCATCGTTCCGTGCCTTAGCAGCTGCCGATATCCCTGCCATCCCTGCCTCTAGCATATCCGATTTCACAGAGGCCACCCAAGATGTTGTAGGTGGTTTTGTCGGTGCCGGTACCGGCATCAGTGTGAACTACAACGATGCTGGCAACGCATTCACGGTAACGAATACTGGCGACACCGACGCCTCGAACGACATCACTACCTCGAGCTCTGCGGGTGGTGACCTGACTGGAACCTACCCAAACCCGACCGTTGCCGATAATGCCGTAGATGGCACCGATATCGCGTTGGGCTCCGATGCGCAAGGCGACATAATGTACTACGACGGAACCAACTGGGTTAGACTACCGGCTGGCACGAACGGCCATTTTTTGAAGACCCAAGGTGCGGCTGCGAACCCAACATGGGCGGCCACATCCGGAGCTGCATACTATCAGTTGCTTCGGGAGAATGGGACAGATATGTCGGAGCAGGCTGCCACAAATTTTGAAAACACGGGGAATATCTCGTGGGATTTAGTCTCCGACCCAGCCAATGGGGAAACGGAGGTGAATGCTTTTATCGTAGCAAATTCTATTGGTGATGGGCAAATAGGTCCAGATGCTGTCGGCACGTCTGAGTTAGCTGTTGGGGCTGTAATAGCGGAGAACATTGACCAAATGGCCGCTTTAGACGGCCAGGTTCTCACCTGGAATAACACCCTAGGTACCTGGGAACCTCAAACTCCAAGTGGTGGTGGTGGTGGTGGTGTTACCAGCGTTGGCGTCTCAGCCCCTACTTCCGAGTTTGATATTACGGGCAGCCCGGTCACAAGCTCAGGAACAATCGCAATTGCCTGGGACAATCAGACCACTAACAAGGTTTTGGCCGCCCCAAACGGCAGCACTGGACAACCATCGTTTCGGGCTTTGGCAGCAGCCGACATACCATCATTGACTGCATCAAAGATTTCCGACTTCACAGAGGCCGCGCAGGATGTTGTGGGCGGCGTTGTCGGTGCGGGCACTGGTATCAGTGTGAACTACAATGATGCGGGCAACTCCTTTACGGTGACCAATACTGGCGACACCGACGCTTCGAACGATATCACCACATCTACCTCGGCCGGAGGGGACCTGACTGGCACCTACCCAAACCCGACCGTCGCGGACAACGCTATAGATGGGACCGATATCGCCTTAGGCTCTGACGCCCAAGGTGACATCATGTATTATGACGGGACGAACTGGGTTCGGCTTGCTGCTGGCACCAATGGACATTTTTTGAGGACCCAGGGCGCAGCGGCCAACCCGACTTGGGCAGCTGCATCAGGCGGTACTGTGACAAGCGTTGGCGTCTCCGCACCTACAGCTGAGTTCGATATTACTAGTAGCCCGGTCACGAGTTCCGGAACCATTGCAATTGCCTGGGACAATCAGACCACGAACAAGGTTTTGGCCGCTCCGAACGGCAGCACTGGTCAGCCATCTTTCCGGGCCTTAGTTGCTGCGGACATACCAAGTTTGACAGCTTCGAATATTTCCGATTTCACGGAGGCTGCGCAGGATGTCGTGGGTGGAGTGGTGGGTGCAGGCACAGGCATTAGTGTAAACTACAACGATGCTGGAAACTCGTTCACTGTTACGAATACGGGCGACACAGATGCCTCGAACGACATCACCACCTCGACATCCGCAGGCGGTGACCTTACGGGCACATACCCAAACCCGACGGTTGCGGACAATTCCGTGGACGGCACGGACATCGCGCTTGGCTCTGACGCCCAAGGCGATATCATGTACTATGACGGGACGAATTGGGTGCGGCTTGCTGCGGGCACAAATGGCCATTTCTTGAAGACCCAGGGCGCAGCGGCTAACCCTACTTGGGCAGCTGCAAGTACAGATGGCAACGGTCCATACTCCGGCAACGGCGGCAACGGCGGCAACGGCACAATCCCATCGCTAACCACCTCAACAGTAACCAACCAATGGACCATTACCCGAGCTACTGACGATGTCGGAGGCTTGGTCCCGCTCCGTATCAGCGTACCTGCCGGGAACGAACCCGATTTTATGTCTTTCGTGAACGGTGCGGATTCGTTGCTAGTATCAAAGGGCGATGTAGAGTTCGAGATTGCTGCAAACAAAACATTGGTAGTTTCCAGCACCGATATCTTGGCATTACAAGGTGACAGCGTAAGCATCTCAACCGTTCCAAACGCTGTAGAAAACGAACGCACTTTATTGATGCAAACACCCGCTGGAACGGTGGCCAAAAGTGAGGGATTAGACCCGGACATCATCAACCAAAATGGAGCGGCCCCAAACGACGTGCTTAAATGGAACGGCTCGAAATGGGCACCCGCAGCAGATGCCACCGGTGGTGGCGGCGGTGGAGACGTATTGAATAACGGTAACTCTTTTGCTGCTGCATTTGTGGTAGGCTCGAACGACAACAACACGGTTTCCCTTGAGCAGAACGGTACTACTGTAGTGACAATCGGAACCGATAAGAATATCACTGCGACCAATAGCGTCGCAGCTACGAATACGGTTACCGACCAGCTCAAACTAAATATCAATTCTACGGGCACTGCCGCTGCAAATTTTGGAAACGGAATCCTTTTTTCGGGAGAAAGCAGCACAACTAATGACCAAGAGATGGCCCGGATTCGCTCCTATTGGACGAATGCTACCCACGCGAATAGAGAGGCGGCGGTTAGCTTTATGTTGGGCGACAATGCTGGAGCATTGACAGAGGTTATGAAACTGGATAGGGATGGCAACCTTGAGGGTTTGTTGTCCATTGGAACCACAACTCCCGCATTCTTATCAAACGCATCTCTACAAAATAGCCGAGCATTTACCGTTGGCGGGACTTCCAATGCCGTTACGGTTGGTGGGTCTAGTGGCGGTGTTGAATTGCTTAGAGAAACAAGCTCGACTTCAACTCCAGTCGTGATTGAGGTTGAGGCTCAAAGCACGGGAACAGTCGCAAATGGTTTTGGAGTGAGCCTATCTTTTGTCGGTGAAAGTGCCACATCGGGCAATTTCCGACAGATGGCTAACATTCAAACACCTTGGACCACAGCGACGGATGCAACGCGCACCGCAGACATGGTTTTCAACCTAACAAACAGCGCCACTACTGCCGAAAAAATGCGCATCTATGCAAATGGGCGCGCAATGATTGGTGGTGGTACGAATCAAGCATCTGCTGCGCTACAGGTAAACTCAACGACTGGCGGATTCCTTGGCCCAAAGGGAACAAACGCCGAAATGCTGGCCATCGCAAGCCCAGCAGAAGGTCTGGAATTCTGGAATACCACGGTGCAGGGTAAGTGCGTGTTTGATGGCACCGACTGGCAGCGCTTAAGCTGCCGGCCAACCCCAACCGTAACAGCGGGAACTGGCGCAGGAACGGGCGCTACCGTTAGCGTAGTTGGCAATGACTTGGCCGGAGTTATAACGGTCGTAGCTGGCACATCTCCAGCTACCAACGCCGTGGTCGTTACGCTCGATTTCCATACGGATTTTGACGTAGTACCAAAGTCGGTCTCTATCACAGGTGCAAACTTGGATGGGGCAACCATCTGCGCTCAAACGGCCAATTTAAGGGGCTGGTCAACCAATGAGAGCTCTATCACCGTAGACGAGTTTACCGTTGTATCGGGAGCATCCGGCAACGTTGCTGTAAGCGGCACAACCTATAAACTGTTCTACAACGTAGGACAGTAATTTTTCACATAACACAATCGAATATGAAACACTTCACAACCATCATCTTCCTGTTTTTCTGGGTCATTATAGCCCATTCACAGACGACCTCCACAGCGTCGGCAGTCTATAAGATTCCGGACACACGGCCCGACACTACCCCAGTGTGGGTGATAGTGCTCGATTCCGTTCGGATGTTTGCTGCTGACCCGAATTACGATATGCGGATGGATGTTGTCGCGGGATGGCGTGTAAGTCGCCTGGTTCCGGATGGGCATAATTTTTATGTAGAGGACAAGTACTTCGATACCACCGGGACGCAGCTTGATAACGATATCGTACTGTTCGCCAAGAAAAGGCGGGTGGTACCAAACCGATTCAGACAATGAACCCCAAGAAAACCCTGCTCGCACTGCTGGCCATGTTATCTGCGATGATTATTGGCCAGCGCGCGCGCATAACATCTGAGATGAAAACGCTGGGCGTGGCAGCAAAGTTTTTGGTAGTATTTGCCTTTTCCTTGTTCGCCACTCTGGCCCTGCTGCATGGTCTGGACCTCTTGCCAGAGTTCCTATCCATCTGGAGCATCGACATTCCATTTTGATTTTTTCGATTATGTGTTGAACGGCCCCACAGCGGTAACGCTGCGGGGCTTTTTCTTGTCCTACCCGCCCGCGCGCGTGCCAATCACTTTTGCTCCATGATTGAAGCCACGCGCTTATTCCTCAAACAAACCTCATTTATGAAAAAGCAACTGTTGGCCATCGTGGCCACCCTTACGCTCCTGAGCTACGGCCTGAGCGCCCAAACCCTTACCCTCACCGCAGGCTCTGCGGAGATTGCAACGAGTGGCGTAAAAAACCACCTGTACAACCTCAACGACCTTTACTTCCAGTACAACACCAACACCGAAGTGCTAGAGGCACGCGTCGTGGAAACCCGCGCGTCTGTGTACAAGGCGAACATCAGTACCGTCGCCATTTCGGGCCTCACCACGGCCGCTCAGAAACTTGCCTGGCTGGAGAACACGCACCTGAAGGCGAACACAAAGCAGTTCAACAACCTGCTGCCAAAGACTGGAATCGCTGTGCGTTACAATGTTTCTGGCAAGGCTACTGCAATCTATGGGCGCTACAGTGAAAGCAAAACGCCGCTTTGGGAAGGAAACATCGACTCGATCAAAACCGCAGCGTCCGACAACTCCACATCGCTTCGGCTTGCCGCTTTGCGCGCCATTGTGCGTGGTGCAACCCCTCAGCTCATCGGTAACAATGCAAACGTTCCGACCATTGCCGCCGGCGCGGCTGCAGGATCTGGAGCAACGGTGGCAATCACAGGTAATGCGCTAAACGGAGAGCTTACGATTAACACCGGTTCTTCCACCACCACTACCGGAGTATTGGCTACGGTTACGCTCCCAGTGGCTTGCCCTAACAAGTGCATTGTGAAGCTTCAGCCATCCAGCACTTTTGGCTCTACCCAGGATAGCAAGGTTTTTACCACCACGACGGCTGGCACTTTCGTGTTGAACGCAAACGGGACCGCCTTGACGGCCAGCACGGCTGACGGCAAATGGTTCTACACCGTAACCTGCAACTAGCCAACCCCGACCCATGCCCCAGTTTAACCCACACAACGTCCGCTGGCTGCGCAGCAATCCCACCACCGGTGGTTTTGCCGCTGCTGATATTGATGTCGAGAACGGCATCATCCCGGGCGTGGTCATGGTGCAGGAAGGTCCGGCAAAAGGGCACGGAGTAAACCTGGAGGCCGAGTTTGTGGAGAAAATCCACAAGTACGATGTCCGGCATTTCTCCAAACGAGGCCTGAAGGCCCGCTTCGGCCATCCAAACGCCTCTGGCGAAACGATGGGAACGCAGCTGGGAGTCTTCAAGAACTTCAGCTTGCGTACGGAAAACGGCAAGCTGCAGCTGATTGCCGACCTGCACCTCCTGGAAGCCTCTGAATCTAGTCCTACCCATCCGGGTATGCGCTCCTGGGTTTTGAAGATGGCCGCTGAGCAGCCTGATTTCATCATGAGCAGCATCGTGTTCAGCGCGAAGGGCTACTACCAGCGCAGCCCAAACGGTAGCAAGCACAACCTCATCATATCTAAAGAATACTACGGAGAACCCTTCACCAACTACAAAGAGGAGTGGGGCGACATTTTCGTAGAGTTCGACGAGCACTACTACACCGACCTGGTAGAAGCTGGAGCGGCCACGGATTCGCTGTTCAGCACCACTGCCAACCCACACCTGTTTGTCTCCAAAGTCCTCAGCTGGCTGGAGGAGCACCCCGAATTGAAATCATTTGCCCAGCAACACCCGGAGAAAGCCTTTGAGCTGCTCAGGGCGCTTGGCATAGAACCTAAACCCCAAAAACAATTGAAGATGTTCAACTTGAAAGAACTGTTTTTCGGCAAGGAAGCCCCTACCGAAGCGGTCACCATTACGCCCGAACAGGTAGCAGAGCTGCGCAGCAAGCTCGACAACGTCGAGCAGGAATTTGCCCGTAAGCAGAAAGAATTCAAAGCCCTGAAGGATGAGGTAGACTCGCTCAAAGAAACCCTGAAGGGTAAAGAAACCGAGCTCGCAGCCGCCCAGGCCAAAATCACGGAACTGGAAAAAGATCCAGCCGCTGGCCACACCCAAGGCACTACCGGCGACGAAGGCGACGACAAGAAAAGCTTCCACCAAGACCCTGCCACCAAGCGGGCCATGGCAGCCTACAGCCGCCGCGCACCAAAGGCCTAAGGCCAACCGAAGACAATTAACCCCAAAAACCCGCTCAGCCCGCTCCGCCACTTTTGGCGGGGCCGGGCCTGAGTAAACCCCAAAAAACAAATGGACTCCACGAATCACGAATACGCGATAGCGTTCCAGGACTACGTCCGCACCTATGCCGACGACCTTTTTTGCCAGCTCTTTTACGGGTTCAAAACCTCCGACCTGGCCCAAACCTTTGAGGGAATCAAGGGTGAGCACATCATCACGCAATTGGAAATTGGCGAGAACCTCGCCCGCCGCTGGGGCAAAGACTTTGCCCCGGTCGCTAATGCCGCAACTTTCAAACCGCGCAAACTGAAGACCGTCCTGAACAAGGTCGACTTCTCTATTGTGCCACAACAGTACGAGGCATCCTACATGGGCGCCTGGAGAAAAAAAGGCCAGAACCCTGGCGATTGGCCGTTCTCGGCTTATGTGATGAGCAAGATGATGGCCAAGCTGATGCAGGAATTCGAAGTGGCCATCTGGAAAGGTGTAGAGGAAGCCAGCCCAAGCGATGGCGACTTCTTGCGCCAAACCTTTGATGGTTACCTGCAAATCATCGTTGAAGCCCTCGCGGCCGGCGATATCGACGCTGTGGTGACCGGCGCTGTAAACAGCGGCAACATCATCGCAAGCCTCCGCACCATGTGGGCATCGGTGCTCTCGCAGTACAAGGAGAACGGGACGGATATCTTCATGAGCTACGAGCTCTACGACGTGTACCGGATTGCGTACAAGGATGCCTACAAGGTGGACCCTGCCTATATCCAAATCACGGAGGCTGGCTACCAGGGTGTGTTGTACGAGCTCGGCAACGGCAACACGCGCATCATCCCTATCAATGGTATGTCGGGCAGTGGCCGCATCATCATCACCCCACGCGAGAACCTGACCATCGGTATCGACTCTCCAGCTGACACCATGTTCAATGTGAAGGACGATATCCGCGAACTGAAGTTCTGGATGGACTTCCGCATGGGCGCGCAAATCCTGTTGCAGCAAAACGGAATCCTGGTAGTGAACGACCAGGTCTAGTAATCAAAACACACTTTCGTGCTGGGCGAGAATCAAATGTGCTCGCCCAGCACATTACCACAAATCGTACACACGATTCTAAACCTCTTTAAAATCATGTCTGACCCTAAAAATACCACCCCGGAACCCGCCGCTACAAAAACCTTTACTGAAGAGCAAGTGAAGGCATTGATGGCCGCACAGGAAGAACAGCTTGCTAGGGCAAATGAAGAGCTGGCCGCAGCAAAATCAGAAAAGGTAGTCATCGTAACCAAGGGCATCCCGGTCACCATCGACAAGAAGCGCTACCTGGTAGTGCACGGTGTGATTGTGAACAACATCCGGAAAACCGCTGAGCAAATCTCTGAAGATAAAGCGCTCTGCGCAAAGCTCATCGAGCAAAAGAGCTCCGCAATCCAGGCCGTTTGACCTGGTTGGTAAGCCCAATTTTTTAACCCCAAAAAATCCCAAAAAATGGAAGAGTGTGAATGCACCATAGCCGCCATTGCAGCATTTTGCGGTGGCGTGAACGCGCCCGGGCTTGACCGGGAACTTGCCATCACCTGCGAGGACCAGATTGATACCATTGCGGCTCCTGGGGCCGACACGCACGTGATCTCCACCAACATATCCATGACAGCCAGCCCGGCCGGCGTGTTCTTCAAATGGGGCTTCGCCAAAGAATCCGGCGAGTGGACCAGCGAACGTGACGAAAACGGCCTTTGGAACACGGAGGTCAAAATCTTCATACAGAAGCTTGAAGCCACGAAAACCTACGTGTTCAATGGCTTGACTGGCGACAACCTCATTTGTGTGGTGCCTGACCGGAACGGCGAAAAACGCCTGGTCGGAAGCAAGACCAATGGGGCTTCGGTGAGCGTGAAAGAGGTAACCAACCCTCGTAACGGTTACGAAGTATCCATCAAGTGGCAGAGCGCCTACGCGCCCTACTTCTACACCGGTACCATCACCTACTAGGCCATGGCCAAGAAGAAAGCAAACGGCCAACAACCCAACGATGCTGCGCTTCTCGAAGCCGCAGCATCGTTGGCCACGGTCACCGAGATCCACCTGGAGTACGTTGGCCCAAACTACAACCTGGGCATAGAACTTCCAGGAAGCCGAGAGCTCATTCGTCCGCGCGATTTCTCTTTTGAGCAAATCGCGGACTTCACCGAAAAACACCCGGAGTACACCGAATGGTGGACACCTGCCGGGCACTGAACATGAACGAACAAACCGTCAACCTCACCTACGAAGCCATCACCAACCCAATCCTTCGGTTGATGCTGTATTTCCTCGCGGCTGCGGTCGTGGCGCTGTGCGGCGCTGTGGCCTATATGTACCGGGAAATCAGGGGTATGCAGCGGGAGATGTTGACGGCCAACTACGATGCCATCCATGCACTCGATACGGTGGCCGATGCTGTGAACGACCTCAGAAACGATGTTGCCACAATAGCCAAACGACTCCCCCAATGAAAAACGAACTCAAAGCCGCCACCATGCAGCGCAAGCTGTCAGCCCAAAACCTGGAGAGAAAGCTAATGCCAGACCGGTTCGTCACCGAGCGTGCCGCACCGGTTCGGAAAGACCCGAAGCCCCAGCGTCACAAGTCGAAAGAACTTGTAGTGGTGGCCGCAACCGCGTAACCAAACTACCTATATAGATGAATCCGGATAACAACCTTAAGGAACTCCAGGAAGTGCTCGACTTCGCATTTGGTGGCGTTGAAGCCTTCAAAGATGCTTCGGAAGATGGCAAGTTTACCCTGCTCGACCTCCAGCACCTCTACCCGCTTTGGGGCAAGGCTCAGGCTGCGATTGAGAACATCGGAAACCCCTTGCATCGATTCCTCGCATTGAACGCCGACGAGCGCCAGGAACTCCTGGTGTACGTAAAGCTTCGGTTCGATATCGAGGACGACGAACTGGAAGACCTCATCGAGGACACGCTCAGCGCGCTGGGCAGCAACGTCAACCTGGTAAAACGCTGGAGCGGTCGCTTCAAAAAAGCGGCTCCAGAAGCCTAATCCGAATCATGCCCATCCCGGTCGAGGTCCTTCTCCCGCGCCGATGGCGCATCTTTCCGCGCACATACCGCCGCGCCCTCCCCAGCTCTTTCAAAGAGGTCGAAGAGGCGCGGCGGTTGCCGTTGTGGAAGGCCCTGAACTCCCTGCCAGGCGCGGCCGGCCGCTTGGCCGCTATACGGTACCTGCTCGACCTGCCAAAGTCTGTATTTCGGGAATTTAAGGACGAGCACGCGCTCGCGCTCCTGGAGGCGATGCCCTGGCTGGACGTGCAGCCTTCGCCCACGCCCTATATAAAAACGTTCCGGTACAAAGGGGAAACCTACCACTTCCCCAATACCCACGGACTGAACTTCGTGGCCATCGAGTACCCCATCGCCGACGAGGCGTTCATCAAGTGGGCCGAGACCGGCAACGAGCAAAGTGCGCTCCTGCTCTGCGGAGCCTTGCTTCGGGAAGAAAACCCGGACCAAGCAGAGGCAATCCTGCGCGGCGACAAACGCGTGAAGCTGCTTAGTAAAAACCAGGCACAGGCCCGGGCGGAGCACTTCAAAGAACTCCCTGAAGAAATCCGTACGGCTGCCCTGCTCTACTTCGCTGGGGTGAAGCAGTACGTGGCCGGCACGTACGGGAAAATCCTTTTTGAACAAGCTGAAGGCGAGGATAAAGGCGGTAGCACCACGCCTTCGCTGGGCTGGTGGTCCATATACTTTTCTCTGGCCACGGACGGGCCGTTCGGCAATCTTCAGGCCGTACATCAGACCCCATTTCACGACCTGTGCCTTTACCTGGTAGACCGTGTGCGCCAACAGCGTGAGGAGGAAATGCGCCGCCGTTTGGCCTCGAGCAGCTTTGGAAAGGAGGAGTAGCCTGGTGTGTCCTTTTCGCCCGTGTGCGGGTGGGGGACTTTTGGGTATTCATTCACCAACCTGTAATGGTCACTACCCCCAACGAACTAAAAGCCTACTTCGCCACCATAGCCGCGGACTTGAACTGCGACTTTGTGTATGGCGATTCGGAGCGGATAATTAACCGCCAGCTGAGCAATCTCCGGTACCCCGTGCTTTGGCTGGAGGTGCCGTCCATCGGGCTTTCGAGAAACGGCGGCCTGATACGGACATTCCGGTCGGCATTCTTAACCCTGACGGACAAGGCCCTGGACGATTGGGAAGGCCAGGACAATGCCCTGGACGAGATGCACTCGCTCACGGAGCAGGTGCTCCAGCGTATGCAGGCGGATAGCGAAGAACTCCCAGTCCCATTCCTTTTCGATATGGCCGGCGCGCAATCCGAATACAAGGCGAAGTGGAGTCCGGACGATGATTGGGGATGGCGGACTGAATTTGAGTTGGTTGGGGCGGCTTGTGATAACGAGGATTGCTGCGACTAGCCCCTAACCCCTGAAGGGGAGTATTTGTCATCAAACACCTACATCATAATGCAACAAGCAATAACGCCCGGAATTGGGCATATTTCCAAGAAAAATCCTTTCATGCCCGGCGATGCCGTGGTCCACATGTCTAGCAAACAGCGTGGGATTGTGGTCCAGGTTTCGAGAGACTGGGCTAAATTCGAGCTGCTGGGGGAAAAAGGCCGGAATGGGCAGCCCGTGTACAGACGTTTCTCTTATCACAAACTGACGCTGCTGGCCACTCAGGAACAATTGAAGCAGGGCTTTGAAATGTTCCAGAAGCAGCGCCAGGTCATGGAGAAAAAAGCCAACTCGCCCTTTAACCGTCTAGCCCGCCGCATCACCCAGTTCTTCGCGCCCAAAGCGCAGGCTGAACCACAGGTGGCAGGCTAGATGTATGGTTGGGTGAAACCGATGCCGGGCGGGTGCAAAAGCATTCGACCCGGCATTTTTTGTTGGTTCTGGAATTTGGCTTACTTTTGGATGCAGATTACTTTCAAATTCAAAATAATGCGCTACCTAATCCCTATCCTGCTTTTGCTCAGCGCCTGCGCGGAAGAGCAAACCATCAGTGACCCCTACGACGCCTCGCGCATCGTGGGCACCTGGCGCAGCATGGTGCCGGCCAATCCGGACTGGGTGTACCAGTTCGATGGCCAGGGCTTTATGCGGCAGACGTTCCACTTTGGCGGGGCCACGCTGTCCAGCCTGGAGTACCCTTACGCCACGCGGCAGGACACGGTGTTCATAGGCGGTGACGCAAACGACCCTGCGCGCACTTGGATGGTTCGCTTTGAGTGCGATTCTATACTTGAGGTTCGGAACGTTACGCCTGGGACTTTGATCCTGGGGCAGTTCTGGTTGCGACGGGTAAGGGAGTGATTTCACTTATAAGTGAAAGGGAAAGCCCCGCCGGATCCGGTGGCGCTTTTTTTGTGCCACTATTGTACGTTTGTGACAAAACGCTACCTTTGCCCCGCTAACTCACCCTCGGTCGAAGCAATTTCGATTCCACTTCTTGGTTAAATAAATCGGCTCCCTGGTTGCCATTTCTTGCCCTTGCGGCTGAGGATGGGTTAGCCTTCCAGGGCAGCCGTGTAAATTTTTCTGTCATGCTAACTGACAAAAAGAAGACCCGCACCCCAATCACCTATGAATCCGCCAACGGCCTGCTGAGGCCAGAATTCGACCAGTACCACCACAAAGTGCACATGGCCATCCTGCTTTGCACCTTTGGTGATGGGGAATGGTGGACCAGTCTACTGCACGACGCCCTCTCGGGCTGGATGCTCACCGAAGATTTTCAAACCATGAGCCGACCGGAGCGCCTTCGCCGGTCGGACGCGATCAAGCACCTTTCCACGTATCTCCGGGAATGTAGCGGTGGGGCTCAGGCCACCCGGCGCCCTTCGGCCACTAGCAGGCTACGCCTGGCCAGGGCGGTGATGGGAGAGCCTTTGTGGCAGGAGGCGTTGGGCTTGATGGAGCGGCTGAGCGCCCGATAAACAAACCGTCATTAAACAAGCCTAAACTATATGGAAAATCCAATCGTGACCATCGCCCCAACCGAGCTTACGTTCGAGGAAACCAAACTCACCTGCCCAATCGAGGACGGACACCGGATGGTACCTGTTAAAACCGTTTGTGCTATCTTGGATGTCGATTATCAGACCCAGGACAACTGGCTAAAAGGGCACGTTTTGTTCAGTCAGTTATATAGGATATCCTATACAACTGGAGCCGATTCTAAGACCTATCAGATGAGTTGTCTATCAATCTTTGACCTCTATGCATGGGTAGCTAGCATCTCTGACAGGAACAGGCGGCCAGGCTCACTGGAGCGACAATACCGGTTCATGGCCTGGCTCCGGGAGAAGATGCTCGACACTTACAAGAGCATCGACGTGTGGATTCAGGAGAACAAGTACGAATCGCAGCTGCTGGAGCTGAAGGAGCGCACGGAGACCCAGTTATTCGAGGCAATGCAGACGGTAAAAGAGCTGAAGGGTAAGGTGAAGGAGATTGACACGACCATCGAGGATATACGGCTCAACAGGTTTACGGGCCAGACGGCGCTTCCGTTCCCGGAGGACAAGAAATAAAGCTGCGCTTATGGTAACTGATAACGCGCTAAGCCTCACCGGAAACGGTGGGGCTTTTTTTGTGTCCTAGGCAGGGGGAATTGCGGGGATGGAACTTTGGCCTATGGCCAACCAACAAACCGAAGAAATTAAAGATTTGATACAGGCCGAGCTGTCAGAGTGGGCTACTGGATTCATAGGGGCCAGGAAAGCCTTTTTGGCATCCACCGTATCAAAATCTGGTGTACTTACCGACTCTATGAGGTCTGACATTGACCGTCAGTCCAGGCAAGAAGCTATAGAGCTGTTGATATCATTTGCGGAACATGGGCGATTCCTTGACATGAAGCCCACCGCTCAAGACAAGTATGGCCGAAACGCGATACTTAGGTTGGTTGACTGGGTAGAAAGGACTGGGCTTAGCAAATTCGTAAGGGGATGGGAAAGGATTCACGGAAAGCGGCCTATAGACGACAACAAACTTCTAAACCGAATCGCCTGGGGCATTGTGATTAGAAGGACGCAAGGCAAGTATAGGCGCCGAATCTGGTGGAATAAGTCAAAGCAGGCCGCTATCACAGAGCTGTTCAACGAAGTAGCTTCCAAACTACCCCCCAAAATATCAGAACAGGTTTCCCAAAGCCTAAAACCCAAATAACCAATGGCAACCCGTAAAGACCAGGTTCAAATTTCCATTGCATTCTTGACCGATGAAAGCAAGGAGTATGCAAAACTAATCCGCGAGAATCAAAAGTTCATCGAGGACATTCAAAAAGCTAAGAAGGAAGGTAAGGACTTGACCCATGTGATACGTGACATGGCTAAGAGTGGTGAAGCGATAAGCAAGATACCACTGGACAAACTCGCTCCAGCCCAGTTAATTTCAAGGGCAAAGCAGTTGAAACAAGTATTAGACTTAATCCCATCTTCAGCTCCAGAGGCGAAGCTTCTGGCTAATGAATATCAAAAAATCAACAGTCTTTTAGCTGAGCAAAGGGTCAAAGCGAAGGGGGTTTCACAAGCAATGACTTCAATCCGGCAAGAACAGTCCGGGTTTAGTAAGTTTTTGAACGATGCCTTTGCCGTAGCCGGAGGAGTTGCCCTGGTTGACACCTTAAAAAGTGCGTTCAATGCCTTGGTGAACTTCGGGCGTCAAGCTCTGGCTGAAGCCGATGCGCAACTCGCCGCCGACGCGCAAATAAAAACCGCAATTCAGAGCACAGCGGGTATAGCTGGCAGGTCTCTGGCCGACCTGAAGCGCCAAGCTGAGGAGCTCCAGCAGGTAACGCTTTTCGGTGACGACCAAACGGAAGGGGCGCAGGCACTTTTGCTCACGTTCACGAATATCCGAGGGGAGATTTTCGATAATACCATCCCATTGGTTCAGGACCTGGCCACTGCGTTCAAACAGGACCTGAATTCTTCAGCCATTCAGGTTGGTAAGGCTTTGAACGACCCAATCAAGGGGGTTACGGCATTGCAGCGTGTGGGCATCACGTTCACGGCCGAACAGAAGAAACTCATTTCATCGCTTGTTCAGACAGGCGATGTGGCTGGGGCGCAGACGGTCATACTGAAGGAACTGGAACGCCAGGTGGGCGGCTCGGCCAAAGCAGCATTTGAAGCCGCCAACCCCTTGCGGCAGATGACCAATTTATTTGGTGAACTGCGTGAGGCTGCCGGAGCACTTATCGTAAGCGCCCTGGAGCGCATTGCTCCCCTGGTGCGATCGGTCGCAACGGCTTTCCTGGATTTTGTATCCGTTCCGGTGAGCGAAACCCTTGAGAAAGAGCGGCAAGGGTTCAATGGCGTGGCTGTCCAGATTCAAAACACCAACGTGGGGAGCACTGAACGGACGGCCTTGATAAACGGCCTTATCCGTCAATATCCGCAGTACCTGAAGGGTATCGATGCCGAGAAGGTGACAAACGAACAGCTCGCCCCAATCCTGGACAAGATAAACAAGTCGTACGTGGTCCGGATTGCGCTACAAAGGCAGCAGGAGAAGATACAACCCTTGCTGGAGCGGGAAGCCGACTTCGCGAACGACCTGGCAGAGAAACGGGCCAATTACAATATCGCGCTGGCACGTGGTGCAGAGCTGGCTGGTATCAACCTGGCCAATATCAACGGAGAAGCCGCGCAGGTGGCTGCTGTTACTGCTGCGCTGGAGCGTAAGGTGCAAGCCCAAGGCCGAAACTTTTCGCTTACGGCAAGTGAAGAGGCTTTGGCCTTAAGTCGCATCAAAAGCACCTCGGCTATTGCATTAGCTACTGACCAACAGGCATCCGCTTCTCAGCGCGTGGTTGAAGCCGAGCGGCAAAGGCAGGCAGTGGTGGAACAGCTGAAGCAAACGTATGGAGAACTGGTCGACGAAGCTGCGGGGTTTGAGGGGGTAGCCGGTGGCGGAGCAGATGGCGGTGGGGATGGCCCAATTGCTTCCACCAAAAAAGAAGCCGAGGCGGCCGCCGGATCCCTGGCGTTCCTGCGCAAGCAAATTGCCGATGTCCAAAAGGAAATCGAGGCCACACCAGGCGACAGCAAGGCGCTGGAGCCGCTCATTCAGCAGCTCCAGATTGCAGAGCGGGCATTGAAGGCGCTCGAGGAGCGGATTGCGAACCTTAAAAACCCGCAGGCCGATTTGGCTCCAAGCGATGAGGAGATTGTACGCCAATTGGGATTTGGTACTGAAGCTCCGAGCGGTTATACGGACGCGGATAGGCAAGCTATTTTGGAGTTCAATGACTTCAAGCTGGAGGAGGAGAAATTGACGGGCGAGGAGCTGTTGGCATTCCAAAAAAGCCTTGCGGCAAAGAAAACAGAGGCACAGCTGGAGGAGGACCGGAAAGCCGAGGAGATGGCACAAAAGCGGCGGGATGAAATCAAGGATGCCGCGATATCGTCGGCATCTTTAGTAGCCAGCGCACTGGTCCAGATTCGGCAGAATTCTATTGCCCAGGAACAGCAGGTAGCCCTTGACGCACTCGACCGGGAATATGCGGCTAAAAAACGCGCAGCGGGTGACAATCAGCAGGCCCTGGAGAGACTGAATAGGGAATACGAGCGAAAGAAAGCCGCCATCGAAAAAGAGGCTGCGCAGAAGCGGAAGCGTACGGCGCTCATCGAAGCTACCATTGCTGGGGCTTTAGCGGTCGTAAAGGCCCTGCCAAATCCCGTGGCGGCCATCGCTGCCGGTGTGGCCGCAGCGGCGCAAATTGCGGTTATTTCTAGCCAAAAATTTGCTGGAGGTGGTTACACCGGGCCTGGACAAGGCTTTGCAAAAGATAACACTGGCCATGAGCCGGTGGGTGTGGTCCACGCGAACGAATGGGTGAGCCCGCCTTGGATGGTGAAGCACCCGGTATGGGGGCCGCAGGTGGCTGCCCTGGAAAATGTGCGCCGGCGCGGCTTCGCGGATGGTGGCTTTACGACCACGCCCACGGTGAACGTGACGCCCATCGGCGCAGGTGCGAGCTCTACGGCGCAGGTGAGCATGGAGGCTTACTTGATGCTTGCGGGAGAATTCCGGTCCTTCAGGAACGAGATAAGTGCCTGGCAGGGCAGGCTAAACGTCAGCTACCTGGATATCGAGGCGGTTGGCAGCGACTTGAATTCGGTCCGGGTGGACGCTGGGCTGTAGCATGTCCTATACACCCGCGCGCGCGGGTGGCACTTTTGCCCTATGGACCCCAAAAACATCCCATGGCGCGGTGAAATCAGCATCCAACAGGTGCTGATGGAAATCCGCAATGATAGCCTGAAACCATTCTGGCTCGCATTTGTGCGCGCTAGCGGAAAATCTGCCGGCAGCGTGAAGGTCGTGTCGACCGCACGCTATGGCGCTCCGCTGGACGGGCATGGGGATGTTGGCAGCCGAAACGGCGCACGGCCTAAATCCGTGGTGCTGCATACCGAGAAGGGCACCCTGCCCATGACCGATGCGACCAATGGCGAGTACCTGACGCCCCTCATCAGCCACATCATCGGCTACAACCTGTTCAAAGTAAAACACTGACCCCAATGACCACAGAAACCCAACAACTCTCTCCAGACACTTATTTTCTTCCTGGAAGTGCTGCCTTGCTGACCTTCAGCCGAAGCACTCCAGAGGTGACCGACCGTGCCGGCAACGGCGGCAAAAAAATGCAGATTACCTATGGCAAAGACCAACCCGCCGAAATCTGGACTTGGGGCAAAAAGAACATCCTGCCCCAGGAGCGAGAGGCCCTGGTGCTGGACAACAACATCGTGCCTGAGCTGATGGCCACCAAACGTGACATCACCGTTGGTGGTGGACTTATGTGCTACAAAGAGGTGTTTGTGGATGGCAAGCGAACTATTGAGGAGGTTGAGATGCCCATCGCGGCGAAGGCTTGGCTCGATAGCCTGGCAGACAGGAATGGTGGACAGGATATCGACTCATATCTTTTGAAGTGCTGCCGCAACCTAATTTACCACGCAAACACGTTCACGGAGTTTGTCCGTGAAAAAGGTGGCGCTGCGTTCTCTATGAAGGCCATGGAAGCACGGCATTTGCGCCCTGAAAAAATGGGCACCAATGGCATAGTGGCCAATTGGTACTGGAGCGGCAACTGGAAGGAGTTTCGCAAGGAAGAATACATCCCGAAGCGCATCGCTGCGTATTTGGGAGAGCTGGCCAAACAGCCGAAGTTTATCATGCACTGCATGGATGACGTGCTGAGTGACGAATACTTGGGTATCCCTACTTGGTGGGGTGGCCGCGCCTGGATTGAGTGCGCGAACGCCATTCCAATTTTCCATATAAATAATCTGCGCAATGGATACACCATCCGGTGGCACATCGAAATCCCAAAAGACTATTTTTGGGATGCCCCTGCCGGTTCGATGGCCATGAAGGAAAAAACAGAAGCCAAGGACCGGGAGAGCAAGGCCAAGCAGGAATTTTTGGGAAAACTAAACGCCTTCCTGGCTGGTCAGGAACAGGCCGGCCGGGCGCTCATTACCGACTATGAGCTGAACCGCGCTGCCGGCAAGGAATTCCCAGGCATTAAGGTCACACCATTGAATGTTGACCTGAAGGATAAGGCGTTGCTCGAGCTTTTCGCCGCATCGAACGATGCAAACATCAGCGCCCAGGGCATTCACCCGACGCTCGCTGCCATCCAGACCCAAGGGAAGCTTTCCAGTGGCTCTGAGATAAGGAACGCCTTCGCGATGTACGTGGCCATCAAAACGCCCGTGAAACGGGCAATCCTGCTGAAGCCAATCCAGTACGTGCACCGGATAAACAAATGGGGTGAAGGCATCAAATGGGGCTTCCGTGACATAGAGATCACAAAGCTGGATGAAAACCCTGCTGGCCAGCAGCAAGTGGCCGTGGGGGCATGACCTACCCCGAAGCCCTGGAGCGGCTTAGAGCTGCCAACCCGGAGCATATCCTGCTGCGGGTTTTGGCATTGTCGGAATCCGAGATGAACTGGCTCATATTGACCGCAGAGCTGGAGAAGTATGAGGCTCCATCCCCTGAAGTGATGCAAACGCCCGAAGACGCTGAGCCCCAGGTGGGCGATTCGGTTTTGGAGGATTTGCACCGCAAGCAGGCAACGCTTTACGGCGAGCGACGCAAGCTGAGCAACTCCTTCCACGATTGCTCCACGGATGCGGAGCGGCGCGATGTGAGCGAGGCCATACAGGCCGTACAACGCCGCATCGAGCACGTGCGCAAACAAATGGCCGACTATAAGAAGATTGGCCATGTGCCTGCTGAGGCCGAGAAATATCCGGTGCCTGAAGACCCCTTCAAGCTGCTTGCCTTGCGCGATTCTTTGCGCTCGAGTATCAGCCGAAAATCCCGGCAGGTACGCGAGCTCGCATTGAAGGCATTGAGCGATGCGCAGCATAATAAAAGCCTGAATGAGGCGGACAATAAGCTCCGCGAACTGCAAAACCATATAGAACGTGTCCAAAAAGCTATCACAGATAGAAATATACAGCCAGGCCGACTTCGGGAAGGCTGAGCGGCTTGACCGGATCCGAATGCACATGATCGAGCCGGAACGCTTCATCCTGAATGACCAGGATGATGCCTATTATCGGCAGCTGCAATCGGCCTATCACCTGGTGTTTGAGGAGCTGAGGGAGTCGGTGGCCACTAAGGCCATAATGGAGAATGTCCAAGGTTGTGATACCTGGCATCGGGCCAATAAGGTGCTCCGTGATATTTATACACTGTTCAGCCCTTTCGTTCAGAAAAACAAGGATTTGAGGCGGGCAATACTACTCGAGAAATTGTACTTGATGGCTGATGCTGCTCAAAAGCGGGCGGTTTTTAAGTATGAAGTCGTCGACAATGAAGGTCACAAAGAGGAGAAAGACGGCGCTGACCTGGAGTGGATGGAACTTGCCGGCAAGCTGTACGCACAGGCCGCTAAAATCGAAGGGCTGGACCAGGTTGAATTGGCCACGATAAATCCGGACGAGCTCACTATCCCGGAAATCGAAATAACCAGTGACCCGATGGCATTCATAAATGCCCAAAATGATGTGGAGGACGCTGAAGAGTGGGATGCTGACGAATATCCGGACGAGGAGGCGGAGGATGATGAGGAAGGTTAAAAAAAAGCAGGTTTATTTCAACCCCAAGCAAATCGCCTTTGTATCGGCGCCGCAGAAGACAAAGACCTGTGTGGCCGGTCGTGGATTCGGCAAATCGACGCTGATTGCGTTGATTTTGCTGTTTATGCTCAAGGCTATGCCAAGAGCGAAGATTTTCTTCAGCTCTACCACGCTTGAGCAGGTCAAGAACTCTACCCTTCCTCCAGTCCTGGAAAAGCTTGCAGAAATGGGGCTGCACGAGGATAAACACTTCGTTGTAGGCAAAGACCCCTGGAGTTCAAATTCAAAGCACCGGTGGTTTAAGCGACCGATCAGTCCGGTCAAGAAGTATGATAATGTGATCACCTTTTGGAACGGGTTCACGGTGGTCATTTTGAGCGCTGCAAAGCCAAACAGCCAGCGCGGTGGCTCGTATGATGCTGGGATTGTGGATGAAGCGGCGTTTGTTAAGCGGGCTTTTTGGGAAAAGGTGCTTTTGAAGATGATTCGGGGCAATCTGTACCGTTTCAATAGCGAAATGCACCACTCGGTGTTCATCCTAACGTCTCAGCCTCGAACCAGTGAGGGCCTATGGGTAATGGAGATGGAGGAGAAGGCGCTGGCCCAGCCAGAAGATTACCTGTTCATGTGGGCTAGTGCTAAGGACAACAAGGTTGTCCTGGGAGAGCAGTGGTTCAAGACGCAAAAAGCGTCTAGCAGCCCATTGGATTACATGATTGAGGTCGAGAATATCCGACTCAAAAAGCTTCCAAACGGTTTCTACCACCGTTTCAATGAGAAGCGACACGTGTACCGTTCGCCATTGGATGTTATAGGGATGCCTATGGACATAAGGCATGACGAAATGCTGGAGGCTTCGTTCGACTTCTCTGGTAAATTTAACTGCGCCAGTATATGGCAGGAACAGGATGATGTGGAGCGCTGTGTTCGACAGTTCCACCTCAAGGATGAGGGGAAGATAAAGAAGCTCGTGGACGATATCACCACACACTTCAAAGGGCACGGCTTCAAATACGTTCGTCTATGGGGTGAACCTCGAGGCCGCGACCGTAACCCATTCGACGAGGATGATATCTTCACCATCATACGCAAGCGCTTCGAGCTACGTGGATGGGGTGCTGAGATCATGGTGCCAACGGGCATGGCTACCAAGCACCACAAGGAGCGGTTCTCATTCATGGAGGTAATGATGGACGAGGAGGACTCTAGGCTGCCAAAGCTTCGGATAAACGAGTCCTGCGTGAATGTCATCACATCCATCCAGGGCTGCGATATCAAGCCAGATTACACGAAGGACAAGTCCATGGAGAGGAAGGAGGACTTCCCTCAAGAGAACGCGCCACACTATTCGGACACGTGCGACTACTACCTCTATTACAAACATCAATGGAGGCTGAACGACTCAGCCAACCAACGTGCCGGCACGGTCACGGTCATGTGACCGCTCATATTACATGAGAATTGGCCGGCCGTTAATTAACGATTTGCTAATC
>Ga0302249_1000292_pt1 | contig 46236 bp, 40 predicted proteins | sample AAG_UR_Val_MG_FD_193531 | JGI IMG/M metagenome (GOLD analysis project Ga0302249, IMG submission 193531) | Enriched activated sludge microbial communities from anaerobic digester in WTTP, New Holstein, Wisconsin, United States - AAG_UR_Val | ecosystem: Engineered > Bioreactor > Anaerobic >... | reverse complement strand
CCGGATCTTCGCTAGAGGCGCGAATGAGGGATAAAAAGCTGGACCCAAGGATGATAGAGGAGGAGGCCCTGCGCGGCGACCCGCTGTCCATGCACATCTACACCCAGGTTTCCACCTGGCTCGGCATGGGAGTCGCAAACCTGGTAAACCTCTTCAATCCGCAGGCCATCGTCTTCGCCGGGGGCCTGTCGCGCGCGCACCGTCTGATATTTCCAGTGGTGAAAAAGGTGGTGCACGAGCGCGCGATGGAGGGGCTCGACAAGGGCATACGTTATCTCGTCATCCAAGACCACGAGAAGACGCCCGCGCTGGGCGCCGCTCGAGTGGCCATGGATTCGATAAAAAATTAGCCGGAGGGAAAACGATGGACGCCTTCTTCGCAAACCAGCTTCTGTTCGGGGAGGACATCTTAAACCGCCTGCATATCTTTGCGGGACCCGTACTCGACTATATCATGCTCGCCATTACCGTAATGGGAAACGAGATCTTTTTCACGCTGTTAATTCCAATTATCTACTGGTGCGCCTCCAAGCGCCTCGCCATTCTGGCGGGCGGCTCGTTTTTGATCGGCACCGTTGCCAACGACGCGATCAAGGAGATCTGGAAAAACCCGAGGCCCGATCCCTTGAAACTGGTCCCGAACATAAACGAGCTCAACGAGCGCTACATTCCCAAAAACAGCCCCGGCTTTCCAAGCGGTCATACCCAGTCGGCCGTTGCGTTCTGGGGCGCTCTTGCCTATTATGTGGGGAAAACGCCCTTTGCCGCCGCCTGCGTCGTCATCATCCTCCTCGTCGCCTATTCACGCCTGTATTTGGCCGTCCATTTTTTCGGCGACGTATTGGGAGGATTCGCCTTCGGCCTGATCGGCCTCTCACTCTACATAATAGCGGTTGCCTGGATCCGCAAAAGGTATGAACTCTTAAACCGCTATGCGCTCATAGCCGCCGCGACTCTGCTGCCCTATATACTGTTTCTCTTGCTGCCTGGCCATGAACTGGTCAAGGCGCTCGGAGTGCTCTCCGGCTTTCTGGTGGGCGTAATTCTGGAGCGCGAGATCGTCGACTTCCACCCCGCTGCGGCGCTCCCCATGCATCTGGCAAAAATCGCCATAGGTCTGGCCGGAGTCTTCGCCATCCAGATCGGCCTAAAGGCCCTTTTGCCGGGAATAGCCGCATCGAACTACCTTCGATATTGGGTCATGGGTATTTGGGTAACTCTTGCGGCGCCCTGGCTATTCGTCCGTTTCGGCATCACCGGACCTTCGCGATGACTCGCCGCCCCGAGGCCGGTTTTTTATTTGACCGGCCCCTGGCAAAGACCGTATCGTTGCCATGCCTGTTCATTCAATAATCTCCCGGCCCTCGCCGGGGGATTCCCATTTACAAACGAACCGCCCGATTCGGGCGGAAGGAGCGGACCGACCATGACAAAGGAAAGCGCAGGCCGAAGCGCACGGCTCGCACAGCTCAAGGCGAAGGCCCTTAAATTCATCGAGGACTTCTATTCCGGCGAGATCACTTACAAGCGCCTGTCGGGAAAACTCATCAACGCCGCCAAGGTGTTCATCGTCTCCTCACGCAAGTTCATGATCGACGATTGCTTCACCAAGGCGTCCTCGATCGCCTACACCACCATCGTATCCCTCATCCCCACCCTCACGGTGGGACTGACCTTCTATTCCATCTTCGCGGGTGTGAGCGATAAAAAGGAGGAGCTTTTCAGGCGGGTTACGCTCTTTATGGTGGAGCATAACATCAAGCTCAACATAGACCCCATTATAGATTCGATCTCCAGCCTCATCGACAATGCCGGAAAGATTGGAGGCATCGGCGCAGTCATCGTCATCTTTACCGCAACCGCGGTGCTTCGCACCCTGGAAAAGGCCCTAAACGATGTCTGGAAGGTCGAAAAACAGCGCAGCATATTCCTCAAGGTCATTTATTACTGGGCGGCGCTCACCCTGGGCCCCATTATGCTAATCGCCGGCACGACCGCCGCCACGCAGCTATCCTCCTTCTTCTCCGCGCCCAACTACCGCTCCGTTGCCGTCGAGGACGGCAGGGTGTGGCTAGCTGGGCAAAAGGCCGTTGTCGGCGAAACGAGCGGCGACCTCACCCGGGTCGATGCCGTTGCGTTACAGCGCGTCGACTTCGACAACCAGCGGACATTCGAATACGATCCGGCCTTAAAAGCATTCCGCGAGACGGAGTACCGTATCGAGCCCGGCGAGTTCGAAAAGACTGAATTCTCCGACATGCAATTCCTGGGAAAAATCGGCTGGGCGGTGGGCCGCAACGGCGTCATACTGCGAACGGACGACGGGGGGACCTCCTGGCAGCTCGAGAAATGGGGCAATTTCTGGCTCCGGGACATTCACATGCTGGGGCCGAAGAGGGGCTTCATCGCCGCGGACAACGGCCGCCTTTTAAAAACGGAGGACGGGGGCGAAACATGGAAAACCGTGGAATTCGAAAATTTTTCCTCCAACCTGAATTCCATCGCTTTCTATAAAGCGATCGGCGTAATTACCGCGGACCGCGGCGCACTCATTACAACCGCCGACGCCGGCAAGACCTGGAGGCTTTCGTATCTGAGCGAAGCGAGAAAAAAGGGCCGCTGGATCAATCTTAACAGGGCCTTTCTGATAAACGAGCACAACATCTGGGTGGTCGGCGACGAGGGGCTCATCGTAAACAGCACCAACGGCGGTTCCACCTGGGACAACCACCGATTCATGGAGCGCAATTATCATGCGGTCCTTTTCATCAACGAATCCTCTGGGTTTATCGGAGGCGAGAGGGGCACCATTTTGATAACGGGGGACGGCGGCGCAAAATGGACCAGGGTAAGGGTCTCCTCGCCGCGAATCAACGATCTTGCCTCCTTCGCGGGGGGAGTGGTGGCCGTGGGCGACAACGGCACCATGCTGATGTCGGACGCGGAGGGAAAGCGCTGGCAGGGCTCGGAGGGCGGCAGCGCTCTCGCCTTTCTTCTAAACTTCTTTACGCCATTTGTCTTCATCTGGCTGCTTTTTCTGCTCATCTACATCGTCATGCCCAACATCAGGATTCCGTTCAAACCCGCGGCGATCGGGGCCTCCTTTACGGGAGCGGTATGGGTGATATTCATTCTGTTTTTTATCGTATACATAAAGTCATTCGCCAAAGGAACCTTCGCCATATACGGAGGTCTGGCGGCCATTCCGCTCTTTCTCCTGATGGTTTACTCGTCGGCCCTCATCATCCTCTACGGCGCGGAGATCGCCTTTACCCTCATGCACCCGCATACCTATAGAAATCTCAAAAAGGCCCTGTCGGGGAGGCGGGAATATTCCGTGTTCTACGGCATCGCCATTCTGCACCAAGTCTACGCCGGGTTCGAGAAGGGAAAGGGGCCCACCTACATCAAGGACCTCCTGAAGCTTACCGCCAACAAGGTCGACGAGACCGATCATTTCACGGAACTCTTCGTAAGGGAGAAGTACCTGATCGAAACCGGCGACGGCGGGTTTATCCCGGCCAATTCCTCGAAGAACATAAACATGGCCGATGTGGTTGAGCTCATTCACGACGCCGGCCTGTCGATACCCTCTTATGCCCATCCCGAGCCTTTGAAAAAATTCTTCTCCTCGCTTTTCGGCCGCATGCGCAAATCCAACCGCGAGGCGCTCGAGGGAATTACACTGGCTAAGGTGATAGAAGACGCGCGCTGAGGCAATTCGCGGCCATTACGAGAGGGCGTTCTTGAACGGGACGCCCTTTTTTATTCAGCCCCAATCAGCACCGCTTGCCGTAACCGCCGCTTACGTTGAAACGATTAATAAATGTAATAGCCGAACATGAACGGGATGACGATCACCTTCCCTGCGATATCGTCCGGCACCCTTCCGAAATTGCCGGACATGCGGACGGCCCCCACACAGGACGAATCGAGCGGTTTGTTTCCCATGGAGTCCACTATGACCACGTCAAGCACCTTGCCTGTACGGTCCATGGTGAAATACAGTTTTACCTCCTGGTTGGGAATCGCCATGATGCGAAGCCTCCCCGGCGTATAGGCGCTGGTAACCGGATCGTAACCGCGAATGACCGAATTGGCTAAAAGCGGGGGAAACCAGTGGGCGGCGATCTTGTCCTTCATCTGTTTAAAATACCTGAAGTTTTTAAACTTCATGGTGTTGAACGAGAAGCGGCCGTCGTTGGAATAGAAAATGGCGTTTTTACGGGAAAAGCTGTTTTTATCCGGGATGGTGGTGAATTCGCTGTCGCCCTGTTCTCCGAGGACGCTGCCGAAATCCTGTTTCATGAGGGAAAGGACAACCTCGGTGTTCTGAGTGAGCAGCAGTTCCGAGCGGCTGATCGCATCCGCGGAGTGGGTCGCCTGCCGGCCAAGGCGCGCCTTCCCCTTTCGAAGGCGGAAATCGAGCGAGTTGTTCAGCCAGTGGTCGCCCTTCTCGCGGCTTAGATGGCCCTTGGCGGCCGAATCCTTCTCCGAGAGGAGCGTGGATTTCATTGTGACCTTCCGCTCGTCCTCGTTGATGTTGACGATCACATCGCGTCCACCGAAAAGACGGCGCTCGGCCGCGCGACGCGCGGCAAGATAGGCAAAATCGGGAAGCACCAGCGCTGTCATGGCCACCGCATGCAGGAAAAATGAGACGAGCAGAAAGAAGGAGAGGTGTACTTCAACCCGTTTTTCCATGCCTTCGCCGTCACCGCCCATACTTTTCCTTCCTCATGCTATGGCTGACCTCCAAGGGTGCATTCGGTTACATGCCGGAAAGCGGAGAACCGCGGCCAATCCATTGGAAGAGGCCGCGCGGAACAAGGCAATTCGAACAGGAAAGCCACCCTTGAGGTGGCTTTCCCGCGTTCCCGATGGTAAAATATATTATTTGTTCGCCTCGTCTTCAAGCAGTTTTTTACGCTCCTCAATGACCTTCTCGGCGATTTTACCGGATATCGGGTCGTAATGCGAAAATTTCATGTCGAAGGTGGCCTTGCCGCTGGTCATGGCGCGCAAATCGATTGAATAACGCAGCATTTCCGCCAGCGGAACGTTGGCCTTCACCACGGATATGCCGCTATTGTCGTGCTCGTCCTTGGCGCCCATACCGAGCACTCGACCGCGCCTTCCGTTGATGTCGTTTAAAATGTCCCCCATAAAATCCTTGTCCACATATACATCCACCTCCATAATCGGTTCCAGGAGGATTGGACCCGCTGCCTCCATGCCCTTCTTCATCGCCTGGCGTCCGGCGATTTTAAAGGACATTTCGGATGAGTCCACGTCGTGGTAGGAGCCAAAATAGAGTTCCACCTTGATATCGACCACCGGGAACTTGGCGAGCACACCCTCCTCCATCCCCTCCTTGAATCCCTTTTCGCAGCCTGGGATATACTGCTTGGGGATGACGCCGCCGACAATGGCGTTGACGAACTCGTATCCGCCGCCACGGGGAAGCGGCTCGACACGGATATACACCTCGCCGAACTGCCCGTGGCCGCCCGACTGCTTCTTGTGCCGGTACTGCGCCTCGGCCTTTTTGGTGATGGTCTCGCGGTAGGCCACACGGGGCTCACTGGTAAGCACCTCCAGTTTGTTCTTCTCCCTCATGCTTTTTAAAATCATGTCGAGCTGCATCTCTCCCATACCCGAAAGCACGGTCTGCTTGGTCTCGGCGTTGAACGCGTAGGTGATCGTCGGGTTTTCGTCGGTAATTCGGCCGAGGATCTGTCCGATCTTGTCCTCCTCGCCCTTTTTACCGGCCTCGATGGCGTACGAGAAAACCGGGTTGGGGAGATCGATGATCGGCAGCACCACCGAGTTCTTGGTGTCACAGAGCGTGTCGCGCGTTATCGTCTTTTCCAGCTTGACGATCACGCCGATATCGCCGCATGTGATCTTTGGCATGTCGACCTGTTTGTTGCCGATCATGGTATAGATCTTGGAGATTCGCTCCTTCGAGTTGCGCGTCGAATTGAGCGCCTCGGTGTCGGGAAGCAGCTCGCCGGAAAGCGTTTTCAGATAGGTAAAACGGCCCGCATACTGGTCGATGTAGGTTTTCCATACAACACCGGCGAAGGGCTGATCGCTCCCGCACTTCAGAGTTTTTACGGATTCCCTGTCGCCCATGCCGTGCCCATCGATTTCACGGCCCGTTTCCGGCGCCGGGACGAATGCCCTGATTACGTTTAGAAGATTGCGAATTCCGATGGACTTCATCGAGGAGCCGCAGATGACCGGATGGAGCTTTGCGGCTTTAAGCTGCGTCGTTATTCCACGGCGGATCTCCTCCGTCGTCAGCTCTACGCCCTCCAGAAACTTTTCTATAAGCTCGTCCTCGCCCTCGGCGGCAAGCTCGAGAAGCGAATTGCGCAGGGATTCGGCCGAAGGCTTGAGGTCCGCCGGCACATCGGAGGAGCTGACTCCCTTTCCGTCGGCCTTGGGTACGAGCGCTTTCATCTCCAAGAGGTCAACGACGCCCTTAAGCTCGAGCCCCTCTCCCAGGGGCATGCATAGCGGGGCGACCTTTGCGCCGAGGTGCGATGTAAGGTTGTCGATGGTCTTCTGAAAGCCGGCGCGCTCCTTGTCCATCCTATTTATGAAGATTATGCGCGGGATGTTTTTCTCCGCAAGGTACCGCCAGGCCTTTTCGGTTTCTATCTGAACGCCGTCGACCGCATCGACCACAAGAATGGCCGCCTCGGCGACCTGAAGGGCCGCGCGCGCCTCGCCGATGAAATCCGACATCCCCGGCGTGTCGATGATGTTTATCTTTACGTCATCGAGCTCGACGAAACCGAGCGCGCTTCGAATGGAAATCTGTCGTGTCTTTTCCTCGTCGTCGTAGTCCGATGTGAGCGTGCCGTCCGCGGGATTGCCTATTTTATCGATCTTTCCGCCCATGAGGAGCATGGCGTCGAAAAGGGTCGATTTCCCGGTGCTTCCGTGTCCGAGTATTGCGACGTTGCGAATCTGATCGGTCGTGTATTCCTTCAGCATCCAACAGACCTCCACTGATGTAATGCGGGGCGCGCCCCGCTTATGTAGTGCGGTTGAACGAAAAAGGCGACAGTCGGAGCCGTCGCTTTCAGGTTTCCTGTCAGTCTGGCGAGCCGTCTGATACGCTAAAATGGGCTTGATTTTTTGTAAAGTATTTTTAGTCGGGCCCCGTGTTCACCGACGGTCATCTCCCTACCGGCGAAACGTCGATCGGGCTCCTTCCCACTCGACCCTCAGCGGAAAGCTTTCCATTTTTTAAATCTCCCATCCCGGACAAGTGGGTGACAAGTGAGCCTAAAAGCCGCCTATTCCCCCCGGGCTTCGATGCTAAAATAAAAATTCTATTGTCTTTTTCCCCGCCTCCGCTCTATGGTACACCGATTTGCAGGAGAGGCCCTTATGGTATTCACGCACGAGGCATACGCGCACCGGCCCACCAGGGCCGAGATCTCGACAGGCAACCTGCTCCACAACTACCGCGTCGCCCGCTCGTTCCTGGACCCCGGCGTAAGGCTGATGGCCATGGTGAAGGCAAACGCATACGGGCATGGCATATTGCGCGTTTCGAGGGAGCTTCTAAGCGCAGGGGCAGACTGCCTTGGAGTGGCCTACCTGGAGGAGGCTATCTTTCTACGCGAGAACGGCATCCGCGCCCCCATAGTGGTGATGGGCGCCATCAACACCGAGCAGATACCGCGCTTCATCGAGCATGACGTGGAGATTACCAGCTCCTCGCCCGACAAGAGCCGGGCGATCGCCGCCGCGGCCAGATCAATGGGCCGCACGGCCCTGGTCCATCTTAAAATCGACACGGGCATGGAGCGCATAGGAGTTCACTGGTACAACGCCGAGCGATTTATCGGCGGAACCCTGGAGCTCGAGGGCCTGAAGGTAAAAGGCGTATTCTCGCACCTCGCCAATGCCGAATCCGACTCAGCGCTTACGGAAACGCAGATTGCGCGTTTCGACGCCATCGTGGAGGCCATGGCAAAAAACGGCACGCTTCCGGAGCTCGTGCATCTTGCAAACTCAGCCGGAATCATCAACTATAAAAAAGCGCACTACTCCATGGTGCGGCCCGGGATAATGCTCTACGGATACGACCCCATGGGCCACCGCCCCGGCGTTCTCTTGAACGGCCGGCCGCTTCGGCCCGTCATGACGCTTAAAACGAAGGTTTCATTCTTCAAGGTGTGTCCCGCGGGGGCCGGCATAAGTTACGGCCACACGTACACGACGCCGCGCCAGACGCGCGTGGTGACGCTTCCCGTGGGCTACGGCGACGGATACAGCCGCCTTCTCTCCAACCGAGCCCAGGTTCTCATTCGAGGCCGGCGATACCCGGTGGTCGGGGCGGTCTGCATGGACCAGACCATGGTGGACATTGGGCCCGACGGCACCGCCTATAACGGCGATGACGTACTTCTTTTCGGCGAGATGGACGGCTCGGCGATTCCGCTGGAAGAGCTGTGCGGCAAGATTGGGACCATCACCTACGAGCTGCTGTGCGGCATAAGCTCGCGGGTTCCGAGGGTGTATGTGGATTGAGGGTTCGGTGAAGCCACTAATCGCGTGACAGATCGTCGCGTATTTTTTCTGAGAGATATACCTTTATAAGGGACTGATACGGGATGTCCTTCCCGCTCGCTATCGCTTTGAGACGCTGAAGCATCGATTCCGGCAGGCGTATGGATATACTTCTTGTGGACGGCTTAAGATTCGGCAGGCTAAGCCTTTCCGATTCAGAAAAATCGATATACTCCGTCGCGTCATGATTGGACCAGAACGCTCGCTCTTCCTTTTCATTCTTAAAATTCGGTTTTTTCTTTAAGGTTTTCATAGGTCTTCCTTTCACGTGTACTCATATCCCTCGCCGAAATGACTCGTATCAGCGATCGCCTGATCGTGAATACGATAAATAAACGGCGTTGCGCGTTCGTTTCTCCTAAAACATAGTACCGCTTTTCACCTGATGAATGTCGATCATCCGAATAGGTAAAAAAGGGCGCGTTGAAAAAAACCTCCTCGCACTCCCAGGAGGACACTCCGTGTTTTTCTAAATTCTTATCGAGATTACCTGAATTCCAATCGAAGCCGGTTATACTGAAAAAATTCGGTTCGTTCATATGTATATGTATGATATATACAATGCCATTAAATGTCAAATCAATATTCCATGTCCCGCTTTTCGCTTTCGCGCGACTGTCGCGCGCCCGCTCCACGATCTCCTCGATTACAAGGTACTCCCCCACCCTGCTCTGTACGTTCGGGTCGTCGGTGTCCCGGGAGCCGAAGGCTTTGACCGCGCGCGCACCGGCCTTCCGGCGAGGGCGCGCACTGCATGACGACGCACAACAGCCCGTACAGCGCTTTTCTCATAACTGCGGCCCCTTGTATGTAGTGGAATGATCGGGCGCGGGCGCGCGACACGAAACCGGGCCGCCCGCCGCCATAACGGCGCACGGGAGGCTCCGCCTTCGATCATCACGCGGCCCGGCCGGTATGCGTAACCGGCGCGCGGGGCGATATCATTTTAAATAAATAGTGTAGTCGCGGCCGGAATCAATACAGTGGGCGGTGACACCATATATCGCGCGGGACATCCGCCATATGCCGAAGAAACAGTCGAGACGAAGGAGCGCGATGGTGCGTATTCGGTCCTGCCGCTCTCCATGCGCGCGATGGTGTTGCGGTGTATGCAGGCCAGCTCGGCGCAGTACTCCTGGGAGATGTCGTACTTCTTACGCAGGTCGAGCACGATGAAGGCGAAGTCGTGGAAGAAGAAGTCGGGATTGAACATGGGCGTAACCCCTCATCAGGGAGTGAATCTGCCGTATGTTAAATTCGGAATGAATTTATAATGCGTATCATTCGCGGTTATGAGCTTTTCACTGTTCTGTACCGCGGTTGCCGCGATCAGCGCGTCGGCCAGTAGCATGGAGTGACTCAGCGCGTATTCCTGGATGTAAAACATGGCGCGCGAGGAGATATCCGCGTCCACCTGGATTATATTCGTATCCCACTCCTTGACCTTTTTATGGAACAGCCTTAACTCCTCCCTGTTCCTCATCCCCTGTACGATCTCCATATAGGTAATGACCGAGATCGAGAATGGAATAGCGTCTTCGACGAGATCTTTCGCTTTTTTATTCCCCCGGAGATACCAGGCAAGTACATCGGTATCGATAATCAAAATCGCCGTCCCCTGCGAAGTTGGCGCACGTAGTTATCCACGCTCGTGTCGCCGGTATGATCTTTCCACAGCCCGAAAATCGAAGCTTCGGCCGAATCGGGAGCCTCGGCCTTCTGTTTGACGGGGACGATCTTCACCACGGATTTACCCCGAAAGGTAACGGTGATCTCCTGACTGACCGTTTATTACCCGTTCTATTATCTTTCCGGGTCGCAATCGCAGTTCTTTCGTGGTAATTTTCACCGCCTTCCTCCAGTGGACACTTGCAAGTATACACTCCCTGCGCTTGCAGGGCAATCACTTTTCTGAATAATTCGGTTGCAGTCGCATGCATGTCGAAACACGCAAACAGGCAGATACGGGGGGCGGATTTGATGAACCGTCCGGCTGTTCCGGGGAACGGTATACGGTGGACGTATGCCACACTGTGCCGGAGCGCCGCTTTCTACCATTCGGGGCGCTGAGTCCGAGCACGACCGGCCATTTGGCCACTTGCAGCGTGTTATGCCTGGTTGTCCGCAGTCTCCGGTGAAATTCTAAATCACATCCCATTTGGGCAATTTAGAAGTTCCTATTTTTTTAACAACAGTATCATAATCGTTAAGTATTACTTTTTTATCTTTTAATTTCAAACGATTACGAAAATACGAGGAAGTTTCCATCTCCTTTATTTCTTTGGTAAAAGCATAAAGAGCCAATTGATTAATAGAAACACCTTGCTCGTCAGCGACACGTTCGATCCTGTGTTTCAACTCTTTTGGGAGTCTTATGGTCAATACGCTTGATTTAGCTTTCATTTTTTGTCCTCCATACTTTAACAAATTCGGAAGGAGTAATTATTGTTATGTCGTCGAATTTAAGCTCGGACTTGGTAGTAAAATCCTTAACATTACTTGTAATCAGAAAATCACAATTGCTCACCAAAGACAATTCGACAAAAATATTGTCGCTTTCATCCAAAAGGTTGGGCCTGAATAAAAAGTACGTCGTGTAAGGTCGTCCAATATAAGCGACAAATTTTAATACTTTTTCAATGTCAGAAAGCGACAAATTCAAGTCCTTCAAAGATGCGGGACGGGTTAATACCTTTTCATATTCATTAAATACGGGAATAGAAAGCGCCATGGATATTTTATTATCACGTATTAATGATAATATAAAAAATGAAGCGCCATTGCTGCCCCGCAAAGCCTGGTAAAGAACATTTGTATCGAGAACAACGATCATTACATAATGATAGCGAATATGCTATCATTATGTCAAGAAAAATATATTGTCCAACAACCGCCGGCAATTACGGACGCGTTTGCCCGTCCGCCTATTCCATGGAACGGCAAACGGTGTAACGGCGCGCGCTTCAATCCCGCGCCGAAACGTCCGGAAAGCTCATGTCGCTTCTGCGCTACAGGGGGATTGTCAATAGCGATCGCGACGAGCTTGTCGGCGCCCTGAAGCTCTATTCCGACAGCTGCCTCGATATTGTGGACTGCATTCTGTGCGTTAAATCGAAAGGTCCCGAGCGGCTTCTCTTTACATTTGATAAGAAGCTGAAGAGGATGGCGAAGAAAGGGTAAGGAGCAGTGCGTCATCGTACTCCCTCCTTCGTTGTGGTTTACCGATTACAACTCTGGTAGGTTTACGATGCTTTTTTTGCATCATTCTTACACACTCAACTGGACGTGACCGGATGGTGTGATACAATAACGGTCGATAGCGAAGCACTTAAGCTTTACTACCGGTAGTTTCGTTTTTTATTCTTTCACCCAGTTTCTTGTTTGCGAAAGTATCAGAAGGATTAAGTTTTAGTATCTTAATAATTTTCATTTTTTAGTAGGAACATTATTTTGCTGGTAGGAAGCTTTCCTTTCATGATGCACAACGTCCATGCGTAGGCGACGTTTTGCGTTCCGCGAAGCTGGTTGGTGCGAGTTTTGCGAACAGCAAAACTCGTGACAAAGCAAAATGTGGCGGAGTGAAGCGGAGCCCGAGCCGCCCGAAGGGCGGCGAAGTGCCTACGTACTGTTATGTGCAGTTTGGACTTATTCATCGTCATCTTCTGATTCAAGTTCTCTCTTAATCTCATAAAGTGTCTTACCATCATATTCAAAATAAGCAGGACCTTGAACCGATTTCCAATCATACCCAAGCTCTTTTAAGAATTTGTCTGCAAGCCTTGATAGAGAATATCGTTCATTTTCATATTCCACTTCATTATCAGAAACAACCGTACATTTTTTATTTTCGTCACGCGTAAAGTTAAGAATGAACCAATTGGTACGTTCACAACTGCAAATGAAAATCGTTTCTTATATTTCTTTTCTATAGTTTCATCCTCTTTTATGATTTCTCCTTTTTCATCTATCATTTCATTTCCGATTTTTATCTCTGCACACCCTGATATTTTTAGCGCAGAAACTGCTCGTTCAGGGTCTAACTTGAAAAACTCTCTATTCTCTCGTAACCGAAACGCCCCGAATGCATTATGAATGAATGCTTCAATCTCCTTAAATCGGTCACTTTCGATTGCATAATGGAACCTAAATGGAAGCGGAACTGATGTATTATCTAAAGTTTTAATTCTGTCTTCAACTGAACCTTCGGTTATACCACTTTTAATAATGCCTGGCATAGCATCATTTGTGAAGATATAAACTTTACCCATAAATTAACCTTACCCCCAAGTCCAGATTGCACACAACGTTCCGCGGGTACGCGAAGTTTGCCGCGTCAACGGCGGACAGTTACAATAATAAACCCGTATCCGCGTTACTCAAAGCCTTTTTCTGCCTAAAAGTACGGTAAATTTTGGCGAAGCGACCGACAGGGAGCGAAGCCGCGTACCCGCTGTTAAGTGATGCGGCCAACATCAGAAAATAGTTTCATTCAGTTTGAGGCACTGATGCCGAAAGCTGAGCAACCATTAGATCTTATATATTATAAAGATTTAATATCTGGCATTCCTGTAAAAACCTACCTAAAACAATATTGACATATGCCCATATATGTTCATGAATGGTTCATTCCAATCACCAAGGTGGCAGGCCATGTTCGTAGACAATAGTATTGTCGCACAACGGAAGATGTTTACCCTGGAAAGCGATCTGGATGATCGGCTCAAGAAAAAGCTCGCACGGCACTGGTCGGCCGTCTTCTTCGAGAAAGTTTTCCTGGGGATAGACGAGAAGTGCTTTGCGCCGCTGTACTGCGGGAACAACGGCCGTCCGAACTTCCCGGTGAACATCCTTGTGGGGATGGAAATATTGAAGGAGATGTGGAACCTAACCGACGAACAGCTTTTCGAGCGCTACTATTACGACATTAGCTTTCGCCGGGCGCTGGGACTTTCGGACTTTAACGAGCATATCATAGCGGAGAAGACGCTGTATAACTTCCGGGCGTCACTGGCGCAGCACGACCGGGAGCGTGGGGCCAGCCTTATGGAGCCGGTATTTCGGATGTTGCGCGACGACATTATCCGTGAGCTGGGCATCAAGACGGGGACGCGGCGGACGGATTCGACGCTTATTGGCGCGAACATCAAGAAGATGAGCCGTTTGATGTTGTTTCACAAGACACTATCGAATCTGGTGCGGGACATGCGGGCGCTTGAGATGAGCGTTTCGAAGGAGATTGAGGAGATACTCAGGGAAGATGAGGACCGCGTCACCTACCGCCTTGATCGCAATGAGTACGAGAAAACGACGCGGCTGATTGCCGGCTATCTGTACCGGCTCGTTGCCGGTCACCTGGGAGATTGGCGGATAAGCGCCCAGCAGAGCTATTTGAATGCGCGGCGTCTTATCGATGAGCAGTGCCACATCAGCAGGAAGAAGAAGGTGTTCTTAAAGGAATCTATGGAGATCAGCTCGTCGTCGATGCAGAACCCGGCGGACCCCGACGCGACGTACCGCAAAAAGAACGGGGAGGCGCATCGCGGCTATGCGGTGCACGCGACGGAGACCTGCGACGCGGAAAACGCGATTCAGGTGGTGATGGATGTTGCGGTCGTGAAGAACAATGTCGATGATGCCGCGGTGTTGGCGGAGTCCATAGCGGAATATAAAGAGGGTAGCGCTCTGGAGATGATAATCGCGGACGGGGGGTTCGTATCGGACGCTGTTCGGGAGGTGTGCCTTGCGAACGATGTGACGATTATTACCAGCGCCATTCGCGGCAAGACAGCCGATGCCTCTCCGGACAGGCTTACTTCGAAGGACTTCAGCTATGACGAGGAGACCGGCGAGATTCTCTTGTGCCCGGCCGGTCATGCGCCGCGCAGCGTTTCCGTTCCCGGAACGAAATCAGTGGCGAATTTCAATCCGAAAAAGTGCGCCAGGTGCAAGAGGCGCACCCTGTGTCCGGTCCGTATTTCCAGGACGCAATCACGGTATGTTGTTGACGATACTCGAAGGTGGCTCGACGAGCGTCACGAGGCGCTGAAGACCGGGGAGTACCAGGAGATGTGCAAAATGCGACCTCCCGTGGAAGGATTGATGAGTCAGCTCAAACCGAAGTATCTCAAGGGGCGCGTCAAGTTCAGGCGGATCGAAAGGGTCAGAAGCCGGATGGTTTACAGGGGCATCGGGGTGAATTTCAAGAGATATCGGGCGCACCTGCTCGATCTTTTTCTCGGTTTTATCGAAAAATTGATCGAGGCTTGCCATTTCAGCCGGTGGGCGGTCGGTGTCGCAAATTAAAGCTGGGTTTTTACAGGGACGCCATATCTTTAAAACATCAGCCGGTTTCTTTTTGATGATATAAATACAAATATTCGTATCCAACAACCCTGCCCCTTGGAATTCCCCTACCCCACAAGCCGGGCGAGATCGCGGTCGTGGAAACGAGAGGCCAGGTAAAATAGCACTCCGCCCAGAAAGGCCACGGGAGGCACCACCATGAAGGCCCCTGCGAGATCGGGGTTTCCCGGCGTGCCGAGGAGGTCCGATAGCCAGCCAACCACCACCGGCGCATAGGCGGCCAGCGTCCCGTATGTTATTAGCACAAGTATCCCCATGCTAAGACTTCGCATTCCCTCGGGCACGAGGTCCTGGCTTACAGAATAGGCCGGGGCCGTATATGCGAACATGAGGATTCCTACCATCACAAACACCACGTAGGAGAGTGTCTTCATGCCTGTTAAGTCTATAAAAAAGCCCACGTAGAGAAAGACGCCGCAGGCAAGCGCAATGATGGCCGCCGCAAGCGGCCGTGCATCGCTCCTCTTTCTGCGCCAGCGGTCCGCCATGATGCCGCCGAGCACGGGGCCTATAACCGCAAAAATGATGATGCCGCCCATCAATAGCGAGGCTTTCGCCACGTCGATTCCGCGGCTGTGCGCGAAGTATGTCGGAAGCCAGTGGGCGACGGCACCGCCGACGAAGCTCATGGCTCCAACGCCGAAATAGGTTAAAAGAAGCGTAGGGGTCGTTATGACTACCTTGAGTCCCTGCACCGTGGTTAGCGGCTTTTTCTCCGCGCCGTAGACCATTTCTCCGGAGGGATAGTCGCGCGTAAAAAGCACAAGGACTCCGAGGAGCGCCCCCGGAACGGCGAAGATGTAGAACGGCGCCCTCCAGCCCATGCCGAGGATATCCGCCTGCGCCAGCGTGCCCGCAAGCACGATACCCAGTATGGAGCCGAGCGGCTGGCCCAGGTTGAATACGCCGAGCACTTTCGCGCGCACGGACTCGCGGAACGAACCCGATACGTATGCGATTCCGCCAGGCGCAAAACCCGCCTCGCCCACTCCTACGCCGCCGCGCGCCGCGAAGAGCTGCGCGAAGCCCGTACCGACGCCGGTAAGAAATGTAGCCGCGCTCCAGAGAAATGCCATTAGCGAAAGCGCCTTCTTCCTGCTCCAGCAGTCGCAGAGGATGGAGGCCGGCAGCGTGAGCGCCGCTACGATGATGAAATAGATCGTACCTAACCAGCCGCACTGGGTGTCGGTAAGGTTCAGGTCGGCCTTTATTAGCGGCAGTGTAGCCGAGAGGACCATGCGGTCCATGTAATTGATGATGTAGAGCAGCGTTACGGTTGTCAGCGTGAATATCGCCGCGCGCCGTGGTATGGGAGGCGCCTCCTCCCTGTGCGTCGATGCCATAGCTTCCTCGTTTTTTTTACCGTGAGCGTTTCGGCCTCAGAGGGCCACGGTCATCGCCTCCAGCGTGTCCGGTGTCCGGGTGAGCCGTTCGTAGCCGGTTTCGGTTATGAGCACCGTGTCCGAATGCCGATAGCCGCCCTCGCCTGGTATGTAGATGCCCGGTTCGATACTGATAATCATGCCGGGCTCGAGCCTTCGGGTATCGCCGAGCGCCACGTAGGGGGCTTCGTGCCCTGTGATGCCAAAGCCGTGGCCGGTGCGGTGCAGTATGTACTTCTCGTAACCGGCGTCAATTATGACCTTTCGCGCGGCACGATCGATATCCTCGAGAATCGCACCGGGTTTTAGCATTGCGTATGCCGCCGCGCGCGACTTTATCATAATATCGAATGGCTTCCGCGCGCCTTCGGGAACCCTGCCGAGGAATAGGGTGCGCTCTACCTCGACCCCGTAGCCGTCGATCTGCGCTGCGACAATGGATACGTGCGGGCCCCCTTCCTCCATGGCCGTAACCGGCTGTGGCACGATGTGCGGATCGTGCGAGAGCGCGGGAGGCCACACCGCACCGACGAACTTCGATACGATTAGGTTGGCGGTGGGTATTTCCATGAGGGTCTTTCCCATCATTGCGCCCACTACCTCACCGTATATAAGCACCTCGACAACACCGGGCCTCGTGACCTCCAGAAGCTTTTCGTGCCCCAGGTCCACGACCGAGCATGCGTGTATGGTGCGGGCGATCTCATACTCGGTCTTGACGAGGCGCACCTCGTCGATTATATCGTCGACCACGTGCGTACCCGGGGTTTCTTTCGCTATCCCCACCGGAAGCGCCGACTCGATGCCGACTCTGGCCTTTTTATCGATGAGCTTCTTGTACAGGTCGTACCAGTTCTGTCCCTTCGGCGAGGGCACCTCGTAATATGTGACGTACTCGAGCTCGCAGCGAGCCCGGGTCTTCACGTGGCTCAATTCAAGGAGCGGGCATAGCATGACCGGAATTCCAGTGGGCTTTACGATCAAAATGAAGGGGCGCTCGTGCACGTTGTTGGCGAAGTTGGTAAGATAGTAGATGTTTACCGGGTCGAAGGACACGTAGCAGTCCAGCTTTTTGCTTTCCATGAGAGCGCGGACCTTTGCGAGCCTTCCCGCAAGCTCCTCCTTTTCGGGCGGCGTACAAATCGGTTTCGGCAGCGTACCCATGGGCGGCCTCCAGTGTTATAAATGGTTATGCAATATAATGGATCAATTATTCCCGTATTTTAACTCGATTGTCAAACACTTAAGCGACCCGCGTCACCGGCCTTCTTTCGGCACCGCTGAACATTATGGCAGAAAGCCCGGTTCGGGCGCGTAGGTCGCTTATGCACTTCCCTGTGCTTCGTTCCATTCGGCCCTACTTTCCAGCGTGCACTCTCGATGTACCGAGTCCATAACCATTCCGCTCAATCATCTTGACATCCCATTAAACGCGCCGTATAAAAACGCATCCATTCATATCCGGGAGGATGCCATGTACACATCGCGCCCTGCGATCGACCACGGCCGCTGCACCCTGTGCGGCAGGTGCGTCTTGATTTGCGAGAGCAAAAATCTCGCCATCCGCGAAAAAACGCTCCACGTGCTGGACGACTGCTCCGTCTGCGGTCACTGCTACGCGGTGTGCGAGGCGGAAGCTATATCCTTCGAGACCCTCAGGCCGCGTGTGTTTAAAAGTTTTCCTTACGACGGCGCATATTTTCCGCCCGGAAGCCCCGACCCAACGCTGGTTGCAGGGCTTATCGGCTCGCGAAGGAGCGTGCGCCACTACTCCGCTAAGGTGCCATCGACGGATATGCTGGATGACCTTCTGGAGTGCGCCTCCATGGCGCCCTCGGCCCACAACGAACAGCAATGGGAGTTCGTTGTGGTGCGCGATGGAACGCTTATCACAAAGCTCTCCGGACGGCTGCTCGAGTATTACGGCGGGCTGAACCGTCTTGTCCGCAGGGCGTTCATGCGCAGGCTTGCCGGCCTCTTTATGGGGAAGAAGGTGGAGCGCTACTACCGCGATCATTACGCGGGCATCGAGCGGCGCGTTAAGACCGGGGCCGCGGGAAGGGACCAGTTCTTCCACGGCGCACCGGTTCTAATCGTCGTGCACAGCGCCATGGACGGCAACTCGCCGGTGGAGAACGCCCAGTACGCGGCCTACAACATCTGCCTGCTTGCGCACGCCATGGGCCTGGGGACCTGCTTTATCGGCTACGCTTCATATTTGCTGAATATGGACAGGGCGTGGAAAAAGCGTCTTGGCATTCCCGCCGCTCACGGCGTGCACGCTGTGCTCACGCTGGGGTATCCGGCGAAGGCATTCACAATGGCTGCGCCAAGGAAGGAGTATTCGGTGCGCCGTCTGGGGTGATTGTTCACCGGGGCCCCGGCGTCGGCCCCCGGCGGGCCGGCACATCACGGCTTAGAACGCCGCGTCGACGCGCTCGTCAGGATGACAAGCTTCTCGAAGCATCATCAAATTGAATGCTTAACCAAAAAAGCAAGGGGCTATAACCCCTTGCCCTATGGTAAAAGTAGCCGGTTAAGCAATTTCAGCAAAACGCATTAAGCCATGCCCGGCGAAGATCGCCGGGCATGGCCCACCGGGCGGACTAAAACTTCTTCGCCGTAAGCTTGAAGCACTCGGACGCAACGTTTAGGGTCTTTTTAATATCGGCCTCCTCCATGGCGGCGCAGACGAACCAGTTGTGGTGAGGATGCAGGAAGATGCCGCGACGCGCGGCCTCGCCGCAGAAGTAGCGGTTCTTTTCGAACAGGGGGTCGTCGGCGAAATTCATGTACGGCATGGCGGGCGGACCGGAAAGGGTCACACCGACTCCTTCGGCCGCCCCCGCCTCGGAAAGCCCCTTCATGAGCATTGTGCCGAGCTTATGTATCTTTTCGATTGCGCCGCTCGCCTTTATCTCGTCGATAGTTGCGATGGCGGCGGCGAATGGCGAGCCGGAAAAGAAATGCGTGCCCGAAAAGAAAACCGAGCCCGCAGCCTGTTTTAGCTCGTCCCTGCCCATGGCTATGGCTATTGGGTAGCCGTTGGCCATGGCCTTCCCGAAGCACTGCAGGTCCGCGTTGTAACCGTAGTGGTCGGCGCTTCCCGAAAGCTTCAGCCTGAAGCCGCAGCGTATGTCGTCGATGATGACGAGAAAGCCCTCGCTTTTCGCGAGGCCGTTTACCGTGTCCACAAACTCCTTCGTCGGGAGCTCCTGGTCCCTCATCGAGTCGTGCTGGTGCGGGGTCAGTATGATCGCGGCGACCTTGCCCCTGTTCGCATCCACAATCTTCTTCAATCCCTCCGGATCGTTATACTCAATATAATGGATGTGGCTTTTCCACTCGTCGGGAACTCCCGCGCCGTGCGGCTGGCACCATGGGTGCGCGCCGTGGTAGGAGCCCTTCGCCAGAATCACCTCCCATTTGCCGGTAAAGGCTCGCGCCACGGCAAGCGTATACGAGGTTACGTCCGAGCCGTTTTTAGCGAAGACGCACCAGTCCCCGCCCTTTATGGTCGAGGTCATCTTTTTGGCCAGAGGCACCCATAGGTCGCTCGGCAGAGTGAAACAGTCCGCCTTGTCCATCTGGGCCCTTGCGGCGGCGTCGATTTTGGGGTGCTTGAGGCCCAGCAGATTCGTGCCGAAAGAGCACATATAGTCTATGTATTCGTTGCCGTCAACGTCCCAGATGCGGCATCCCTCTCCGCGCGCGATAAAGGCGGGATGCGAACCGAAGGTTAGGAAGTTGGGCGTACGCGCCCCGTAGATGCCGTTTGGCACGTACTTCTTTGCCTCTTCGAAAAGCGCATAGGACTTTGTCTGATCATAGAGTGCCATGAATTTTCCTCCTGATGATTGATTATCGAAACAACCGTCCCTTAGGGCGGCGGAATTCGCCTGATGCAGAGGTCGAACCTATCCTTGTCGGAAGCATTTTTTGCTTGCCATTATTACACTAATATGTAATGTATTATACTATTATGCAATATAAATCAGCGCCATGATTTGTCAACCGAAAAAGGGGGCCTTCGCTACACATGGAAAAGAAACAGCGTGCGTCAAAAAGCGTCGAGCGCAAGGCCTGGGAGCGCGAACAGCGCATGAACAGGATTATCGATATCGTCGAGAAGCTGTTCTTTACCCGTGGATACGAGGGGACCACGGTCGACGATATCGCCCGTGCGGCGGGCTACACCAAGCGCAGCATATACATCTATTTCAAGGACAGGGAGGAACTATTTCTATCTGTAGTGCGACGCGGGCAGGAGCTCTTTAAAGCGGCCCTCGAAGAGGCCGCCGCGCGGCCTGTCTCGAAAAACCAGCCCCTCTCCATAGGCCTGGGCAGGGCGTTCTACCAGTTCTCGCTGGACCATCCCGGGCACCTCGCTCTTCTCATGACCTACGAGGCCAAGCTGTACAGGTACGCCTCCGACCAGCCCCCCGACGAGGAAGACGGCTTCCGCGCGGAGTGCCAGCGCCTTTCACGCGAATACGGCTCCATCGTCACCCGCGCAATACAGAGCGATATCGAGCGAGGCCTCATTCGCACAAAGCTAAACGCCCGCCAGCTCATGCTGCTTCTCTGGGGCCAGGTGCTCGGCGTAATGCAGGTAATCCTCATGCGCAAGGCTTCCTTCCGCAAGGTATACGGCCTGAGCCCCGAAACCCTCTTCGAGGAATTCCTGGCAATGACGCGCAGGTCCCTCGGCTGAGCTTAAGGCTTTTGCTTCATTCCGCCAGCCCACAGGCCGCGGCAACTCCAAACGGCTTCGCGTCAAGAACAATGACTTGACATTTACACAATAGTGTGCAATCATGCAGCAGCCTCGAGGAGGTACCCATGAAACCCACCCCGTCCTTTGGCTCAGTAAAAAAGGTCGCCACTTCCATCAAGCTCGCCTACGGCTTCGGCGACATCGGCAGCAACATCTTTATCATCTCATCTGGGTTTTTTCTGCTTTTCTTTTTAACAAACGTTGTCGGCGTAAATCCGGCGCTCGCCGGCGTGGCATTGCTATTCCCAAAGCTGTGGGACGTTGTGTCCGATCCCATTATGGGCGCCATATCGGACCGTACAGTTTCGCGCTGGGGCAGGCGAAGGCCATACCTGCTCTTCGGGGCCCTGCCCTTCGGCCTGAGCTTCTTCGCCATGTTCCTGGCGCCCGGTTTCGAGTCGGAATCGGCGCGCGCCCTGCAGGTCGCTCTTCTCTTCGCTCTCGCCTGTACGGCCTTCACCGTGGTCAACGTACCCTACTCGAGCATGGTGGCCGAGATGTCCGACGACTACAACGAGCGCATGTCGATAACCTCTTTCCGCATGATAGGCTCGTCCATAGGGGTGCTTCTGGCGGGGGGAATGGCCATGCCCCTGGTCGAGATGGGAGGCGGCGGCGCGGACGGCTTCCGTTTCATGGGTATCGTCTTCGGCGCGGCCATCGCGCTCATCACGCTGGTGTGTTTCCTCGGCACCGGCCGCGCGCGAACGCTCCCGGCCGCCGGGCAAATGCCGCCCGCGGGCGAACAGCTCCGCATCGCGCTCAAAAACCGTCCTTTCCTTCTCCTCGCCTCCAGCTATATGCTGCAGTCCGCGGGAATGGGCGTACTTATGGCCGGGCTCATTTACTACATTAAGCACGTCATGATGCTTCCCGAGAGCGCCATGGGAGTGGTGTTTCCCATACTGTTCGGCACGGCGATCGTGTTCATTCCGATCTGGGTAAAAGTCGGCAAAAAACTCGGTAAGATCCGCGCCTACCGGACAGGGCTTGCCATCATCATCATATTGCTTGTTTCGACATTTTTTACAAGGAGCGAGCAGCTCATCCTGTTTTATGTTCAGGTGTTTCTGCTTGGAATTGGCTTTTCGAGCTTCCAGCTCTTTCCCTTCTCCATGCTTCCGGATACCATTGAATACGACGAGATGAGGTCCGGCCTTCGAAGGGAGGGGATTTTTTCGGGCGTGTGGGCCTCCGGGCAAAAGATGGCCTATTCGGTCGGACCGGGCATAATGGGCTTCGCGCTGGCGCTCTCGGGCTTCGACGCCTCGGGCCCCCAGGGCCCGGGCGTGGAGACCGGCATACGCGTGGCCTTCTGCCTGCTCCCCGCGGCGGCCCTCTTACTCAGCTATATCCCGTTTGCGAGGTACGACCTCACGGAGGAGAGGTTCGAGGAGATCAAGAGGACGATCGCTTCGGGAAGTGCGCATTAGGCGCCCGAAAAGCCCGCTCTTCAGGCGTTCTTGCCGCGTTCGCCTTCGCCCTCGCGCACGATGGCAAGAAGACCTCCTATGTGCTCGTTCAGTGAATCGGTGGATGCCGACACCTCTTCCGAGGCCGCCGCGTTGTTTTGAGTGATCTCGTTTATGCTGTCGAAGGAGCGCGAGATCTCGGCGGCGTTGGCGGCCTGCTCCTGCATGGACGTAGAAATGCTGAAGGCGAGCGTGTTCACGCCCTTTACCTCCTCGAAGGCCGTTCCGCTGAGCCCTAATTGTTTCTCCGAAGACTCGTTCATCTCCAGGCTCAAGCGGTTCGCCTGCTCCAGCGTACCGTTGATATCGATTATTATCCTGTTTATCTCGTTGAACATTTCGTAACCGCTGTCTATGTTCGTCGCGGTTTCGGTAATGAGCTTGGAGATCTCCTTGGCCGATTCGGTGCTGTTGTCGGCCAGCTTGGAGATCTCCTCGGCCACCACCGCGAAGCCCCTTCCCGCCTCACCCGCGCGCGCCGACTCGATGGACGCGTTGAGCGAAAGGAGGTTTGTCTTGTCGGCCAGGTCTGTAATGAGGCGCGTTATCTCCTTGATCTTCTCCGCGCTTTCGTGTATGCCCTTCATCCCCTCCAGTGTGCGCGCGGCGACATCGACGGCGTCACGCCCCTGCCGAAGCGCGTTTTCCGACTCGCGCTGAATTGCGCCCGCGCGCTCGGATACCTCGCGTATAAAACCGTTGAGCTGCGAGATCAATCCCTCGACCCGGTTGATTGCCTCCGACTGGCGTGTCGCCTCCGAAGAGACCCGGCCCATGGCCGAGGCCATGCTCTCTATCGAGGCGGAAGACTGCTCTATAATCGCCGCCTGGCTCTGCGCCGTTTCGTTAAGGCCTGCCGCCGTGGACGAGAAGCTCCGCGCCGCGACACCGAGCTCATTCGTTATTCCCTGGATGCGTTCGAACATCGTTTCCATTGTTTGATAATGGCGCAGGTTGGAATCCGCCTCCTCTCGGAGCCTCCTGGTGGAATGGCCGGAGATCCAAACGCTTATCAAAGACATCGCGCCAGTCATCAGCAGAGCCATGGTGCTGGTCGTGATGCCTGTCCCAGCCGCCTGCAGGGAAAGCGGATCCAGCCTGTCGCGAATCACCAGATACATCGAGATATTGCATACGATAAAAAATACGGAAGCTATCGTCACATGGGTCTTTCTCCCGAAGACGGCTATAAACATGATCATAAAAAAGTTGTAATACAGGTAGGTTGTGAACGCGGTGTGGGGGGCGCTCATGGAGTTAAAATAGCGGGCAGCGACTATAATAAGGGTGGTTGGCACCATATAGGTGAAAACGGCGTAATTGAGTTTTCCTTTTATTATAAAAAAGATGCAAAGCGCCATCAGAACCATTATGGATCCGGCGCCTACAACGGCTTTCATTATGCCGGAAGGGTTGACAATCGCATAGGCCAGTATGACAAGCAGCAGGAGAAAGATCATCAAAAAGGCAAAATACAGAAGGGCCAGGGCCTTTTTCTGAATTATAAATTCGCTTTTCCGATAAGTTGACCCTATCCGCTTGTTCACGCTAAGCCCCATTGACCACCTCCTGGGAAATATCCGGATATCCGCTTCCGCCCGGTTCGGGGGATGGTATCGGAATCGGGACTGCCGGCGCGCAACAATGCGCCAGCCGGTTACGGAGTCATACCGTCCACCCTCCCCGGACAATCGAAGAGCCCGAAACGCTTACAGGGGGGCTCGGCGCAGAATCCCCCGCGGTACCGGAGCTAAATATATTTTGTCATACAGGCCGGACAGGTCGAGTGTCTCCCCCGGCCTCTTCTATTCCGACCCAACTGGATTATACACCACCACGCGGTTCTTGCCCTCTTTTTTAGCCATATACAGGGCATAGTCGCTGCGCTTGATCATCTCGTCGAAAAGGGCCTCGATGTTTTCGGCTGGTCTATCCGTCTTTTCGTAGGAGAATGGGCTGACTCCAAGACTAGCCCCCAGTTTAACCTTCTGTCCGCCGAAGTCCATTTGTCTTTCACGCAGGGAGGTCCGAATGCGCTCGGCAACCCTTATGGCCCCATCGCGGTCCGTGCGCGGAAGGAAGACAAGGAACTCCTCTCCGCCATAGCGGCCAAGTAGATCGTACTCCCTGCACGAGTCTTTAATACGGCGAGCAAACTCGATCAGCACCATGTCGCCGGCGAGATGGCCGTGCGTGTCGTTGATGGATTTGAAGTCGTCGGCGTCGATCAGTATGGTGGCGAAGCTCGTCCCCTCGCGCGACGCGCGGTTTATCTCTTTTAATATGCCGTCGAAAAGCGAACGCCGGTTGAGGATGCCCGTAAGCGGATCCTCCTTGGCGAGCTTCATGAGGCGCTTCTGGTTGTTGATGAGCTTGTTTTCGAGCTGGATTATCCTCATGCCGACCCTGGCCCTTGCCGCGAGCTCGTTCTCGTCGAAGGGCTTGGCTATGTAATCGTCCGCGCCGGCGTCGAGGGCCTGCACAAGGTCCTCCTTGCGATTTCGGGAGGTGAGGACAATTATGTATATGTAGCGCGACAACTTGAGCTTTCGCACCCTGCGACATAACGTCAGGCCGTCCATCTCTGGAAGGATCCAGTCCACTACGGCAAGCTGTATGCGGTCATTTTTTATGAAGTCCAGCGCCGTGGCGCCGTCTCCGCAGGAGAGCACCTCGAAGCCCATCCCGGCGAAGACCTTTTTTACCACCTTCTGTACGAAGGGATCGTCTTCAACTATCAGCATTTTCATGGCTCACCATCGTTCATCCTTTATTTTTCCGTTTAACCGGCGATTAGACGCCGGTGTTTTTCTCTTTTTCGCTCGACCGGGTTATTCTATACCGTTTCCTTGCCGAAGGCAAACACAATTTTGCCCTCATCCGCGTGATAATCATCGCGGCCCGCCGGAAATTTTAGCACCCATGGCAATGAATTTTTGTTGATGAAGTCTTGTTGCCGGGTAATGGTTATTTTATGGGAAGAGGATCGGCACATCGGGTACTCATCTTCATCATTCTGGCATCCCTCTGCGCGCTTATCCCGCAGGCGGCGCATCCGGCGGCCTACGAGGCCTCCACGCTCCACAACGCGGTCTCCCGAAGCGAGACCGTGCAGGGGCTCTTCGAAGAGCGCTGGAACGCCATCCTCGCGGGGAATCGTTTCTTCGACCTCTACGGCCGCATCAACTGGATACCGGACTTCAAGGTAAACACCGTCACCATGACCGGAGAGAAGCGAACCGTGCCCATGACGCTGGTGCGGACCTATGGAAGCCTTAGTCTTATATTTCGAGCCGATCAGGATTCGCCCGCTGATTACACCGGTCCTGCGGACACGCCGGCGGACGCCGGAATGCCGACACCGCGCAGCCCCCCCGCGCGTGGAGACGGGTTCGGCCTTGGGTTTACCGCTACCGGCTTCCATTACGGCCTGACCCGCCAGACCACCATTGACCGCGGAGCCGCCGGTTCCGAGACCGTAACCGATTACAAATACAGCCAGTTCTTCGACGACGTCTTCGCGCTTAGCCTGCTCTACCGTCCCTATTTCCATGTCCACGGAGGGGTTATCGTAAACAACCAGATCGACCCGAACGACGACGGCACCATGGACTACACCAACAGCTCGGAGCTCGCAACGCGATGGTTCGTATCCTCCGAGCTCTTCGATTTCCTTATAGGCACGGCCACGGCGCTCGGGGACGAGGTGGAGTCCTTCTCCATGGAGCTTGCCTTAACGGAGCTGGTTTCGCTCGCCACCGGTCCGGTCGGCCGATCGGCGCCGCGCTTTACGCTTATAATCAGAAGAACGGCCCTGTACAACGACGAGCCATACGACCCTGTGTGGGTTAGAAGCGCGACCGCGCGCGACGGCACCACGGGAAAGGATGTAAATCTGGCCGATGGGCTGAAGGAACGCGCGGCCCTCTACATCCTGGGCCTGCTCGTAAAGGAGAACTGGAGGGAGCGCTGGTTCTTCGAAGCGTACGCCGAGGGCCAGAGGCCCACGGAACGCCTGATATCGAAAACAACCGAAGAGCGTATCGATGTCCCGCCGCTACGCGAAGCGCGCGCCTCGCTGGGTTACAATTTCTTCGCCGAGGCCGGAGGTAAACTTTCGACATTCAAGATGATTCTGTCCGGAGGAGCCAGCCGCTACTGGGACACCGCGGCCCCCCTGCACCGCCAGCGTGGCGGTAGCTACGTCCTGTACGGGGGTTTCGGTTCCTTGAGGATCGAGGCGCCCTGGATAGGCATGGAGCTTCGCGCCTCGTACAATCACTCTGTTGAACTGCGGCGGCTCATCGAATGCGCCCAAAAGGCGGTGCTTGAGGGGAGCTTTTTTGCGAGCTTTTAGCTGTTGTCTGGTTGTTTAACTCAGTGTCTTTGCGAGCCCCGGCCGTATCGGGGCGTGGCAATCTCTTTTTATACCAGTTGCTTCTTGACCTCTGAGATCGCCGCGTCGCTGCGCTCCTCGCGATGACAGTATATCAGTTACGTAGCAACACAATTGCATATATGGAATTGTCATGAACGGAAGAAGGATATTCGTGATATTTACTTTTTGTACGTCGGCTCTCGTCTTTTCCCTGACGGGCTGTTCGTACACCATGGACTTCATCGAAAGCGCCATCACCGCGCGCTCGTCTTTTTCGATCGATGCGGAATACAATCCGGCCACACATGCGGTCGATATCAGGTGGAAGGAAGGCGGAGATTCCGGAGCCTTCGCGGGATTCGAAATATACATCACCGAACAGGCAAACAACGAATATGCGGACTACGTTGCCGCGGCGGCCGGTTACGACCTCCATTCAACCTCGCTTCCCGGTGGACTCACATTTCATGAAGACACTTCTCTTCGACACAACTACACTCGATCGTACTCACATGGTGTGAATGTCCTCGCCGGCCATGGCAATGCTTATTTCTATCGAGTGGGGGTTATTAACTGGGACGAAGAGGATCCCTCAAAAAGGACCCCCGCGAACGGCTATACGGACCCATCGACCGATTATATCGCAAAAACCAATATCGATAAAATCAGCGGATATGTGATGGTCGTTATCCCCTGATGCCTGAGATCCAAATCCGGAGGATTGCAGGCTTTAACGCTCCAACATCACAGCGTCTATAAAGGCCTCGGTCTCGTCGTTCGCCGCGAACGCGCCGACCGGCTGCTCGGCCTTCACCGCGCCGCCGAACGCCTCTTCGTAGGCCCCGTTAACCTGAGCGCTCACGAAGTCATACAGCGCGCCTCTCCCCGTATCGACGCGACCCGGAAGTACCACGAAGAACGCAAGCGCCGTGGCCAGGGCAGCCCCCGAAAATGTTCCGGCAACAGCCCTAAGGAGCGTCCTTTTCCTTCTTGCCGCAAGCACCTTTCCCGCAATCGCGTAGTTCCACCCGTCGTCTTCCATCCTGCGCCGTATCTCCGCGCTCATGGTCGATTCGATATCCCCGGCTTTCATTGCGTCTCACCTCCTCTCATGCTCCGCGCGAGCAGTTCTCGTCCGCGCGACAGGCGCGACTTGACCGTTCCCGGTCTTATTGCGAGCGCCTCGGCGATTTCGGCCTCGCCGCGCCCCCGTGCCGCAAGCTCCAGGACCTCCCTGTATTTTTCCGGAAGTCCGCGTATGGATTCGAGCATCCTGTCGATCTCATAGCCCTCCAGAAGCTCATCGGTGTAATCCGGGGCGGGGATTGCTTCCGTGGCCTCCCGGGCCCGCTCGCGCTTCTTCTCCTCCCTGGCGAGCCGTTCCCCCATCCTGAGCGACTCGTTGCGGGCGATCGTGTAAAGCCAGGTCGAGATTTTCGAATCGTGCCGAAACGAGCCTTTAGCGAGCGAGCGGTAGGCGCGTAAATAGGTCTCCTGCGCCACATCGTCGATCGATTCGTGGAAGCGCGCCGAAAGGTGCTTTTCGATGGCCGAAAGCACCACGCCCTTCGTCTCCCGCACGATCTCCCCGAACTCCCTCTCGGTCATTGTCCGCCGCCCCTCATTTTCAAGATGCCCGATATCACCAGGATCAGCTTAACATTGGCTATATGGAAATGCAAGCCTCCGCCGCGGGTTTTCCCCTCCCGCGGCGGAGATATAACGGCCGCCTACCTTATTCCTCCCTTATAAGGGCATTCGGTCCTCATTCCACGCTTTTCCGTTCGCAGCCGGGCCTTCTGCTCCTTGGTTAAAAGTTTCTCGATGTCCAGGCTGTGTTGTATGCGAAGCACCGTCGTCTCGACCTGAATATCGGAGAGCTCTTTGATAAGCTTTCGCGCCGCGTTTATGTCCACATTATCCTCCAGCAGGAGCTTTCGAAGCTGGATGTGCTTTGGCGCCATCTTCTCCCTGTAATCGAGGAATTTCTTTTTATACTCCTGGTTGATGGCGGCGATTTTATTCACCTGATCGTCGCTAAGCCCCAGGCTGGCCTTCATTCGCGCGGGATCCCCGTAGAAAGGCCCGCAGCCGTCGACCATGGCGCCGTCGCCGTGCATCCCCCTGTGCGGCATGTCGCCGTCTCGCGCCGGGCGGTTTCCTCTTTGCGCATACAGGGCCTGCCCGCCCGCCAGTACAAGCGCGAGCGCCATGACCGTTAGCATCTTCCCTTTTTTCATTATGAGCGTCCTCCTTTTCCGATATGCCTCTTAGACCCGCGGAAATCGTCGATGGTTCCATCCTCATCATTTTTCCTTGACTTTTAGGCCGCCGCCGATAGACCGGGGTATCCCGAAGGGCCCTCGGCCTGCGGGAAACCTCGCAAAAAAACGGTTGCCCTATGGAACAAAAACTCGAAGCCATCCGCGCCTCCGCAACGGAGCGGATATCCGCCGTCCAATCCATCGACGAACTCGAAGCAATCCGCGTGAAGGTGCTAGGCCGCAAGGGCGAGCTTACCGCCATACTGCGGACTCTCGGCGAGCTATCGCCTGAAGAGCGCTCGCAAGTCGGCCAGAAATCCAACCAGGTTAAGGCCGCCCTCGAAGCCCTTCTGGAGAACAGAAAGGCCGAGCTATTGGATTCGCGCATCAACGCCGTCCTCCAAAAGGAATGGCTTGACGTGACCCTGTCATCGGCCGGATCGTCGCGCCCTTTCGAGCCGGGACATCTGCACCCCCTGTCGCAGATCCAGTACGAGATAGAGGACATCTTTACCTCCATGGGCTTTACCGTACTCGACGGCCCCGAGGTTGAGACCGACTACTACAACTTCGAGGCGCTTAACATCCCGGCGCACCACCCGGCGCGCGACATGCAGGACACCTTTTGGACGGAGGACGGGAACCTGCTTCGAACGCATACCTCGGCCATTCAGGTTCGCGGGATGGAAAAACTCAAGCCGCCTTTCAGGGTGATCGGTCCGGGGCGCGTTTTCCGCTACGAGGCGACCGACGCCTCCCACGAAAACACCTTCTATCAGGTGGAGGGGATGATGGTCGATCGCGATATCTCGGTGGCCGATCTCATCTATTTTATGAAGGTGCTCTTAAAGGAAATTTTCGGGCGAGAGGTGACCATACGGCTTCGGCCTGGATACTTCCCCTTCGTGGAGCCGGGCTTCGAACTCGACATCCAGTGCCTTATCTGCGAAGGCAAGGGCTGCGGGGTGTGCAAGAGGACCGGATGGGTCGAGCTTTTGCCTTGCGGCCTGGTCCAGCCCAACGTGCTTCGCTACGGCAAGATAGACCCGGATGAGTGGTCGGGCTTCGCCTTTGGGCTCGGCATGAACCGGCTGGTAATGATGCGCTACGGCATCAACGACATCCGCCATTTTCTCAGCGGCGACATCAGATTCTTAAGGCAATTTTAGCGAGGTAAGAAACATGTGGCTTTCGTTCAATATACTGTCCGGCATGGTGGATTTGTCCGGACTCGATCCCGATGACGTGTCCCTCAGGCTCACCATGTCCACGGCCGAAACCGAAGGCGTCGAGCGAATGAACTCACACCTCGACACCATAATCACCGCGAAGCTCCTCGATGTGAAGCCTCATCCCAATGCCGACAAGCTGACGCTTTGCGACGTGGACACAGGCAAGGAAAAATTCCGCGTCGTGTGCGGCGCTCCCAACCATAAGAAGGGAGACATTGTGGCCCTTGCCACCGTGGGCACCGGTTTCGGCGAGGAGTTCACGGTAAAGAAGACCAAGATCCGCGGCGAGGACTCCTCGGGCATGCTGTGTTCGGAGAAGGAGATGGGCCTCTCGGACGACCACTCTGGTATAATGATACTGCCGCCGGACACCGAGCTCGGCGCAACGATGGCAGAACTCTTTCCGGCATGGCGCGACACCCGCATCGAGATAGACAACAAATCCATCACGCATCGCCCCGACCTGTGGAGCCACTCGGGTTTCGCCCGCGAAATAGGGGCGCTCTACGGTCGCGAATATAAAAGCCCGGTCGATCTGTCGCTCGACAGGCAATTCCCCAAAAGCGCCTCCTTCGAGGTGCGCATAGACTCTCCCGAGGGCGCGCCCCGCTACTGCGGACTTTCGGTTAAGAACATCAAAATAGCCGAATCGCCCGAATGGCTCAAGGCCGCCGTCACCGCAATTGGAATGCGACCAATCAACAACATAGTGGACATCACCAACTATGTAATGGCCGAGATGGGCCAGCCCATGCACGCCTTCGACCGCAGCAAGCTTCGCGGCGACATCATCATCGTGCGTATGGCCGAAAAGGGCGAAAAGCTCACCACCCTCGACGGCGAGGACCACGAGCTTATGGAAGAGGACCTGGTGATAGCCGACCGCGACGGGGCCGTGGCGCTTGCCGGCGTAATGGGGGGCGGAAACAGCGAGATAGAGGACTCCACAACGGAGATAGTGCTGGAGGCCGCAAACTTCAACCCGGTCAACATACGCAAAACCTCCGCCCGCTACGGCATGCGAACGGAGGCGGCCATACGCTTCGAGAAGGCGCTTGACCCGGCGCTCTGCGAAGCGGCCATCATCCGCTCGTTCGATCTTATAAAGCAGATAATCCCTGAGGCCGAGGCCTCGAGCCCCATCGTCGACGCCTATCCCGCAAAGGCCAAACCGGTGCGCGTGAAGACTTCGACCGACTTCATACGAAAAAAGATCGGACACACGATCGACGACGCGACCATACTGGGCATCTTGAAAAGACTCGACTTCGACGTTAAGGCCGATAACGGCTCGCTCGATATCGGAGTGCCCGGCTACAGGGCCACGCGCGACGTTTCCATCCCCGACGACATAGTCGAGGAGGTCGGCCGAGTCTACGGTTACGACAACATTCCGCCGCGCGCCCCAATGGTCCCCTGCGCGCCTCCGCCCGCCAACGAGAAGCGTGCGCTGGAAAGGCGCGTGAAAGACACACTGTCCCGCAGCCACAACCTAATAGAGGTCAGAAATTACTCATTCGTGGGCGAGGACCTCCTGAACCGTCTGAGGGTGAACGAGGACAGGGAGCTTCACCTTAAAAACCCGCTCTCCCAGGAGCAGGACCGCCTGCGCCGAAGCCTCGCGCCGAACATTATACGAAATATCGAGCTAAACCAGCGATACAACGAGTCGTTCCGCATATACGAACTCGGCCGCGTATACCTGAAGGAAAAGCGCACCGACCCGGACCTTGCGCATGAGAACACGCGCATAACGGGCGCGGTGTACCGCAAGAAGGCCGACACGCCCCTCTTCTACGAGGCGCGGGCCATTGCCGCCGACCTGCTGTCGCAGCTCTCCGTAAGCGGATCGCGTCTGCTTCCGGCGGACAAGGATCTTCCCCCGTACGCGCATCCAGGGCGTTCGCTCGAAATACTCATAGGCAAGGACCGGGCGGGACTCGTCTTCGAACTGCACCCTGCCGCCCGGGATGCCTTTGAGATTCGGGGACAGGCCGCGCTCTTCGACCTGGACCTCGACATGCTCCTCGCCGCCAAAAAGGCCGGCAGGGCCTTTGCGGAACTGCCGCGCTACCCGGAGGTACCCTTCGAGCTTTCGGTACTCGCCGACCGCTTTACATACGCCTCCGAGATTATCGAGACCATACGAAAATCCAGCCGCGAGCTTGTGCGCGGCGTAGAGGTCGTGTCTGTTTACGAGGGCGAGCCGGTACCGGCCGGAAAGAAGTCGGTTTCGGTCCGGGTGGTTTTCGCCGCCCCAGACCACACGCTTGGCCCCGACGAGATCGAAAGCGCGCAGAAGAAGGTGATTGCGGACCTCGACAAAAAAGGGTATAAATTGCGGTAGGTGAGCCTAACGCCCCCGGCGCTCTGCGCCACCCCCGGAGGGGGTTAATGCTGATGCCGATGGCCAAACTTTCAACTTTTAACTTTCAACTTTCGACTGTTATCCCCCGGCGCCCTGCGCCACCCCCAGAGGGGGTTAATGCTGATGCCGATGGCCAAACTTTCAACTTTGAACTTTCAACTTTCGACTGTTATCCCCCGGCGCTCTGCGCCACCCCCAGAGGGGGTTAATGCTGATGCCGACTGCTGAATGTCATTATAACGCAATAGGCACGATCGAACAATAGTTGAGCAGCGCGCACGGATGCGCGCGAGGCGAGGTCGCCCGCTATGCCGTCCTGGCGCGGGCGACACTTCCGACATCCTGTCGGTCGGATATTCCACGATGGACCTTCCGCAGCCGAATAAAAAGCCTGTGGAAAAAACCGGCAGTAAAACACAAAGAACCATTTTTAAGAATAATCCAGGCTCACCTTTGATGCATGCATGCTGAAAGCCCAGGCACCGCGCCGCTTGAGCGGAAAGCCTCTCCGGCGCTTGAGGAGAGCGAGGGGGGATTGCTAATGGGGGAAATTCGCTCTAATACCCCCCTTAGCTCATAAAACCCAGCCGGGTATGGAGCGGCATAGCACGCATGGGGCTCAATGCAAATCCTCGGTTCCCGCGAAGAAGATAAAAGAACGAGACCCTCCCACTTCATATAAAAATTTCCGGTTCTCTTCGATCCATGCAGTTCGCAAGGAGCCAGGCGGTAATTAGCTTGATCGGCTCCGCCTCCATTACGCGGGCGCCTTCCGGGCACCCCTTAACGCATGCATGGCAATGAATGCAGGCCGGCGCATCGGTAATCACCCGCCCATCCACCACGATTGCCCCGGTGGGACACAGTTCGGCACAGGTACCGCACAGGGTGCAGAGGTCTTCCCGGGTGACCGGAGAGAAATCGGCCTGCGGCTTTTGTTCCTTATAGGGCGTCCCGCCGGGCACTTCGAGCGATAAAGCCTTTCCGGATTCGGCAAACTCCAAAAGCCTTCCACCGGCCCTCTCTCCGAATTCGCGCGCCACGACCAGATCTTTATCGTCAGGTCTCCCCATCGCGATAGGCGCATTTTCTCCCGCGAAGGAATGCTCGCCTATAAAAGCCGCCGCTGCAAGAGGGACAAAGCCCGCGCCTGCGGCTAAATCCTTAAGCTCGAGGAGGGCGTCATCGTACGCCCTGTTGCCGTAGACGGCCACAATCACCGCGGGCACGCCGTTCCCCCTCAGCCTTTTAAACCTCTTGACGGCTGCGGAAGGCACCCTGCCCCCATAAACCGGCGCGCCGATGAGTAGCGCTCCGTTACTGAGCTCCATGGAGCCGCCACCGCCGCCCTCGGGCCTAGTAAGATCCATCCATTGTGTTTTCTTCGCCCCGATCCCTTCGGCGATGGCCGCAAGGACCCTCCTCGTTGTGCCGGTTGGGGAAAAACAGGCTATGCTAAGCTCTCCGTTCATTGTAGGTTCGGTCTCTCCTCTGGTTTTATGTTATTCCGATTACTCCGGCCTTCGTCATTGTTGTCGCCCGGCGGGTATATCATTTCTCAAGCGACAGCTCCAGGTATGACCTTCTCTCGAAACGCGAAAGCCCCAGGCGTTCGGCAAGGGCGAAGAGCCTCCTCTCGGCCTCCTCTCGCTCCTCGCTTAAAACCTCCAGCTCCGCAAAATACCCCAGTCCCTCCACCTTGTCGAGGCATACATGCACGCCCTCCAGCGCATAGAGCTCGCGGCTTTTTCTGACGGTCCCAGCCGGCCGGAAGCCCAATCTATCGAGAATCTCCGCGAAGCCGTCGGCGTCGCCTATCGCCACCTCCTTTTCAAAGCGCGTCTTGGAGCGCTCGCCGATCTTAGGCCCTTTATAGGTCACGACCGAGCCCACCGACGTGCGGCGGATGCGGAAGGCCTCGTCGCTCGCTGCGAAATCGCGCGAAGGATGGCCGAAGTAGGAGTCTTCCTCCATAAGCGAGCCCTCGAGCGCGCCTCCGAGCTCGGCTATTCTGGCGCGGAGCGCCTCGGAGTCTTCGCAATACGCCTTTATCTCAACCTCGAGCATGACCGAACCTCAGCGCCTGGAGCGCGTTAGCGGCCGCGCCAGTGCCAGGCCGTCGGGGCCGAGCGTAGTGCGCTCCACACCATTGATTTTTATAACGACCCCGTCCACCCCGTCGAACTGGGTGGCCGTAAAGACGATCTGGTCGATGCGGCTCATTAAAATATTGCCCACTGCGTTTCGCTCAAGGGCCTCGTTGAAGTCAATGTAGGCCACGCGATTGTGTACGCTCACCCCGCGCACCAGGAGCCCCTGCGGAAGCGCCGAGAGCAGGCCCGAGCGCTCTTCCTTTTTATTGAGGCCCCTGGCCAGCTCCTTCATGGTCTCCAGAAGCGGCACGTCCGCGCGTATGGTCCTTCTCGCCCAGGCAAGGTCGACCTTCTCGGTCTTCTCGTCGAAGCGCAGGAAGTAGAGCCTGACCTCTCGCTCGGGCGCCAGAACATGTTTTTCGCCGTCATTTTTATCCACGGAGGCCGTTTCCTTTTTACCATCCTTTAGCTCATCGGCCTTTCTCTCTACGCCAGGTGAGGACGCGTCCTTTTTGTCCTCGACGACCGCCTCCTGCCGCGTCGGCCTTCCATCCGAGGCAATCCAGTCCGTTTGTCGGAAATACAGGCGGTTCGCCATGAACACCACGGCTGCGAGCAACGCCATTATGGCGAGGACGTAGAAGGCCTTTCCACCCGAACCGTCCAGAGGCGGGGGCGTCTTTCGGGCGGGCGGGGCCTTCGTCGCGGGGGCGCTCTTTGTGCTCTTTTTATTGGTACCGCGGCCTCGCGCCGAGGCCGGTTTCTTTTTACCACCCGTCGATTTTGGCATCGGACCATCCTTTCGATTGTAATCGGCGGGCGCGCCATTGCCGCCGGAGGCCATGCTAAGCCCTCTTTTATAAATTTCAACCATTTGTCGGAATCGCGCCGCATCCCAATGATACAATATTCGCCGCCGAAGCCCTTGATTTTTATTGTACTTTTTTACTCCTTGGCCTATAAACAGGGTCCGGGCCGGGCCCCGTCCGGCAGGACCGAATCGAGGACGGGCGGTGCGGCATCAATACCCGAACAGGAGAACGACCATGAAACCATCGAGCCGTGCGTTTGTGCGATTGCCCCTGATACTGCCGATTATAATCGCCGGATCGCTGTACGCCGCGGGGCCCTTCGAGAAAGACAGCGACCACGACGGCTTTCCCGACGACCTGGAGATAGCGACAGGGCACAACCCCCGGGTCAACGAGGCGCTAAAAAAAAGCGCCGCAGGCGGCAAATGCGGGGTAATCACCACGGACCTCCTTAAGTTAGGCAGGCCGCACAACGTGCTCATCGTTCTGGACATATCCGGAAGCATGCGCGAGCCGCTTGGGAATACGAGCAGGATGGACGCCGCGAAAAAAATACTTGCGCGCTACATAGACGCACTGCCGACCGCCATGCGGATCGGGTTTGTCATCTACGGGAAAGCCGACTGCGGCGACGAGAGCGTCGAGCTTATCGCCCCGGTCGGCCGCCTGAACAAGGGGGCGCTCAAAGCGCGCATCGCATCACTCGAACCGCGAGGCTCCACGCCCATAGCCCTCACCCTTGGCAGGGTGGCGGAATATTTACGGGGCTTCGAGGCCGACAACAACCACCTCATCCTCATTAGCGACGGCATGGAAAACTGCGGCGGCGACCCCATCCAGGCCATCATAGAGCTCAAGGAAAGCGACGCGGACCCGGAGGTTACAGTGATCGGCCTTGGCGTCGACTCGGCCACGCGGGCGCAGCTTTCGCGGATAGCGGCTTCATCGGACGGCGTGTACTCCGACGTAAAAAACGAAAACGACCTCATCGGCGCCTTTTCCCAGTTTTTTAACCGCATGAACCGCTTCTATAAAGACATCGTCTGCATCGTCAGCCAGTACAACGCCTATCTCACCTATGAAACCGAACAGTACAACAAGAGCAAATCATACCTCGTAAAGGCCGCCACACGCGCCTTCGACGATGGAGCGCGCTCAGCTATCAAGAAGGCCGAGGAGCGTATAGACCATAACCACGCCGCCCGCATGGAGGCCAAGGACACGCTGAACGAGATGATAAAAAACAAGATGGACGAGATGGAGAAGGCCACCAACGCCTTTGTGGGCCGGGATTGAACCATTGACGGCGGAGAACGGTAACGGGACCGTGCTTCCGGGCGGGCGAGAGCTTCGCGCCCGGGTGCTGGCGGCGCTAAAAGAAGACGACTGGGAAGCGCGCCTGGGACTGCTCTCCGACGTACCTCCGGAGAAGCTTATAGCGGCCTATTTCGCCTCGCTTAACGACCCGGCACCGCTTGTGAGGTGGCGCGCGGTCAGCGCCTTCGGCCGGAACACCGCGTCGATCGCCGCGCGCGACCCGGAAAAGGCGCGCGTCGTGATACGGCGTTGCATGTGGAACCTTAACGACGAATCGGGCGGCATAGGCTGGGGCGTCCCGGAGGCCATGGGCGAATCGCTGGCCCTTAAGCGGGAGCTCGCGGACGAGTTTCATTCGATTCTTCTGTCCTATGTCATTCAGGGCGATGACGATGCGGGAAATCACCTTGAGTTCGCGCCGCTCAGAAAGGGCGCCTGGTGGGCAATAGCGCGCCTGGCGGGCGAAAGGCCCGAGCTCGTGCACCCGGCCCTTCACGGCCTTCTGGCGCAGGCCGAGCTCGAGAAAGAGAGGGAGATCATAGCTCACGCATGCCGGCTCTTCGGCCTGCTCGGCGACCCGGCGGCCGTCCCCTTTTTGCGCAAACATCTCGAAAGCGCGCACACCATCGAGCTCTACCTAAACGGCGAGTTAGAATCCGTCGAAACGGGCGCCATCGCCCGCGAAGCGCTGGAGAGCTGTTTCGGCGTTTGAGATCGATACGGCGTCTTTTTCTTTAAAAGGGGCTATTCTCTATTGCGATCGAAACTCGAATTCGACCTGGGCCATTGTGCGAGGCCGACTTTTTTGCTTGTCAATACGGGGCTTCTGCCCACAATGCCCGGGTTGTGTAGTATATTTGGCATAGTAAATATCAGGCGCACCCGCGGCACAAGATACGCCGTCGGACGCCATTGGAAAGGACACCATGACCATAAATAAATCCCCGGATCCCGCGCTCGTCGAGGCGCTCCGAAGCTCCGATCGCGAAACGCGCGACGGTGCGGCCGCCGCGCTCGTGGAGGCGGGCAAGGCCGCGGTGCCGGCTTTAATCGAGGCGCTTGGAGCCCCAGGCAGGGATTTCCGCGACCTGGTCACGTGGGTGCTCGTTGAGATCGGAAAGCCCGCCGTAAAGGAGCTTCTTCCTCGCATGGAATCGGGCGATCATGCCGTGCGCTCCGCTGTCGCCGAGACCCTCGGAGCGATCGGCGCGGCACAGGCCGTGCTCCCTCTAATCGCGGCAATGAAAGACGAGGACGCCGACGTCCGCGAGTCCGCCTCCTGGGCGCTGGTGCGCATTGGCGAGAGCGCCATAGCCCCGCTAATCGCCGCGCTCGATGACCCCAGCCGCTTTGTCCGCAAAGGCGCGGCCTGGGCCCTCACCGGTATCGGCGAGCCCGCGGTCAAACAGCTCGCCGCGGCCATTCCCCAAAGCCGCCCGGACATGAGGGCGCTTGTAATCAACACCCTTATCCAGATACACGACGGCGCGACAGGCCCTCTTGTAAAGCTCCTTGCTCACGGGCAGCCCTCCGTACGCCTCCTGGCGGTCGAGGCCCTTGGGCGCATAAACGAGCCGGAAGCCATACAGCCGCTCGCACGCCTGCTCCATGATGACGACCGCGCCGTGCGGCGCGCCGCCGTTGAGGCGCTGGCTCGCTTCGAGCGAAACGCTTTCGAAGCGCTCGACGCGGCCCTCTCGCAAAAGGACGAGGAGCTCCGCGACTCGGTCATGATGGTCCTGGGCCTCATGGGCAGGCCCGCGGCGCCCTTTCTAATCGAAAGGCTCGAATCGCCCGACGCGGACATACGCCGACGCATGGCCCGGACGCTCGGAATAGTGCGCGACGGCACGGCGCTCCCGCTCCTCATCGAGGCGCTTACCGACCCAGATATCGCCGTCCGCGACTCCGCCGCCTGGGCTCTTGGCGAGCTCCAGGATCCGCGCGCGATCAAACCGCTTATCTCTGCGCTGAACGACAAGGCCATGCCGCCCCAGTACTCCCTGTCGGCCTGGGCCCTGGTTAAATACGACCCCGACTCGCTGATTCCGGCCCTGCTCGACTCGCTTAGGGCCAACTCCCCCTGGGTGCGCTGGAGGGCGGCGCTCACACTGGGGCTTTTAAGGGATCCGCGCGGCGTCGAGCCCCTCACGCGCGCCCTAAACGACCCCGACCTGGAGGTGCGCCGCCGCGTCATCGCGTCGCTTGGAGAGATCGGCGAGCGCGGCGCCATCGAGCCGTTAAAGCGCATGCTAGCAGACGACACCGGAGAGGACTGGATACTCATAAAAAGGAACATAACCAAAATCCAGTCGCGCCGCGCATCCGGAAGCCTCCTGAGGGGGGAGACCGATTATTACACGAAAACCGGAAATGGAATCGATGGAAATCAAACTCTACCACATTGACACGCTGGAATACCTCGGAAGCATACTCGTTAGAAGCGCCTTCGACTACGAGTTCCGCGGCCATATCGACGAACGCCTGCTTTCCTCCACCCGTGGAATGCCGATCAAGGCGCTCCTCGCCAATCTGGTGTCCTTCGATATGGTCTACGATGTAATCGAAGGGGGAACTCCCGCCGGACCGGCCTGAAAAGCGGCGGCAAAATCATTGACAATTTACCGCCATCCGGTATACTTTCCAGGTTCCCAGCATCCGATCGTGCGGGGACGACGCATGTCGGAATATATTGAGTTATACGGATGGCCGGGGAAAATAAACACTTGAGCGACTTCGATCTGGATTCTTTCGACATAGACGTCGACCTGGACAACCCCTTCGCCGACAAGATAAAGGCGGGCAAGCCCAGGACCGAACCCGTGCGCCGGGCCGCGGCCGAAACGCCACCTCCGCCGCCCGCAAGGGAAATCGAGCACGAGGCGCCCCGCAGACGCTCGTCCAAGGACTTCAATCCCGACATGGACGCCCTTTTGCTCACCGCCCAGTCGTCCATGATAATAGAGGGCATGAAGAACTATACCCAGGGTAATTTTTCCTCCGGAACTCTCCAAATCTATATGGAGGCGCTCAAAGGGGTATCGCTCTATACCAAGATACTGGACCGCAATCCCAACAACTACAACAAGCTCAAGGAGCTCATCGACTCGGACATCGACTGCAAGGAGGTCGAGTCCATCGCGTTCAATATGTATAAAAAGATACACGGCATCGAGCCCGACTCCTACCAGGAGAAGCTTGCCGCCTTCGAGAGGTTCGAAACGCTCTTCAGGGAGGCCGTAAACAAGGCCTCGGTGAGCAACTCGATGCGCTTACTCAAAAAGTACCTGCTAATGTCGGGCAGCCTCGACGAGGTGAAGATGCGCAACTGCCTCACTTCCGGAGGCGCCGACTTCGCCTCCGATATCCAAAACTTCGAGCAGCACATAAAACTGGCCCACGAGATGGTCAAAAAGGGCAAATGCGAGATATCCAAGGGTCTCAAGGGCCGCGATATAAATATCTACATCATAAAGACGTCGTACCTGCTCTACTTCTACTACACCCTGGCCGGCAATCCGGACCTCGCCGAGTACTACGGCAGGGTGCATTCCAACTACAAGAAATACTTCATCATCCGCGAATGACGCTCTCCGCCGCTGTCGCTTCGTCGCTCGATCAGGAAAACGCCGTCGGAGCGCGCCTTCGCCGCGCACATCCTCCCGCGTCCGGGCTGAAGCGCCACCCATGATATCCGCCGACTCCAGCCACGACTCGCCCCTTGTCCCCGGCGCCGACTCGCTCCGCTTCGGCACGGCCGCGCTGTCCGATATCACCCGGCCCGTCCACGCCATGGTCAACGCGGCCATACCGGAGCTCTGCCGCGCGCTTCCGCCGTCCCAGCGCACCGACGCGGCCCTGTTTCTTATGCGCTACGGCTCCGCCCTTCGCGACGGCGCGCCCGATTTCTTCCGCAATTTCCACGCGCCTTCGTACACGGTGCTGGCCCACATACACGCCTCGCCCGCGGCCCCGCGCCGCGCCCCGGACTGGGCGCTCGAGCGCGCGGCCGCCGTCCAGGCCATGGCCATGCTGCTCCATTCGCTCGACGACCACCTCAACGACGGCGAGCTCCCCGCGACGCACCTGGCCCTGCTCATACGAAGCGAGGCCTGGCGCCGCTACCGCGCGGGCATCGCGCTCCTTGCCGACGGCGACGCCGCCCTGTCGGCTCTCGCGGAAGACCTCATCGACGCCTATTACCGCGGGGTGACGAAGCGCGAGCGGCCCGATACCCTGGACGCCTACATGGAACGGTTCCGCGACGAAATGGCGACCTGGAACGCCGCACCGCTTATGCTCGCCCGCCGGTGCGGTTTCGACGATATGGCACTCACGGATCTTCGCCATATATATGAATGTTTCGGCGTCGCCTGGCGGCTCCTCGACGACCTGCAGGACGCGGAAGAGGACTTCGCCGCGCGGCGCCGGGCCGCGCTCTGCGTGGCGCTCCCGGCCGAGGGTCGTGCTTACTGGGAAAAAGGCGAGCGTAACGGCCTTCGATCGGTCATGGAATCCTGTCGCGCTGTGGAGCGCATACGCGGGATCATCCTGGAATTGCTTGACGAGGGCGCGCGCCGCGCCGAAACGCTCGGCATGCCCGGTCTCGCCGCGGAATACCGCGCGCTTGCCGGGCCGCTCGCGGGCCTCGCGCCGGTTTCAGTCGGGGGAGTAAGGACCCCGGAAGATTACCGCGCCGCCGCGCGCGAGAACCTCAGCATCGAGCTCACCACGCGCTGCGGCAACGCCTGTGCGCACTGCTTCGTCCGCGCCCGTCCCGGCGGCCACGCGGACATGCCCTTCGACACGGCCGCCGCCGTCCTACGCGACGCACGTGAAGCCGGTTACCGGAGCGTCCACCTCACCGGGGGCGAGCCGCTGCTGTGGAACGGCCTGTACGGCCTGGTAGACGAGGCGTTCGGCCTCGGGTTCGAGTCGGTCTATCTCAACACGACCGGCGCGCCGCTCGACGCGGAGGCCGCGACCTCCCTGGCGCGCTTCGGCAAAGCCTTGGCGCTCTCGATCAGCCTGCAGGGCCCGGACGGGCTCAACGACCGCCTGCGCGGCGAAGGCGCCTCGGGCGCGGCGCGGCGCGGAATCGAGCTCGCCCTTGACGCGGGGCTGGCGGTCGACGTGTTCGCCTGCGCGGGCCGAAGCCTGGTGCCGGAGCTCCCGCGCTTCGCCGACGACCTCTTCCGCGCATACCCGGCCGTGCAGAGCCTCACGCTCATCCAGCTCATCCGCACCGTTCGCGGCCCTTCACCGATCGACGGCGAACTGCTCTCCCCCGCCGACTTCATCGCCCTGGTGAAGGCCGCCGCGCTCCTGAACCTCTACGGCCTGCGCGTGCGCGTGCTCGAAAACCCGCTCGCCGGCGCCGTCGCCGCCGTCCTCACGATGCCCTGGCTTCCGCCCTCACCGCCGCTCATGAGACCCGGAAGGCTCGTCGTTCTCGCCGACGGCGCGATCGCCCTCGCGCATTCAGCAAGCGAAACCCTCGGCACCTTCGCGCCGGGAGCCCTCGCAAAGACGCTCGACTCCCCGGAATACCGCTCGCGCGTGGCGCCCGACACCAGCGCCTGTCCCGTCTGCCGCCACGTCGCGCTCTGCCGCGAGGCCGGCATGACGCGGCCCTCCGAATGGTATCGCGACGGCGTGGACTCGCCGCCCTACTGCGTGCGCGTACTGGATCTGGCTGCAAAAGGGTAGAATCGGGGTGATTGAAAAGCTATTACCAGTCTGACGAAACCCGTTAAATCATCAACGTTCTATTCGACCGACACCACGGGCGCCTGCCTGAACGACAACCCTGTCATACCTTCCGAGCAGGAGATGCGGCACACTTATATCCTCATCGAGCTCGTCCCAGTGGAGGCCGAAACCACCACCGCTCATTTCGAACTTGTTTCTCTGCTCCCCGCTCGCACGCCGCAGGCGTGGAAAATAGGCAAGCGGCACGGACAAAACTCTTCCATCGGTGAATTGCACCCATAGATTATAGTCGTCAAGCCAGACCTTCTGGGCTCGCGCGTCACTCTCCAAAGAATTCATTCCATTTCTCCATGATTAATTTTCTGTTCTCCTCGATCTTATCATTCAGCATTGTCAGTTCCGCGGGACTTAATCCCCACGATGAATCAAGAATGATAGTGGAATCAACCCAAAACTTGGCGATCTTTTCTCCTTTCCTTACATGAATATGACACGGTTCCCTTGGAATACCTTCATTCGAGAAGAAGAAAAATTTATATCCGTTCCATTCAAATACTTTTGGCATTATCCTTCCAGGTGAATCGTCATGTTGTACATTTCCGCATAAGACATAAGTCCCGCCCCGTTCGGGGGCGGTTGAATGCGGATATACTCCATCAACTCCATAAATATAATAATCAACAGGCCGAGAAATCAACAAATAAAACACCCATCGCCCGGGGAGGAAATCATCGTTCCATAGAATTCCACAGTAACCCGAACTCGAGAGAGCCCGGTACGGTAGTGCTGGCGCGCCCTTCCTACTTCCTACGGAGCGCGATGATGGTGATGTCGTCGTCGGTGAGGCGGTCCTTCTTGCGGCGCTCGCCCTTCATCTCCTTCTTTACGGCCGCGCATATCTCCGCAGGCGAGAGCGTACCGGGCAGGTTTTCGAGCACGCCGCGCAGGTATTCCTCTCCGCGCATCACGCGGCCGTCGCCGGTGGCGGTCGACATCCTGAATCCCTCGTCGAGGAGCCCGTCGGTATAGAGGAAGAGCACCGCGCCGGGCTTGAAGTCCATGAGAAGCTCGTTGTACCGGACCCCTTTCCTGAAGCCAATTATGGGGCCCGCGGGCTTGAGACGCGCGACGCCCTGCTCGTCCGACGTGGCGAACTGCGTCGGATGGCCGGCCGAGGCGAAGCGTACCGTACCGGCGAAGAGGTCGATCTCCGCGATGCAGCAGGTAAAAACGATGCGGTAATGCGAGAAGCGCGAGCAGAAGCGGTCGTTGAGCGCGGTGAGCATCTCCGAGGGCGATGCGAGCTCGCCCCGGAGCTGCCCGTACTCGGTCATGATGGTGATGGTGTTCAGCGATGCGTGGATGCCGTGGCCCGTGGAGTCGCCAAGGAAGACGCGGATTTTGCCCGGCGTGAACTCGTGCACGTCGTACACGTCACCGCCGATGGCGAAGAGCGGGTCGTAGTCGATGTCGTACTCCACCGAGTCGGTCTGCACCGTCCGGCGCATGAGCCGCGTAAGGAAGCCCTTCGCCACGCTCAGGTCCTTGCTGATGATGGCCTCCCAGTCGCTCAGGCGCCGCACGGCCTCGTCGAGCGCCGCGGCGCGCGCGACCAGCGAGGTTTCCTCCGGAGCGGTCCCCCCGCGCATAAACGATTCCACCCGCTTTTCCATGGAGATCATGTTGCTGATGGCGAGCTGGTTCTCGACGCGCGCCAGCACCTCCCGCGAGTTGAAGGGCTTTACGATGTAATCGTTCCCGCCGAAGGCGAAGCCCTTTACCATGTCCTCCATGCCGCTGCGCGCGGTGACCATTATTATGGGGATGTATATATCGCTGTAGGTCGCGCGTATCCTGGCCGCGACCTCGTAGCCGCTCATACCGGGGAGCATGATGTCGAGGAGCACGATGTGCGGAATGGACGCCTCCATGGCCGCCACGGCCTCCGAACCGCTGGCCACCGTCCGCACCTTGTAGCCCTGCCGCGAGAGTACCTCCACCAGTATGCGCAGGTTCGCCTGGTCGTCGTCGACCACGAGCACGCGCACCTCCGATGAATCGTCGACGCGCCGCGGGAAACTCACGGCCCCCGGCTCGCCCGGCGCCTCGTCATCGCTCCGGGGAGGGGGGGGCAGGCATATCGGTTCGTCCGGCGCGCGATGCATGGTCGCGATCCCCTCCGGCGGACACGGCGGCAGCCACACGGTGAAAAGGCTTCCCTTGCCGGCCTCGCTGACGGCGCTGATGCGCCCGCCGTGCATATCGACGAGCTGGCGGGTGATGGCGAGGCCCAGCCCCACCCCGCCGTGACGCCGCGTGTCGGCGGGCTCGACCTGGCGGTACGGGCTCCAAATCCCGGCAATGTCGTCAGTGTCGATGCCGCAGCCGGTGTCGCGCACAGCTATATTGACGCCCTCGCCCTCGGTGTGGGCGGTGAGCGTCACCTCTCCCTCGGCGGTGAACTTGATGGCGTTGACCATGAGGTTCAGCACGATCTGCTCTATGCGGTGACGGTCGCCGATGATCTTCGGAAGGCCGTCGCCCACCTCGGCGCGCACCTGTATGGGTCTGTCGCCGACGAGCGCGCCGGCCAGCGAGACCATGCCGCGCAGCAGCCCGGCCAGGTCGACCTCTTCCAGGAAGAGGTCGACCCTGCCCGCGCGGAGCTTGCTGAAGTCCAGTATGTCGTCGACAAGGCGCGAGAGCCGCAGGGCGCTTCGGCGCATGATCGCAAGGCTCTCCTTCTGCCGCTCGGTCGGCGGCTCGTCGGGGCTGGTCTCCATGATCTCCGCCATGCCCGAGATGGCGTGCAGGGGCGTGCGCAGCTCGTGCGAGGTGGTGGCCAGAAACTCGTCCTTCATTTTGTCGATTACGAGGAGGTCGTCGTGCGCTTTCTCGAGGGCGGTGTGGACGCGTGAAAAACGCATCGCCAAGGCGACCGCAAAAATGATCGTCATGGCGAAATAACCGTCGATAATGTAAATGCCCAGATCCTGTAGCCCAAGCAAGGTTATCAGTGATACGACCGATCCAGCAAAATACAGGCTGACACCAAGGCATATTATGCCCGCATACTCCACTTTTCGGTGATTCATGAGAACGGTAAATATGAGGGCGTAGATGATACCGAGTAGATTTACCGAATTGAATATACTGTAAATATACCGGTTGTACAACTCAACGTTGCCGGTAGCTGTCCATTCCACCAGCATGCAGAGGAGAAATATTCCATATAGTGCTATAAATATCTTCGCTATCAAATTGAACCGCTGGTGGAAAAATGTGTGAAGAAAAAGAATAAAGGTCGGTGCGGCAAGTATCGCTCCTATGTACGTCGCCGCTATATACGTTTGATGATTGTCAATTAAGTAATGGCATTCCTGTAAAAACCTACCTAAAACAATATTGACATATGCCCATATATGTTCATGAATGGTTCATTCCAATCACCAAGGTGGCAGGCCATGTTCG
>Ga0302249_1000289_pt1 | contig 46355 bp, 60 predicted proteins | sample AAG_UR_Val_MG_FD_193531 | JGI IMG/M metagenome (GOLD analysis project Ga0302249, IMG submission 193531) | Enriched activated sludge microbial communities from anaerobic digester in WTTP, New Holstein, Wisconsin, United States - AAG_UR_Val | ecosystem: Engineered > Bioreactor > Anaerobic >... | reverse complement strand
GGCGCGCCCTCTAGGGCTCGAACCTAGGACCTTTGGATTCGTAGGTCGATCAGAGAGAAAAAATCATTAAACGTAAGCCCTCAATATTTGGTCTGATTTCCCGTTATATCAACTATTTAGGGCAAACAAGCCAATTCCATTTGTTCCTGCCTGTTCTGTGATATAAATGGCCATTTTCTATGTGTTCCTATCACAAATCTATCACATTCGAGACCTTTGGATTTGATATTCAACGGACAGGGCTAATTCCGCATATAGCCTGTAAATCAAATTTGGAGTAGTAAACGTAAGCACATTTCGATGACTTGAAAATGAACGAAAATTTGATCTCCCTGCATCGGCACGAACTCCATCAACTGGTATGGTCAGAACCCATAGCCAGATTGGCTAAAAAATACGGATTCTCGGACGTTTGGCTGGCCAAGATATGCCGGAAGTACAACATCCCCCGTCCAGGCCGAGGATATTGGGCCAGAAAGAAGGCTGGAGAAAGGGTGCCCATCACACGACTTCCCAAACCCGCCGAAAACCCGCTCATAAATATCATCACCCATCCCGAAAGACCGAAAACGAGCAGAGAACACAGGGGCAATCCATTCGTCGACAGGATACCCAGGAAGATCGTCGTTCCCGTCGAATTGACACACCCCCACACTTTGATAAAAGAGACGGCCCGGATCCTCTCATCGTCCAGAGAGAATGACAGCGGCATTTTGACTCCTTCCAAGAGAGGGGGGCTGGATGTCCGCGTATCGAAGGAATGCGTCGACCGTGCACTTGGAATCATGGATACCCTAATCAAGGCCCTCACAGAGGTCGGGTTTACAATATCCGTTTCGGGAGGGGCGACCTGGGTTCGTATTGGCGACGTGTACCTCAAAATCAGTCTGCAGGAGGAACTGAAACGAAGGCGTCTTAACGCCGCAGAGCATGATTTGAATGGATACTACCGGTTCGGCTACAACCTGTACTCTGACCGCGCAGCTCCTTCGGGCAGCCTTTTCCTGATGATAGACGACCAAGATGTCCGCTATCACATTGCGTCCAGGAGGACATGGAGGGATTCCGAAACGAGGAGGCTGGAGGACTGCCTGCGCAGCTTCATTTACGGTCTGATTAAGGCGGCTAGCATAAAGAGCAAACTAAAGGAGAAAGAAACAGTCTCCAACCAGGCATCTCAACATCCAAGCGAAGATGATGCGAGTGAACACGTATGAAGAAATAGAGCCCCTGGTCAGGCTGTGCAAAGCGGGGCGTCTTTTTGAAGTCCAAGACTGGATATCCGCAGGGAAGCCCGTCAATCTCCCTCCAGCGCACACTATCAAAAGGGCCAAGCAGAGCCCCCTTCAGATTGCTATCGATCTGGGGTTTTACAGTCTCGTGCAGGTGCTCCTCGAAGGAGGCGCATCCCTGGAAGATCTGCGGTATCCGCCTTTGTTGCAGGCACTGCACAAGCGGAGGCTGGATCTCGTGCAGTTGATCGTGAAGCACGGAGCCGACATTCATTCGGTTCCCATGGACAGTGTCTTCGCATCCTGGAGCAACGAAACCGTCGATTTCTTCATTGAGCAAGGAGCGGACCTCGAGAAAGGCTATCCGCTAGCCCATGCCCTCTGTTGGAAAATCCGTCCTGCTCTGGGACTCTTCATGAGATACAAAGACCGCTATCCCAGTTTCCAAAAGCAGCTCAACATCGCACTGCGCCATCATTGCAAGGAGGGGAGCGCAAAATGGGTGGCACTGACATTATGGGCAGGTGCCGACCCTTACGAGAAAGGACCCGATTCCCCTGACGAAGACGACCCGGATGAATACCTCAGCGGACTGGAGCTCGCGGCGTTCTACCAGCACTACGATATCTTCAAGATGAAAAGCGTAAAACTCGATCCCCGGCAGCCATATGCTTCAGACCTCTTTCAGAATGCTTGTTTCGGCGACAAGTCCGACCTGTTGAAACTGCTGCTAGACAAGGGGTTTGGCCCGTTGTGCTTGGAGGACAAGGGCTCTTCGATGATACAGTCGCTTCTCCACGGAATGAGTTGGTCGTTCGATCTTTTTTCCCACGACAGGCGGGAAAGGGATATCGACACGTCACGCTCAAGGGAAAAAATCAAAATGATCCACATGCTGGTCCGAAACGGAGCGAGGTGGGAGCCTCAAGATAGAAGAGCCATAAACGATGCCAGGCGCTCGCTTATAAAAATGCAGCCCGTTTACATCATGGAATTTGTCTGGATCATGTCCGAGTATCAGGCTTGCAGGCGAGATGATGTGGAAGCGCTTATCAAGAACCCTAACATGAGAGCCCTTCTATCGAAGCATCGCAACAGACTTGATGAATTGATTAGTCACATGGAGATTAGTTAAAATTATTCTATTTATTTGGTTTTCTGGGTTTGTTTCCCCTGCCACTCATCAATTGCCCTCCAGCACTTCAAATAAGGATCTTGCCCGATCAGACCATTGTTGGGGATAGTCGCCTTGAAGTTTCCATGGTCGATCTCCTCTATCAGACCGGCCATAAAGGGCGCCAAGATCAACCTGGGAATTACCATTCGGTATGCATAGCCTGAGTCCGTATTTCCTTAATTTAGCCTGTCAGTTCCGTCCATGAATAATATATGCCAATAATTACAATATGTTGAGATAAATATGTCCCATTGCCCATCATTGATGCAAAATATTTTTAATACTATTATAAAATCGCTTGACACACTATAAGTAGTATGTTATTTGATAATCACAGCATGGATAATGGTTGTCGAATACAGGAGGGGTCATGAAAAAGAGGACCGGCGAACAGATCGAGGGTATATCGAGTGATGCGAAGAAAAACATCATGAAAGCCGTCAAGGGCGACATCGCTGACAAGGTTTCGCGAACTACTTTCAGGATTACGCAGGAAGCAAACGAAGCGCTGGATTGGTTGACAGAACACTACAATACCACCCTGAAGTCCCTAATCGATATTTTATGTCTCAATATTCCAGGCGATAGCAGTACGGAATTAGACGAAAGCACGTTTCTATCTTCCATCGTAAAACATGTAAAGGATACTGATTTAAAGAAACTGAACCGCTCGGTCAGGAGGACAATAGTGGTCAGCCATAAATCCTTGAAGACCCTGAACGACTTAGCCAAGAGAACCCAGATTCCTCGTGACATCTTGGTGGACCAGGGTGTCCGGTTGTTGAAAGGGGTCGTCGAGTTCGGCAAGGAAGAAGAAAAAAAGAAGCACGAAAAAGCATTCGAGATGCTCGACGAATTCTATAAATGCGCAGACGACCTTAGTCGCCGTCTTTTAGAAATGCTAGGGGATGAAGACCCTATTATTCAAAGATTTGGATACGTGACTGTGCTCATAGACAATCTTCATAGTGCAATAAGGGCAGAACTTGACAAGGGTGAGCCTATTGACCCGGATACCTTCTAGCAGAATGGCGTGTGGGGAGGAGTTATGAAACTGACTGGGCATGCGGAGGCGAGAAAAAAGCAAAGGGGATTCTCCGATGCAATCTTGCAGATCATCGAGGAAAACGGCGTATACGAGCGGGCGCCAGGGGGGGCTGTTAAAATCTTTTTCGGCAAGAAGGAGCATCGAATGGTCATAGAGCGCTTGAAAAGATATATCCAACTCGCTGACAAGGCTAAGGGCGGCACCATCATTCTCGAAGACGATAAAATCCTTACGGTGTACAAGAATTCATAGACTTATCATCACGATCCGCTACATAAGGAGGATTAAGACATGGAGATACGAAAGAATAGAAAAACAGGGGAATATTTTATCCAGATCGAGGAAAAGGATAACAAGAGAAGATTTCTTGGAGTAACCCCATTGGGCGAAGTGAAGTTACTAAATGCAACCCTTTTCGAGGATGCCATTGACATCGATGAGGGGGATGTTGATTGTAATGCTCTGTTGCATCAGATTCAAATTCAGAAATACCATGAGTACCTCGAAAACAGAAAGGAAGATTCGATAGAATACATCCTGAGCATCTATGAACAGATGACACAGCATGAAAAGAAGCGGTTCATAGAATTGATAGAGGCTTCCGGAGTGCAAGGGGTAAGGGATCTTCTAGAATCGGTTGCTTAGACAAAGAAGCATAAATGGCCACAGGAAACCACAGCTTTCACTTTCCAGTTAATTCCGAGGTGCTGGGCAATTTTTTTGTTTTTAACAAACTTTGAATTATTTTTTTCTCAAGGGAACTCCTCCTAAATTCGTAACCTTGCATTGATATTACGCCAGTTGTGGGCCTCTTGCCGAGCACTGCATGAACAAGGGTTGAAATTTGCTCTTCATATTGTTCCGCTATCTTTTCATGCTCCTCTTCGATCCTCGCCAATAAAGCCGAAAGCGAGAATGTATCTGCGACGCCGCCCAGCAGTTCCCATATTTTCAGGGGGTTCTCGGGATATAACTCAAATATATCTCGCAGGGCGATCAACGTGTCCTCATCGTAAAAGGTTCCGATGTGACATGATATTATCTCGAGGTCTTCCTCGTCGAGCTGAACGAGTGTCTTAACCACGTCCTCAAAACCGAGCTCTTCCTGGTTAACGCTTGAGAGTACCAGTAGCTCCGACTTCCAGCCGCTTATTCCTTGTGTATGGACGTCTTTTAAACCACCACACTCACATCCGATCCATCCTGTTTCGAACGAAAGCATCTCCTGGCATGCCGTTCTCCAGCTAAGGGGTCGACTGCTCTTAATATGCCTTGTAAAACGTTCCTCGTCAGAGATCCATACGGAGAATCCACGCGCAAGCTCTCGGAACCCCAGTTCGGAATTCCATCCTCCGCCCAATCCTCCCCCCGTCGCATTGAGCATGTATTTGAATTTCATATGCCCTCATCTCCATTAGAAGACTTCGCAGCAAGGAGTTAGGCTTGATCAATCGGCTACTCCTTGTCCTTGGAATGCTTCCCGTGCCAGCCCTCCATCATTAAATCGTTATTGATTCTCTCTTCTAGCGGACCTGCAACATTGACCCGAATCCCCTGCCTTCTGAGCGCTTTCACCAGTTCTGCCGGGCAATGAGGAGGTTCTTGCTTCTCTGTGCCATTAGTGGTGGAAGCCTGATCTTCGCTTACTAAAGCCTTTTTCCCAATCTTCGATATTTCTGTTGATCCCATCTCCTTTCGGGTTCGCTTTCCAACCATTTTCATTTCCTCCAGGCCTACTTCAGCATGCCAAGTCGCAATAACCAAGTATTACACCTGGCCCTGAAGAGCAGATCGTCTTTTTTCGGGGTGGTTTGTGTACGCTCGAGAAGAAGCCTTTTGTCTGAAGCCTCCGTTGGCACAAAATCAGCATGAAATCAACAACAAATCAAGTTAATCTTCCTTGACAAGCCCTTTTTCAAAAAGGGGTCTTCCGGGTTTGTTGTGCATAAATGAGGTTGATTTCGGTTCTCTGATAACCAGGAACTCGTGTTTCACAGCATTTTATTTCGGGCACGCCGCCCGATGGGCTTGAACTCGAGACAGGTCCGTGCGGCTTCAGTATCGCGGGCCCGCAGCCGGTGTCGCCGCTGGTCCGAAAAGCCTGAAGCGGTTGTCCCGCAAGCGTCGCAGACAGGTATCTTATTGCCGTTCAAGCCCAACGACACAAGCATCAGAGTCCAGCAGGTGTGCTGCGAGCGCGACGTGTGCTTCAAATCCGGAGAACTTGTAGACGTCTCAGAGTGCTTTTTATCTGCGGCACGAGCGCACTCCAGCGATAACACGTAATCGTGACAACTTTCAAAGAGCATTTAACCCATAATTACAGATGCTTATCTCAGTTTCGCTGTACTAAAAACCCGGAAGAGCCTCAAAAAGAGGTGGGAGCATGAAGGCCTTGCAGCAATTAAGGGATTTCATAAAGGACTTGCCTACAGGTCCCATAAAGGATGAACGGGCACTCTACAATCTACTGCGTGATTGCTGGGATCTTCTGGAAGGCTCCACAGACACCAACATGAATATTGCAAAACTGCATAGAGTCGAGAATCCATTCTTTGAAGCTCCCTCAAAGATCATATTCGAGATCGAGCGGCATGGTCAAACAGTCGCTGGCAGTGTTTACGCGGATCTCCATCGCTGGTCTGTTGATGTCGAGAAAGGCACAGCAGAATGTAACGAGTTCCACAAGAAGAGAGTCGTCGGGGTCAAAGATGCCCCATTGAAGGTTCAACCCCTTGCCGAAAAAGTCTTCGCACAGATCACGGCAGGGGATAAAAATTCAAAATATCTTAAATGGGTGTCGGACAATCGAGTGAGGGTTCTGATTGGGAACGTGATCCCCGAAACCAATCAATGGACGACAAATTCCCGCAGAAATCGGTTCAGAGCGGTTCTTGAGCCGATGCTTGAGCAACATGGATGGAAGAGCGCACAGGCACCCAATACTTATGAAAGAAGCACGTGATACGAAACTCCCTTCATTTCATTCGCGTTATGGAATAAGGTCAATGTAAAATTAGCTTCTTTATTTTGTCAGGCTTGTAATTCACCTGATTTAACCAGATTTCATAATCCTTTTTGGTTTTGAAAACATAACAGAGTGCCTGACTGACCCCCGCCGCGACTATCTTTTTCCATTGGTTTCCCCTTTGATCGAGTGCAGCGATTTCTTCAGCAAACCTTGATTGAAATCGATTCTCGTGCGTATTACTGACCAGATACAAGCCGTCAGGAAGTTGCATGAGAAATTTCTTTGTCAAATTTTCTCTGTACAGAATTTTGCCTTTTTCCATTTTTATCCCCTTTCGCATTCTTTCTGGAATAAGTATCGGATTGTATTAATAAAACTTTAAAATATCAGCATATCAAACCTCGGTTCGGAGATATCTCCAAGAAGGCGATAATTGTAAGTAAGTATTTACTTGACAAATTACCCCTCATGTAGTAAGTAATTACTTACAAAAGCAAGGGGGAGCCGACCATGAATGACAAGAAACACAAAAATGGCGCGATGAAGGATGCCTACAAAATTGCCCAGGAACTGCTTAAGGACCGTCTGAAGGAGGTCAATCCGGAAGCCCTGGAGGAGATCACCAGCACGGATGGCGCAGACGTCCTGGTCGTGCAGGGGACATATGACTTCATAGAACAGGTGCTTTCACTGGCAGGCGTCCCGTTTAAACTCGTGAGCCCTCAATCTTTGAGCAGGACACAACTCAGACCCGATCAGATTGTCTTTATCAACTGTCCAGGTGAAGTGGAGCCTGCAGGACTCAGGAGACTCGAGCGTTTCGTCTTTTCCGGAGGGTTTCTGTTTACCACCGACTGGGCCTTGAAGCATGTCCTTGAGAAGGCTTTCCCGGGATACGTCAAATACAACCAGAAGCCTACTACGGATGAAGTGGTGAGGGTCGAGGTCCTGGACGTCGAGGATCCCTTCCTGAAATCCATACTGGGCCCGAACGACGACCCTCAGTGGTGGCTCGAGGGGAGCAGCTACCCCATCCAGATCGTGGACGGGGCAAAGGTCCATGTATTGGTCTCTTCCAAGGAGATCAAGGACAAGTACGGTGAGTCACCGGTCTTCGTCACCTTCGACTACGGCGAGGGGAAGATCTATCACATGATAAGCCACTTTTATCTGCAGCGCTCCGAGACGAGGACGAAGCGCCACCAGGCCTCCGCAGAAGCATACCTGGACGAGAAGAACATCTCGCCGCAGCTCCGCGAGAAATACAAGCAGATGAAGATAGACCAATCGTCTCTTGGCGAGGTCGAGAGCGCCTACATTTCTGCCGCCATGATGAACAAGATCATGTACGACAAGAGGCAATACATGAAGAGGAAGAAAGACAAGGATGGAAAATAAGGACTCAAAATCGAAAAGACCCGAGATAACCAACAAGGGGGCGCGAACGTACATCAGTCACGCCACCAAGGCTGCCGCACACCCCGTCCGCTCGACGATCCTCAAGTCGCTGCAGGAATCGGAGAAGGCGACGGCAGAGCTTGAGACTCTTACCAACGAGAGCCGGTACAACCTCTACTACCATCTCAACGAGCTAGAGAAGGCAGATCTTATCGAGTGGAAAATGCGGGACAACAAGACGAAGATCTATCGGTTGAAGTCGGTGGAGCGTCCCGAGGTGGCCGTGATCTTGCTGGACAAGGAGGACATCAAAGGGAAACCGAAAGAATTTGATGCCCTGATCGATGCGCTGTCGGCCATGGAAGGGCAGGAGATTCCGTCCAGGAAGGATATAGTAAAGGCTGAGATTTGTCTTTATTACGGAAAGACAAATGCGGATTAAAAATTCAATTACTTTCGGCCTGTCACGTTCATCAACGAAGGATCACATCTGTCCAAGATAGGTTTTAGCAATTGAAAAGGGTGCACCCAATCAGGTAAAGGTTTCTTTGCGACAAGAAAATCAAACCTGAAAGGCGGCACCCTCATGAACCGATTTAGCAGCATTTTCGGTCAAATTCTACACCTATTTCCGAGACGCGAGTTCTTTGAAGCCGTGGAGGCCACCCGGGCCGATCGAGGCGCCAAAGGGTTCAGTTGCTGGGAGCAGTTCGTGGCCATGATGTTTTGTCAGCTCGGACAAGCCCAGTCGCTCCGGGAGATCTGCGGCGGCCTGGCCAGTTGTTTCGGCAAGGCTCGGCATCTGGGCATTCAGAAGGCCCCGGTAAGCGGCCTTGCGGAGCGCGTCCTTCTTGGCGTTGAGGATGGTGAGGGTTCGCTTCTTGGCCACCCGCGTGTGGTCCGAGAAAACATAGACGGGTTGCGGCCGCAGGTCCTTGCCGCAGGCAAGCCAGCGGGTGATGACCCGGATGCCGTCCAAAAGCAGCGTCGAGTCCGTCGGATGATGGATATCGGTCTCGACGGCGGTGGAATCCACCCGGATCTTGCGGCCCATCTCGATCCCTTCGCGCCGGGCGTAGCCGATAATCTCCTCGTGGATCGCCTCCCAGGTCTCTTCCCGCAGAGACTTGATGTTGTCCTGGAGAATCGACTTGCAGGGATACTGCCCCATCTCCAGACGGGAGAAACCGCGGAAGGCCGATGAATCATCCAGGTGAAAGGCCAGCTCCTCGTAGCTGAGCTGACGATATTGTTTCAGCACCGCACAGCGCAGAACCTGTTCGGCATTGAGTCCCCGCCGGCCCGTGTCGTCGCGCTTTGTGCCGACGAGGTCCCGGTAGACCAGATCGAGAAGCCGCGGGGTCTCGTCGAGAATCCGGGAGATCTGTTCGAGTTCGCGGGCAATGGGCCTGTTGGAGGTGGAGGTGAAGAGGCTCGATTGGGCATTGAATTTTCGTCGCACGGGCTGTCCTCGCTTTGTTATTTGCTTAACAATATCAATGTATTGTGAGTTAACCATAGCAGAAAGCGCCGAAAATTAAAAGCCCTTTGTGCGCAAATTAATAAGATTTTCTAAACAGTTACAGTTTCCGGACGGACACTAGATAGGATATAACGCATCATAATTACTTGACAATAATAGAGATTTACAGCTATTTTTTAATTTAATGGAATAGAGTCCTTATCGGTAAAATGCAAATTTCAGGATGGAAACTTTGCTGACTGATGACTTTGGTAAATTTGCCCCAACAATGAAAGTATAAGCTTTTTTTGGGGCTTTTTCATGACGTATCAATAATAGATTCGCTAAAATGAATTTTACCGATTTAAAACTAAATAAAATATATGATAGTTCAGATTCATCGATCGTCGATGATTTTCTGATACCCACCCTAAGCAGATCATTATTCTACGATAGAGGAGTTGGTTTCTTTTCTTCGGGGTGGTTACGTGAAGCTTCCGCAGGGATGGTAAAATTCGCTGAAAATGGAGGCGTAGCAAGATGGATAACAAGTCCAATTCTTAGCAAGGATGATTATGAGGCAATTGCAAGAGGGGAGGAAGGCAAGGCTGATCAATTATTAAAAGATCTTTTATTAGAACAAGTCGATGACTTGGAAAATACCCTAAATGAAAATACATTAATCGCCTTGTCTTGGATGGTGGCAGATGGGATCATTACGTTCAAAATTGCTATACCAACAAATCACCTAGATGGTGGAGATTTTCATGACAAATTTGGAATATTCCGTGATGTACAAGGCAATCGAATATCATTTTCTGGCTCCTATAATGATAGCATGAAAGGATCATTGAACTATGAATCAATAAAAGTATTTTGGTCTTGGGATTTAACTTTGAATGTATTTGTTGAGAAAGATTCATCTAGATTTGAGAAACTATGGTCAGATCAAGATCGCAATGTGAGAGTATTCGATTTCCCGCAAGCAGTTGCGGAGAAGATAATTCGTTTTAGAACTAAGCAGAGACCTTATAAACTCAAAACGGAAAGTGTCGAGACAAATAGACCGTCGATACCTAAGAATATCGTTCTTCGTGAATATCAAAATGCCGCGATTGAAAGTTGGGTTAACAATAACTATCGAGGCATTTTTTATATGGCAACTGGCACCGGAAAGACAATCACATCATTGTCAGCCATTATAGAACTGTTGAAAAACAATAATGATTTGTTTATTATTATAGTATGTCCATATATTCATTTAGTAGATCAATGGATTACTGTTTGCCAGAAATTCAATGTCAATGCCGTTGCCTGTTATGATAGCAATAAAAAATGGAGCAAGGATATAAAGGATAAACTAAAGAAAGGTGAGATTAAGAAATATTTAGGATCAGTAGATGCATCGATCATTATAGCAGTTACATCAATCCCTGCCTTTCTATCAAACACTTTTCAGTCTATCTTATCGAAAGTAGATCTAAAAAAATTTCTTATAGCTGATGAAGTCCATCATCTTGGGACATTAAGTGCCTTAAGTAGACTGCCTAAATCTATAGAATACCGACTTGGTCTAAGCGCTACACCTGAGCGATGGTGTGATTATTCAGGAACTGCTGGATTATATGAATATTTTGGTGGTATCGTCTATTCGTTGAATCTGAAAGAAGCTATCTATGTTCATGATGTATTATGCAAATATGATTACATGATTCATACTATTGAGTTACTGCCTCACGAGTTGAATAAATACGTTGAGATTACAAAACGAATATACAAGCGGTATCAAGAGATTAAACAATTGCATGTAGATGATGAAATTTTAGGGTTTCTTTTAAGAGAAAGGGCCAACGTTCTTAATAACGCAGAAAACAAGATACCATTATTAAAGCAATTGTTATCTAATGACGAAGATCATGAAAATACCCTCATCTACACCTCTCCCGATTTATTGAATGATGTTAATGCGTTGTTATCCAAGATGCACCTAATGTCTCATCAGATTACTTATAAAGAACCTAGTGAAGAGCGAAATAGGATAATCGCTGAATTTGAAAAGGGAACATACAGCATTTTAACTGCCATTAAATGTCTCGATGAAGGAGTGGACATTCCCCAAGTGAAAAAAGCGTATATTCTTGCAAGTAGCGGAAATCCTAGGGAATATACACAAAGGCGTGGACGCATACTTAGAAAGTCAGAAAACAAGGAGAAGGCAATAATTATTGATTTTATTACTGTACCTTCTTTGAATCCCAACATCCTTGATGAGCGGACACTGTCGATTGAAAGAAGTATTTTGCGAAAAGAATTCATGCGTCTGAAGCATTTTGCTGACTGTGCGGAGAATAAACATGAAGCTATTTTGTCAGTTTATGATTTAGCTAGTCTTTATAACATCCAGGATGTCCTAGTGAGAGGTAATGATGAATAGAGTGATGATATTCGAAAAAATTCGTAAAGTGTCGGATCGTTTATACAAAAATAATAAAGAATTGTCGCAGTTATGTGAGGAAATAGTCGATTGGGAATTGGATAATACGAGTATGATAACACCGCGTTACAAGGAACCATTCTTGTCTATATTGAGCAAGTATGAATCGAAGTGTAAGGACATCATGAATGACCATAAATAGGAGGTCATAAATTGCGATTTAAAGAGCTCATTATAGAAAATTATCGGCAATATTATGGGCGGAACAGCATTCGATTTGCAGCCGGAAAAGAAGCCAATATCACTCTTATTAATGGGCCAAATGGAGCCGGAAAAACTAACTTATTTGAGGCAATTAATTGGTGTTTATACGGAGATTATGATCCTAATCGCGGTCCAATTGTTTCAAAGGAAAAAGCGATTGAATTGAATTATGGAGAGAATGCGGAGTGCAGCGTCTCTATTTGGTTCGAACATGAAGGAAAGGAATATGTAGCTATAAGAAAAAGTCGAGCAACAAAGATAAAGCAGGATGGATCGGACGTTACGAGTACGGAAAATGAGCAAATAAAGTATAAAAAGTTTTCTCTTAAAATGTTGCCGGTCACTGAGGATGATTTTAAAGTGTTCCGTTCTTCTGGACGTGGGATGGAGGAAATTAAAGAGCCCACGATTATGATAGATCGGTCGTTACCTCATAATGCTCGCCAATATTTTCTGTTTGACGGTGAGAAGATAGATAAATTATCAAAGCCTGAGCATGATAATGAAGTGAGAGAAGCTGTGAAGAATGTTCTCCAGTTACCTTCGATTTTACGAGCGTGTGAGCATTTAGAGTCTATTAAAAAAGAAATACTTAGAGTTGCAAAAAGAAGCGCAAAAGATGTTGATGAAGAAAAGGTTCTTAAATTAAAGGAAGAAATAGATTTGGAGATTGAAAAAGCAAAGAAAGAAATTAAGGACTGCTCTGATAAACTTATCAAGGTAAGGGAATTAAAAAACAAAGTAGATGCTGATTTGAGAAAGTACAGCAGCATTAAAGAATTAACTCGGAGACGAGATGACTTGCAGGATAGTCACAGATCGTGTGAAAAACGAATTCTGGATGTAAAAAACAGGATATCAGATCAATTATCTAACTCACATTTAATTATGAGCGATAAACTCGTTGGTATATCTGAGACAATATTAGAGGAAAGAAGAAAGAAGGGACACATTCCTCCAGGAATAAGGGAATCATTCATCAAAGATCTAATTGAGGCAAAATTGTGTATATGTGGAAATGACTTATCTGAAGGAACAGAAGGTAGAAAACTAATAGAACAATTCCTTACTGCTTCACACACAGATACTAAAATTGCCGAAGAAATATCTGAAATAATAGGCGATCTCAATACAATAAAGCAAGTCGGCAGAGACCTATCTCGTAGAATTAATAAGGACGTTGCAAGTTGGCTAAGTTTTCTTGATGAATTGGAAGACATTGCCGGAAAATTAGAAGATGTTCATAATCAGATTAAGAAGGTCGGTGATACAGATATTTCTTCATTAGAAAAAGCGCGTCGCTCATATGAAGAAGATGAAAGAAATATCTTAGGGCAGCAAGCTAAAATAGATTGGAAGATGAAGGAGCTATTCCTCGCTGCAAAGGAAGTAGAGAAACATCTCAAAACAGTCTCAAAAAATAAAGGAGCGACTGGTAAATTAGTTAGAATGTCGAAATTGACAGAATTGGCAATTGACGTTCTTCATAATACATATGAAGAATTTGCAAACGAGAAGAGAAAAGAAATAGAAGATGAAATGAAGAAAATATTCTATCGATTGATCTGGAAGAAGGAACAATTTCCCGATGTCCGACTGACAGAAGACTATAGCCTTCAATTATTTGATCGATACGGGTCCCCTGCGCGTGCTGAATTATCGGCTGGGGAGAGACAAGTATTGAGTTTGTCGTTTATAACAGCGATGGCATTCGTAACGGGAGGGAAAATACCCCTTATAATGGATACTCCTTTTGGAAGACTCTTTAGTGAACATAGAATCAATATTTGTCGGGAAATACCGGACTTAACTAACCAGTGGGTACTTTTAGTGCAGGATGAAGAAGTTAGTAAAGAGACTCTTGATGTATTATTGCCGCGGGTTGGAGCGCAATATTCATTAATATTTGATCAAGGCTGCACACGAATTGAGGAGGTCTAAAGTGAGATTCAATAATGATGATTGGCCAGATCGAATATATGTCGATGAATCGCAATACGAAAAGATACATGAGTTATATTCAAGAAGCTCTGATATTGGTAAAGAGCTGCCTTTTAAGAGTCTTAAAGAAATTGTTATGGCGTCTGCCGTCCTGGGCTTTAATGCTGGGAAAAAAGGCAATATAGAAAAAAGTAAAGAAATCATATTTACAAGATATCTAGATAGCACGTTAGATATACCAATAGCTATATGTATTGCGATATCAGATGTTGGAACCGTTGATATAGTTGCAGACAAAAAAAGAGTTATAGAAATATTTCAAGGCTACGTGAAGGGTGGATTTGATATTTTATATGATGCTGTTAATGACGGAAATGATAAAATTGAAAGTTATGCACACTACGTATTAAAAAATTATACAAAAGAAGTATAGTATTAAAAGATAATTTAATGTGAATCACCATGATATATTAAAATGTCATTTTTAGTTTCGATATAATCTTTTTAGAAGTCTCACACTGATTGCACAATTTATTGATGTAATCTTCAATATTAAGAAATTGAGATTGACTTGATTTCAAAGATAGATTTCTATTTTCATTATAAGTATTAACTGTTTCTGATTTTTGGGAACTTAGTCTAGACTTGAGTCTTATATTTTTAGATATCGGCAAACCAATATGTTTTTCAATGGCGTTATAAAATAAAGTCTTTGCTTTATTATCAATGAAATCGTCTCTTCGGCTATTAGGAATTAACTCCTCTGAGTTAACATGAACTTCGCCAATAACGTAACTATTAAATCTATCTTCTCTGAAACATTTATCCAGTAAATGAGAAGACCCAATCATTATATTCCCTACTCGAACACGTATGCCTGAACATGACTCACCTTTACTTATTGAACCTAGTAAGGCATTCCTTTTCCCATACCATCCATATGCAATAGGCTTATTGTTACCGATATTAATTTCAAATAATTCAACATCGTAAATGTTATCCCATCCCCCGGATTTACTCTTTGTTGTCCTTATTCTGTCTCTGTAGGGTTTAAAGATCTGTTCACCGTTTATAAATATATTATATTTTCCATAATGCCTTAAATTATGTGCCAAATATTTATCTATTTTATCGCTAAAAGAGAACAGATTTGGATTAAACGGTATGGGTGCTACCTGGCTCAGATATTGACGAACTTTTTCAATATCAAAAATAGAATTTCGAAAACTTGATACGTCCTTTAGTACGACTTCGAAATAGCTTCCGTTCTTTTGTCTGTTGTTCTTTTTTTCAAATGATGTAATTTTATTGAAGACTTGTTTAAAAGTTAATGACTGGTTAGTGTTTTCGAGAATATTTTTTAATTTTCTACAATCCCACTCTTGAATAGTTTCGGTATCCTCACCTTCCGCCTTTGTTCGAAAAATTGCCCTGTCGCAGAAAGCGATTCCTCCTAATCTTCCAATTCCCCTAAAACCCCTTAATTTGAGACCTCTTTTATTGCTATCTCCAATACTGCTTAGTATATCTTCAGCATTATGAGTAGAAATTCCCATTCCGTTATCGAATATTCTTATGCTGCGAGTAAAAGGATCGAGATCAATATTAACACGATAATGCCCCTTACTTTTATAATTCATGTCAAAGGAATCCACAGCATTTTGTACATATTCCCTATAAATTGAAAGAGGATCATTGTACATGCCTGAGGTAAGGTTTTCTAACAAATACATGCCTGCTTTAAAAGAAGATTTCTGCATACAACATTCCTATTAATTGTAATCGAATAATGGCAGATTGTAATCCGGTAAATAATAATCGAGGATGTCCGCTAATTTCATGTTATTTATGCGACTGATCGCCTTTGCTAATTTGCTTTTAGTTCGATTTTCGCAAAGTATTATTAAGAGTTCTTTTTTTTCATTGTTGGTTAGCTCAGAAAATTTGCTGTACCATTCAATCTCTTCAGTCTTGGGTTTACGTCCCCTGTTCATTAATATGGATTCAGGCATATAAAGAATCGTTATAAATTCATCGGTACTAGATCCGAAAGCTCTGTAAAAAAAATCATCTCCAGGCATCACACTGCCACGCATGACATTCAGAATTCTTTGAACACCCCTTATGAATTGCCAATTCCAAGCAGGCTCATTTATGAAGGATCTATCTTTGGCGTTGAGAGGGATATATTTCATAGGATAAGAGTATATTTTCAGGCCAAGTTCTTTATTCAATTCAATATTGATTTTTAGTCGTTGCCAAAAATCTTCCGGACTGTCGTTATAATTGTACAAAATATAATTTGATAAATGTTCTATCCCATATTTGGCGGCTAATTTTATCTTTTTTTCATATGTATTTCTCAATCTTAAACTATCAAACGCTATTCTAAGAGGATGTATTGGAATTTTTGATAATAACCTGAAATGCTCTTCATTGATTAAGCGAACATCGACGCCTTGGTTGAAATCTACATGCCTAAGTCTATTATTTATTCGAGCATCTTTATGGAATCCAACATCCAATAAATCATTAATCAGTAATTCAAAGCGATTAGATGCGAGAATATTATTATCGAATAGAATTAAATGCTGTTTTTTACCAAATGAATCATCTATTTTTTTTAGATATGGCTTAATGCCTTTATAATCAATGAATACGGGCTCTAATTTGTGTACACCGCAGAATGGGCACCTGTTTGGACATCCACGTGTCGAATATCCGAAATAGCTATCGAGTAATGTATATTTATGCTGAACTCCATCGAATAAGGAATAATCCGGTATCATTTCATCGATAACATGTTGGTTGTTATCGGCGATAAGTCTTGCGCTACTTAAAGTACCCTTAATTATTTGGTTGACGCCAGTTTCTTTCCATAATTCTTCACTCATTAGTCCGGCCATAATGCCGCCGATGAAGATTTTATCTATATCACCCTTTACTAATTCTTTATACCATTTGATAGTTTCAGTAGTTGTTTTCCAATGATAAGTGAATAGAGTCGTTATGTATATTCTATCCCAGCTGATATACTCAACGTCATGGTTCCATCCTTTTGCAAAATATACATTATCGCCTATTGTCTTATGATAAGTGGATAATTTCATAAGACCGAGCGGCGGAAATTTTGTTTTATACGCAGGTTCGACTAAAAGGATATTTCTGTTCATAGTAAAGGAATGATTGTTTTTAGTATAGATAAATACCAGATTGAAAAGAAAATGTCTATCCAAAATATACAAATAGACGCGAAAGGATACAAGAAAATTCATTCTTGATAAATTGAAATTTAGAAAGACGGCGCAATAATTGTAATATATCAATAAAAACAGACAGATAAGATAGTCAGCATCATTCTATTTTCATGATGCTGACTATCTTCTAATCATTTGGTCATGCCTAACACCATCCCGCCCACCTTCTGAAGCCTGAACCTGCTCTCCGCGCTCAGCAACTCATACTGGGCTGCCTTGGTGTACGTGTTGACCACTGAGAACATCGTGAAACCATATTCCTGCGCAAGGGCCCACTCCACCGCTTCCTTCTCCTCCTTGCGAAGCTCAAACTGGCGATTGAAGCTCTCGATAGTTGCCTCGGGATTTTCCACCTTGCTCTCCAACGAGATTTGAAACTGCTCCCGCTGTCGACCGAATCCCTGTCGCAGATCGTTCAAGACTCCCGGGAGGTTTGAAAGGAGCTTGTTGGAAACATGCCTGTAGGAGGCTGAAACCGCAGTCTTGGACATCATCCCGTTGGTGCAGACCAGTCTCAGGGTGAACGTGGAAATCGATAGTGCTGCCAGTCCCACTTCCGAATTGCTCACAGAGATGCCCGGAGTCATCCTGTCGCCGTTGATCCGGAATGTTTCCCTCTCATCTGGGATGCTGACCAGCATGAACTCGTCATCCAGCGAGCATTGAACCCGGGTGTTAGGTCGGTATCCCAGATCCAGCAACCTATCGAGAACCTGCTTATTGTCAGTGGGGATGTACCGCGGCGTGAAAATCGCCCTGACCTCGTTGCCGTCGAACCTGAAGAACAGCTTCTCCCGCTTCTCGTGCTTCATCCAATAGTTCAGATGATTTACCTGGAGATCCGGCGGACATTTCCGCAAATAGTGGATCGGGATCCCCAGTCGCCAACAAATGCTCTGCTGCGCCATGTTTCGCAACCTATGGGGCTCGCCCGAGATGCAGACTGTTTCTAGGTCGTTGAAAGAGACGTCATCGACAGAAATCATCTTGTCATGATGCGACCTAGCCATGCTAGCCACTCGGTCACAGACCTTCTCAAGAGTCGTCATGCCGGACATGTCTCTTCTGCCTCCTTTCCCAACCTAGCCTTAGGTTGTCTTCTCTTTGCCTTGGGACGGGCCCCTTGATCAGGGGAATTCGCCCGAATGTCGGTTATGATTTCAGGACCGGTTTCATCCGACTGCTCGCCCGGGGCTTCCGTTTCATTCTCATTGACGAGAATTCCCGGTTGACCCAGATCGAAGAGAACGATGGTGACCGGCAGAGTGATGACGGGAAGAAGCTGCTCCATCTCCCTCTGAACCAGCTCCCTGGTGCTCCCGAATGGCGTTTTATCGCTCCTTCTGCCATTGAGGAGCAAGACGCCCGCGTCAACCCTTTGTCGGGCAAACCCGATCTGCAGCCTCAGGAGCCCCTCCAGGATGAATTCGTAGACGTTGAGCGACCCGTCTATGGCGATGCCGTTCGACAGCCCCTTGTAGAAGTACCGTCTGCCGTCGAGGATGTTCAGGGGCTCCTTCCTCCAGTGCATCTCCTCGAGCGCCTGCCTCAGCAGTTCCCCCCTGTGCAGGGTTCCGAACAGTGCGTCGTCCATGTACTCAAGGGTTGCCAGCAGGTGCTTCTCCATCTTCTTCTTTCTCAGGATCTTGTCGGAATCGCGAAAGTGCAACAATTCAAATGACATAGCTTTTCTCCTCTCTGTTGATAACTTGCTCTTTGGTAAGTTAGGGGAAGGTCAAATTGATCCTTCCCCATCGAGACAGGGTTTAAGGGAGATCTCTCGCCGTGGACGGTTTTATAAGGTTCTGGAGGGGGTTATGGGTCCTGTCTGACCCCCATCGCCTCATCGAGAAAGACGGAGCGTTTTGATGGTTGCCCCAGGTAGGTGTGGGACCAACTGAGGAAGAGCAGCTTCATCGCCCTGCTCATGGCCACGAAGGCAATCCTGCGCTCCTCCTCGATGTCCCCCTTCTTGGAGGGGAGTATCCCTTCGACCAGTCCGACCACGAAGACGACGGGGAACTCCAGCCCCTTCGCTTTATGTATGGTCATCAGGGACACCCCCTCCGTGTCATTTGTCGTCTCGTCCTGGAATGTCTCCGTGTATTCAATGAATGCCTTGATACTGGAGAACCTGGTCGCTGCGAGCTGTAGCTGATTGAGGTTCTGGATCTTGGAATCATCGGGAGTGGGGATATCCTCGTCCGTCACGTAGCGGTCATAGTCGAGACTGTTTCTCAGCAGATTGATGACCTCCGCGGGGTGCAGGGTATGGGCAAGCTGGGTCAGGGGGTCCAGGAACGAGACGAGCTCCCTGACGTTCTTCCGGATAAAAGGGGTATCCGGTCTGAACGATTTGAGAGCTTCGTAGAGATGGACCCCCTTGCCTGCAGCCTCCTCCTCGAGCTGGGTGACGACCTTCCTGCCGATGTAGCGGACAGGCACATTGAGAATGGACAGCAATGCCTCGTCGCCGGCATCGGAGTTGGGGCCTGAGATGACCCTGAGGTAGTCCAGGAGCTTTTTCACCTCTGGGCGATTGTAGAATCCCAGACCATTCTCGATGCGGTAGGGGATCTTGTGTTGGGAAAACGATTCCTCCAGAACCCTGCTCTGGAAGTTTGCACGATACAATACTGCGATGTCCTTGTACTCGTATCCCCTGTTCCAGATGAGCTCCTGGATCTCGTTGACCAGGTTAAGAGCCTCCCCCTCCTCAGAGGAGCCTTCAAGGACTACCACTTCTTCCCCATCTGGATTCTTGGTCATCAGGGTCTTTTGGATCTTTCGCTCGTTGTGCTCGATGAGGTTCTGGCAGACCCTGAGAATCTGGGGAGTGCTCCTGTAGTTGCGGTTGAGGATGAAGATTCTCGACCCCGGAAACATCTGCTCGAAGTTGATGATGTTCCGCACTGATGCCGAGATGAACCCGTAGATGCTCTGCCAGTCATCGCCGCATACCCAGAAGCTGGACCCGTTGCCTGACCCATCCATGAGGGTTTTCAAAATCTCTAGCTGCAGTGGGTTCGTGTCCTGGTACTCGTCGATCAAAAGGTGCAGATAACGCTCGGTGTACTTCTCCCTGATGGATGGGTTCTCGCTGAGGAGCTGATATGCCCTGACCAGGAGGTCATCGAAGTCGTAGAGATACCGCTTTTCCTTCTCCAGGTCGTAGCGCTCGTAGACATCAGCTACTTTCAGCATGGTCTTGTCGCCATCATAAAGTGTCCTGAACTCCTCGACCGAAATCAGATTGTTCTTGGCAAGGGATATCTCCTGCATGACCATCCCGATGGAGAGGTTCTTGACCTTCTGCTCCTTCATGATGCCCCTTATGAAAACAAGCTGGTCTCTGCCCGAGAGGATCTCGAAGATCCTCCCTTCGCTGCGAAGCAGATAATGGCAGAAGCTGTGGATGGTGCTCAGTGTTACCCTTGCTGCTTGATTTCCCAAGACTGGGATCAGTCGTTGCCTCATTTCCTCTGCCGCGTTTCGAGTGAACGTGAGACCCAGGATGTTCTCAGGGGCTACTCCATGCTCAATTACCAATTTCCCAATCCTCTCCATCATGGTCCGTGTCTTTCCGCTACCTGGAACTGCAATCACAGCTGCCGTTCCCGTGAGAAAGCTCGCCGCCTTCTCCTGTTCCTTGTTTAAGCGCATTGCTGATACTCACCTCGCTTTCTCGCTCCAGGACGGTTATGGCCATGCCGATCCGGAAGGTTTCAGAGACAAGTTGATCCAGATAAGGGCTCGTCTTGTCCGTCACCAGGTATTGCCTCATCAGCTTTTGCTTTTCCCTCAGGAGGCCCTTCAGGAATCGAATGACCGCATCCTCCGTGTGGTTTTGAAGAAGGGTCGTGATATCCAGGATTCGTCTCGTTCTGCCTCCGTAGTCGATGACCAGGAACTCCTGCGCATCGTTTATGCTCTTTTCCGTCATGGTGTTCACCTCTCGAACCATTCGTCACAGTGTTTCTTGTATGAGCAATTTTTGCATCGCCAGTTCGTTGCCCCATCATTTGGCACAAAGATTCCATTAGAGATGCCCCTCCAGACCTCGGCGATCTTCTTTTCCGCCCGCTTGAAGTCATTCTCGGTTCTCGTCGTATAGTAGTGCTCGAACTTGGGGGTCTTGGTCTTGATGAGGCAGTCAAATCTCAGCAGAATCTCCCTGTCTGCATGACCGTTTGCCCTGGCTGCCATCTGGTAGAGGGTCAGCTGGAAGTTTCTGTCCACCTCATCAGCGGAGTAAGCTCTTCCCGAGGTTTTCCAGTCCACGATGATGATGGTGCCGGATTCGTCCTCCTCGACGAGGTCGAAGGCGCCGATGATCTTGACGGGGCAGTTTTCCAGTGTGAAGGAGAAGGGTTCCTCGATGGCAAGAACTCTGAACTGCTCGTGGGGACACTTGTGATAATAGGTGGTCAAGAGCTCCTTGCCCTCCATAAGCAGGGTTTCAAAGCTCTTGCCCTCGGCATATTGAATGTTATCGTAGCCCTCTGCTGTCGCCCTCCAGTAACGCTCGAAGCGCTCGTGCAGCTCCTTGGCAGTCATGGTCTTCCCGTCCATCTTCTGCTTGTGGAAGTCGGCAAGGGCAAGGTGGATGCAGCTTCCGAATTCCAATGCATCAGCTCGGAATTGTGGGGGGAGTTTCTCGATTCGTGACAGACGGTACAAAATGCCGCAGTCTATATAGTCCCCGATGCCTGACGCTGAGAGATGTGGTTCCTTTCTCATGTCGTTCAAGTCCATGTGATTCCTCCTGACTCGAAATACGCAGGATCCTGCGCTTTTTATGAAAGATGGGACAGGACGCACCAATCCCCATGCATCCTGTCCCGGATGTGGAGTAAAGGGAGATAGAGAGTTATGAAAGGGATTGATTAAGCGGACTGCTGAAGTTGCCGGATGAGAGCCGAGGCATCCTTTTGAGACAGGTGCTCGACCTTGACGCCATAGGCATCGACGGCCATCTTCTCGAGTTCATCGATAGAGATACCTCTTCTTCGGGAGAGGTTGGCGATGGCATTGGCCTGGGCAGAGGAGATTTTGGGGGCAATCTCCTGCTTGCTCTTGCCTCGACCGTTGCCATTGCCAGATGATTGAGGGGCAGCTTGCGCCTGAGTGGGATTCTCTGCAGTCGCCTGAGAAACTGGTTCCTGTTTCTTGTCAGGGTTGTCCACCTTGTCATGAATGGACTTCGTCTCCTTCGCTCTGGCGATCTTCTTGGGCGCTGCTTGTGCAACCTTTCGGGTGTTGCTGTCTTCCTGCTTGATGTCGATGATTTCGCCGAAATCCGAGATTTCCTCCAGCGCCGTCATGCCCACATTGGTCATGGAACGAAGGGCTCTGGCAATTGCTCGGGTGCTGGCCATTCTCAGAAGATGCTTGGCCACGCGAGGGTGACAGTTCTGCGGATTTGCGTCCCCCACATCCGTGAAGACCTCTCCCGACTTGGACAGCACAGTGGCCTTGCAGATGGCCATGTGACCATTGTCCGCTGTGGGAAGCTGAAGGGGTTCCACGTCGATCTTGAGGATTCCCTTCTGGTGCCCTAGGTCAAGAAGCCCCGCGTAGAGCACGAAATCCTTGTTCTCGATCGTCGTGATGAACCGCTCGTCCAGTTTCGGTTTCCTACGCTCCAGGAACTGCGCCTTCTCCTGCTCCCCATTGGGCACGCAGCTCATGACCGCCAGGATGTGCTTGCACTTGAAGGTCTGATCGTTTTTGATTCCTCTCGCGAAATCCCCGCAGGTGCAGGAGTACTGGTTCTCATCGACGAAGAAGACCTTGTAACAGATCTTTTGCTCGTCGGACTCCACATAGAACCAGCTCTCGTCCACCTGGATCACTCGAAGGTTTTGTGCCTTCTCACTTCTTTTTTGAAGCTCCACTGTCGTCATGTTTTCCACCTCCGAAGATTTCTTTGATGAGTATGGCGATGCCGATGGCGATCTCCGCCGCCTTGATGATGAGCCCTATGGTCTTCTCCTGCATGGCATCCCCTCTCCTTTCTCAGAAGGGGGTGTCGTCTTTGGCTTCTCCCTCCTTGAAACCGCGCCCATCGGTTTTGATGAACTCCACAGAATTGGCGATGAGCTGGTAAGTGCTCTTGGAGACTCCCTCATCGGTTTCCCAGACATGTCTGTCAAGCGTCCCGATGACAGCGATCCTGGCTCCCTTGTGAAGGCACCTGGCTGCGATGTCTGCGAGTTTCTGGAAGCAGACGACCCGGATCCAGCAGGTCTTCTTCTTGGACGAGTGAAAAGCGATGTTGAACGACGTTACGGGATTCCCCTCGGAACTGTAGAAAATTTCGGGGTCCGCCCCAAGGTTGCCTGTCAGAACGCACTGGTTGAGCATGGTGATTCTTCTCCTTTCTGTACGGATTTTGGGCAATTTAAGAATATCCTTGAATTTTCAATGATTTATATATATAGAAGCACTTGTTATCCTGGAACTGGGGGGAGGAAGGGATGGCAAAGGAAGATCTCGTCTTTATTCTCAAGAGACTGCTGCAGACAGACGCCTACCTGGAATTTTTACTCCAACTTGAAGAAGCTGATTTAAGGACCCTGATTGCTTGTATCCGGGATAGGATTGATCGGGGAAAATAGTAAGATAGATTTGGTTCTCAGGAGCCAAGTAAAAGAATCCATTGGTATATTCATTGCATCGATTGTAAATGATTTGCTTTTCATGTCCTGTTCCTGATCTGGGGGGTCGGAGATGGGGAAATTCGGAAAGGCATCATTCAGGTTCTTAGCGCCTATTCTAGTCTCATTAGTATTTCTATTTGTCCTCGCGATATTCACCTCCCTTATATGTGCATCAAATCTGACTAACCTGCATCCAAGAATCCTCCATGTCACCGTTGTGAAAGTCTCTGATGGCGACACCGTTCAGGGTGAGACCCCAGAAGGGACGAAACTGAAGATCCGTCTGTATGGAATTGATGCACCTGAAACAGTTCACGGGAAGATGCCTGGTCAACCAATGGGCAAGGAATCCCTAAATGCACTTAGAAACAAAATTCTTCATAAGAATGTGAAAATTGAACTATTGGATGTGGACAGGCACCGTCGTATTGTCGCCATGCTGTGGCTAGACAATCGAAACATAAATCTCGAGATGGTCAAGGAAGGCTACGCTGAGGCATATCGCGAATATCTGAAGGACCCATACCGACAGCCATTTATGGAAGCAGAAAAGGAGGCTCGGACAGCTAAGAAGGGAATATGGGCGATAGCAGATTACGAAAGACCTTGCGCATTCAAGAGGAGAAGTAAGACATGGCATCCAAACATCAATTGACTGGAATGGCAGGCGTTTATCTTGTGGCAGCAGAATTGTCTAAGCGGGGCTTCATTGCATCGCCTACTTCGCGCAGTGCACAGGGCGCCGACCTACTCGTGACTGATACGGAATGTAAAAGATCCTATGCCGTTCAAGTCAAAACAAATGCCACTACGTTTAAATTTTGGCTCCTGTCTAAAAAAGCGCAAACATTTCAATCTAAGACATTAATCTATGCTCTTGTAAATCTCAGAAAAGGAACAACAGAGTACTACTTGGTTCCAAGTAGCTATGTGGCGAGGCATATTCGCATTTCAAAACCGAGCAAAACTAGAAAGTCTATCTGGTATTCCATCCATATAGACGACATGATGGAGAAAAAATATAGGGATAATTGGAGTATATTTGATGCAAAATAAGGACATCACAAAATCCGACCTCATCACTCTACTCGCCACCAAGGAAGACCTAACCGAAGTAAGCGCCACCAGGATCGTGAACCTCATTTTTGATGGATTCAAGGATGCCATGGTGAAAGGCGACAGGATCGAGACCAGGGGATTCGGAAGCTTTGTGATGCGAGACTATAGATCCTATAGGGGAAGGCTCATATGAATCCTAATATCTTGTTCGCGATATATTGTGTCGGATACATTATTTTCCGGAAGCCAAATATAGATTTCTGGCATTTCATAGAATTCATTGGTTACTCTATACCTCCAGTAGTAGCAATTATTTTGTACAATATCAAAAAAGGAAATAGGCGCATTGAAAATTTTGCGTATGCTGCAACTGCATTATGGATGGTAATTGCGTTTTTTTCAAACCCACATAAATGAGAGCATCTATTAATGCACGTGCGTTCGAGCACACTTTTATTACCTTTTATAATATAAATATCTCATCCTCCGTTCTTTCTGCCAGTCACAAAGTGTCGACTCGATCGAAACGAAATTGAAAAAAATTTGGATTTGCACGGAAAGAAATTGTTTACAAGCATAGAATGTAGGATAAGCCAATCGGGGACGCATAATAATATGAACGAAAAGTCGATGCAGGAGATTATTCTTCAATGTCCTTATGAAACACTAGATGAGGATGGTTTATCATACGTTGCCAGAGAGGTAACTACTGGGGGCAAAAGCCTATGTAGTACCGACTGGGGAGGATTACCTTCATTATTTGGGTACAGTCGAAATAGATAAAGATAAAGATAAAGAATTTTATCTCCGATTGCAGGCATGGTGGGTATCAAACGACAAGTACAGACAAAATCCATCTAACAATGTTTCACTTACAGCCGAGGAAAAACGAAATCTTGATTTCTTATATTCGATGCTGGAGGTCGGCGATCCATCAGATAGAATCATGAAGGCTGAAATAGCCAGAGAACTTGGTCGCTATGAGGAATGTTTAACCCTGCTGAACCATAAATTTGACGATGATTTTATTTATGTAGCCGATACTATTCGTCAATTAGCTCGGGACAGGTCAACCAAGGTAGCTGAATTGCATTATGAGTAATATTCGGAATATCATGCCACGCGTCGGATCGTAAGAGGAGGACATTTATGACGAAATCCGACCTCATCACCCTACTCGCAGCCAAAGAAAACCTGACCGAAGTCAACGCCACCAGGATCGTGAATATCATATTTGATGGATTCAAAGATGCCTTGGTGAAGGGGGACAGGATCGAGATCAGGGGATTCGGCAGCTTCGTGATGCGAGACTATGGGTCCTATGCTGGAAGGAATCCAAAGACAGGGGAAGTGGTCGAGGTGAGATCCAAGAGGGCGACGTATTTCAAGGTGGGGAGGGAGTTGAGGGGTAGGATTAATGATGGAGAAAAAGAGAGAGCTCAATGATGGCTGGATACTTCATCCACACAATGCACATTGAGGAGAACTAATTATGATACTCAAGAAGAATTATCTATACTCATTTATTATTCTCATCATTATTTTTACGACGAGCTGTACCACCGTAACACGTTATATTAGTCTCCCTAAGCCTATAGGTGAAATGGGTAAAAAACAAGTTATCAATACATATTTCATCGAAAAGGAGCTTGATCCGGTAGAGGGCATATGGGTAACGGACAACAATCAATATGAGATAGCGATATTAAAAAACACGTCAAAAATGAATGCGCAGTATGATTATGTCGGCGTTCTTACAGAATCACAGTCTTTACATTGGAAAGTCGGCGAGACAAAAATCTTACTGAAAAAGACAGTTTCGAATTCTGTATTAACTGGAATATATTATCTAGGAAATAAAGAAGAATACGGTACATCCTTCCTAATGCCCAATGAAAACATGATTGAAGTATATTTGCCCACGGGACCATACGGGATCAAACAAAAAACTTTCTTGCTTAGAACATATCCTCCCCAAGTCCCCAAGTCAGGTATTTCAACTGATACACATGTCAGCGTCAAATATCACACAAGAAATCCTGCGATAGAAAAATCTGAGAATAAATTCAAATCTATCGGCAGAGCAGTCTTTGTTGTCAAGACAAACAAAGGACACGGGACCGGATTTATCATTGATACGGAGGGGTATGCTGTTACAAGTTATCATGTATTGAATAAACAGGATGAATTTGATGCGGTATTTTCCGACGGTAAGATCATACGTTCTCGTGTTATTAGAGTGAATCCAGACAAAGATCTTGCACTTATTAAGTTATCCGGGTCAGATTACCCGTTCTTGCCTATTGCTGATAATCGCAAAGCAAAGGTTGGTGAAGAGGTCTATGTCATAGGCACTCCTTTATCTTTAGGACTCACAGAAACAATATCAAAGGGAATCGTCAGCGGAATTCGGAAGTCTAAAGAATTAGAGCTTATACAAACAGATGCTTCGATTAATCCAGGTAACAGTGGTGGACCTTTGCTAGATAATACTGGTTCGGTACTTGGCGTTATAGCGCTAAAAATAAGCGCTGCTGGAATTGAAGGTTTAGGTTTTGCAGTTTCCGGCAATGATTTAATTTCAAGCCTGGGACTGATAAAAGCTAGAGAGTGATATTTCCAACAAAAGTTCTCATGTATTGAATGAGTGATGGGATTCAATAGTTGAACTTATTGAATAGAGAATAACTGATTGAACTTGCAGGAAGAAAACACACGCATTGAATATTATCTCCGTCATGGACGGAAGGAGTGAAAGAAATATGCTTGATATCATTACACTCATCCCTTTGCTGAAAGGATTATACAATATAGGCACCGATTGCATTGATCGATACAGCAAGTGGAAGCAACTGGGAGACGATATCGATGCAAAGATACGGCTCTTGTATCTTGAATGCCGCAGAAATCTTGCGCTGCTGGATTGTCTGAGAATGGAAAAAGGACGGATGACGGGAACAGAAAGCGCGGCATTACTGAAGATAATCCCTCTCCTGGACACGTCAATTATTGAAATGGTCTTTATGGATGACCAAAAAGGGAAGAAATTATTTGAGCTGCTCAATAAAGAGGTTGACCTGAAGCTGAATGAAGAAAGGACGATAAAGATAGAAAGACAAGCTGGGAAAATAAAGCAAAGACAGACCCGAATAAAGGTTGCGATGTACATATACACGAGTGTTAAAGTATTGGAAGGACTTAGCAGGCTTAATGCTGATGAAAAGATGCTGAGGAAATTAGATTATAAAAGACGTATCTCGAATATTAGGGCAGCTTACATTTGCATGGTCAAGAGTTTACACAAGGAACCGGCAATAAATACCCTCGATGATTTGAAAAGCGACCCATCCTTTTATGCTGTGCGCGGTCTATGAGGACACGGTGAAGCCTATCAATAATGTGCGGATATTTCTCCTCGATTGCTGGCAACAATCAATTGCAGGAGAATTGGAAACATGACAACGCTCTACTTTAGTCTTCCATCCAGCATCTCCTCCACCTGCTCATCCTTCAACCTCCAGACCATCTCGCACTCGCACAAGAAACGCTCACCAAGCATAATCTCCATCATCTCCCTGCAAGCTTGCCATTCCAACCCCCGCTCTGTACAAAACCTATTGAACCTCCTGAACATCACCGTTTCTGGTCTATCATACATATCCCGGTGCTTGCATTGCCTGGGGTCATTCTCAAATCCTTCCATTCGAAACTGATGCTGGGTGGATTTGAGATAAGCGCGAAGATCCTGGATGAAGGATTTGAGTCGGGCAGGATCCAGCAGGAAGGTCATGGTTGCTTCTCGAGATTTGAGCTTGTTGTGGGGTATGATGACCATCAAAGGTGTTCCTTTTTTGATTTTGTTCGCGCTGAAATAAGTGCTAAGATATTTACGCGAAATAAATGGGAGGTGTTTTTATGAGCAGTGGATTGAAGCTCGACAGAGCAGACACAGCGTATGCGGAAAAGGCACATGAATTGTCATTGAAGAACAGGAACTGGCTGAGGCACGGGATAGGAACGACTGCAAGCAAGATTGACGATATGCTCCTGGATGGGGCTACTATCGAGCAAATGGCCAAGGGAGCGAAGACAACCAAGGCAACCGTGTCTGTCCATCTGACGCATTTGAGGAAGGAGCACAAGCTGGCCATTGTAAAGGAGGACGGGGTGCTCAGGTACGATGTCAGCAAAATGAATGGCAGGAAGTGATCCTTTATAGAGTCTGGAAATATAATGAAAATCATATCAGGGGGTCAAACCGGAGCAGACAGGGCGGCATTGGACTATGCCATTGAATTCAATATCCCCTATGGGGGTTGGGTTCCCAAAGGCAGGAAGACCGAAGATGGGACCCTGCCCGACAAGTACAAGCTTCAGGAAATGCCGACTTCCGACTACTCAAAGCGTACGGAGAAGAACATTCTCGCTGCAGACGGGACGCTGATCGTATCATATGGGAGGCTGACCGGAGGTTCTGCGTTAACTCAATTTCTTTCAGAAAAGCGTAACAAGCCGTTCATTCACGTCGATTTCAACAGGGTGAGCATCGATGAGGCAAGCAAAGCTGTACGAATCTGGCTGGAGAAGAATCAGATAGAAACCCTTAATGTAGCCGGGCCCAGGGCGAGTAAGGATCCCGCAATATATGAAGCAACGCGAAGGCTATTAGAGGCGGTATTCAGGTCATAATATGGGTGTGGTTACAGGTGAATCGATGGCTCAAATGCTTGATTCCAGGGAGACCGTCACATTCCGGGAACTGATAATATCGGAGATCATACAGACAGAGGCGCTCATTGCCCTGCTCGACAGGAAGGGGGTCATATCGAAGCAGGAGCTTCTTCAGGAGATTAGGGCAGTCAATGCTTCGATGCAAACAGCTGCTAAATGAGGAGGTATTTATGAAGAAAGCAGCTTTGACACTGCCGGAAATCATGCTGATAGCCGGCACTCGCGTAATGGCTGGGGTGGGCATAGGGCTGCTGCTTGCAGATGTAATCAGGGAGGATAAGAGAAAGAAAATTGGATGGGGATTGTTCCTGGTCGGTGCGGTAAGCACGATCCCGTTGGCAATAGATGTCTTCAGCAAGAGGAAATGACGACCGAATTGAATTACTCGTAATATGGAGAGACGGCGGCGATTGTTGAAAAATCCTGACAAGGGGGGCTACATTATGAATCGGGAAAGCAGGGTTTCAATTATTGTTTCAATAACTCTTGCGGCACTAATTCTCATTAGTTGTTCTTCCACCCCCCTCATTCTTAGTCGTGATCCTGAAGATCGCCTGAAAGGAATTCCTAACGAATACGATGAAATAAAACATGTAGGCGACAAGATTGCGTCGGGTCAGATCGTTCGCATGCGGAGTGGTACGGAGCATTCGCAAGTCGCCGAGTTTGAATACAAGGTGAAAAATCTGGGGAAGATAAGCCGAAATGATCCCGACGAGCGAGTTAGATTATCGGCAAGCCAGCAATTGGACAGACTTGCAACGGATGCGAATTATGTTCTTCGCAGGGAGGCCATGCCACAGGTCAATAACAAGCAGATTATAACTCAAGCGGCTCTGACAGATGATGACCATGTCGTTCGCTGTATTGCAACAGCGCGTTTGAGCGATCAGGCTCTATTAGGAGATATTGCCAAACGCCCAAATCTTTATGGCAGAGTCGCACGTATTCGTCTTGGTTTAATGGATCCCGTTGTAGCTCGAAACATGGGACAGGAACCGGTTCTTACGTGTGAGGGGAGGCAAGCTGGCGTTATTGATACGGACAGGGCAAAAAAACAATCTACTTTGCGACGCTATAGAAGCAGTGTAATTGTAGAAATAAGACTGGCTGATAAGGAGCTCTCGCGTAAAAGCGAGGTGCTACAGGATTTATCGTTCGAAAAGGACGGCACGCCCAAACCTCATGTGAGTGCAAATCCAAAAGTAGAGATTCAACCAACTGACATGCTTTATGATGTGTTGTCAAAGATGGCTTTCCCGAATAGCGCAGCGACCGAAATATTTCAAACCACCAAAAGCGTCGATCTCAAAGAAGCGGCTGACAAGTATCTGGAAAAGCAACAAGATAAAAAGAGCAAATAATTCGTCAATTCAGTTACTGAACCTACAATATATTGCAGGGTTCCTGTATTAGACATGCAGCATTCGGAGATGATTCAGATACACCTTCCGCAAATCATGAACCGCATTTTGAGGAAGCATAAAAGAAGGGACCCCGAATGAACCAGGATCCCTTCCTGATGGACAAAAGCAGAAAAACGGGGGCTACTTCACCGCATCCTTCAGTCCCTTGCCCGCCGTGAACTTGGGCACCTTCTTTGCTTTGATCTTGATTGCCTTTCCAGTCTGGGGATTGCGTCCCGTCCTGGCTGCACGCTTGGCTACCTTGAACGTCCCGAACCCCACAATGGTCACGTCAACGCCCTTCTTCAATGACTTGGTGATGGCTGCGAATACAGCATCAACGGCACCGGCAGCCTCCTTCTTCGTGCTGGTAACCTTCTCGACTTCTTTGATCAGTTCGGCTTTGTTCATGTGCTCCTCCTTTATGGGTTAATCCATTCATGCGAAATTGGGATTGTCTATAGTGTAATATCTTAGAAATATCAAGGCATTATTGTGGGGGAGGGCATTATTTCAGGAAGTGGATGACGATATGGGGAAGCGTCTTTCAGGTCAGTCAGGGAGCTTTACATATAGATATATCGCAGCACCATGAGTTGATACATCACGACACCGCTGAAGAGGATGGCAATGACCATGATGGAGACCTGAGCCATCCGAAAATGGCAGTGGAGACACAAGATGAGCGATCCGCAAGCAACCAAGGCAAACTTGATTGCCCAGGTAATGTCGCCGTAAGAATCAATGGCCCATCGGACGATAGGATTAAGCTCCATGCCACCACTCGCCAGAATGATTATCGTAAATAGGGTATCCAGTATATTGAGCCCCACAATAAGGACAATGCAGATTAAGAGCCTCTCACTGTAGCGGTCTACGTAACCAGCCTTTAGTTGATCTTCTTTGCGTCTGAACGCTGACCTTCGGCCCGTTAGGGTGTAGCGGCTCAGAATCGGAGTGGGCTTCTTTCGGCGATCTTGACAGGTTCTGCTTTCCATTTGAGCTGACACCAAGATGGAATTATGGATATTGATACTTCACCCGTAATAGATTTCCCATACGGCGGGAGTGTGATTTTACATACGAAAGTAGTATTACCTCGAGCGCGGGCTTATGTAATACCGAGCATCTAGGCTTTTCCTTGTATTTATCCAGAAATGCGAAAATTGGAACAAATACCGGAATGATTCCAAGCAGATAGAATGGTAAAAAGAAGGGAATGAGAACCTCTTCATTAGGATATTCACGAAATACAGCCGCCTAATACCACGACCATCCCCCCATACTCTTAACCATGTCCACCGTAGGCAGATCTGCTATAAAGGATCTACCGTGAACTCATAGCGATACTCCCATGCATTTGGCTGATTTTGCTAATAGATACTTATCATTATCAGCAATTACGGCATGCAATTTGCAGTTGAATGCACCCAGGGAAGGGGGGCACCTTCCGTCTATCCCTCCATTAAGTCAAGCTAATGCTCCAGATGCTCCCTGTTCCTTACTTTTCTCATATGTGGCGAATTTGTGGAGGTCCTTTGAACCTAGGTGCTGACCAGTCTAAACGGTCTTTCTCCATGCTTATCGATCTGCTACACGAGAAAAAATGGAGAATGACTTCAGTTCGATTACTTTCTTGCGAAGATGTAAGGTTCAACTTCTTCGAATCATGAATGGAGAGATTATGAAGAAAAAGATTTCTATCTTATTTTGTTTAGTGATTCCTATCTTTCTGATCACATCCTGCATTGAAGTGCAATACACCATTAAGATTAATGATGACAATAGTCAGAGAATCGGCGTGAAAATAATTATGCCAGGAATGTTCTCTGTCCAATCTGGCGATATTATAAAAAAACTAAATGAAGAAGGTTATTCTGTTTCAACAAAATCGGAGGGAGACAAATTTATAGTCGAAGGAACAAAGACTACAGTGAAAGGCGCATGGTTATTTCCATTTCCAAGCATGGCGCAAAATGTAAATTTCGAACCTTCTGTTAAGAATTTTCTATTTTTCAAACTATTTACTTTCAATGGAAAATATACTTTCGAGAACAAAGAAGCTCCCGATCCAAATAATCCCTTTGCGTCTATGGCTATCCCACTGAAATATTTTATTGAGATGCCGGGCAGCATAGATTCTCATAATGCCAATCAATTCAACGGGAATACGCTTCAATGGCAGTATAACATGGCGGATCGACGCATTAATGTTGATATCCAGGCGACATCTTACACAGTAAATTACATCGCGATAGTAATTTTCGCAGTAATAATGTTCGTATTAATAGCCGTAATGATTTTACTTCCTGCTTTTAGAAAATACGCAGTCACTATTTCATTAGCAATCCTTATAGCTCTTCCTGCTCTGATATACTTTATCAATGTTAATGATAAAATATCAACTTCAACGCCAATAGAATCACAAAAGCCCGGACAGACGCAAAGTAGTGGTGCGACTGTACCTGCTGCACCCACCACCTCACAAAGCAGTGGTTCTGCTTCACCTGCACCTGCTCCCGCGCCAAATCCTGCAAATAATATAGAGCAGTCACAAAAGTCGGCAAGTCAATCTCAAATGACATGGACACCAAGCTTTGATTGCGCAAAAGCATCCACAGGACCCGAACGCTTGATATGTTCAAATAGGGAGTTAGCAGAAGCTGATGTGAAAATGGCACAATTATACAGGGCAGCTCTGAATAGAGTAAATAATAAGGAAACACTGATAAGAGAGCAGAAAGCATGGATGCAGAATGAGCGTGATGCTTGTTCAGATGTTTCTTGCATGCTTAAGGCATATAATAACAGGATGCTTACTCTTTCCAAGTAATAATGAGTTGACCCAACTATAGAGTATTCACGTGCAATAAGGAGGATATCTATGACTTCTTCACAGCGACTCATATTCATAGCCGTTTTCCTTCTACTTTTAATACCAGCAAAGTCTTTCGCACAGAAAGCAGATGGCTATGCATTTCAGCAGAATGAAAAATTCTCACCCGGCATGTATGAAGCTATTCGAGACGCAAAGGTCTATTTCGACGTTGACAACAAGGCAATTAATAAAAAACTTGTCATCAAGAAAGGGACAAAAATAAGCGTTTACTCAGCTGGGCATCATGGAGCAAAGCCTCCATCAGATGACTGGTTTGATCTTGGTGAAGGGCAAGAATGCAATGGCAACATACTGCCGTGGAAGGATTTAGGTTGGGTTGGTGTACAAAAAAAAGACTTCAAGCGTATTACTGACTTGCCAAAACCTGTGTTAAATAAAGGGATTATTACCAATTGTATTTCTCCAGGTAGCGTCAATGCCTCTGCATCAGCTCAAGCTAACACTGGACCAATCATGGTAATCAATGCCGTTCCGGATAACACGCCGAGTAAAGATGTAAGATGTGAGTTAGGCTAGCGTTGTTTACATTTTCGGGGTAATCAGACGAGGTGACAGACCTCAGGAGGAGACCCCGATGGTGATACACAAGAACACGCGCCTGACCCCGATTCAGAGGAGGGCGATCTACAGGTCCTATCACGAGGACAAGAAGAAGGTCAGTGACCTGGCCGAGGAGTACCACGTTTCCCGTCCCACGATTTACAAGATCCTCCGGCACGGTCGGCATAAGGACTTCACGATCCACAAGAGCATCAACAAGCGGTTCCGCTGCCTGCAGTACGGCATCAAGCGGCTTGCCAAGGTCGAAGCGGAACTCGAGGCCAAGCTAAAGAGCCAGGCCAAGCGTTACAACAAGGACTACCCGGGGCAGATGCTCCATGGCGACACGAAGCGCCTGCCGCTGCTAGAGGGCCAGAAGGCGACGGCGCGCCGGGAATACCTCTTCGTGGCCATTGACGACTTCTCCCGGGAGCTCTACGCGGCCATCCTGCCGGACAAGACCCAGGTCTCGGCCAAGGCCTTTCTGGAGCAGGTCCTGGCGGAATGCCCCTATACCATCGAACAGTACTACACCGACAACGGCAAGGAGTACAAAGGGGACCCGAGGCATCACGCGTTTATGAAGCTCTGTGCCGAGAACCGGATCGAGCAGCGCTTCACCCGGGTGCGTACTCCCAAAACCAACGGCAAGGCCGAGCGGGTCATCAAGACGCTGATGGATCTCTGGCACGACAAGACCCGGTTTGACTCCTCGGCGCATCGAAAGACGGAACTCAAGCGGTTCCTGAACTACTACAACGGTGTTCGTCCCCACAAGGGGATCGGTGGCCTAACCCCGGAAGAGAAGTTGATCGAATACTTTTATCCCGAAAAACTGTAAACAACACTCGACTTTCTCACATGTAAGAAGAAGAGAGGCGATAGAGGTTTCAGGCATCATTGAGATGGGAAATGACGCTGCTGGAGGCAATTTCTGGATAAATGGCGGCAAGAAGAAACAATACACGCTCAGGTATGTTTGGGATCTTGATGACTCAACTCAAAAACAGTTAATCAAACTTGCCGAATCTCGTACCAAGGTAACAGTTAAAGGTACACTTAGAATCTGGAAAGACGGTAGTTCCGACTTTGACCCGGCTAAACCGATTAACATCTTCAAGTAAGATATTATTGTCATAATGGTGGCTTAATAAATGAATCCTGAAGAATGAAATTGGGGGTAAAACAATATGGGATTAATGAGTGGATTGCTTGGCCATGCATCAAAAGTCGACATCGATAAAGTTCGAAATGAGTTTGCCCCGATAATGGTTGACGGTGAAGATTTGGTCATGGCGTACAAACTAATTCGTGACATGTTCGTGTTTACAAACAAAAGGCTCATTCTGGTAGACAAACAAGGTCTCACTGCATCAAAAATCGAATATCAGACAATACCCTATTCAAAAATCGTAAGATTTTCTAAAGAAAGTGCAGGATTACTGGATCTCGATGCTGAATTGAAAATATGGGTTCAAGGACATACAGAGCCAATCAAGAAGGAATTTAAGAAAGATGATAGTGTAAATGAGATTTATCAATTATTAAGCAAGGCTGTTTTGTCATAAAAATACAATTGCTTTTCGCGACAACAGTGTATTAATTGGATTAAATATCCTGTAAACTATTTAAAGTTGATTCAGATTTAGGGGGTGACACCAATCGAGATGTCGCCCCTTAGAATTTCATAGTCGTTTTAGGTTTCGTATAACGGCTGCCCAACGAGCACCTTTCAGTTTCGGGGTATCCACCCATATTCTTGACCCAGTCCACAGTAGCCAGGTCTGCTTTGAAGGGAATCTCCGGTGCAATCGATAAGAGCACATCATGGATTCCCCGAAATGGGGTCTCCCTCAGCTTGAGATTGAACGCCATGACCATCAAGGTCTCCCGGTTGACGATGCTGCTGCTACGCTTTACCAATTCCCCACTACTTTCTTGACACTCTCCTTCCACCTGATCTTCGGGTTGTCCTTATACCGGGCATGGAGATCCCAGATGAAATGGTCTGAAAGCGATTGCATCAACTCCTCTGCCCTTGCCATCGTCTCTTCATCATTATGGCCATTCATTGATAATCTCCCCTTCAGCTTATTCGGTTTCCCGATCCACACAGTCTCTGACACATAGGGCAGCACCTGTTCGACTACATCCTGTATGTTATCGTACAGCAGGAAGGAGCATATTCTTCTTGTCCTACCATTTATTTTTACCTACCTGATTGAAGATTCTCGTCTTACTTGTACTATTGGTACTTCTATTGTCTCAGCAAGAGTATTCAACTGTTTCTCTACAAATCTCTTCTAATAATAAAAAAAATAATAGAAATGGTCACTCCGACCCGAAAACCGACCCAATGGGGAAGGTTTTCGGGGAAAGGAGTATTAAATATATTTATATATATTTATATAATATGTATATTTCAGATGCTGTTTAAGATTATCCGCTTAGATCGGATTTCGTTTTACCAACCTTCGATCATTCTTTTACAGACCCTCGATTGTTCTTTTACCAACCCCCGATTGTTATTTTACAGACCCTCCATCCTCTTCTAGGGCATTACCAATCGTATCCAACTCTGAGGATTCGGTATCTTTCTTCCTCTGCGGGTATATCCTGTATTGCAATTCGCCCTCGCCATTTTCTGCCTTCGTGAACGACTTGATGAATCCAGCTTCTATGAGGGGCATCAAAATGTTCTTCTCGATTGTTGCTGTGAGATTTGTGATGTTTTTATCCGACAGGTTTAAACGGTCTACAATCGTCTCTAGATTGATATCCGTCCTCTTATAGTTATGGTGAATTAAAAACCTCCTATAGAAGACCTGGGCGTTTTGAGGAAGGTGATATAAGCGGATGTTTACAAGGTCACGGTACTTTACCATGAGATTGTGGACGAATAGCTCCCCGAGAATGGTGTTGAAGCAAACGTAATATTCTCGGCTCTGTACGATCCCATCTGTTCGCTCCTTGTCGATGCTCACCAGCTCAAAAAAGCGGCTGAATACATTCATTTTGTATAGATGCTCGTGTTCACCTTTCTTGCTTTTCACCTTGATTGGATAGGCGAGCTTGAATTCAGTCCTGGCAGTCTCAAGCAGTAGATTCAGAATTTCTGCTGACTTCAGTGATTTGCGAGTCAACCTGTTGAACTCAGCATCATCAAACCATACCCAATACCGATGCTTTTTAATCCAGGATTCTATATCCGCTATGCTAGACAGCGACGATGATGAGTCCGAAGTCTTTGAATTGCCATTAAGCTCTTCCTCTCTTTGGTTGATGCTGTCCAGGTTTTCGAATACCGGCAACGAATCTTTTGGGAACCTATCTCCCCCTACTTTCATGAGGAGTATGTACCCAAGTATTTCCATAACCATGTAATTCCAGGCACCCCAAAGCCCATTGTTGATGAAACAGCTATATCCTATATTTTCTTTATAATGAATCCACTCAACGGGATATCGGATGACATGGTCTTTCCTTCTTGTCAGTGGCTGGATTACCTTATTCAAACCCTTGTCGGATACACTGAACCTCCCGCTTATTATCACCGCTGACATTTTCTTGATGGTCTGCGAGATGGCATTGACGATATTGCGGTATCGGGGATTATCCTTATAGAACTTTTGCATTTCCTGGAGAAGAGAATAATCTCTCCGCAACTGTTCAAGATCTGCATGGCGATACTTGGGTTGCTTCAAGGCGGCGTATCTCTGGATGATCGAGTTTAAAGTAGTTTCGGTATCGTCTTCGTTCATGGTTTAGACCTTCCCTCATATCTTGATTTCTTGCGTCGGGTGGTAGTAGCGGCGTTGTTGCCGTCTTGCCGCCAAGCAACCGTCATGGAGGACCGGTTTAGCTTGAGAGTGACTCTGCCCGTAGCCCCTGTCCCTCGCTTTGCCTTGAAGACCATCAAGTCTATGTTGCCGTCGTGATTGATGATTTTCTCCCAGTTGTCCTTTAGTCGAAACTCGCCATCATCCTCCTCAACGGCAGCGAGGATGCCTAGCCACGATGCTTCGTACTCGATGGTTCCTGACTCCTTGAAGGATGCCATGCTCAGGCGCTGACCTGTTTTGTAGGAGTCACGGGCAAGCTCCGAGATGGCGAAAATTGGCGTATTGTATGCCTTGGCCAAGTCGGTCAGGTTCGCGAGGATATCGTCCACCCTGAGGCGCTCGTCCGTTATTTTACTGTCCGTGCGAAGCTTCCTAAGATAATCGACGAAGATGACCGGTGGTTGTCCGTACTGTTTAATGAATTGCTCAATCAACGGATTCCAGTCGTTGACGGGAATCATGCTCTCTAGAGTATATTTCAGCTTCAGGATTTGCATCATGGGCTCTTTGTCGAGCAATATCCCGATGTCTTCCACGGAGGAAGCATTGAGGAGTTCGATGGAGTGACCCGTGAACCTTGCCAGGGATCGATTCCGCAGCTCCTCCTTTCCGTCGTCAAAGCTGAAAAACAAAACAGGGTGACCCTTCAAGCAGATATTGTCTGCGAGGTTATTCACAAGGGCGGTTTTGCCAGATGACGGAATACCCCCCAGGATGTAGAGCCTTCCCCCAGCCAGACCTCCGCCCATGACTTCTTCCAAGCGTCCCAGGTTATCTCCCGCAAAGGATATCCTTTGGTATTTTGACTTGTATCCGGCAATGATGGATTCTCTGGTGTCCAGGAAGGAGTTGATGTCGGGGATATTCTTCTTGCCCTTCAGCTCCATTGCCCTGACCGAATCATAAATTTTGCTGAGCTCACTCTCACCAAGAGGCGGCTTCACCTTGGACTTGTTCCACATTGTCAGCAGCTCCCACACCTCGTCCTCTTTCATGCCGGATTTGAACCAGTGACCCACAAGTTGGGTAGTCTTCTGGTTTCGCTCTCCTTCCGAGCAACCTTCACTCAAGAGCTGACTATATTCTGTCTTCTCAGAAGCTTTTTTTGGGGGCGGCATGGTCTTTTTTTGCAGTTCCTTTCTCACTGGCGTTTTCTTTTCTTCATGTGCAGAGGCGAGACTCTGGAGATAGTCGATCATCCAGGGCATGCATTCCGCAGGGTCTAGTTGGTATATGGATTGCCCCTCAACCCACTGATAGCTAAACCCTGAACCATGCAGGGACGGTGGAGCAACCACGTAGCCGCCATCTGCCCGGATATCGATGTCAAGCTTTTTGTTAACGCTGTTCTTGATGACGAAGCCCGGATGCCTCATGTAGGCATGATGACCCTTTCCCGTCTTGGCCATGACGGTGAGCGGGAATCCACCCTGCTCCTCCGCATACTGGCTAGCATCCTCAGAGTCCAGGTCGAATACAACAAGATTCGAGACGTTGCCGGTGATGATTCCGATGTTTGCATCCGGGTCATCCGTGAACCACTGAGTTACTTCCTCCTCAGTAGGCAGTCGTTCCTGATACTCCTTCCATGCATACAGAACCGGTGCCTTGCACTGATTGATGAGTGCCTTCCTGACGAAGTCCTGTTCGGGCACCGGATTATTGCTTGCAGCATTCTTTGCCTTTGCTTCAGCAAGCCTCTTCGCAAATGTCGTTGGTTGTCTTCTCTTGACCATTGCAGGACTCCAGACGGGCATCACTGAAATCCCTTTCTTTAGATATGAGAGGGCTATCTGCACAGTATCCATGATTAGTCCTCCTTCCTTTCCTTACTTTCTCTTTGTTCCTGCTCATCGAGATATTTAAGAATAATCTCCGCCCCCACGGATGCGGCACTTTCTACCTTGTCCGGATCCTCGACCATTCTTTCGGCGGCAATCTTTCTGAGCTTTCCCCTGTAGTAACGGGGCAGGCAGATGTTGAGTTGGATTTTGTCTTGTTCTTCGTCATAGATCATGTGTCTATCCTCCTATTTGGATATTTAGATATTTGTTCTGGCTACCAAGACAGATTGGCGCCGGACTGTTTCTGGGAGAGAAAAGGAAAAGGGGCAATCCGAAGACTGCCCCTTTAAATCCTGTCAATCCGGTCATGGCTCTTTAATTATCTTGCCCTGCCGAGTTGCAAAAGCATGTTCGAAATTACATCTCGACGCAAAGAGAAAAATCGTCTCCTTCTTTGAAATTTCGATCATTGACGAGATGATTCATAAATTCGTCAAAGTATCTGTGCTCGACTACAAGACAGTTATTGTAATAGCTTGTATCTTGTCCTTCAGGATAATGTTTCTTGAGGAAATTTTTGAATCTCTTTGATCTTGGCTTTATCAGGTAAATAGTGGGATGAAGAGCTTGGAACTCTTCATGCGTTTGCGTGATCACCATAGTTGATGTTCCATCTTTAAACTTTACGAAATAGACTCCGGGATCAAGCATTTCGTGGCTTTCGTACAGCCCTCTTTTCTTAAATTCTTCGATTATAGCCAAAGCTTTTTTGTCAGAGTCCTTAATATTTGCAATCTCATCCGGTAACGCACCAACTACCATTCCTCCTTCTGTTCCTTGTGAAGCAATCAAATTTTTGCTAATTTCTGAAATATCAATCAGTATTTTCATTTTTAATCTCCTTTGTATTCAATTGATCTGCACCGAATGTAGTGATTAGGGTTGTTTGCGGGCAATCCGAAGACTGTCTCTTTTTGTTGAACCACAAAATCCGCAGAGTCCTGCGTATTTTTACTCGAGGGGAATACCCCTCCTTGTTCTTTCCTCGTTAATCCTTCGTTCCAACTCGACATAGAAGCGGGTGTTGATGACCTGCATGACGAGGTATTGATCGGTTCCGTAGAGGTCCGAGGACCGATACTTGAAGGTATCCCACAGATACTGGTCCAGCTCCTTCCTCCATGGGTAGGTGGCGTATTCGTATTTTTCTTCGCCTGGGAGCTTGATGCGGTCGCCGACATAGATCCTGTGGCTCTTGTCAACTTCCGGATCGCAGGGATTCCAGTAATTGATATAGCCGTAGGCTCCGGTCTTGCCCCAAGAAGAAGTGTCGCAGGAAGCAATAGGGAGCCTTGTCAACCAGTCGTACTTGCTCCCACCGAACCAGTGGATCCGGATCTTGGGGTTGCCCCACTTGATGCGATCCACTGCATAGCGTAGATCGTCAAAATTGGCGCTTTGGCTTGAACCCAGTGCCAACCAGTCGTATTTTCCCGGCTCGACGTAGAAGTCGATCTCGTCGTCGAAGAAGTTGTGGATGACGGGCACGGGTTTCAGTCCTTTTTGCTCCATCTTCACCTGGTTCGTGTAGTTGTGGTGGAAGCCCTTCGTGCTGAAGTCGTTATCGAAGTTGAAATAGAGGTCATACTGGTCTCCCCATAGGCTGAAGTGAGAAATAACATCACCCAGCGTATGGGATGAAGTCTTATTCGCTACCGACCAAGCCCCGGAGTCCGCAATCAAGCTGTCGATCATGTGTCGACAGTCGTAGAGAAAAAAAGACCGCTCCTGCTCGTTGTTGCCCACAGAAACCAGGACGTTGACGCGCTCACGAAACAACTCGTGGTATTTTTTCAGGGTCTGTAAAAAAAGAGATGCGTGATATAGACGCATAGTATCAATCCTTTCCCGTGATGAAAAAAGGGACTCCCAAGTCCCGTAGGCCAAGGGAGTCCCGTGTTAGGGTTTACGCCGCCTTCTGACTGACGACACCGAACTTCGCCTTTTGCAGAAGGAGAAGCTTTTTCAAGAGGTTCTCGAAGATCTCCGCATCGACCTTGTCGATCTGTGCGGAATCCCGAATAATATAATCAATGCTCTTGATCAGACCCATGGAGAGTTTGTTGAACTCCTTGGGTCTCTTCTCCGACTCTGGCTCTTCCTCATCCTTGCGGTTGAGAGCAAGATCCTGCAGGTGGACGTTGATGTTCCCCCCGCTCTTCTTGATCCGCTTGAGTTCCCCGAGAAGGGAACCTTCTATTTTGCGTTGTTTACGGGTGATGGCCCTGACGAGGTTAATGTCAGCCTCTTCAAGGCTATTCTTCATGAGCTTATCTTTGTTCAGAGCTACATCGACTTCAAAGCTGAAGGCGTCGAGGTCGAATTCCTCTTCCGGATTGAATACGATATGATGTTTTGCCATGAAGGCCCCAATGGGGTCTTTCACGACCTTCACATCACCCGCCGTCTCGGTGCAGAGTCGATCGAGACGGTCAATACCGAGAAAAGTGTACGGATGGCAATCCACCCTGACTGCCAGCCGAGAGTACATTTCGATCTTTCTCTGACTCACGAAGGGCAGATTGTCCGTGCACCAGGCTTGCCATTTGAGCTTTGCCCTCTTGGTCAAAGCCTGGAGCATGTTCAAGATCTGTCCAACGGTAATTGCCCTCTTTGCCTCGTCCCGTCTCGCCAGCGACATGAACGAGTTTAACAGGGCAACCTCCCTGCCAACCATCTGAAGCCCCTCGGTGAGGAGCTTCTCCGGTTCAGCAGTGCCGCTTTCACATGCGGCTAACCACTTTTCGATGCCTTCCTCATCGCCGGTAGGGGCGACGGCGGCGGCATGAATTACACCGTAGCCAGATGTTCCGAACTGGTCGCCGTAAAGCTTTACGAGTTCGGAATAATCCGAAACTAAAACAGCAGGGGGTGCACCCATTCCATCGGGAGAACTCCCCGGCGAGCTTGCCGCACTAGTGGCCGCAGGCTCTTGCTTTTCGAACTTGGTTTTTTTCATTTTTTTTTCCTCTTTAGTTTTCTTGTTAGGTTTGTTAACTGTTGACAGCATCCGCGGTCGCTTTGACCAACTTTTCGTTATCCGATAGGCATTCCCCCTTTCGTGTGAGTATGGGGGAATTCTAAAAAGGAAAAAAAAGGCTAGATACGGCGATGGGATGATTTATATGGGAAGAATCGACGAAATGAGGGATGCAGAACTATTTCAACGTGAAGGGCTTATTACAGATATTCATTATCTGAGGACGGTGTTTGCTTATCATGGAGCTCTCGTCTTCTGCTCCTTATACGACCTTCTTCAATACGATATTTTTCCAGTCGTGAGAAAATCGGTTCATTATTCTTTCTCAGAACGGGGCAGGCACCTCCAGGAACCTTCCGCACAGTGCTGCATTGACGCAGACAATCTGCTATTTTCACATGAACCGGTTTATGCCCGGTTGAACGTTTGATCAAAGCGTCGCAGGCTGCGTGGTTTCGAAGAGTATAGTCTATCCATTCATTTTGTCTTTTTCTGCACGGCGCAGCTATTGTCCCTGCCTTGGCTAGTTTCTTCTTATACTGGTTTTCGCATTTCTTCTTATTTTGGCAGAACTTCTGCGACTTGCTTTTTCGCTCAAACAGGAATCTGCCGCAGTTCAGGCAGACCTTGATGCGATCCAAGGACCCATGGAGGGCTGCAAACTTGATAATAATATATCGTATAGCCTTAATGAACGACGTTTCCGCAGAGTCCTGCGGATTTTCTACAGGCGAGTCATCGAGAACAGCCGTATACAGGGCGTCGGCAAATAAGGAGTCGGGATGATAGGTGACCTCGAATTTTTCGCCATAGTCTGGAGATGGACCAACCGAGTCGGATCGTTTCTTAAATAATTGCCTCACCTCGTCATTACTATTTGATCCCACGATCACTTCACCCGTGGGAGAATCCCCACTTCTATATTTCGGGTCGGCTTGGGGCTGATGCCAATTGAACCGTGCAGCCGCTTTTTGCCTGCGTGTTTGACCTCCTAGATCTGAATGTCCCTTGGGACTTCTGGGAACTTCGTAACGGATGCTATCAACCTTGATTAAATCGCCCTTGATGTCTCCCTTCACAAGATCGTCGCGCAAGGCATCCATGATTGTCAGGAAGTTTTCAAGATGCCGTCGTTTGAAAACGGTAATTTCTCCCCCACTGCCGAATCTGAACAGAGGCTTCGAGGGGCAATATTGATATTGCGAGAAGCCGGGAATCGTCTTGTAAAAGAGGTTTGCCATCTTGTCGACAATTTTCGGCGGGATATCCTTCAGAATAATCTCGGAGAACCACTTCTTATCCCGCTGTTCTGATAATAGGTAATAGAGGTCGATCAATTCCTCCATCCCTGCTTGGTAGTTCAATTCTTCGTCGGTAAAGCCCGGCATCTCGTTTCTTCTATCCGTTTATTAGTGTCAGCGATATCTTTCGGTTGGGCCCCGTTAGTTCTGCAAACTCATTTAGAATGATTTTACGGCATACCGGGTTCCGATTCCGTATCTAAGCGCCCATAATGATGCCACCATTCGCTCACACCTATTAAGTTGCGGATGATGACATGGAAAACGCTAAATATGTTGTCGGCATTTCTCAAAATTTCTTAACTATTCAAGGGGTTTCGCAATATCTCGGGATCAAGCCCAAGACCCTCTACGCCAGGGTCAAGGAGATCCCCCACTACAAAGTCGGGCGCCTGATCCGATTCAAGCGGGAAGATGTAGACGCTTGGATGGAGCAGCACAGGGTAGCCAAGGCAGAGCAGGACCAGGATCAGTCCCAGGAGCCGGAAAGTTCTACCCCCGCCTTAAAAACCACTCCAAAGCCCCCCACAGCCCGTAAATCGAGAAAAAGAAGGGGTCCCATGCTGGACATCGACCGGATCATTGCTAAGGCGATTGACGAGGTCGATGCGGAAGACTATACTGCTTCCCACGGGAAATCAGACCAAGTCAAGGGCTCCGGGAAGGAGGTCTGACATGGGACTCTACAAAAGGGGCTCGGTCTGGTGGATGAGTTTTATCGACCCGAACTCGGGCAAGCAGGTTAGGAGGTCTACAGAGACCGAGGACGAAGAACGAGCGAAACGGATCTTTGACAAGATAAAGGGGCAGATCGCGGACGGGAAGTGGTTCGAGCGGTTGCCGGGGCAGGATTATACCTTCAAACAGCTGATCGAAAAATATTTGGAGGACTATGCCCGCAGGAACAAGGCGGCTAATTCCTACAAGCGTGATTGCAGCACAGTTAAGAAGCTCATCCCGTTTTTCGGCTCTTATCGGGTAACGGATGTGATTCCGAGGATGATCTCTGCCTACAAAACGCATCGTCGGAAAAAGGGTGCATCTCCCCGAACGGTGAATATAGAACTGACCCTGATGAGTCATGCCTATGAAATCGCCATACGCGAGTGGGAGTGGGTCAAGGACAACCCGGTAAAACGGGTGACCAAAGAGAGGGTTCGCAATTTCATTGAGCGGTGGCTGACCCACGAGGATGAGGAAAAGCTTCTGAAGGTATCGCCCGCCTGGCTCCAGGACATCATCGTTTTTGCCGTCAATACAGGTCTGCGGCAGAGCGAGATTCTGGATCTGAAGTGGTCCCAGATCGACTTGACGCGGAGGACACTGACGATCCTGGAGCAAAAGAACCAGGGCGTTGACACACTGCCGCTTAACAGGACGACCCTTCAACTTCTAGGGAGGCGGGCCGCGGATTCAGGAATGCGTGGTTATGTATTTCCAAGCGAGAATGGCACTAGGATGGACAACAAGAACCTCCTAAGGGCCTTCTACAAGGCGCTGGAGAGGGCCGGGATCGAGAACTTCCGCTTTCACGACCTACGGCACACCTTTGCCACGAGGCTCGTGCAGGCAGGGGTAGATCTCTACTCAGTCCAGAAACTCGGGAGGTGGCGCAATACCTCGATGATCATGAGATATGCCCATCATTATCCCGAGAGTCTCCGTCCCGGCATAGAGGCTATCGACAGGGAGGGGGAGAAGGAAGTTATCACAAATCTATCACAATTGCCTAAAAAAAAGGGTCACAAACCCCATCTTAGGCTTGTAACCCCTTGATTTTTCTGGCGCGCCCTCTAGGGCTCGAACCTAGGACCTTTGGATTCGTAGTCCAACGCTCTATCCAACTGAGCTAAGGGCGCGCGTGATTCGGTTGTAAAAAATGGCGGAGAGAGGGGGATTCGAACCCC
>Ga0302249_1000276_pt1 | contig 47416 bp, 50 predicted proteins | sample AAG_UR_Val_MG_FD_193531 | JGI IMG/M metagenome (GOLD analysis project Ga0302249, IMG submission 193531) | Enriched activated sludge microbial communities from anaerobic digester in WTTP, New Holstein, Wisconsin, United States - AAG_UR_Val | ecosystem: Engineered > Bioreactor > Anaerobic >... | reverse complement strand
GGTAATCGCTAAGATACGCGATGAGTGCCTTCATCCCCCACCCCCTTTAAAAATTTTCGGGAGAGCGGCGCATACTTCTTGATTTAAATATGGTCCTTTTTTTACAATCCCTCAAATAATATGGCGCAAGCCGCGCGTATTCCGGGAGAATCGATCTTTCGATCATGCCGCGTCTCTCCGGTTCCACACGGGTTTTTCGCGTTAACGGCCTCCGTTCCATCCTGGTGGCGCGGGGCGTTTTGAGTTCCCGCGCGGATTTAACGGCAGCATCGACGTTTTTGTGACAAAAGGACGGGAACGATACCGATGGGTACAGGCACACACAGGCTTATGCGGAAAATGGCGGTCTTGTTTCCCATTCTCGCCCTGCTCGCCGCCTCCGCACGGCTTATAGCGGCGAATCCGCCCGTCGGATCGCTTCCCAGGGAGGAGCTCCAAAAGGAGATCGTGGCCGTCAAGAAGGACGATTTTCTGCTCATCCCGCACGCCTACTACAAGCCCGAAACGCAGATAGCTGGCGGCCTCGTCTTTTTGAGCTATTTTCGCATTGGCTCGGATTTTCCGCTCCACATACGGCCGTCGACGCTCGCGACAACGCTTACCTACACCCAGCGGAAGCAGTTCATCTGGCAGCTTTTCCCCGAGTTCTATCTGGACAACGAAAAGTACCATCTGGTCGGGGAGCTGGAATACTATTATTATCCCAACTATTTCTACGGCATCGGCAACGAGACGCGCGAGGAGGAGCGTGAGGGCTATGCATCCTCCACCGTGCGCTTCCGATCGGACCTTCAGCGTGAGATTGCCCACCGGCTGTACCTTGGTTTCGTTTACCATTATGAGCGCACCGTGATAGAGGAGAGCGAGGAGGGCGGCGCCATCGAATCGAAAGACGTGCCGGGAAGCGATTCCAGCAGGGCCTCGGGGATAGGCCTTTCGCTCAACCTCGATACGCGCGACAACGGGTTTTCCCCCACAAGGGGCGGCCTGTACCAGTTCAGCGCGGTATCGTTCGACCGCATGTTCGGAAGCCGGTACCAGTTCATCCGCCATACGCTCGATCTCAGGAAATACCTGCCGCTGTGGCGCGGTCACGTCCTCGCGCTACAGGGCTACGCCAACGTGATTTACGGCGAGGCGCCGTTCGAGATGCTATCGCTTATGGGCGGCAAAAAGCTCATGCGCGGGCTGTTCGAGGGGCGCTATCGCGACAACGCCATGGTGGTGACCCAGGGCGAGTACAGGTTTCCGCTGTGGTGGCGCTTCGGCGCGGTCGCGTTTGCGGGCGTGGGCGACGTGGCCCGCCGGGTTCAGGACTTCGAACCGGATGAGTTCAAGTTCACCTATGGCGGGGGGCTTCGTTTCAGCATCAATCCGCAGGAGAAGATCAATATGCGGCTCGATGTGGGCCGGAGCAGTGACCTAACCGGTTTTTATATCACCATAGGCGAGGCCTATTGAAGCCTTCGGGCGATGATTTAAGTTGTTGCGTAACTTTCAAAAATGTCATCGCGAGGAGCGTAGCGACGCGGCGATCTCAAAAAGCAACAAGTTACAGGCAAAAAACCAGATACTGTATGAGATTGCCACGCCCCGATACGGCCGGGGCTCGCGATGAGACTCAGTAAAGCAACAAGTCTATTATGATTATAAACTGGTCCTAAAGCCGGATTCTATCACTTCGGCGTGATGAGCTCCTCGCCGGGGCCCCAGCTCGCCGGGCAAAAGCCCCCTTTGCTCGCGCGCACCGCTACAGCCGCCTCGAGCTTGCGCAACAGCTCCGCGGCGCTACGGCCTATGCTGTCATCGTGCGTCTCGGCGGCAATGACCGTTCCGTCCGGATCGACCACAAAGCTCGCCCGAAGCGCCGTCCCCTTGTCGTCCACGTACACCCCCATCGCCCGCGAGAGCCTTCCATTGCGGTCCGAAAGCATGGGAAAACGGATTTTGCCTATCCCCTCGTGATGTTCGGCCCATGCGCGATGGACGAGGGCCGAATCGGTGCTTATGGCCAGCACCTCGGCCCCGGCCTTTTTATAGTCCTCGTAGCGCTCCGCCATTTCGGTTAGCTCGGTCGGGCAGACGAACGAGAAATCGGCCGGATAGAAAAAGAGGATGAGCCATTTGCCCTTATACGAGCTCAATTTTACCGTGGTAAGAGCACCCTTATGGAACGCGTCGAGCTCTGCGGCCGGTATTTTTGTTCCGATTATTGGAAACGGGGCGTTTTGTACGGCCTCGGGGGCCTTTTCGGGCGCGCCGCCGCAACCAATGGCGAACGCGATAATCGTCGAATAAATGAGTAAAAGCGCCTTGTTTTTCATGGTATTCCTCGCTTACGGAATGTGGCATTGGCGATACGGATAAAGAATAAGGATTCTTGGCAAGAAATTTGCAAGAATTATTCAGGGAGAGAAAAATTCCCTAAAAAACTTTTAACGATTCTTCATCTTCAAACGTATTAATCATTGGTAAGCTCTGATCATTATGTTGTCAGCCCGCCGAAGGGGGAGGAAACATAAGTACCGATTGTGCCGGCAGTTACGGATTCCGGGAATATCGAAGTCAATTTTTAGAGCTTCCCCATGGGGAATACTTGACAATCAACTCAAATATATCGCATATTTAAGGAGAAGGGACGATGAAGAATATGGCATCCAAATTTACGGAAGACGACCTCAGGGAGATAGGAGACTATCTGGCGGCACGATACCCGGTGCTTAAGAGCGGCGGGGCTGTCTACATATCAGGAGATATAAAAATTGACCTCTACGAGCGCATGGTTCGAGTGGAGGAGGAGCTAAAGCACCAGAGGGAGCTTATCCAGGAATCGCTCAAAATGATGGATAAGCGTTTCGCCGAGGTGGATAAACGATTCGAGCAGATCGATAAACGATTCGAGCAGGTGGATAAGCGTTTCGAGCAGGTCGATAAGCGTTTCGAGCAGGTCGATAAGCGTTTCGAAGATTTGCGTAGCGACATGAACAGCCGTTTCGAACAGGTGGACAGGCGATTTACCATGCTGATGTGGTTTATAGGCATAGGCTTTACCCTCGTCACCTCCATAATGACCGCCGCATTCGCCTTTTTACGATAGAAATCCCTCTTCCTCCCGGCAATCCCATGGCCGGGAGGCCCCGCCCGGGGGAGGTAAAAATCCTCATCCATACCTCATTTTTTACCGATAGTAGTATAAGCCGAAGGAAGGACGCGGCCCTACTTCCATCTCCACGGAGGGACAAATGGCGGACCCTATTCTCGGGATTGAAAAACTGTTACGGGACGAGATCGACCTGTATTCCCGCCTGTACGCCCTTGAGGAGAGCAAGAGCGGAGCCATTATCGATAAGGATGGAAGGCTTCTGGAATCCATCTCGCGCGAACAGGAGGAACTGCTCTCGCGCGTGGAGGGGCTCGAGGAGGCGAGATCACGCCTCGGGCGAGAGCTTGTGGAAAACGGTCCATCGGGCGGAACGCCGCCGACTCTGAGTGATGTAGCCCGACATATGGGAGAAGAACCGGCAAAGGGGCTCGTCTCGATAGGCATGGAGTTAAAGGCACTCCTAACTAAGCTTGGCTCGCTCCATAAGACGAACAAGCGCCTGATCGAGGACAACCTGGAATTTTACGACATACTTCTCTCGGGCCTAAAAAACACGGCCTCCTTCTCTGCCGGGTACTCGGCGGGCGGCCTCGAAAAGCCCCGCGTGTCGGGGTCGATGATCATCAATAAAACGGTCTAAGGGGGATACGGCATGAATTCCACCTTTATGGGGATCGAAATAGGGAAGCGGGGCCTGCATTCCCACCAGCAGGCGCTGCACGTAACCGGGCACAACATTTCTAACGCCGAAAACAAGGAATATTCGCGCCAGCGCGTGGTGATTACCTCGGCCGACCCGCTTTACGTCCCGGCGCTAAACCGGGCCAACTCGCCCGGAAATATCGGCCAGGGCTCGGTGGTGCAGACCGTGGAGCGCATACGCGACAGTTTTATCGACGACCGCATAGTCGCGGAGAAGGACGTGCTGGGCTACTGGAACACGAAAAACGATTTCATCCACCAGATAGAGATGGTGTACAACGAGCCCTCCGACCAGTCGCTGCGAAGCCGCCTGGACCAGATGTGGAGGGCCTGGGAGGAGCTGTCGAAGTACCCGGAGGAGCGCTCGGCGCGTGAGGTGGTAAAGGAGAAGGCCGTTAACCTTTCGAACGAGGTAAACCACGTATACCGCCAGCTCGACGATCTGCAGAAGAACGCGAACCGCCAGGTTTTTCACCGGGTGGAGCAGGTTAATCTTTACGCGCGCGACATCCGCGACCTGAACGAGCGCATCCTGAAGGCCGAGGCCCTGGGCGACAATCCCAACGATCTTAAAGACCGGCGCGACGCCCTAATCGAAAAGCTTTCGACGCTCGTAAACATCAGCGTGGGGCGAAGCGACCGGGACGAGACCATAGTGTACATAGGCGGCGAAAACCTGGTGCAGGGCGAGGTGCTCCGCCCGCTTGCGGCCGTAATGGACCCCGACAACCACGGCTATTACAAGGTGGTATGGCGCGACACGGGCACCGATGTCGAGATAAGGGGCGGCGAGATAGCGGGTCTCCTTGAGGCGCGCGACAAGATCATGCGCGAGAACATCAACGACCTCAACGCCTTTGCGATCAACCTGGTCGACCTCACGAACGAGATACACCGCGACGGTTTCGGCAGGCGGGGCGAGACCAACGTGGATTTCTTCCGGCACATAATGATAAGCGACAACGTGGAAGGGAACCACGACCTCAACAACGACGGGATCGCCGACGTCACCGCCATCTTCAAGGTGGCCGGCGCAAACAAAATCGACGCCTCGGCGGCCATAGGCATCGCCGGGACGCTCACCTTTGTCGCCAACCGCGAGCCTGAAACCGAGGTGCAGATCGACTACTCCCGTAACGACTCCACCAACAGCGTCATCAAGAAGATAAACGACGCCCGCTTAGGCGTTGTCGCATATATCGACCATAACGGCAGCCTGGCCTTAAAGGCCACGGTGGCCGGCGACACGGACAAAAAGAACTTCATGCTGCGTCACATGGAGGATTCCGGGCAGTTCCTGGTCGGATTCTCCGGCATCCTCCGGCAGTCGGGCGCGACCGGCGCGTTCGATTACCGGCGCGTCAACGATATCGTCAAGCTGCTTCCGGACCGCGAGCGCATTACGATAACCCCGCAATACAACCCCGCGGCCCACATGGCCGTGTCCGAGGCGGTTATGGCCGATGTAGATAAAATCGCCGCGGCGAAGGGACGCGACCTGGGCGGAACGGGCGATTTCAATACTACCAACGGAATAGGCGACGGCACCAACGCTCTTCGCCTGGCGGCCCTCAGGCACAAGGCGGCCATGGTGGACAAAAACGCCACCTTTAACGATTTTTATGTTTCGCTCATCTCGCGCATCGGCTCCCAGGGCGAAGAGGCCGCGGACCGCATCAAAAACCAGGAGACGCTACTCAAGAACCTCGCAAACCTTCGCGAGTCGGTCTCGGGCATCAATCTGGACGAGGAGATGGCGAACATGATCGCCTTCCAGCACGGCTACAACGCCTCGGCCAGGGTGATAAACACCATGGACAGGATGCTGGAAACCATAATACGGCTGGGGGTATAGGCCATGCAGCGCGTAACCAACCAGATGATCAACAACACCATGATCCATAACCTGAACCGCCATCAGGCGGAGATGGACAAAACCCAGGACATGTTAGGCACCGGAAAGAACGTCCGCTTTCCGCGAGACAATCCGATCTCCGCGACGAGCCAGATGATCTACCGGAGCAGGCTTACCGAGGTGGACCAGTACATCTCGAACCTCGGCGAGGCTAAGTCGCGCCTGGACGAGGTGGACACCGCGCTCCAGTCGGCCATGCGCATCTTCCAGCGCCTGCGGGTTCTCACCGTGCAGGGGGCGAACGGCATATACTCCAATTTCGAACGAAAGGAGGCCGTGGCCACCGAGATCAACGAGATGCTGGAGGAGCTCGTGGCGATCGCGAACACCCGTAGCGCCACCGGCCGGCCGATTTTCGGCGGCTTCCAGACCGGGACCGAGGACATTCCCACGCCCTTTGTGGCGATCTACCAGACCCTCACCGCCGGGAACCAGGGCGACGCCATGACCGGAGTGGAATACCGGGGAAATATCGGCCGGATGCTGCGCGAGGTGGCCAAGGGCGAGTATCTCGACGTAAACGTTCCCGGAAACGAGGCCTTCTGGGCGTCCAACCAGATAATCACCTCGAACAGGGACGCGACCGACTACGCCTCCGAGACCAATCAGATCATAAAAATCGACGGGCGTGAGCTTTCGATAAGCGCCGGCGACAACCTGGACGTCATCATAGACAAGATCAACAACGCGGGCCTTTCGGTGCGCGCGATAAAGGGCGGCCGGAACAACCTCATGCTGGAGAGCACCACGCCGCACCAGATATGGCTGGAGGACGCCGGTAGCGGCCGCGTTTTAAAGGACCTTGGGCTTATAAACACCGATTACCCGCACCCGCCGAACAACCTGGACCCGACGGTAACCATAAACGGCATGTCGATATTCGAGATGGTGATACAGCTCCGTGACGACCTGGTGCGCGGGGACCAGGAGCTGGTTGGAGGCCGCGACCTGGGTCTCCTCGACATGGCTCTGGATAACATCCTGCGCCACACGGCCTCGGTGGGAGCAAAACAGAACCGCGTGGACGAGCTCGCCAAGCGCTCCGAATACGACAAGTCGAACGTTCTGGCCATGCTCTCGAAGACGGAGGGTATAGACATTCCGGAGACCATCATGAATTTTAAATGGCTGGAGTCGGTGCACCAGTACGCGCTGGCCGTGGGGGCAAAGACGATCCGGCCGACGCTTATGGATTTTCTGCGATAACGCCGGACGGCCGTTAGTCCGGAGATTGCCATGGCCTGGATACGGGATGTTTGAGCCCCCCAACCCCCCGGAGGGGGGCCAAGGCATGATTGAAGATGCAATAATTTCATGGAAACAAATTGCTATTTCAAACCGCGAATCGTTCTTCTGCTATATGCTGGAAAGTTCCCCTTCGGGGAATTCAGAGGGCCGATACGGTAATATATTCTCTGGTTTAGGAATAATAGAGTTGTTGCTCTACTAACAAAAATGTCATCGCGAGGAGGCCGCAGGCCGACGTGGCGATCTTAAAAGTCAGCAAGTTACAGGCAAAAAACCAGGTGCTGTATGAGATTGCCACGCCCCGATACGGCCGGGGCTCGCAATGACAAAGCATTTGCCAATCGGTATATCATTATTTTGTTGCAGTATTCGGGGCATCGGCGTATTCTGATCTTTCAAGGAGCGGCGAAGTGCGGGTTAAAATCACGACAAAGCCATTCGGCGAAACAGAGGTGGACGAAAAGCAGATCATCGATTTCGATGACGGCATACTCGGTTTCGATTATATCAAGAAGTTCGCCATCCTGGACTCGAAAGACGACTCCCCCTTTAAATGGATGCAGGCGCTGGGGCACTCCGAGCTCGCCTTCGTCATAATCCGGCCCGGGGATTTTATGGCCGACTACAGGCTCGTGGTATCCCAGTCCGATCTGGAGGACGTGGGCGCCGAAGCCCCCAACGACGTGCTGGTATTCGCCATCGTGACCATTCCGGCCGATCCGGCGGCGATGACCGCCAATCTGCAGGGCCCCATCATCATCAACCCTAAAAACAGAAAGGGCAGGCAGGCCATCAGCCTCTCCGACGGCCACAGGGTGCGCCACGGCATATTGGACGAAATGAAAAAGTCAGCGGCTCGGAAGGCATAGCCATGCTGGTACTGGCGAGGAAGCTCAACGAGAGCATCATCATAGGCGACGACATAGAGGTCGTGGTCATCGATATAAAGGGCGACCAGGTAAAACTGGGCATCAGCGCGCCCAAACGGATCAGCGTACACCGCAAGGAGATATACGACGAGATCCAGCAGGAGAACATAGCCGCCATGAGCTCTAACCTGAAACCGGAGACATTGAAGAACCTCTCGGACTTCCTGTCCGGAGGGCCGAAGGAGGATGGCGCTTCGAAGGACGGTCCCGGCACCGGAGAAAAGGGCAAGAGCTGAAACTTTAATGCCAGCAATTTTTTCGATAGAATATTTCACCCGGCTGCTGGGCGCCTTCGTGGTCGTGCTGCTTCTTCGCGAATTCTTTTCTTTCAGGCGCCTGCTTCCCGCAAAGTATCTCCTGACCCCCCTTGTAACCTTCTGCGTTATCATCATGGCCCTTCTGGCCATCCACTCGACGGGCATGACGCGCTACTCCACCTTTATCCTGATGGGACTCGTGCTTTCACTAATCGCGGATACCCTCCTCATGATCGAGGAGATAAGCCTTTTCAAGCACGGCCTGGTGTTCTTTCTGGCGGCCCATTGCCTTTATCTCGGCGCCTTCACCATAGGCTACAGCTTCGGCCTTTGGCACGTCGCGGCCCTGCTCGCGATATACTCGGGGCTTCTCCTGCTCTATAGGGGGATCTACCGCGCCACGGGCGCCCATCATTTCGCCGTGCTTGCGTACATGTTCGTTCTGGGGACCATGCTCTTCTTCGCCATCTCCCATGTGGGCGAAGCCGGAAGCACCCGCCCGGTGCTCCTGCCGGCCGGGGCGGCGCTTTTCGTCATTTCGGACGTGGTGCTGGCAATCAACGCTTTTATAAAGAGGATTCCGCACAGCACGGTGCTCACCTGGTCCCTTTACGCGCCGGCGCAGCTCTTCTTCGCGCTGTCGTGCTTTTATTAGGCCCGCCGCTATTTATCTTGACTCGAGCCTATTTGCGCGTATAGCATGCACTCCATCCTGAAAGGAGGAACCGAATATGAATGCCCGTTTTAGACATGGCCTTCTGTGTCTTCTTGCGGTCATGGCTCTTTTTACGGTGGGGGCGCCCAATGCCCTGTCGTATACCGACGCGGATCTTCGGCAGGCGGTCTCCGAAAACGAGAGAGAAAAGCGCCTCTCCGAATACAAGGACAATGAAACCACTCTCAGGTTGAAGCTCGAGGTGCTGGATCTCATCAACGAAAACAGGTCCCGCCACGGCTTGTCCGCGCTCAAGCTGGACATTCTTGCCTGCCGCGTGGCGAGCAAGACCGCGTCCGAGGCCTCGCAGGGCGATTATTACGGGCACTGGAACCTGCGCGGCGAGAAGCCCTATCAGCGCTACGCCTTCGCCGGAGGCGTGGACCACGTAATGGAAAACGCCTCGATGATCCAGGGGGGCGGACCCATGACAAAGGACTATGCGCAGGTGCTGTCGTTCATAAAAAAAATGCACATGGCCATGTACAACGAGACCCCTCCCAACGACGGGCACAGAAAGAACATCCTTCTGCCGCTGCATACTCACGCGGGGCTTGGTTTTTCCATGATAGAAAACCGCTTCCGTTATTACGAGCTCTACGTGGACCGTTACCTCGAATTCGACGCCGTTCCCGCCTCGGTTAAGGCCGGGCAAAAGGTGTCGGTCTCGGGCCGGGTCGCCGTTCCCGGCTATGGGGTGTTTTTCGCCACCGTATATTACGAGCCCATTCCCGGGCCGATGACGCCCTCGGAGCTTCGAGGGATGGGATCCTATCCGGATTTTACGAACACGAGTGTGGCCAATCTGCCGTACTGGCGGATAGAATACGACGATGCGAGCGGTAAGTTCGCATTCAGCTTTCCGGCGGCGCGCTCCGGGCTGTACTATGTGCATATCTACATCAAAAAAGGGCACACGGGAAAGGAGCCCCCCTCCTCGGTCTCTACGGCGGGGCTTTCGCCGGTTTCGGGTCTGGTCATAAGGGCGGATTGATCCGCCCGGAAACAATTTTGTCGCCCGGTGATCAATGATATATATTGGACGTATCGCGCATGCGGGGCGGACGGCCCATTCGGCGGGTACTGGGGCGTCGTTCGCTCCGCCCCGGATGGCATGACGCGGGCATCCAGACTTGTCCGAAAAGGAGAAATTCCATGTGGGAGTATACCGATAAAGTCAAGGACCTCTACACGAACCCCAGGAATGTGGGCACTATCGAGAACGCCGACGCGGTGGGCGAGGTGGGGAGCATAGTCTGCGGCGATGCCCTCACGCTGTACCTTAAAATAGAGGACAACATCATCAAAGACGCGAAGTTTCAGACATTCGGCTGCGGAAGCGCAATCGCCTCGTCGTCGGCGCTCACCGAGATGATCATCGGAAAGGCGGTCGAGGAGGCTGAAAAGATAACCAACCGCGACATCGCCGACTATCTCGGCGGGCTTCCGGAGCAGAAGATGCACTGCTCCGTGATGGGCAAGGAGGCCCTCGAGAAGGCGCTGGCCAACTGGAGGGGCGAGGAGACGCTCGAACACGAGGATACCGAGGGCGAGGTAATCTGCCAGTGCTTCGGCGTCACCGATCCCCTTATCCGCAAGGTGATACGGGAGAACAAGCTGAAGACGGTGGAGGACGTTACCAACTACACAAAGGCGGGAGGCGCCTGCGGCTCGTGTATTCATAAAATAGAGGACATCCTGACCGAGGAGCTTGCTAACCAGCCTGCCGCCGCGGGTGTCGAACTTAGGGTCGCCAAGCCTCCACTCTCGAACATCCGGCGAATGCAGCTTGTGGAGGAAACCATAAACGATATCGTCAGGCCCATCTTGCAGAAGGACAGGGGCGATATCGAGCTCATGGATATCGAGGGGAAGAGGGTGATGGTGGCCCTTAGGGGGGCCTGCTCCAACTGCCCGGTGTCGGATGTTACCCTTAAAAATCTGGTGCAGGACAAGCTGCGCGAGTTCGTCGAGGACGATATCGAAGTGATCGAGGTGCGGTAGGAGGCCATGGCAATGAAGGATATCGTTTATCTCGACAACAACGCGACAACCATGGTCGACCCGGAGGCGCTCGAGGCCATGATGCCCTTCCTCGGGGGGCGATACGGCAACCCTTCGAGCATGCACGACTTCGGGGGCGATGTGGCGAAGGACGTGGAACGGGCCCGCATAAGTGTGGCTAAGCTTCTCGGCGCGGAGAACGACTACGAGATCGTTTTCACCGGGTGCGGCACGGAGTCGGATAATTTCGCGATCATGGGGACGCTTGCCTACTTCCGGGACAGGCGCCACATCATTACCTCCAGGGTCGAACACCCGGCGGTGCTTAACCTGTGTCGCAAGCTGGAGCGCGAAGGTTACAGGACAAGCCTTGTTCCCGTGGACCGCGACGGCAATCTGGACATGGAATTTCTAAGGAAGTCAATCGACGATGATACCGCGATCGTCTCCATTATGCACGCGAACAACGAAACCGGCGTCATCTTTCCGGTGGAGGAGATCGGCGCGCTGTGCCGCGAGCGCGGCGTACCCTTTCATGTCGACGGGGTGCAGGCCATCGGCAAGATCCCGGTCGATGTAAACAGGATCCAGTGCGACCTTTACTCCATCTCCGGACACAAGTTCCACGCGCCAAAGGGGATTGGCGCTCTGTACGTAAGGCGAGGGACCCGTATACGGCCTCTTATGTACGGCGGCCATCAGGAGCGGGGCCGGCGTCCCGGCACGGAGAACGTGCCCGGCATAGTCTCCATGGGGAAGGCCGCCGAGCTCGCCCTCCGGCACCTGCCGGACGAGGAGGGCGTGCGCGAGCTCCGCGACAGGCTGGAGAACGCCATTTTGTCCGGTTTTTCGAACGTGCGGCTGAACGGCTCGAAAGAGGCGCGGGTGCCAAACACGAGCAATGTCGGTTTCGAATATATAGAGGGGGAGGCGATCTTACTGTATCTCAACGAAATGGGAATCGCGGCCTCGTCGGGCTCGGCCTGCTCGTCGGGCTCGCTTGAGCCTTCGCACGTGCTGCGTGCCATGGGGGTGCCCTTTACCGCAGCGCACGGCTCCATCCGCTTTTCACTCAGCCGCTTTACCACCGGCAAGGAGATAGATTACACCATTTCGGTTCTGCCCGGGGTGATCGAGCGGCTTCTGGAGATCTCGCCATTCTGGGACAGCGCTGCGAAACGCTGCCGTCCGGTTTCGCCCTAGGGCCGTGCGCTTGACGGCGCCGGCGGCGGTGGAACGGCAATGCGGTAAAACGCCATGGGGGCCCGGAGCAAAATTAAACATTGACAATTTTTTAATGTTCGCGGATAATGGGAAAAGATTGAAGCTAATGGCCCGCTTGAAATGCTCCTCTTCTTCTTTCCTACGATACGTTTCAGGTTAGCAAAAAGGATTTTTTAGGGGTCGATACTGCGGACACTTGTTCCGCAGATTATTAAAACAGGAGTTTGTCGGTATGGCAGAAGGCGTGGTAAAATGGTTCAACGATCAGAAGGGTTTCGGATTCATTACGAATAACTCCGGCGGCGACGTGTTCGTACATCATTCAGCCATCATCGGTGACGGCTTTAAGTCCCTTGCTGAGGGCGAAAAGGTGCAGTTCGAAATCGAAAAAGGCGAAAAGGGCTTAAGGGCCGTCTCGGTACGCGTGATATAATCGACCGCGGCAGTGAGGCGACAAAACCCTGGTTTTCCCGAAAATCAGGGTTTTTTTCAGCCTCCGGTTTACACGGCCCTTAAGGCGCAAGAATTAAAACAAGGAGGCCTGCATGGCCAAAAAAAGCAGAGGATATAAGAGCGAAAAAAGGAAAAAGGAAGTCGCGCGTCAGAAAAAGCAGGAAGAGAAACGTCAACGCCGGATGAACAGGGGTTCGGCCGGGGAGACTGAAGAAACGGCCGAAGGTTTGGAGGCGGCCCTGGAGGGGAGCGATGCCGATTCCTCCGAAAGCATGGCGGACGAAGGAGCGGACGGGGAGCGCGAAGAAGCTTAGGGCCGCCTTATGGCGACTCCGTTCCGGATAAATAACGATTCAGTTTAGCGAATCACCTCGTTGATCAGCTTGCCGAGCGTCTGGTCGTGGGTGTGGATGGTTTTCTGATTGGCCTCGTAGCTTCGCTGCACCTCTATCATATCCACCATCTCGCGGACGGCGCTAACATTCGATTTTTCCAGAAACCCCTGTATCACCTTGATCTCATCCGGAGGAAGCGCCGGGCCGGAGAATTCGGTCTCGCGGTAAAGCGCGGCCCCTTCCTTTTTAAGCTCGCGGATGTTCTCGAAGTCTGCGAGCTTTAGCCGGTCGATTACCACCGGCTGCGACCAGTCGTTGCCGGCCATACTGACCACATCGCGAGGATCGAGCGACATTCCGGCGTTTACGATCACCTCGCCTCGCTCGTTAATTATAAAGTTGTTCTCCTGGACCCGTATGGGGCCGTTTTCGCCCATAAGCGGGTAGCCGGTGTGGGTGACGATTATGCCCTCCTGGTTGACGGTGAACGCGCCGTCGCGCGTGTAGCGCTCCCCGCGCTCCGTGTTGACCGTAAAAAATCCGCGCCCCTCAAGGGCCAGATCCAGGTTGTTTTCGGTACGCTGCAGGGAGCCCTGGTCGAACTGGGTGTAAACCTCGTTCACCTCGACGCCGGTTCCGAGCTTTCCCACGAAGGGCATGGTGTCGTAGGAGCCCGCGGGTGTTATTCCCAGCCCGTCGTCGTTGATGCGCCTGATGAGCATGTCCGGAAAGGCCTTGAAAAGCGTGAGGTCCTTCTTGAAACCGGTCTGGTCCACGTTGGCCAGGTTGTTCGCGACGACGTCCATGCGCGCCTGCTGGGCGATCATTCCCGCGGCGCCGGTGTAGATTCCTCGGAGCATATCAGGGCTTTCCTCCTTCCTCCCTGATAATATCGGCACCCAGCGCGGATAACTTTTCCGATAATTTTTCGTAACCCCGGTCCGAATGGTAGATGCGCCTTATCTCGGTGCCGTTTTTGGCCGCGAGCGCGGCCAGCACCAGGGCGGCGCCGGCGCGCAGGTCCGACATCATCACCGTGGCCGAGGTGAGGCGCTTTACGCCCCTTACTATGGCCACGTTCCCCTCCAGCGTAACGTCGGCGCCCATGCGCCTGAGCTCGCCGACATGGGTGAAACGATTTTCGAAGATGGTCTCTATGATGACGCTTATGCCGGGCAGCGTGGTCATGAGCGACATTACGGGGGCCTGCAGGTCGGTGGGAAAACCGGGATGAGGAAGCGTGCGGACCAGCGTGCCCCTGAGCTTAGTCCCGGGACGGATGCTCACCCAGTCCTTGCCCTTGCCTATTTCGAAGCCGATGTCGGAAAGCGTCGCCGTGAGCGCCTCGATATCGCCGGGTACGGCCCTGGTAATGGTGATGTCGCCCCTTGTGATGGCCCCGGCAAGAAGATAGGTGCCCGCCTCGATACGGTCGGGCATGACGGTGTAGCTCGTCGGCGCGAGCTTTTTAACGCCTTCAATCTGGATGCGCTCGGTGCCGAGCCCCTTGATCTTCGCGCCCATCCTTATCAGGAAATTTCCCAGGTCGACGATGTCGGGTTCCATCGCGCAGTTTTCCAGCACGGTGGTGCCCTTCGCGAGCACCGCGCCCATCATGAGGTTGGCCGTCGCTCCGACCGATACCTGCCGCATGGGGAACTGGGCCCCGGCGAGCCGCCCGGCGCGGGCCTTTATGTAGCCGTGTTCGATGTCGATCTTCGCGCCCATGGCCTCGAAGCCGGAGAGGTGGATGTCCACCGGGCGCTCGCCGATGGCGCATCCGCCGGGAAGCGAGACGTCGGCCTCGCCGCAGCGCGCCAGGAGCGGCCCCATCACGTACACCGAGGCCCTCATGGTTTTTACGAGGTCGTAGGGCACCTCGGCGTTGCAGAGGGAGTTGACGTTTATTTTCAGCGTGTTCCGCGCGGTGTCGAATTCGCACTTCGCGCCCAGGTATTCGATGACCTTGATAATGGTCTTGATGTCCATGAGGTTGGGCACGTTTTTAAGCACCGTCTCCCCCTCGGCCAGAAGGCTCGCGACGATGATCGGGAGCGCCGCGTTCTTGGCGCCCGAAACGGGCACTTCGCCCTTGAGTTTTCTGCCGCCGCGTATCCGGTATATGTCCATTTCAGTATCCTAGAATTTTCCTTTCTTGATGTCGTTGATGTCGTCGAGCTTCTTCTTGATGTCGTAGACCTCCCTGCCGAGGTTTTTGATGGTGCCCATGGCCTTCGTTCCCCCGAAGAGAACGACCAGGATGAGCACGATGATGATGAGTTCCCACATTCCAGGCATCGGAATCCTCCCTTGCGCGAAGTACGCGGCGGGCCGTTTTTCGGGGATGATGCGGCGCCGCCCGCCGACGGCCGATATATCCGGCCGGGGCGGGCTTTTGTCAAATGAAAAAGGGGCGGGTCATTTGTAGCGGATCACGCTGCCGCGGACGTGGATGATGTCGACCGTCCCCAGCACCCAGTGCTGGCGCTCGCGCCAGGTCCGCACGAAGATGAGGTTGTCGCCGCCCTTCGAGGCGACGGCTTCCTCAATGGCCTTTTCGCGGTCGGCGCGGGGTGTCACCGGGAAGATCCAGAAGAGACGAAAGGCGCTGTGCATGCCCTCGGCCTCGCCCAGCACCTCGTAGTCCATGCTGTCCATCGTCCGGGCGTTCGTCGCAACGCCCGTAAGGTTGGTTTTTACGCTCACGCAGCCGGCCATAAACGTGACGAGCATGAGCATCGTTGCCGCTATCAGGCGATGCCGCGATGCGGGGCGCGCACTTTTATTTTTTTCGTACATTGGGTTTCTCCACCGGGATGAATTTAACGACCTCGCCCTGGACCCGTACCGTGGTGACGCTGAAGAGTACAAACCAGAGCGTCCGTTCGCGGCAGGTCACCTCGATCATGGCGTCGCCCTTCTTCCTGCCGATCGCCTCGGCGAAGGCTTTGTCGACGTCGGGACGGCCGCGCATCCACAGTCCCAGGAATGACCAGGTGGACGAGCTCCCGCTGGACCATCCCAGGTTTTCGTACTTCGTCGTTTCGCCGATCGGTACGGTCGATTCGAGCTTGGGCACAGGCGTGCTGGCGCACGCGGTGAACAGCAGTGCGCCGATGAGCGCGATGGCCGCCGTATACTGTTTCCTGTTATGCATTGCGTACTCCTTGATCTTCATATGGTGCGGATGCCTCCGTGGGCGCGGATGCTCGCTGTGGGCGCGGATGCTCGCCGTATGGCGCGGATACTCGCCGTATGGCGCGGATACGTATCCGCGCTTTCAGAACTTCACCTCCACGCCGAAGTTGGGGATGATGGTCAGCCCCTCGGTCTCTACGATCTTCGGGTTTCTGTCGCTGTAGTCGTAGCGGTAGTCCCACTCCTGTGTGGTCTTCGGCTGATGGTTGTATACGTTGATGAGCTCCACGTACCACGATATATAGCCCCACGAGTGGTTGATCTTATACGTATAGCGCAGATCGAGCCGGTGGTCGGCCTCGAAGCGCGCGCTGTTCGGCGTGCCGTATTGGGGCAGCCAGCGCTCGCCGGGGCCGGGATATCCCAGGTCCCGATCCGCTCCAATAATTGGATAATACGGCATGGATGTATAATACTGGAACTTGCCGCTCAACTGGTGGCGGTTGTGCCGGTAGCCCAGCACCAGCTTGAAGGCGTGCTCCTGCTCGTAGTCGGAGTCGATGAATGTGTCGCCCCATTTGTCACCCGCCAGGTTTGTGGGAACGCCGTCGTACCCGTCCTCGGTCGGCAGGCCGGATTTATACTTGGACTGCGTGTAGGTGTAATTGGCCCACCCGAAGATGCCGTTCTGGTCCTCGCGAAGGTCCTTTTTAATCAGCACCTCGAAGCCGTATGCCTTCATCTTGCCGCTCGTAAGCCCCTCGAGGAATTCGCCCTCACTCGTGGTGTGAGGGTAGGACTCGGCCAGGTTCCAGTAGTTGTTGTAAAAGCCTTCCAGTTTTATGGTCCACATGCCGATCGCCTGCTCGATGCCCGCCACGCGGTGCAGGGCCTTCTCCGACTCGAGTTCCTCGCCGATCTTCGCTATGTGCGGTAGGAAATCGAACAGGTTCGGGTTGGTCTGAAAGAAATAGCTGTATTTGCCGGCGGCCACCGACAGCGTGGTGCCGGTGGGGAACTCGTAGCTCAGCATGCCGCGCGGGTCCCGGGTGATCTCTTTGGAGCGGTCCAGGTACTCGGAGCGGAACCCGGGGACGAAGGTGAGTCCTCCCACGGTGAGTTTCGCCTCGATATATCCGCCGACGGTCTGATTTGTGGTGTCTTCGTCCAGAACTATGGGGGTAAACTGGTCGGGATCGGCCGGGTCCCATCCGTCGTTCAGCGCGTTGTTCTGCAGGGTTTTTCCGCGCGCGACAAAATGGTACACCGTGTATTCGGGACCGCCGCGGAATTCCAGTATCTTCTCCACGACCTGGATTTTCATGCGGTCCTTAACGCCGAACACGTACGGGAGCGAGGTGATGTTTATGTCTTTCCACACCGCCGCCGCCTCGGTCGATGGAAGGTTGAGATACGTGTACGACCTGGTAAGCGAAGCGAAGGCGACAAGGCGGTTCGATATCCGCTCGTTGGGCTGCCAGGTGTAATAGAGGCCCTGGCCGTGCGCCATTTTATCGGTCTTGAACTGGAATCCTTTTAACAGCGGATCATCGCTCGGTTCCAGTTCCCCTTCCTCGGTGAACACGAAGTAGTCCTTGCTTCCCATGAAGAGTACCGTGATGGAGTTGCGGCTGTTCAGGTAGTATTTCCCCTTTACCTGGTAGTCCCAGTAGTCCGGCACGCTTTCCAGTCTGTCGCCGGTTATAAGATAATACATGGTGGGCACCAGGAGCGAAAGGTAGCCGTAGCGGCCGGAGACGATGAGGTAGCCGGCGTTTTCGGCCTCCTCCTTCTCGATGTATCCCGTCGGCGATGGGAAATAGGGCTTTCCGTCCTTCGTCTTCAATATGGGCGTCTGCACCAGGGCCGATGCGGATATGAGGCCGATATCGGCGTATCCTCCGAACTCCTTCACGCCGTCGACGGTATTGATGCTGATTACAGCGGCGTTGGCCGAGCCGTACTGCGCCGGAAAGGCCGAGGAGAAGAGGTCGATCTCGCTCATGAGGTTGTTGTTGATTACCGAGTGCAGCCCCCCGAAGTGCATCGGCGAGTAAATGGGGATGTCGTCGATGAAATAGTTATTGTTTCGGTCAAGCCCGCCCCGTATGACAAGCGGCCCGAAGAAACCGTCGGTACGGATGACGCCCGGTAGCGCGGTGAGCGCGCTTATGGAGTCGCCAAATGAGGCAGGGACCTCCTTGAGTTCCCGTACCGTCATGGTATAACGCGAGACCTTCTGGATGTCCCGTTCGCCCGTAATGGTGAGCGCGGCTCCCCGTATGCTGATGGCGCCCAGGTGGAAGTCGCGCACCGTGTCGCGGTCTATCCGTATCCTCGTTTTAGACTGCCGCAGCCCCTCGGACTGGACGATGACCGTGTATTCGCCCGGTTCGGGAATCTGTACCGCGTAGCTCCCGTTCTCGGCGGTACGCGCCTTTGCCCGCGCCTCGAGCACGATGACGGTGCCGAAGTCCACCGGCCGGCGCTTCGTATCGTCGTAAACCGTGCCGCGAAGCGTGAGGGCCTGCGCCGCGGCCGGCGCCATAATTAAAAGCGAAGCTATTATACAGCGCGCGCACGCGGGGGCTGTGCGTCTGATCGTTCTGAACATGTCCGTTTACCCTATACTTCCAGCCTGAATTTGAGCGGCATCTCCATCTTGATGGGCACCCTCCTGCCGTTTACCACAGGCGGGCTGAACTGCGCGTTCATCAGTATGATCTTCGCGTCGCGCGCGAACTCCCCGGCGACCTTTGCGTGGATCTCCGGCGGAAGGGCCTTGGAGAGCCGTATGCCCAGAACGCTTACGTTGCGCACCTTTCCCGTTGAGGAGATGAGTATCTCTACGTTGATAACGGCCTCTACGTTAAGCTCGCTCGCTATTTTCGGATAGCGTTTTACGAGCCTTCCGATGGGGCGCGGCGGCGCAATGTTCGGAAAGAACGCCAGGTCAACGGCGTTTGGGTCGTCGTTTACGCCCATTGCCCGTTCCACGTCGGCGCTTTGGTCGTCGCTTGCGGTTTTTTCAAGCGAAACATCCTTTTTGACTATTCTGCGGGGCAACTGGACCGTTTCCATGTCGACGAACTGTATGTTCTCCATGGATGAAAGGTCTTCCCTGTCGATGTCCAGCGATTCGCTGGAAAACAGGAGATAGGCCATAAAGAGCGCCGAAAGGAGAAAAGAGAATCCATAGGGATGGCGCCTCTCCCACATTTCGAACGAACGCCATATTCCGATTATGGTTTCCCTCATTTTCATTGTCGCTTCCATGCCGCCGCCTCACCTTGGGGGCCTGATGGATTCCCTCGGCTCCGACATGAAGACGACGTTAAGGAAATCCTGTTCCTGTAATATGCCGAGCACCCGTGAGATGTAGGCGTAGTCCAGGTCCCTGTCGGCCGTAATGGCCACGGGCCGGTCCTTCTCTCCCCGTCTCATGGCGAGATTGTCATGAAGGCCTTCGAGCTCCACGAGATTTCCGTCGAAATAGATGTCGCCGGAGCGCGAAATGGTCATGTACAGGCTGTCCTGCTCGGCCCCCTGGGTGGTGCCTTTCGGGAGAACCACCTCGACCCCCCTGGGCGGCTCGGTTGTTGTCGATGCCATGAAAAACACCAGGAGGAGCAGGGCCATATCGGCCATGGCCGAACCGAGCGTTATAGGTCTAAGTTTCGAAAGAAATGAACCCTTTCTCATAGGGCGCCGCCTTTGTCCGCGTTTTTCAGCGAGACCCTGCGGACTCCCGACTCCCTGGCGACGCTCAGGGTGTCCACCAGCCGCTCGTACCGAATTTTTCCGCCCATGTGGATCATTAAAACACTGTCGGCCGCCTTCTTCCCGCGTTCCCTGAGCATTCTTCCGAAGCCTTCCCGGTTCAACAATATTCCGTTATGGAGAAATCCATTCTCCACCGGGAAGACCTCGGTTATCTGCCGTTCGTCGAGAGATACGGATCCCGATGTTTTCGATGGAAGTGAAAAAAAGATGCCCTGCCGCAGAACGAACGACCCGGTTACGATGAAGAATATTAGCAGAAGAAAGGCCATATCCGCAATCGAAACCGAATCGAACGAGCGCTCTTCGGGCCTATTTTTCAGGCGTCCCCTGCGTTGCAGTATTTTAACGATCAGATTGTCGTTCTCCATGGCCTTACCCGCCGTTCCTTATTTTATCGGAAAGTCTGGGAAGGGATTCCGAGGCAAGACCGATGTATTCCTCCGACCGCGTATAATAATTCTGGATGGCGTTGGTGAATACATAGTAGAAGAAAAGGGTCGGCGCGGCCACAATGAGGCCTCCAGCCGTCGTGATGAGCGCCTCCTGGATTCCCGACGCCACGACCTTGGCGTTTACACTGGACGCCGCGGCGATGGCGGCGAAGGCGCTTATCATGCCTGTAACAGTCCCGAGAAAACCGAATATGGGGGCGAGATTGCCGACGCCCGCGAGGAGCCCCAGCCCCTTCTCGAGGTCGTTGGCGTACACGTTGAACACGCCCCTGAGCTCGTCCTCGAGGTCTTCGCGGTATTTCGCATTGGAATTTCTTTTGGCCGAATCGAGGACTTTATCCACGGATTCGCGCTTCCACACCCTGTTGCGCGAAAAAAATATCATGCGCTCGATGATGATGGTCATCGCAATGAGCCCCAGCAGGATGATCGGGATCATCACCGGCCCGCCCTGTCTGACCGTGGAAAAGAGAGTGGTGCTCTCCGCCGGGTCTTCGGTGGTGGGGCCTTTCCCCTGCTCCTCGTCCACGGCGGACGTGTCTTCCCTGGGCATGTTTTCGCCGATATCTTTGATTAAACGCGTCTGATCGCCCTGGCCGGGGGTCCTTTCCGCCGGCAGCGGGGAGGGGTATGCGCCGGCCAGAAGCAGTGCAATGATTATCGTGATAGCGGTGCGGATAGTGCGGCTCATTTAGGTTTCCTCCAAAAATAGATTGGATGGCCGCTCCGTGCCGGAGCGATATCCGGTCGGATGCGAGTCATACAGCTATAACACCGGGCGGTGGTGAAAACGTCACCCGGGAATCCCGTTTTTTCTAAAAACGAGCGTGTCGTTAGCGCGCTCATTTCACGGCGGGATTGTCAAAACCATTTTGCGTTTCATGACAATTTTTACTGGGAATTAAGCATATTTCCGCGCGGCGTGAGCCGGCCCCGCGGTCAGTGCGCGCCGGTCCTCTCCCGATCGAGGCGCTTTTCCTTCGGCAGGGACATGTGCAGCCGCAAGATCTCTTCGGGCTTCCACACCGCGCGGATCACGCCTCCATGCTGCATCACAATGCGCTGCGCGAGAGCCAGGTCGAAGCTAAGCTCCTGGTTTGCCGTGGAATAGAACGGGTTGAAGAGAAATGGGACCTCCTCTTTACGCATGTCGGTCTGTATGTCGAGCATGAAGTCCGCCTCGAAGGGCGTAAAGTTCAGACGGGCCCTCAGCCTGCTCCCCCGGCGCGCAAGCAGTATCGAATGGCGCACGAGGTTGTAGAGGCCGAGCTTGAGGCGCAGCCGGTCGACGTAAACCGGATACTCATCCTGGTGTATGCGCGGCGCCTCGAAGACGACGCGGCGCTCGAGGGATAGCTTCTCCCCGAATTCGATCATCTGCCTGAAAAGGACAACTATGTTCTCCTTTTTAAGCGAGATCTCCGTCGAGTCTGAATATTTCTCCACCTGGTCCACGATACGATGAAGACGTTCGGTATCGGAGCGGATGATGTTGAGGAAATTGGAAAAGTCCGCGACGTCCATGTCGCCCTCTCCGAGCTTTCTTATCATGAGGTTCGCGTAGCCGCCTATCGAGACAATCGGGTTTCGAATCTCGTGCGCGACGCTCTGGGCGATCTGGCGGAGGTTTTCCATCTGGTCGATGTAATTCTTGCGGAGCTGCGCCAGGAGGTGCTTTTCGCGCTGTACGAGCCGCCAGACCTCCGTGATGTCGCGCAGGATGATGAAGAAGTAGTATTCCCTCGGCGAGTTGCCCTCCCAGTGGGCGTAGGTCGAGACGAGAAGGCGCACGGAGCGGCTTTTCTTGTGATAGAGGATCTCGTAGTCCCTGTGGTTGTCGCACGACTGAAAGGCCTGAAAAAGAAAACGATACATGCCGGGGTTGCGGGCCCGGAAGAGGTTCTCGATGTTGATTTTGTCCCTGGGGTGTATTCTGAGCCCCAGCATGGTTTCGGCGGCCCTGTTGCGGACGATCACGTTCTTCCGCTCGTCCAGCACCAGCACCCCCTCGCGGAGCCTGTCGATGAGCTCGATTGTGTGTCTGTCGAATTTCATGCCCGCACCCGCGGTCCGCGCCGGGCATTCGCATCACGAACGCCCCGGACGGCCCGTCCGATAGTATGAGGGTTTCGGCGCGAAAAGCAAAATCTTTTTAAGCCCGCGCCGGCAATTAATTATTGACGCCCATGCGCTCGGCATTATGGATAGGGCGTCGCGGTTTTTAGCACGCTTTATGGGAGTTGACAATGGCGAGGATTCTGTCGGGCATTCAGCCCTCGGGCACGCTTCACCTGGGCAACTATTTCGCCATGATGAAGCGAATGATCGAGTTCCAGAACGACAACGAACTGTTCTGCTTTATCGTGAACTACCACGCCATGACGACCGTGCACGACGGCGGCCTCCTCCGCCAAAACACGCTCGATGCGGCCATGGATTTTCTCGCGCTCGGGCTCGACCCGGACAGGTGCTTTTTCTGGGTGCAGTCGGACGTGCCGGAGGTGATGGAGCTCACGTGGATATTGGGATGCCACACATCCATGGGCCTCCTCGAGCGCAGCCACTCGTACAAGGACAAGATTGCACGCGGGCACACCCCCGGCTGGGGCCTTTTCAGCTATCCGGTGCTTATGGCCGCCGATATACTGTTGTACCAGGCGGAACTGGTGCCGGTGGGGAAGGACCAGAAACAGCACGTGGAGATCACGCGCGACATCGCGATGCGCTTCAACGGGCTTTTCGGCGAGACATTCACTCTTCCCGAGCCGCTCATCTCCGACGAGATCGCGCTGATCCCCGGCGTGGACGGCCAGAAGATGTCCAAAAGCTACGGCAACACGATCAACATATTCGAGACCGAAAAGGAGCTCAAAAAAAAGGTGATGCGCATCGTGACCGATTCCACCCCTGTCGAGTCGCCGAAAAACCCCGACACCTGCAATCTGTTCGCGCTGTACCGGCTCTTTGCCTCCGCCGAAAAACTGGAGGGGCTGCGCGAACGTTATCTAAAGGGCGGCACTGGTTACGGCGAAGTAAAAAAGGAACTCTTTGGGCTTATATGGGAATATTTCGCGCCATTCAGGGAGAGGCGCCAAAGGCTTTCGGGCGATCCGGCCGCCGTGGCGGAAGTACTCGCGGCAGGGGCCGAAAAGACGCGCGCGGTGGCGGCGAGGACGCTTGACGCGGTAAAAGAGAAGGTGGGGCTTCGGTACCTCTGAGATGACGCTTCCTGCGTCGTTCATTTCGCTTCAATTCATGATCGTCGCCCCCTTCGCCGCGGGATGGTTTCTGCGCCGACGATTCGAGCACCCTGCCGATTTTACCCGTAAGCTCATCCTGATAAACCTCATGACGGTCGAACCGGCCCTGGTCCTCTGGAGCACATGGGGCCTTTCCCTCGACGCGGACCTCGCGGCCCTTCCGCTCGCCGGGCTTCTGCTCGCCACGGTCGGCTGGGCCCTGGGAGTGCCCGCCGCCCGCTTCCTCGGCCTTAAGGGCAAACGGCGCACCGTGTTTCATATAACATCATCGCTCGCCAATCACGGCTTCACCATGGGCGGGTTCGTATGCTTCATGCTTATGGGAGAGAGGGGGCTCGCGCTCGCCTTTATCTTCACCGCGTATTTCATGCCCTTCGTCTTTCTGGTGGTTTTCTCCTACGCAGGTGCCTCGCGCAGTGAAGGGGCCGGTGTCGCGGGCCTTGTGCGCGATTTTGCGCGAAACCCCGGGAATATGCCGTTGTACGCCATTTTAATTTCCGCCGCCCTTCACGCCGCGGGCATAAGGCGTCCGGACGCGGCCTTTCCCATGGCTCCTCTCATAGCACTATCGATGAGCGTGTATTACTTCACGCTGGGTATGAGCTTCCGCCCCGGCGAGATCCGGTCCACGGCGCGCGAACACGCCTGCGTGGCTCTCTTGAAGTTCGCCCTCATTCCTGCGATAACGGCTCTTTGCCTTTGCGCTATTCCGCTCGACCCGGCGGTCCGGGCGGTCATTCAGGTGCAGGCCTTCATGCCGGCCGCGGTGTATTCGGTGATAAGCGCCGTGTTGTATGACCTCGACGCCCCCTTCGCCTCGGGCATCTTTGTTGTGAATACCGTGGCCTTTCTTTCGCTCGTGCTTCCGGCCATCTTCCTCTTTCGCGATTCGCTCTTCCCTCTTTGATCGGGACACGCGCCAAAATAAGCCTTGACTCCGACTCCTCCGGGTGGATTATTGTCAGCCATATTCATACGTGTCCCTCAAAACGCCAAAGGTGGAGAGTGCGCGGCAATGAAAGACATGGACGAGGCGTATCTACGACCCACGGAGATACTCGACAGCGACCATCCCAGGGTTCGCGCCTTTGCGGCGGCCGCGGCGAACGGACTGTCCGATCCTGTCGAAAAGGCCGTCAGGCTGTACTATTCCGTGCGCGACGGAATCCGCTACGACCCGTACGTGCCCTTCCATAGGCCGGAGCATTATCGCGCGAGCGAGGTCTTGGCGCGCGGCCGCGGATACTGCGTCCCCAAGGCGGCGCTTCTATGCGCGCTCGGGCGTTCGCTCGGCATTCCGTCCCGCATAGGCTTCGCCGACGTGCGCAATCACCTGGCCACCAGGGAGCTTATAGAGACTCTGGGGTCCGACCTGTTCGTATATCACGGCTTTACCGAGTTCCACCTGGATGGCGCCTGGGTGCGCGCCACCCCCGCATTCAACCGCGAGCTTTGCGAGCGCCACGAGATAGCCCCGCTCGAGTTCAACGGGCGCGAGGACTCCATTTTCTCCGAATACAACAGGAAGAACCGGCGTTTCATGGAGTATGTCGCATATCATGGATCGTTCGCCGACGTGCCGCTGGACCGCATTATTCCGGCATGGGAAATGGAGTACGGTCCCGACAGGGTGAGGCAGTGGATGGAGCTCCACGAGGCCGCCGGGGGCGCTCCGGTGCGGGATTTCGCCTCCGAGGAGGTGGTGAAGCCCTAAGGCTGTCCGGTATCGCCTCGCGCTTCCAGGTCGAGCACCAGGAACCTGTGGGATCCCGCGCGGTTTATGAGGACGAGCACCCTGGTCTTTCCCTTGAGCGTTTCCACCGCCATTTTATAGGTGTTGACGCTGTCGATCGCCCCGCGCTCGATCTCGCGTATCACGTCGCCCGCCACAATACCGGCGCGCATGGCTGGGGAACCCTGCTTTACCTGTATTACGATCACTCCCGACCTCTCGGGAGATCGGTACTTGTAGGCGAGCTCCTCGTCGATGTCCCTGACCGTCATTCCCAGCATGTCCTCGCGCTCGCCCGCGTCGCGGTCGGCGACCGGCGGGGTGGTGGGCATCATGCCTATCAGCATCTCTATCCTTTCCGCTTTACCGTCGCGGAAAACGTCTATCTTCACCTTCGCGCCGGGCTTCTTTACCGCCACCACGCGGCGCAGGTGATTGACGTCGGTTATTGAAGCGCCGTCGATTGAGGTGATGATGTCGCCCTTGCGAAGCCCCGAACCCTCCGCGGGCGACTCCTTCAGGATGTCCGCGACGAGCGCGCCGCCCGCGCCAGTGTACCTGAAGGCTTCGGCGATGTCCTTTGTGACCTCCTGTATGTAAACCCCCAGCCATCCGCGCGTGACCTTCCCGCCCGAGATGAGCTCGCCCGCGATCTCCCTGACCATGTTGGCCGGAATTGCGAAGCCTATGCCCATATAACCGCCGCTCTTCGAGAAGATGGCCGTATTTATGCCAACGAGCCTTCCTTCGATATTGATGAGCGCGCCTCCCGAGTTCCCGGGATTGATGGCCGCGTCGGTCTGAATAAAGTTCTCGTAATCGGTTAGGCCCACGCTCTGTCGGCCGGTGGCGCTCACTATTCCGGTCGTCACCGTATGGGAGAAGCCGAAGGGGTTTCCTATCGCGATGACGAGCTCGCCGACCTCCAGTTTGTCGGAATCGGCCATCTCGATGGCAGGCAGGTCCGCCGGCGCCTTTCCGTCTATCTTTATTACTGCTATGTCCGTGGCGGGGTCGGCGCCAAGAACCGAACAGGAGAATTCCCTGCGGTCCGAAAGGGTTATTCTTATCGAGCGGGTGTCTTTTATAACATGGTGGTTTGTCACTATAAATCCGCGTTTGTCGATTATTACGCCCGAGCCAAGGGCCCTGGGCTCGACCTGGTCCTTGAAGGGAAATTTATTGAGAGGATTGCCGAACATGTCGTACTCGTGGACCTGGTTTTTCGGAGCCTCCTTTATGGCGGATATGTTGACCACCATCGGTATGCCGCGCTTGATGACCGGGATGACGCTCTCGTTGTAGCGCTTGAGGAAATTTTCCTTTATTTCAGGCGGTTTCTTTGCCGGGGCGGGGGCCTTTTTAACGGCGGTCTGGCCGGCTGCCGGGACGGCCAGCAGGCAGGCGGCGGCTGCCGCGGCGATGCGCGATCGTAGACGATTCATTCCTTCCGCTCCTCTGCGGCGTGTGCTGTGGACGGCGGCTGTGCGCTCCATGCCGGAATGATGGCCGCGCTCGCTTGATTTGTAAAGATATTTTTATTGCCCGCGTGGTGCGGCTGCCGTATGCTCCGCAAAGCATGAAACAATGGCGGTGTAATGGTGTCATACGCCGGGGGGCAAGGCATAAGCGCCGACGGGCCGCTTATCCACCATTTCGTTAAGGGGACAACCGCATGAGAGATAGGTTATATTTATGCGCGGGCCCGTTTCTTGCTGTGCTTGCGCTTGCTTCCGTGGGAGGTGGAGACCCATCCAGGTCCCCTTCGAACGAGGCGATACTCGCGGCCATTCGCAATAACACGCTTAGGATATATTCCTCGTATAACGGAATCGAGGCCCGCCGGAACGCCGTGTCGCGCGTCTACGACTCCCGGACGGGCGAGCTCATCGAATCCGCGGAAGTCCTGCTTATAAGAAGGGAATACTTTCGGCAAAGGCCGGAGTATACGATTCTACGTTACGTAAAGAACGGCGAGGAACTCCCCCCGGAGAAATACCGCTACCGCACGCGCGAACCGATCCACCTGCCGTTCGACGTGGATAATGACGCCAATTACGACGAGTGCGTTTCCGGAACCGCCGTGGTGGAAGGGGTGCGCTGCTGGGAGGTCGAGATCGTCCCCAAAAAAAAGACCACGCGCCATTTAAGCGGACGGGCCTATTTCGCGGAGAAGGGCCTCTCGCTGCGCTACCTGGAGGGGACCCTGGCGGACAAGCCCTTCGGCGTAAAGAGCATTGTGATGAGGCTCCATTTTCGCGGCCTTGGCGGCGCCTCGGTCGTCGAGCGCGGCGAATACGATATAGACGTGCACATTCCGCTCGTATATCCGCACCGGCGGATAGTATATCGCTTTACCTCAAGCGATGACAGGCTCATTCCGGGGAATAAGGAATGAGCAGAGGCGGTTTTTTTATTGATGGGGGCGCCGTAGAATGCGATTATGGGCGTTATTCAACGGTTCCCGGCGCCGAAGCCGCTTTGGGCGAGCCCGCCGGCGCCGTCTTCCGGCCGGTCCCCTGTACGGGGAAGGTGCGCAGGCAAAATTCGACTTGATGTGTGACGATGAAAACAGAGAGCCCCTATGCCGACAGCGCCGGAAGGCGCATCGTCGAGAGCGATATAATCGAGGCCAAGTACGGCTACCGATACACCGTGTGTTTCGATCGAACCGGCGGCTGGACCGCCGTGGATAATTCCGGGCACAACCGAATCGATCTGGGACGCGTGGCCCCCTTCTGCTCCGTGGTGGGCCGTTCGGGGGAGTGTCCTTGAGGCGGGCTCTCTGTCTGTGGGCGGTCTTCGTGTTCCTTCCCGCGCTCTTGGGTTCCGGGGCGCGGGCGGAGACGGCGTACAAGCGGGTGCGCATACAGGGGACCGAACTCTATTCGGAGCTGTTTCTTCTCGAGCACCTGGACCTCTCCACGCTTCCGGCGGGCCCCGGGCGTTTTGACCGGGTATCCCGCTCGATCAACGCTTTCTATCACAAGCAGGGCTATACGCTCGCCATCTGCTATCCCGTCAGCGAAACCGAGACCGAGCTCGTCGTTTACGTCGACGAGGGGAAGCTTGGGCGCATCGTCTTTCAGAGGCTGAACACGCTCGACACCATACGGGTGCGCTACGACTTTAAACTGCCTTTAAGAGTTTACAACCGATACACGGTGCAGGACCGCGTCAACCGCCTGAAACAGAAATACGGATTCAAGGACATTCAGGCGGTCCTTAAACCCACCAGAAGCTACGAGAGGGCCTTCTTCCAACTGGACGAGCGGATCGGGGTGCCCTTCGTCGGGGGCGTCCGCCTGCCCTTCTTTAAGGATTTCGACTATCGATACGATCTCGACATCAACATCGTGCGCGCCCCCTCGGCCAGTGTCGCCGGAGCCGCCGTGAGTTACGGATTCGACATTAACTACACAAAGGGGCTCATTCCATACGTAAAATACCGTCACCCCTCGCTTTTGGGCGAGGGCGACCGCTTCGAGGCGGGGACCTCGGCCGGTATCTATTACGGTCTGGATCTGGATTTTACCGCCATCCCCCGCTATACCTTCATCGAGGTCGAATCGACATATCATTTCACGCCGACGCTGGATGGCTATTTCACGCCGCTTGTAAAGGCCACGGGGCATAATTCGCGCGCCTCGCGCGCCGACCTCGGGCTCGATGAATACAACTTCACCATACTCCGCGGCTCGGCGGACCCGGGTGTCACGCTCCTCAGGGAGCTTAAAATTTACGCCGGCTACGGTACGGAGAAGGCCTTCGTTTTCGACAGCTCGATCGACGAATCGGCCGCCGGTTCGGTCGAGGTGAAAAAGGAGACCCAGTTCTGGAACATAGCCGAGGCGTCTATCGTCGTGGACCTCCTTCCCTTTGCCGAGGATGATATCATCCAACGCAAGTTCAGCTTTAGCTTCGGACACTTCTTCGAGGGGCGGCATTCGGGGAAACGGCGTTTCAACGAATTCCTGTTCGACGGCCGCCTCGACATCGACCTGCCGAACTCGGACATCTTCGCCTTAAAGTGCGATTACTCGCGCCTGTGGGGCGGGGTTCCCTTCTATCACGACCGCGGGGTAAGCGGAAAGAGCTTCAAGGGCTTCAACAGCAAGGGATATTATTCGCACGACCTGGCGCGCCTTTCGAACGAATACATGATGTCCCTGTACCGGGAATTTTTTTACATGGGTCTCTATCTGGATGGTGTTCGCTTCAAGGGGTACGGATACGGTTATGATAAAGAGCTAAGGGGCAGCCAGTGCGGCCTGGCAGCGGGCCTGGCCGGTCACTTCCTGGTCTTCGACCAGTTCGAGTTCAACATATACTACGGGCCCGACTACCTCTTTTCGGATGGGTCCTCGCAGATGAACCTGAGCTTCGACCTTCGCAAGAAATGGTAGCTTCCGTCCGGGGCTTCCGGCTTCAGTCAAAGAGCGAATCGATGTAGCGTTCGAAGCCTTTGGGCCCGCCTATGAGCGCTTAATGTCATCGTGGGAAAGGGACTATTTCGCGCTCTCGCGTTCATGTTCGACCACGCTGTCCCTCAGGTCGTAGAGGTGCCATTGACCGTTTACTATCTCCTTCTTTCTGGCCCTCAATAACTCGAGGAAACGGACAATCCCGATTGGCTCGCGGCCGTTGGCGTGTACCAGTACGATGCTTCCACTCCCGGGCCATTGTCGTTTCCCCAGCCAGGCATCACTTCCCAGGGGAAGTAGTCCGTATCCGGTGATGATATTTACGAGGGCCCGGTCTGACACCAGGCCGGGAAAGCGGAAAAAGACCGAGGGCGTCAGCCCGTTCTCGATCATCTTCCTTTCGGTGGCGAGCACCTCGTAGTCGAGGTCGGTTCCCTTTTCCAGAAGGAAATTGCTTTTCAACGGCAATCGCCGGTTATATCGGTGATTGTAGGAGTGATTTATCCATGTAATGGCGATCAGGCCGCTGCCTTCCAGCCCGACAAGCCAGCGAATGTCCTCCTCGTGGTCATTCATCCACAGCCCGGTGACCGAAAGTCCCAGCGGTACAGGCCGTTCAATCGCCGCGAATTCTTCCAATATCCGGGTGAAGAGGACCCGGTCGAGCGGCAGCGTGGAAGGACAGAGATCGACTGTCAGATTGATCCCCTTCCCGGAGGGCAGTAAACGGGTGAACCCGGCGTTCTGGAGTTTGCCGGCGTTCCGCCGAGAGTCCTCGATGGCCCGAACATAGAACGAGCTTGAGAATCTATGCCTGATGTTCTCGGCCGTGTCCGACGCACAGCGTATCGACGACGCGGGCGCTATCGACGTGCGCAGGCTGGCGGGTTCGACAAGTAGCAGGAAATCCCCGCCGTTTTTACGGAATTTTCTGAGCGCGAGCCTCTCATCGCCCGAACGGCCGGAAACGCAAACGGCGTAGTGTGCCCGATATCCCGATATGCCATCGGCCAGCGCCGCCGATGGCAACAATCCGAAAAATAACGCGAAGACAACAAACGCGAGGCCCCTCTTTCGTGCGTTGAAGAATGAGCGGCTTTCGATCTTTTCTATTGCCCTAAGCACGCGGCTATTCCGACACGGTGATCTTTTCCAGGATCTTGTCGAGCATGACGCACTGGGAGTTGAGATGGTCGAGAACGGCCTGTATCTCCTGTTCTGATTTGACGTTCAGAAGGTAGTCGTTATGGGCTTCGATCCGGTCTTTTTCGGCCAGCCTGTTCTGGCTCATCATTATGATCGGGGCGGTGTAGGCCGCTTGAAGCGAGAGAAAAAGATTGAGAAGAATAAAGGGATATGGGTCCCAGTGGCGGATGTACGCGACCATATTAAGCGCGGCCCAGCAGGCGATCAATATGGATTGAATTATAATGAAGCGCCACGAACCGACGGTTCTCGCCACCATGTCCGCCATCCTCTGTCCGCGCGTCATCCTTTCGTCAATGATGTCGTTCAGGTTTTTGATCGGCGGGTGATTATGCCTGAAGGGGGGAGGGAAGTGAATTTTTTTCATCGGGTACCTCGTCTTATCGGTTGTTATGCCCGGCGCGGCGACGCCGTACGGCAATGATAAGCGCGGAAACAAGGACAATGAAGCCTATTACGAAAATCTCGGCCCTTTGAATGTCTCCGATAATGAACTCGACAGTGTGGCCGAAAAAATAGCCCGCCATTCCGATCGATAGGGACCAGAGAAGCGCGCTTCCAATGTTAAGGATGATGAATTTAAGGTTCGATACGCGGCCGAGCCCGATTGCGAAAGGCGCGATCGTCCGCAATCCATACAGGAAGCGGAAGCCGATAATTATCAGGGTGTCGTATCTGTCGAGATATTTGCCGAACGCCTCCGCCTTTGCCTTCCAGTCCGGCCTGCGGGACAGGATCCTGTTTCCCCTGTAACGCCCGAGAAAAAAAAAGAGTTGGTCTCCAAGCAGGCTTCCGAGAAAAGACACCGCTATTACGAGCCGGATGTCCAGGTAGCCGCGGTGCGCCAGAAACCCCCCAACACAAGAATGGTTTCACCCTCGAAAAAGGTGCCTGCGAAAAGGATGAGGTATCCATATTGAATCAGCGAATTCATGCGGGAGTCCTGACACGAGAGCCGGGGCCTGTCAAGATATAAACCAATCGCGCCGCCTGCCGGCGCTTTCGCGCGCGGAGCCCCTAAGGTATGATCGTCCGGACACGGATGAGACACGAAACAAGCCTTCCGCCCGAAGCAGGCGGCGAGGTGAACGAGACAATGGGGACCGTGGCGGCGAATGCTCACTGACTCGAAACAGGCCATGTCTTCCGCCGCGCCGACCCACGGCTTGTGCGGACAGGAGGTATGCATTATGGTTGCTTTGTACATATGTAAATCGAATGAATAATCCCGTCCGAAAGGACAAATTGTGTTGTATTTTTTTTAGGGCCGGGGTATAATATGACATAATGCCGGTTCGCCAGGCGCTATGCCACGGAGGCCAGACGGTGACGCTCGACAAGTGCAAACAGTGTGAAAGCCATATCCTCTACCGGGACGGGTTCGTCCTGTGCAAGTTTCACAACATCACCGAGCAGCGGACCACCACCACGGACGAAAACAACGAGACTTATCTCATCGCTTGCCCGGGGGAGGAGGAGGTGAAGGACTATAAGAAAATTTTTCCTCCGCGCTGGAGTAAAAGGGAAGTTCGGAATTCATGACGCGACGAATATGCGATGTGAGTAGGGGCGGTGCAAGGACAGGCTTCGTTATATGGCATATCTCATAGAATGCTTTCGTCGATTCAATGACAGCCATGCCGCATGGCGGCGTCATTTCGGATAAATTCCCCTGCGCCGGCCGGATGGATAATCAAACATAAGACCCTTTTTCGGGGGAATCACCAATCGGGAGCACTATCATGAAGCGAACAATCCAATTCGTAGCGGCGCTGTTGGTGCCGCTGCTTCTGGCCGCGCCGGCCTCCTCCGGCGAAATTAAAATCATCGATTATAACGTCTGGTATGGCATTGACGGCCGGGGCACGATAAAGATGGGCGAATACGAAACCCCGGAGGCGCGCGCAGAGAGATACTCGGGCCTGGTAGCCGGGCTAAAGGCCCTCGATCCCGACATCGTAGGCATACAGGAGGCGAACAAGGTTCGCCCATACTCGAAGAGGCTTGCGCGGGATACGGACCGCGACGCCGTCTGGAAGGTCGGTAACTCCGGAATCAAGATATTCGGACTGGGGTTTCCGGTTAACTTCAGCGCAGGGCTGGCCGTTTTCGCAAGGAAGAATAACTCGCTCGAGCTGCTGTCGTCGAAACGGCTGAGTGGAGGGGGCATACAGCGCGAATGGTTTTCGGCACACCTTGAGGGGGTTCGATACGCTATGGCGGCAAGGGTCCGGATAGACAATAAACCGCTAATAATATTCAATCTTCATACGAATTTCAGCCTCGAACCAGGCGAGGGCACGACGGCGCTGATAGATAGGGCGATCGCCAGGGGGGAAATACCGGATAAAAGCAGGGGCGATATCGTTCGTAAGATAGAAGAAGGGAGCCGAATAACCGATAACGATATTCGGGCCCTCGGTGACTATGTTAAAGAAACTGTACGAAAATACGATCACCCATACATTATAATGGGCGATTTAAACAGAACACCGGAATCTGGGGTTATTCGGAGGTTGATCGCCGAGCTTGGTCTCATCGACACGTGGGCGGTAAAGAACCCGAGCGGGGCTGGACATACCTGGGACCCGACGGTCAATACCAATACAAGGTACGACGGATCGCCCTTCTATGCCGACGGAAAGACGCCGAGAAAAGGCGTCGCCGCGCTCGAGGCCGAGTTCGATCGGACGGTCCCGCGCCGAATCGATTTCATCCTGCTGTCGAAACACTTCAGGCCCGATTCGGTTAAATCGGCGCGGCTTGTCTTCAACGAGCCGGTGAACGGACGATTCGTTTCGGACCATATCGCCCTTGAGGTCGTACTTAAGGGCATGCCATAAGGGCGCATCGGGCGCTGGTGCGGACCTGCCCCGGGGCCAGGCGTGGATATGCTGTGCGGCGGCGGGCGGGCTACATGCCTAGAGACTTAAGGTCCTGGGCATTGTCGGCCAGGGACTTCGATGTGGCCGAAAGCTCCCTGGCGTGCATGGCTATCTCCTGGGTGGCCGAATTTATCACGGCGATGCTTCTCGCGATTTCATCCAGGGCTATTTTCTGCTCGCTTGTGGCGTTAAGAATATTTCCGGACTGTTCCGACACCTCGCCGAGCGATTCCCGGGCGACCCTGTTCAGCGACAGATCCCGTTCGGTCAACTCGACCACCAGGTCTATCCGGTGGCTGAACTCCGAGATGTGTTCGATCATCTTGTTCAGCGAGTTCACGAATATCTCCAGCCGCCCGTACACCCGGTTGATCTCTTCGTTGCTGAGGTTGAACATTTCGTTTATAGATTTAAGGTTAGAGGAGGTGCTGTCCGCCAGTTTTCCTATCTCGTCGGCCACCACGGCAAATCCCCTGCCGTACTCGCCCGCCCGGGCAGCCTCGATGGCGGCGTTCAGCGACAGCAGGTTGATTTTATCCGAGATGTCTTCTATTATGCCAACGGTTTCCTGGACTCCCTTAAACTTCGACGTAGCGGTGGACATCACCTCTAGGAGGTTGCGTATCTCCTCTCTGGATGTGCCCACCATCTCGTTAAGTTTGTCCCGGATGGCCAGGGCGTCCTTCATTTTTTCGCCGGCCATGGAGACGATCGAGTGAAGGCTGTCCATGTCGGTGCTCACCCTGTTTGAAAGCTCCGCCTGTTTCTGCGCTATCGAGTGGATGCCTTCGCCGCTGGCGGCAACCTCTTCGACCGATGCCGTGATCTCCTCCACCGATGCCGCCTGGGATTGCGCGTTTAAAGAGAACGATTGCGTGGTTTCCACCAGCGTGGCGGTCGACGAGGCAAGCAGCGCCGCCGCGCTGTTCGTCTGGTCGAGGATATTACGTATGCTCTCCCCCCTGCGATCGCTCTCTTCCAGTGCGTCCGCTATAGACCTGTTGGCCCTGTTGCTGTTGCCCAATATTCTCGCGCATATAATGCCGAGTATGACAATTCCGAGTGTAAAGTCCACGAAATAGCTCAACGTCTCGGGCCTGCCGAGGTACCCCCCCCTGAACAGCGCGAAGCAATAGACGAGGAGGAGCGCGCAGTTGATCGACGTGTAGATCAGAACCGCGACCCGGTTCATTAAAAGAGAAACAAGTCCGATCGCGGGAAATACCAGGGCTATGCCGTTCGTAACCCTCATAAGCTCAATTTTCCCCAGGCTCATGAAAAGGTTGATCCATGTCACGGCGACCATGGGCACAAGCAGAAAATGCACGGCAACGGCCACATGTCCCCTTTTCGTCAGCAACAGGCCCAGAAGTATGATAAGCTCGACACCTATTACCCCAAGATTGGTGACGTCGGTGACGCTCCTGCCCTGTATGGCTACCATGAAGAAAAGGAGCAGGAGAAGCAGAATCGCTATGATGAAGGTGGTAATGACCAGATCCTTCGCCTTTTGCCTGTTCCTCACACCGGATTCATTATATGCGGAGAGAAAGAAACGGTCGATTACGCTCATGATCGCCTCCGACTGATTTTCTGGGATGGAACCAAAACCGTTTTTTTATCGGTATCTTAAACTATTATAACCCATCCAAGGGCTCTATTATCAACAAATTTTACGAGGGCCTATCTTTCAATATTGGGAACCTCTAAAAATTATCTTTTTGAATTTCCCATGATTTGTAACTACTGGCACAACCAGGACTTAGGTTTCTCCGCCCGCCGAAGGCGGGCGGGAAAACCTAATTATTAGAGGTTGCCTATTATTAAAGTTATACTATCTTCAGTGTTTACCCTAAAACGCGGGTTCGCATGAGCCCCTAGGCAAGGGTGAGGCCCCCCTGCCTCGCGGGGCTTCGTCCTTTCTATTCAGCGCGGACAAGAAAGGACCAAAAAAATCGCGCTCCTCGCCCCGTTGACGGCCAGACCCGCGCCGCCGATGATCGCATGCGGCGCGCCGCTCGGGCATTCCCGGAGGCTCGCCTCCCAAAAGGGCTGATCGATCAGCGCTCAGTTTTCGATCTGATGCTTCTGCTGATCCATGCTCATGCGGGCCGGTTTTTCCATCAGAAGGCGCGGCGGGTTTTAAACTGAAAAGGGGGTAAAGACGGGGTTTTTAGCGATAGCATCTGGATTTGAAAAAACCCTGCTTTCATGGTCTCAAATCATATATCAGGACGACATCAGGGTCTGAGGGGGGATAGGCTGCCGGCATGATTGAAGCGGTTTTCATGTACATTGGATGGAAGGAGGATAGGACATGGCAAATGGAATATCAAGGAGAGAGCTGCTGAGAAAATCGGCGATGATCGCCGGCGGCGCGGCAGGGGCGACACTTGCGGCGGAAATAATCACCCCCCTGGCCGTTAAAGAAAAGCTCGTGTTCGACAGCATCGAGACCACCCTTTATGCGAAGGACCAGCCGAAAAAGAACAAGCCCCTGGACCGGAACCTGGAGGTGGACGTCGCCGTCATCGGCGGCGGATACACGGGGCTCTCATCTGCATATCATATAAAGAGACTGCTCCCCGGTAAAAGCGTCGCCCTTTTCGAAGCGCGCGGTCTGGGCCAGGGGGCGTCGGGAAGAAACGGGGGCATGCTGCTTCCCCAGCCGGCCAGCGAGTACATGACCATAATGGACCCCGGGACCCACAGGCGCTCATACCTCGAGACAAGCGCCACCATAAAAGAAATATCCGCCATCATGAATAAAGAGGGCCTTGGCTCGGGAATAAAGCTTTTGGGGGGCATGAAGGTCTGCGTGACGAAGGAGGGATTCGAAATAGCGAGGCGCTACGCGCCGCAGGCCGAGGCGATGGGCATTCCCGTCGAGCTCTGTGACAGGAAAAGGCTGGCCGACTCCCTGGGGACGGACGCTTTTTTCGGCGGAATATACGATCCCAACATCGGAGAGGTAAACCCCATGAAGTGGGTGCACGCCTTGAAAAAGGCCGTTGAATCGGCGGGATGCGTCATTTATGAGGACAGCCCGGTGGTGCGGGTCGATGAAGGGAAAAAGATCAGGCTGGCCGTTGAGCCCGCCGGGGGGAAACGATACACAGTGACGGCCCCGGCCATCGTGCTGGGAACCAATGCCTACACCTCAAGGCTTGGATTCCTCAACCGGCAGATCCTTGCGGTCCATACCGAGATCGCGGCGACCCCGCCGATGGGGAAAAACATCTTTTCGGAGCTCGGCTGGAAAAGGATGCCCTTCTCGGACGACAGGAAATTCCTTTATCACCTGGGCTCCACCGAGGACAACCGGATAGTCATCGGCGCCGGCAATGTCGAGTATTTCTTCAACAACGGGCTTATTTACAGGAAGGACATCGACATCCGCCGCCGCGCCCTCCTCGGTGAACTCGTGCGCATCTATCCGAAACTGAAGGGGATAGACTTTGAACATGTCTGGAGCGGGCTTCTCGATGTGTCCTTTGACGAAAGGCAATCCGTCGGCGTCATGGGGGAAAACAGCAACATCTACTACGGCATCGGTTACGTCGGCCATGGAGCCAATTGCGCGTTTTATTTCGGAAAGATCATAGCCGACCTCTATGCGGGAAAAGAAAAGAAATGGCGGGAGATGCCCTTCGTGAACCATAGATTCCCACCGATTGTCGTGCCGGAGCCCCTGCGCTATGTGGGCGTCAAGGGCTATCTGGGGTATCTTAAAGCGACCGATGTCACGATATAGGCATGCGCGCATCCCGGGATCGGGGTTTCGGGTCATGGCGCGTGCCGGCCGGCGCGCCTGTCCCGGTACTCGGTCGGAGCCATGCCGTATTTCTTCTTGAATTGACTGTTGAACGATGATTTCGAATTGAAACCGGACTGATAGGCGATTCTCAGGATTGTCATCTCCCTGTTGTGCGTCAATAGCTGTTCGGCGTATTTCAGCCGGAAGTCGTTGATATAGGCGGAATAGCCCTTCCCGATTCTCTCGTTGATAATTTGAGACAGCTGTTGGGGGGATATCCCGAGCCTTGAGCTCAGAACGGGCAGCGTCAATTCATCGTTCAAATACGCCCTTTCCGTCTCCATCATGTCATGAAGCCTTTTGACTATCGCCTCGACATTGAGGCCTTCTATCTTCGATTTTTCGTACTTCGCCTTGCTGTATTCAATGATCAGATCGTTTTCAAATTCGGGATGCCTCCTGCCGGTCAGGTAAAGGGCGAGCAGCAATTGTATCGCGATGACGCCGGCAAGCTGGTAGAGGAGTATTTCATTCAATATGATGGCACACAGGAGGACAACCTCGATCGTCGCAAGCACGACAAGGAACATCAGCACGAGATATAAAACCATGCCCCTCCTCCTGCCGATCGCATGCAGTATTTCGATGCAGATCTTCAGGCAGGCAAAGAGATAAATGAGAACGGAAACCGAGGACAGGGCGTAGACCAGGCCGGGCGCACGTTCCAGCGTTATTGCAAACAAGGAAGGCCGGCCGTCCTCCGCAGCATAGCGGAGCACGAACACGGGCACTAATACGATCAGCGATGCGGCCGCCGGAATGAAATGGAGAAGAACCGATCTGTCAATTGCGTGCTCGTTGCGAATGATGTTCCTGAAATAGAAATACAGCAGGGGGCCGAGAAGGAAATTCAGCGATGGCTCGAACAGGTCTGTGAGAAGCAGGCGCTCGTATTCTTGCGGTTCGACGGTGTCTCTTAACAGCAGAAGCAGCAAGATGCCGGTGATAAGCCAGATGGCGGAAATCACGTAGTTTAGACGGCTTTTCCTCTTTTGCACCAGATGGCCGATCGCGTAAATGATGGAGAAAAAGCCTCCGCCTGACAGAATAAAGAGGATCGCGTTGTGTGGATTAAAAATAGTATACATACGCCGTGACGCGTCAATCCCGACGGGGCGTGCTTCCCCGGCGCATATCCTCCCTGTTAGATAAAGCCTCCCAACAGCCTTTCGCCGCTTGCTGCAGGTGCGGCTGCATGCTAACATCAGCATGTTTTTCCCGAAAAAGCAAGGATAAACCTGATAAGGAGCAAAAAGATCGCCGCATCGCACCGTGAACAATTGAAGCCGATCGGCTATCGGCATTCGCCTAACCCCCTCCGGGGGTGGCGCACAGCGCCCGGGGCGTTGGGTTCAAGGGTCGCGGACGTCTCCAGAGGAAAAAAATCGGAATTTAATATACTTGACCCAACGGAACCGTTCGGCTATTTAGTTTCCCCCTATAGGTTCCCTCGATGAAAACCCTGAGATATATTCTCATTATCGCCATCTTCCTCTCGCTCCTCGCCGGGGGCGCGGTGTGGCATATTAACTCATGCATGGAGAGAAAGGCGACCCCGCTTATAAGGCGGACGGCCGAGGAATGCGCCCCGGCCCAGGCGGCGATACTGCTCGGCGCGGGCGTGTACAGCGGCAGGCGGGTATCTCCGGTCGTGTACGACCGCATACTCGCCGCGGTCGAGCTGTACCGTTCGGGGAGGGTGGGCAAGATCCTTATTAGCGGCGACCACGGCACCCCCTATTACGACGAGGTGAACACCATCCACCACTGGCTGCGCAAAAAGGCGGTCCCCGAACGGGACATATTCACGGATTACGCCGGGTTCTCCACATACGACAGTATTGTGCGCGCGAAGGAGGTGTTCGAGGTCCAAACCGCGATACTGGTCACGCAGGAGTATCATCTCCCCCGCGCACTGCACATCGCGTCGTCACTTGGGATTGACGCGCAGGGCCTTGTGGCCGACCGAAGGGGATACCGGCACATAGTCCGTTATACGGCGCGCGAGATACCTGCGCGCGTAAAGGACTATTTCTATGCCAACATGCTTAAGCCCGCGCCCCGTCATCACGGCCGGCCCGTTCCGATCACCGGGGACGGGCGCGCGAGCCGGAACCACGCTTCGGGAGAATGACATCGCCCGACTCTCCCGGCGCGCGTTTAGCGCATCGAAAATTCCAGATAGTGCTGATCGGGTAGAAAGTCCAGATACTTAGTCGTAACAAAACCCGCCTCTTTAAACTCCGCCTCGATTATATCCCTGGGAATGCGAAAGCGTTTGGGCGGGCCGTCCTTTGCCTCCATGCGGGCGTCTATTAGGACGAACCGGCCGGTTTTCTTGAGCGACGGCCTCACCGACTTGAGGTAGGCAACCCTGTTCTCTATGTGGTGATATGTGTTGCACATAAAGATGACATCAAACCGGCCGGCGGGCAGGGAAGGGTTCTCTCGCGGCACAGGTTCAGCGTGATAGTTGGTGTAACCCAGCCTGCGGGCATCCTCCCTCATGTATTCCACCATCTTTATTTCGGTGTCGTATCCGGTTACCGAGCCCCTCGGGGCTACCGCCAGCGCGATCCTTCGCGCGAAGTAGCCGGTGCCGGCGCCTATGTCGGCGACGATATCGCCGTTTTTAAGGGACATGGCGCGCACCACCTCGTCGGGCTTCTGCCATTTCAGGCGGGCGGGGTTCTCGAAATTCTTCACGTAAAAATCCATGTTCTCGAAGGAATGATTTCTATGGGTCATCATCGCCTGTTTGGGGCCGCACGAGAGGGAAATTACGGCGCTAAGCAGAAACGGGATTGCCGGGTTCGTCAGTAAAATTTTCATCGATTCTACCTCTGGCCTGTGGTTTTATGAATCAGAGGAGCATGCCGCCGGTTTTGTCAATTCGTTAACTCGGCGGCGGGTTTCAAGGCGCTTAAAAACCGGGCCTTCCGCTTCTTGGGATGGAATCGCTTGACGGCGCGAAACGTCGGTGCTATGGCAATCCTTTGAATACAGCCGCAGGGAAAGCGATTATGTGTACGGAGCCCGGGCCATGAGCGAGAAAATACGGCATCTTCTGAAAAATTCCGGTCTCCCCGGCCCCAGGGGAAACCTCGAACTGCTGCACTCTTTCGCCGCCAACGCAAGCGAAGAGGAGGCAAATGAATGCCTAACATATTATAATGACGACCTCCGGAACTCGCCGGAGGAATTCGTGGTGATGTGCGGCATGTGGCGCGATGCGTGCTCCGCAGGGACGATGTGGCCGAGGCCGTCGCCTCGGTGCGCGGCTTCGCCGTTCACTCGAGCTGGCGGATCAGGGAGGCGGTGGCCATCGGCATACAGGAAATAGCAGGGGGAAGGATGGATGAGGTGATTGACTCACTGCGCCCCTGGGCCAAGGGGAATGCCCTGGAGAAGCGCGCTGTCGTGGCGGCGCTCTGCGAGCCGAAACTTCTTATAGACGCCTCCGTGGCCGCGGACGTGCTCCGGCTGCTCGGCACCATCACGATGGAGCTTTCGCGGGCCGATAGGCTTAGCGACGGCCAGGTCGCGCTGAGGAAGGCGCTGGGCTACGGCTGGAGCGTAGCCGTAGCCGCCTCGCCCGCGGCCGGGATGGCGGCCTTCGAGGCCATTGCGGGCGAAGCGGGAAAGCACATCCAGTGGATAGTGCGCGAAAACCTGAAGAAAAGCCGCCTGGTTAGGATGGACGGGGCCTGGGCGGAGCGCATGCGCGCCGAAGCGCGCTGAAGGCGGTGGTATGGATACAGTCCGTTATATTCGGTCATCCCTGGAATACGCCGTCTCGTACGGTCGAGCTGTCGACGCGGTGGCGCGCGAGAGAAAATATCTTGCCTTGGTCGCTGGATTTTCGCAGGAGAGCACGCTTAAGTTCGTGCGGTCCATCATCGAAGAAAACCTGGCCCAGTACTTCGCAATGTTCGAAGAAAGGGTGATAGGCTGGTGCGACATCCTGCCTCGCCGCCAGGAGGGTTTCGCGCACGTGGGCGTGCTTGCCATGGGTGTGCTCGCCGATTATCGAGGAAGGGGAATCGGCCGGGAATTGCTTGGCAGGACGGTGCGCCATGCGGTGGAGGTGAACGGTATCGAAAAGGTGGAGCTCGAGGTTTTCGCTGGAAACTCCGGCGCCATCGCCTTCTATGAACGAAGCGGTTTTAAAAGGGAGGGGGTCCGCGTTTACTCACGAAAGATAGATGGGCGTTACGATGACGTCGTGCTTATGGGAGGATTCTTCCCTCGAAGCGGGGCATAGAATGGATTATGAGATTAGATTTCTGGGCGGGCATTTCGAAATAACGTATACGGGCGAAGCCGGTCTGGATGGGTTCGATTCGGTGTTTCGCGATCTTACCTCCCATGAATCATGGAAGGCCGGCTCTGCCGTGCTGAATGATTACCGGGCGGTTGATTTTTCACGCCTGAAGAGCTATGCGAAGATGGAGGCGCTCGCGGAAATCATCTACCGCTATCGGGAAAAGCTCGGAAGGATGAGGGTCGCCGACATCTTCTCGGAGGACGAAATGCGGACATACGCAAAACTGGAAAAGACCATCCGGGGCTACCACGGCTACGAGTTCGATTATTATTCGACCGACGACCCGGAGAAGGCCATGTTCTGGCTCAAACGACGGGCCTGATGGTCATGGCCTGAAACTGCGGAACCGCCGGCAGCGCGGCGGTTCCGGACTTCGTAGCGGGGTTCGAAAAACCTCAGTACCCGCTCAGGCTGCGGCTCGCGTTGCCGTTCTGGTCGTAGCACTTGCCCGAGTTGCTGTGGCAGGAGCTGGACGTGCTCGATACGTTTCCGCAATCCGAGCCCTTGGCCTTCTTGCAGATCTCCAGAGCGAGTTTGCGGTCCGAAAACGAGTCGCCGGGAACGCACACCTTGATCTCGCTCTCATTGGTGAAGGTGTAGCATTTTGCCATTACGCCTGTAGTCATAAGGCCCGAGACGAAAAGAAGCGCCGATACCGTTATCAGTATCTTTTTCATGAAACCCCTCCCTGTGGTTTTGTGCGGCGCGCGCTCCCGCTTCGGCGCTCCTGTAATTGGAGGCGCGAGTGGTGGCCGCGTGCCGTAATGATTAGATAAAAAGAGTGTATCCGGCTGGGTTTTCGAAGTCAATAGAATTTTCCGCCAATCGAGTCAAACACCGCGGACGTTGAACGGGCGTCGGCCTGGTCAGCCGCTTCGCAATAATTACTATGATTCGCGGACAAGTATGTTGACAAAAATACGCCCGTGTCCTTGAATTCCAGCGTAATAACCATCCTCGCCGGTCTAAGGAGCGAACGGTCAACGCCCCTCCGTTACGTCCGCGGTTTAACGTATGAGGCGGCCGGGGCGCGTTTACGCTATTTATAAAGGAGAGCGATATGAAAAGTGACGCGGTAAAAGCCGTCGTGACCGGAGGAGCCTCGGGGCTTGGGGAATCCGTGGTGCGGGAGATCGTTCGAAGGGGGGGAAAGGCGGCAATATTGGACATTTCCGACGAGGCGGGCGCTCGCCTCGAGAAGGAGCTCGGCGGGAGCGCCGTCTACTGCCGCGCCGACGTGGCCAGCGAAGCCGAGGTCATAAAGGCCATAGAACACGCGGCTTCGCTCTTCGGCGGCGTGAATACGGCGGTTAACTCGGCGGGGATATCGCCTGCCGCCCGTACGGCGGGGAAAAAGGGGCCGATGGACCTTGCGCTCTTCGAGCGGACCGTTCGGGTTAACCTTATTGGCACCTTCAACGTCATACGACTCGCCGCGGCGAAGATGCTCGCGAATGAGCCGGATGGAGACGGCGAGCGCGGCGTTATCGTAAATACGGCCTCGGTCGCCGCCTTCGACGGGCAGATAGGCCAGGCCGCTTACGCCGCATCCAAGGCGGGAGTCGTGGGACTTACCCTCCCGGTGGCGCGGGACCTCTCCGATTCGGGCATACGCTGCGTCACCATAGCCCCGGGCATTTTCGACACACCCATGATGGCCTCTTTCTCCGACGAGGTCCGCGCGTCGCTTGGGGCGAGCGTACCTTTTCCGCGCCGCCTGGGGCGGCCCGACGAGTTCGCCGCCATGGTCATGCACGTAATAGAGAACAGCATGTTGAACGGCGAGACCATAAGGCTCGACGGTGCGCTCAGGATGGCGCCGAAATAGCCCCGCGCGAGGAGTGCGATGTGTCGAACAGGTCTTCCCGCGGCAAGGCCGTAAGGGCTTTTTCGAGCTGGATGCGCGCCAGGGTACATGATAACGATCTTTCCGGATGTACGACGACCTAAATTGAATGGATCGAAATACCGCGCTAACCCCTTTGCCGGACGGGATGTGCGGCGCGATAAATAGGAGAATGAGGCATGAAAGAGGCGGTAATAGTCAGCGCATGCAGAACGGCCCTCGGCTCGTTCAACGGCTCGCTTGCGAACATCGGCGCCACAAAGCTCGGCGCGATCGTTATCAACGAGGCGGTCCGCCGTGCGGGAATCGCGAAAGAGAGCGTAAACGAGGTGATAATGGGGATGGTGCTTCCCTGCGGCTACGGGCAGAACCCGGCCAAACAGGCCGCGGTGCAGGCCGGTATGCCCTGGGAGGCCGAGTCCATCACGGTGAACAAGGTGTGCGGCTCCAGCCTGAAGTCGGTGATGCTCGCGGCCCAGGCCATACAGACGGGCGACGCCGATGTCGTCGTGGCGGGCGGCATGGAGAACATGAGCATGGCGCCGTACTATATGGAGAAGGCGCGTTTCGGCCTTCGCATGGGCGACGGGAAAATCCGCGACCACATGGTGCACGACGGCCTGTGGGACATCGTCAACGATTTTCACATGGGTATCTCTAACGAGCTCTGTTCGGAGAGATACGGTGTAAGCCGCGAGGACCAGGACCGCTTTGCGGCGGAGTCGTACCGGCGCGCGATGGAGGCCGTAAAAAGCGGGCGATTCGGAGACGAGATAGTTCCGGTTTCCATCCAGTCCAAAAAGGGCGAAACGCTCTTCGACACCGACGAATGCCCGCAGGAGACAGGCTACGAAACGCTTTCTAAGATGAAGCCCGCTTTTCGCGAGGGCGGGAAGGGCACGGCCGGAAACGCATCCATCATCAGCGACGGCGCAGCGGCGGTGGTGCTCATGTCGCGCGAAAAGGCGAATGAGCTGGGGTGTACGGTCCGGGCGGTCGTGGGAGCGCAGGCCTCGTACGGCATCGACATGAAATACGTGCTGGTGGCTCCGATCTGGGCCATCCCCAAGTGTTTAAAAAAGGAAGGAATCGGCATAAAGGACGTGGACCTCTTCGAGGTGAACGAGGCATTCAGCGGCTCGAGCGTGGCGATAGAGAGGGAGCTGGGGCTCGACGGCTCGAAGGTAAACGTAAACGGCGGAAGCGTGGCGCTGGGGCATCCAATTGGCGCAAGCGGCTGCCGCGTGCTCGTCACCCTCATCCACGAGATGGAAAAGCGCGACGCGCGTACGGGGCTCGCCTCGCTATGTCTCGGCGGGGGGGAGGCCGTTTCGCTGGTGGTGCGAAGATAGCTCAGGCCAGCTTTTCGGTTTCGCGCGCGATCACCATCCGCTGCACCTCCGAGGTGCCCTCGTAGATGGTGGTGACGCGCGCGTCGCGGTAGATGCGCTCGATCTTGTTGTCGCGGATATAGCCGTAACCGCCGAATATCTGAAGCGCCCTGTATGCCGAGCGGTTGGCCGCCTCGGTGGCGTAGAGCTTGGCGATGGACGCCTCGCGCGAGAAGGGCACCCCGCGGTCCTTTAAGCCCGCCGCGGACCATGTAAGGAGCCGCGCCGCCTCGTGCTCCACCGCGATGTCCGCGATCATGTTGCCGATGGACTGGTGCCGGATAATGGCCTTTCCGAACTGCCTGCGCTCGGAGGCGTAAGAGAGCGCCTCCGAGAGGCTTGCCCCTATCATCCCCGTAGCCTGGGAGGCGATTCCTATCCTCCCGCTGTCAAGCGCGCCTAAGGCGACCTTAAGCCCCATGCCGGGCTTCCCGAGCAGGTTGGCCGCCGGGACCTCGCAGTCCTCGAAGACGAGCTCCACCGTGTTAGACGCGAGAAGGCCCATCTTCCTCTCCTCTTTTCCCACACGCAGGCCCTTTGCGCCCGAGGGGATGAGAAAGGCCGAGCAGCCGTTTCTGTCGGCCGAGGTGCGGGCGATGAGGATTATCACTCCCGCGTGCGAGCCGTTGGTGATGAACTGCTTGGTGCCGTTTATAACGTAGCTCCGGCCCTTTTTGACCGCCGATGTCTTGAGCGATGACGGGTCCGAACCGGCCTCGGGCTCCGTAAGCGCGAAGGCTCCCACGTGTTCGCCCGAGGCCAGAGGTACAAGATACTTGCGCTTCTGTTCCTCGGTGCCGTATTGGAGGATGGGCTCGGTGCTCAGGTTCGTCACCGATAGCGTCACCGCCACCGAGGCGCATGCCCGGGCTATCTCCTGAAGCGCGAGGCTGTAGCTCACCGCGCCGGCCGCGGCGCCGCCGTAGGCCTCCGGCACCATCATTCCGAAAAGGCCGAGGCCTCCGAGTTTTTTTAAAATTTCGGCCGGGTATTCGCCGCGCGTGTTGTAGTCCTGGGCGTAGGGCTCGATCTCGCCATGGGCGAATTCCCGCACCATGTCGCGTATCATCATCTGTTCGTCGGTGAGTGGGAGGTCCATGGCCTTTCCTTATGGAGTATAGAGCGTAACGATGAGGACAGTCTTTGTCCCGATCGGGTTGCGCAGCGAATGACGTATGTTCGAATCGTAGTGGAGCGTATCGTCCTTTTTAAGGTGATGGCTCTTGTGCCCGACCTGTATGACGACCTCGCCCTTAAGCACGTATACGAACTCCTCCCCCTCGTGCTGGTAGCGCTGTCCCGGAAGGTCGGAGCGGGGCGGGATAGTTACCCTGAACGAGCGCAGGTGGCGCTTCATGGCGCCGGGGGTAAGCACCTCGTATTCGTATGCCTGCTCGCGGCTTTTAAAGTCGCGGATTCTCGATTTCTCACGCTCCCTGTCGGAGCCGGGCTTCTTTTTGAGGAGCTCCCCGGGGTCGATGGTGAGCGCCCGTGCGATTTTCAGGATATCTCCAACGGGCGCGAAGCCCCTGCCTTCCTCGATGTCCGAGATATGGGATTCGGTAAGCCCGGTTTTCGCGGCGAGCTCTTCGATTCCGACCTTCATCTTCTCGCGTCTGGAGCGTATGACGCGTCCTAGCGAGCCGCTTTTGGCGCCTGCTGTTTTTCGCATGAGGACCTCCGATGGCTGTGGCGGCGTGCGCGGGGCTATCCGCGTCGTCCGTTGTGTACAATTCCGGAATAAAAGTGGTAATTTAACAAGAAAAAAAACATGTACTGGCGGGAGAAATATGATGGCAGCGCGAAATTACACGCCGCCCCGCGCATCCGCGAGGCGGCGTTCGAAAACCCGGCCGTATGTCGACACCGGGCCTGTGAGGGCTCAGGAAACTTTCCTGAGCCCGACGGGGATGCAGCGGTCCAGCCCCTTGAGGGCCTGACGGTAATTCTCCTCGGCCTGTCTCCAGTCCAGAACTTTCCAGAATGCCTCTATATAATCGGGCCGGCGGTTCTGGTATTTTAAATAATAGGCGTGCTCCCAGACGTCCAGGCCCAGAATCGGCACCAGCCCCTCCATGATCGGGCTGTCCTGGTTGGGCGTCGAATGGACGACGAGCCCGCCGAGCGCGTTAAGCGAGAGCCAAGCCCAGCCGGAGCCGAAGCGCTTTGCCGCGGCGGCGGCGAATTCGCTCCTAAAAGCGTCCAGCGAACCGAAACGGGCGACTATCGCGGCCGCAAGGTCTCCTTCGGGGACTGGCCGGGTATCCCTT
>Ga0302249_1000256_pt1 | contig 49397 bp, 45 predicted proteins | sample AAG_UR_Val_MG_FD_193531 | JGI IMG/M metagenome (GOLD analysis project Ga0302249, IMG submission 193531) | Enriched activated sludge microbial communities from anaerobic digester in WTTP, New Holstein, Wisconsin, United States - AAG_UR_Val | ecosystem: Engineered > Bioreactor > Anaerobic >... | reverse complement strand
ATATCCGGGCAGATGGCGGTTACGTGGTTGCCCCACCATCCCTGCATGGTTCAGGGTATAGTTACCAGTGGGTCGAAGGGCAATCCATATACGAACTTGACCCTGCGGAATGTACACACTGGATGATCGACTATCTCCAAGGTATTGCCTCTTCGCATGAAGAGAGGAAAGCGCCAGTAGTAAAGGAACTGCAAAGGAAGCCCCTGCCTCTCTCTAAGAAAGCTCCTGAGAAGACCGAATATAGTCAGCTCTTGAGTGACGGATGCTCGGAGGGGGAACGAAACCAGAAGACAACCCAGCTTGTTGGCCACTGGTTCAAATCCGGTATGCAAGATAGCGAGGTGTGGGAGCTGCTGAAAATGTGGAACGAGTCAAAGGTGAAGTCATCACTTGGAGAAGATGAATTAGGTAAAATCTATGATTCGGTCAGGGCAATGGAGTTGAAGGGTAAGAAGAAGATCCCCGACATCGACTCCTTCCTAGATACCAGAGAATCCATCATTGCTGGATACAAGTCAAAATACCATAGGATATCCTTTGCAGGAGATAACCTGGGACGCTTGGAAGAAGTCATGGGCGGAGGTCTGGCAGGGGGTAGACTCTACATTCTGGGGGGCATCCCGTCGTCAGGTAAAACCGCCCTTGTGAATAACCTCGCAGACAATATTTGCTTGAAGGGTCATCCCGTTTTGTTTTTCAGCTTTGACGACGGGAAGGAGGAACTGAGAAATCGATCTCTGGCTCGATTTACGGGTCACTCCATCGAACTCCTCAATTCTTCCTCCGTGGAAGATATCGGGAAATTGCTCGACAAAGAGCCCATGATACAAATCCTGAAGCTGAAATATACTCCAGAGAGCATGGTTCCCGTCAACGACTGGAATCCGTTGATTGAGCAGTTCATAAAGCAATACGGACAACCACCGATTATATTCGTCGATTACCTCAGGAAGCTTCGCACGGACAGTAAAATATCGGACGAGCGCCTCAGGGTGGACGATATCCTCACGAATTTGACCGACTTGGCCAAGGCATACAATACGCCGATTTTCGCAATCTCGGAGCTTGCCCGCGACTCCTACAAGTCAGGACAACGCCTGAATATGGCATCCTTCAAGGAATCTGGAACCATCGAATATGAGGCATCATGGTTGGGCATCCTTGCCGCAGTGGAGGAACTGAACGGCGAGTATCACTTGAAAGATAACTGGGAGAATATCGTCAATCATGACGGTAACATAGACTTGATTGTCTTTAAGGCAAAGCGAGGAACTGGAACCACGGGCAGAGTCACGCTGAAGCTCAACCGGTCCTCCATGACGGTTTCCTGCAGGGAAGTCAAAAACAATACCGTCACCACTGTCCTACGCAATAAATCAAAATACGGGAGAGGATCTAAACAATGAAAAAAGAATATTCCGACACTACTTTAAACTCAATCATCCAGAGATACGCCGCGGTGAAGCAGCCAAAATATCGTCACGCCGATCTGGAACAGTTACGGAAGGATTATTCTCTTCTCCAAGGAATGCAGGTCTTTCAGAGAAATGATCCCCGCTTCCGCAACATCGTCAATGCCATCTCGCAGACCATTAAGAAAATGACAGCGGCAACAAAGAGCGGGAGAATCGGCGTATCCGAGAAGGGTCTGAATAAGGTAATTCAGCCGCTGACAAGGAAGAAAGACCATGTGCTCCGATACCCCGTTGAATGGATTCATTATAAAAATAATAAGGGGTATAGCTGTTTCATCAACAATGGGCTTTGGGGTGCCTGGAACTACATGGTCATGGAAACACTGGGGTACATGCTCCTCATGAAAGAAGGGGGAGATAGGTTTCCAAAAGAATCGTTGCCGGTATTCGAGAACTTGGACAGCATCAACCGAAGAGAGGAAGAGCTTAAGGGTAATTCAAAGTCATCGGATTCATCATCATCAATTTCTAGCACTGCGGATATAGAATCTTGGATCAAAAAGCACCGGTATTGGATATGGTTTGACGATGCCGAATTTAACAGGCTTACTGGAAAATCCCTGAAGTCGGTAGAAATCCTCAACCTGCTGCTCGAAACTGCCAGGGCTGAATTCAAGCTCGTCTACCCGGTCAAAGTGAAAAGCAATAAAGGTGAAAACGAGCATCTATATAAAATGAATGTCTTCAGTCGCTTTTTTGAGCTGGTCAGCATCGACAAGGAGCGCACAGATGGAGTCGTTCAGAGACGGGAGTATTACGTTTGCTTCAATACCATTCTCGGGGAGTTATTCGTACACAATCTCATGGTAAAGTACCGCGATCTGTTGGATATCCGCTTATATCACCTTCCTCAAAACGCCCAGGTCTTCTATAGGAGGTTTTTAATTCATCATAACTATAGGAGGACGGATATTAATCTCGAGACGATTATAGAGCGTTTAAACTTGTCGGATAGGAATATTACGAATCTCACTGCAACAATCGAGAAGAACATTTTGATGCCGCTCATAGATGCCGGGTTCATCAAGTCGTTCACCAAGGCAGAAAATGGCGATGGTGAAGTGCAATACAGGATATACCCGCATAGGAAGAAAGATGTAGAATGTGCAGAACTGGAAGCTATTGAACCCACAGCAAGCGAAGATGGAGGGTCTGTAAAATAGGGATCGAGGGTTGGTAAAAGAACAATCGAGGGTCGGTAAAAAAACAATCGAAGGTTGGTAAAACGAAATCTAATCTAACCGGATGATTCTAAACAGGAACTGAAAAATACATATTATATAAATATATTTAAATATATTTAAAAACTCCTTCTCCCGAAAACCTTCCCCGTTGGGTCGGTTTTCGTGACGGAGTGACCATTTTTATTTTTTTACCTTTTAATAGAAGAGATTAGGAGATGAACAGATGGGAACTTCTGCTGATAAAATAAGATCTAAAGAGGAAAAGTAAGAAGAGAATCATCTATAAGGAAGATAAAAAAAGAATGGTAAAAAAAGAGGAGCTCCTCCTTGCTCGACTTTACCTCCGAAAGATTCAGAGTATTGGCATTGCTAACCATTTTTGCGTTCCAAATTTTGCTCCGCCTGTATTAATGGTTTTGCCCATGATAGCAGTTCATCAAAATTGGCATCCTTTGGAATTGGGTTGCTCTCAACCCATAAACCGAAAACAGTCGCATCTATCAATGCTTCACAAGTTCTTCTGGGATAATTGGCTAGCCGAGACTCATAAAAATCTTTTTCGCTGTCAAGGTAAGTTCTTATTATAAATGGCTCCCACTGCTCCCATAATACTTCTTTATCCTTTATATCAATAATTTCCACTCTTTCGATGAACCTTTTTTCTTTATCCCATGCACAATTCATAATCTCGACTGCTTCTTTATCTGTCGTAGGTGCTCCGTAGCCGAATATGGTTAGCGTAATTGCCTGGCTGATGTATTTTTTTAGAATCTCCCACTCTGTTTTGATAAAATTATCTTTGATATAGTCCTTGACCGTAACAGGATAAAGTAGTCTCGTTGGCACGAGATCTCTTTCACATAGTGGGCAGTACATGCCATGTTCACCGTAAGTAGGATGATCTTGACAATGCGCTACTCGGACATTTCCGTGTAAATGAACAATTGTCGGTACGGGGATTCTATCTTTATTGCGATTCCATGCATCAAACAGAAAAGGATCCCAATTAAAAGTCGCAATGATGTCTTTTGGTCTGAGGGAGAAGATTAGATGGTCATATAGTGTTGGCGAAGACGGTAATTCTAGCGATTCAAAGTATTGATATGCGACTTTTTCAATTTCTTTGAGGAGCGGTTCTTCAGGATTATCTTCATTCAACTGGCTATAAATTTGTTCAAAATTAAGTCCACTGATATTAATCCCACTTTTTTTAATAATAGGATCGAGAGCAAGCAGTTCGATGATGTTATCCATTGTCGACAGTCTTTTGCCGTTAGCATCACCATTAGGAAAAGCAGCGACACTTGCGCCAGCGCCAAGAATAACCACATGACGACGGGTTTTATGGGGTTTATTGATCAGATCGGATTTTTTAATCATCATCCCATTCTTATGTGTTATATATCGACGTCAACTATTGCAAAAAAACCATAAAAAAATACTTTCTACATAAGAGAAATACAAAAGGGATATACGCAAATTCTTCCGAAATCATTATATTATGAAAACTATACTTGATGAAATCATTTCGAAGCTCGATTCAAGTAAGAGCCTATACTGCCGCATAACTCACATGAAAGGGTGGCGCGAGTATCTCGAAGACGGCGATATGGTCTTCACCCCACATGACCTCCATCAATTATTACTTCAAACATTGCAAACAAATCCACCAAGGGGAGAAATGCTCTTATATCCTCGGAAGAAAAATAACTTCACAGTAATCAGCGGAGACAAACCCGGCAAACCTGAGGAAGCACTCGAAAGATTCATCACCCTGTCTAATCCAGATAATTATTGCAATCAATTTCCTCTGAGAGGACGCAGAGAGTCCAGTGACATTGCCATCCTCAGTAATATATCGAAGCATGTATTAATTGAATTGAAACCCTGGCACAGCAATAATTCACCTCTTTATGCCCTGATAGAGAGTCTAAAAAATCTGGTCACCTATAGAACAATCGGGATCAAGAACATCAACTATCATAAAAAATTCACTCACTTCAATGAGGCAGACTTGATGGTCCTTGCTCCTTTGTCTTACTATCGGGACTACTGCCTGATAGATTCTTCCGGATCACCGATCTTGAGCAACGTTCAAGTTGTCAAAACGTCCTTGGACGAACTCAGCAAAGAATTCAAAACAGACATATCTTTAATGGCACTGCCTTTAGAAGAAAGCTTGTTTTATGAAAGGTGCCGAAAAGCATGTTATAAATACAAGAAAACGGATGAAAATGAGACCATCTACATAGAGGAAGATGACGCCATGCCCGAACTGAAGAGAGATAAGTGGCAGTTACTGGTATCTTCAGCCAGGAACCTGATCTAATGGAGCGAGCATGTCCCTAGATCTTGCCGTGATTGCGGACAAAAAGCTTTCACGAAGGCAGTTGAAGGAAGTCTCTGACTTTCTCAGAGCGAATGGGTTCAGTAAGGACCGATACGGCTATCATGCTGCTCAGGAAAACATCTCCCTCGACCTATTCATCGATCCGAAACCTGAAAAGAACGAGTTTTGGACCGACGACCCTCCCAAGGCAGTCTGGTTTACCCCTCTGACCGAAATCAACCTTGAGTCCAGGCACACCAGAAGATCCCATGAGATGAGTTTCCGAATTGCTAAGAAGCTTGCCAAGCTCATCGGAGCAGTGATCTACGATAACCAGCTATGCATTGTATACGACTCGAACGGCAAACCCTGCGATCACTTTGGAACGGGTGAGAAGTACGAAAAGTACGGCGCCAGCATCGATCTGTTCATGCGCAGCGTAGGCATGCTTGAAGACATCTTGAAAAAGTAATCAGAAATCATAGGGCTATCCCATGCAGCTGATTATTCACCGCGGGGCACATCAGGTAGGGGGGAGTTGCATCGAACTGACCCATATGGGCTCTACTATACTTCTGGATATTGGACTCCCCCTGGATAGCGGATTTGATGATGATCCGGAAGATTCTCTCCCACAACCCCTATTTGATGAAATAAGGCAAGGGGTCAAGAAAATAGATGGGGTTGTAATCTCCCATGCCCATATGGACCATTATGGGCTAGTGAGAATGTTGCCTCGCACGATCCCGGTTTACAGTGGTGATGCTTCTGCTGAACTGATAAAAATAACCTCAAAAATTAGATCCATCAATTCGGACGCGGTCGTTTTTCGATATTTTAGGGGCAAGGAGCCCTTCAATATTGGTCCTTTCTCAATTACGCCGTATCTCATGGACCATTCAGCTTTCGATTCGTATGCTTTTCTCGTTAGCGCAGGATGTAAGAGCGTCTTTTACACAGGTGACTTTCGCGCTCACGGAAGGAAGGCAAAAGTACACGAGGAATTGATCAATAAACCTCCTCACGTGGATGTCCTGATTATGGAAGGCACGATGGTTGGCTCTCGTTCTGACGAGCCCGCCATCACGGAAGAAGAGCTTGAAAACAAGTTTGTTCAGGTGATCTCGGAGACTCCAGGGCTCGTGATGGTGAGCGCCTCGAGCCAGAACATAGACCGTCTGGTAACCCTTTTCAAGGCTGCGCAGAAATCCCAAAGACGTTTCATTATAGACTTCTATACTGCCGAAATCCTCGAAAGACTTGGCAAATATGCGAGAATTCCACAAGCATCTTGGTCCAGAATCAAAGTGTGCTACCCGAACCTGCTTGCCGACAGGTTTGAAGAGCTCGGACTGAAATACATCCTATCAAAGCATCGGGAAAACGGAATCAAGTGGACGAGGATAAGAGAGCTTGAACCACAATCGGTCATGCTGGTTCGACCGGGATTTCTTTGGGACATCAGAAAGTTTCTTAGTCTCAAGGATGCCACTTGGGTATACTCTATGTGGCCAGGATATTTTCAGACGAGCAAGCCGTTGAATAAGCTGCAGTCATACTTTATGGAGAAGAATGTCCGCATCGAGTACCTGCATACAGGTGGCCATGCTAAGCTCCAGGATTTAATCGCCCTGACCAATGCGCTAAAACCATCGACACTCATTCCCATACACAGTCATCATCCGGAGAAATATAAAGATCATTTTCCGAATGTGGCGGTTTTAGATGATGGGAAAGTGTTTCAAATTGGATGAATTGATGCAAGTGAGCCGATCCGAACGAAATTTACACATGGAGAGATAGCTTACGGAGTGAGGAGATGGAGAAAAATATATTCTACGTCTACAAGTACATAGATGTAATAAATGAGCAACCATTCTACGTTGGGAAAGGGAAGGATGAACGCAAGTATTCACATATAAGAAATGCGCGTCAGGGTCAGACTAGCCCTCTGTATAACAGAATAAAAGATCTCGGTTTCGAGCATGGAGTGAGAATCGAAGTAGTGAAAGATAAGATAACCGAATATGAGGCTTTACGACTGGAGTGTAAGCTTATCGAAGAGACCGGACGTGTAATTACAGGCAATGGGCCATTGTTGAATAAGACTACAGGAGGAGAAGGCATCTCGGGTGGAATCGATAAATATGGCTATAGAAAAGAGGGTATAGCGAGAAAAATAACCGACATGGTTGACAAAGGTATTTTGATCCAAGATATGCCATTTGAACTGAGGAAATACGTTAAAGAACGAAGCATGAACGTCAAGTGGGTGGATGAGCGTCTCATGTCGCACATACAGGAAATGGGAAATGTGGGATGCCACTACAAGGGACCGAAAATTACCCTCAGAGGATGGCAATTTTCCTTGGATCGAAAGATGACAGATGTGAACAAGCTGACCCTCGATACAAGGGGGTTTCTAAAGGTTCATGGTGACTTACCTTTTAATGACGGATACGTATCTGACGCACCTCCCAATTATGATTTTGGTTATTAGAACTACTGCCAGTTTATAAGCCTTACATCTGTCGAATACTCCGACGATGTCCTTCAAAGAGACCTGGTGACGGAGGATAAAATCAATAATATGGTGGATGATCGTGGTATTAATAAAAATAAGACCTTAGGATGAAAAGGAATAGGATATTGAAGCATAATTTCCGAAAATACCAGTTAGAATGGATACCTCTCATGTCCTCTGAACCGATGAATGGAGCAGGACATGGCATTGAATTCCATCACAAACTGGGTGAGGGTTATCTTGTGATAGGATTCATAGAAGGATTTGCTTGGCAGAGGGGTCTCAGTAATTTTGTTATAATATATTATCTCTCGCCCGAGAGCCCGGAATGGGGAGAACTGCGAACCAAGGCAGACGACATTTTGCATGAATTAACAAATTACGTATATGAAGTACTGGAGAAGAAAGGATTTAGCAAACAGAGAGAGAACATGCGGACATGGTTTAATGGATAATTCTGTGTAAGAAATGAAGGGGCACCTTGGAATGAGCGCTATAATAAATAACACCTTCTTTTACAGTAAAAGACAACGTGATCAATTCAAGAAACGTAAGCTTTTGAAGGAATGGTATGGACAGTATCCTCAGATATTTGATGAGGACGACTTCCGTATTACTGTTGACCAGCCGAAGGGTCATTATTTCGAATGGCTATCAGCTATCCTCATTTTCCATAATTCTGGATACCTGAGCCTTGTAGAGAAGTATCAGTTCAAGAGCCACAAGAGGAAGCATGATATTTTGAAACAGTTCGCGTCTTCTGGTCAGATATCCGCAGAGTTATATGATTTGATAATCAATGGGAAGAAATATGGTTTTGGGAAGAGCCAATGTCCAGACCTTTTCGTTTACTCGCCACACCACAATGATTGGTATTTCTGCGAGGCCAAAGGAGAGGATATTATTACCCTGTCACAGGTGAAATACTTTGAGAAATTAAGTGAGATATCGGGAAAAGCAATTCAATTGATCAAGTATAGAGCAATTGATTGAATTTAATGGATTCGGTTTCCATTTCTCCTTCACCGGACATAATATTACACCTTCATCAATTTGAAGCTGATCTGATAGCGGTAGAAGACGATGCTCGGTACCACTGCCAGCGCCCTGCGGATTCTTTGGTCATCCTCCAATGCGATGATTACACCCTTGACGCTCTGCCCCTCTTCAGCCAGTTCTTCCTGTACATAGCCCATGTAACGAAGAGTCTGACCAACGACTACATCGCTTGCCCTGCCTTTCTTTAGCTCCACTACCAATAGGCTCTTCTTATCCTTGCTAATAGCGAGAATGTCGAGTGGACCGGTATCGGTTGAGTATTGCTGTCCAACAATTTCGCCTTCCTCCTCGAAGATGTCGTATTCCCTGCCCAAGTCGGTCTGTGCCCAGTTCTTTACCAGAAAATCCTCAAGGTGCTTTTCCATGACAAAAGCGGCAGGGTCCTCCACCGTTTCGTCGGTTGATACCACCGTGGGCACGGGAAGACCACCAATCAATTTCTCGATCTCGTCATGGTAACCTGTGATGTTGCTTACCGTACCAGGAGCACCGAGTACACTCTTCAGTGTCTCACTCATGTCGGCGCGGTTGATGATTTGGTTTAGCCAACAAACCGGACGCCGGTGCGGAAGAGTTTCGCCCGGTCGGTAGGTGTAATCGCCAATGACTTCTCCCACCCGATAGTGTCCTGACCCATCAGCACAGAGCACAGAATCACCGTTCTTGATGCCTTTTGCCACCGTCCACAAAGCCCCGCAACAGAGCCCAGCGCCGATCTTCGTTTTGTCAGGATGCCCTTTCAGATAGATCGGGACGAACTCTTGGTTAAACGTACGCCACTCCTCCGGCAAGTTGTGAGTCAGGTCTTGGGTGATTCCGAAGTCAACCCCAACGAAGTTCCCTGCGAAGCACTCCTCGGCGTAGATGCTTTTCTTGCCCAGCATAACTCGATAGTAGTTCATTGCAACCTCATTCTGCTAAAGTCGAGCAGTTCGGTTTTCCCAGATACCGCGCAGTTCAGATACCGGTAAATGACCTGCCTAAGATATAGTCGACAGAACCCATACTGCCGTGAGAAACGTCCACCTGATGTTTCTCAGATGAAATTCAGTTCAAAGTATTCTCTTCAAATAACATGCCGACAATAAATCTCCCACTGTCTTTTTAATTGTACATGAATAAATGACCATGATAATAAAGGTTTACATATGGAACGCTTCCCTCGTGAATTGAAATTATTTATCGATACGACCGTGTGGACATTCGCGAAAACAATGCCCGATTGGCCACACCATTATATTGTCAGGAGCAAGGTCGAAGAAAGTCTTTTTATTAAGCTTGTCGAGCATATCCGTCGATTTGGATATCAAGGCTGGTTCTACAAAAAACAGCTGACATACTTTGACGAGGATGGATACATGTATTGGACGATGGGCAATCCCATTGATGTAACGACTATTGTTAATAGGGCAAAGAAGGAAGATTCTTATGAATGCCGGTTAAAAAATGGGACACTACCATAAGACATGACCATCCTAAATATTCAATTCTTTTTGCATGGAGCAAATATAAATGTCGATCCACATAATTCCCGTAAATAAACTCAGCTCCGAAGCTTTGCAAGGCGTCATAGAAGAATATATTTCCAGAGATGGAAGTGATTATGGTGACATTGAGGTGTCAGCGGCAACAAAATTCAGACGGGTAAAAGACAAGTTGGAAAAAGGTATGGCTGTTCTTATTTTTGATGACGAGACTGAAACTACGAATATATTCTTGCGTGATAACCCTATCTTCAAAAATCTTGATAAATGATAATGATGCAGTTCCCCTCTTGCCTAAGGAGCTTTCGCACAATACGTAGGAGACCTCTCCAAAGCGGACTTGGCGACAAGCGATTTCTTAGTGGATAAATTCTCATTCCCTTCTTTTTACCGCTTTATCTACTTGGAATCATTACGGTATTTGTTCAAATTTTCGCAGTCCTGGAAAAATACAAGGAAAAGCCTAGACGCGCGGTATTACATACCCCGTGCTCGAGGTAATACTCCTTTCGTATGTAAAATCACACTTCCGCCGTATGGGAAATCTATTACGGGTGGGATATCAATATCTGTAATTTCATCTTGGTGCCAGCTCAAATGGAAAACAGAACCTGTCACGATCGCCGAAAAAAGCCCACTCCCATTCTGAGCCGCTACACCCTAACGGGCCGAAGGTCAGCGTTCAGACGCAAAGAAGATCAATTAAAGGCTGGTTACGTAGACCGCTACAGTGAGAGGCTCTTGATCTGCATTGTCCTTATTGTGGGACTCAATATACTGGATACCCTATTTACGATAATCATTCTGGCGAGTGGCGGCCTGGAGCTAAATCCTATCGTCCGATGGGCTATTGACTCTTACGGCGACATTACCTGGGTAATCAAGTTTGTCTTGGTTGCTTGCGGATCGCTCATCTTGTGTCTCCACTGTCATTTTCGGATGGCGCAGGTCTCCATCATGGTCATTGCCATTCTCTTCAGCGGTGTCGTGATGTATCAACTCATGGTGCTACGATATATTTACATGTAAAGCTCCCAGGTTAATCTGAAAGACGCTTCCCCATATCGTCAGCCCCTCCCTGAAATAATGCCCTCCCCCACAATAATACCTTGATATTTCTAAGATATTACACTATAGACAATCCAAATTTCGCATCAATGGATCCACTACAAAGGAGGAATACATGAACAAAGCCGATCTGATCAAGGAAGTCGAGAAGGTTACCAGCACGAAGAAAGAGGCTGCGGCGGCTGTCGATGCCGTATTCGCGGCTATTACGAAGTCGCTGAAGAAGGGCGCTGATGTGACCATCGTCGGTTTCGGGACTTTCAAGGTTGCCAAGCGTGCTGCCAGGAAGGGGCACAACCCCCAGACAGGTGAGGCAATCAAGATCAAGGCGAAGAAGGTGCCCAAGTTCACGGCGGGCAAGGGGCTGAAGGATGCCGTGAAGTAGTTTTCGTTATTCCGTTTTTGTTCATCATGAAGGGATCCTGGTTCATTCGGGGTCCCTTCTTTTTTCACATATTCAAGTGAATCTACTTATTAACATCCAGCATTTCCTTTATGCCTGCATTGATGAGTGCCGGTTTGAGCAATAGCTGAAGCTTCTTGGCGCCCCGTGCATCGACCAATGTATCCTCAAAGGTTAATTCCGTCTTTTGCAAGATCTTTATCCCCTCGTCGAAGAGGATGAAATGATAATTCAAGGCGCCAAAGGTCAGTGCTCCCACAACCAGCAAAAAAGAGAGTATTTTCTTCATGGTAATCAATCTCCGGCCATTAGATTCATCTTTGCAACCGCCTCCGTCACACCCTCAGCCCAGATAAATATCCGATTGTAGGGCTCGACTTTGATGTAGTTCTGAGGCTCGTATATCTGCCGAGTGGTCATATCCGCGCAATAACGGGTGATCCAGTTGGTTCTTTCAGCCGAGGAAAGCTTTTTACCGTCCTTGAGCTTCTTGGTAATCTCCCACATCTTATAGCAAGCCCGAAACTCATAGCCGGTCAGCGTTGCCTCATCAGCCCATGCCCCTTTTTTACCGGTATAGGCAGCTTTGGCCACCTCCTGGAAGAGAATCAGATCGCGGTATTTCGGGAGGCTCGGGAATATGATAAAAGGCGCTGCCCATCCGGATTCAACCATGAACAGGTTGAAGGTGCCCCTCTCCATGTAGCTCAACTTGTCCAGCTCAACTGCAGTGTAGTATGGCGACATGTATGCGAGCAGCCTGCCATATTGATCGAAGGACTCATCGGCGGTTCGCAGAAAGACGTTCCGCTTAGTGCCGGTCGGTTTGGTCAGTTTTTCGCCTAATAGGGCTTGAAAATGCTCTTTTGCAGCGTCTCCCTGTTTTTTGTGAAGCGTACCCGCGGTCCCGGTGACGAGCCTTGGCTTTAAATAGGCAGCCAGGTCGTCCTCGACCGGTGCAGTGCCTTCCTGCATCCAGTTGGCAAGATCCGCAAACTTCTCATCGTGTTTGGCGGGGCTGGTGTTGCCTGGGTAATGGATCTCGGGGGTATCAATACTGAGCATCCTGATCGTGGTGCGAACGAAGGGGGTATCACCATCGGTCGGTGGACCATTTAGGGTTGTTGATCCGATGGAGTTGAGCTCGAAGCCGCTTGGATCCCAGAAGATTTGCACCTTTGACATGATAACCCCCGCAATTGGATAAAAGTGTTACCTGGTGTCCCGGATTTGCAAGTCACTGACCTAACTATATAATATAACTTTCATCCGTTAGAGCCTGCTATGGATTATGGGCCAATTGTCTTTGAATTGCTTCAAGTCGGAGGGGACGATAGCACAGTGGAGGGAGTCCGGTTTTTTGGGTCTAACGCCGCCGTGAGACGCAAGCCATCGTTTGTAACTTGCAATAATTATTTCTTGAACTTGAGACCACTCAAGCACAAAGAACTGATCCCCGCCATACTTCTCAGATGCGATGACGAACACACAGATTAATTCTGGAATGGATAGTGGCTTCTTTCTTCCTAAACGTTGCCTATCACCATCCAAGGAGACGTCAGCGAATTTGTCGATCGAGAATTGCCATGAACCGCCCTTGATAGTCTTTACCTGAATGGGACAAGAAGAACCCTTGAAGTCAGTCGCAATTAAATCAAAGTCAGGGACGTTTCCAGAAAAAGTTGCAACTAACAGGCCCTGCCTGGCGAGCTCACAGGCTACTAGGTATTCGCCAATCTGCTTAATGAGCTGGTTACTGCGACCGGTTGCCATACGCCCCATTCCTTTCTATAACTCTGTCCATAAGCTGGGAGGCACTTCAATACGATCCAGGAAGTGTTCTAAATAACCCATAGATGATGTCGATTTCACTTCCGACTCGCGTAAGAACCGCCAAGACCGGCAGTAACAGGATCCCCTTTTTACAAGAAATGAAAGTTATGGCAGTCACTTCCTCTTGCAAAAGACATCCAATGCCAACGGGATCGTGCTTACCGCCCCGACCAGGAATAATCTCCATCCAATCTTTCTCCGCTTTTCCTCCTTCACTATATCTGCAAGCAATAGCCCTATACCCACCCCAGCCATTACGCGAGTGCCGGCTATAAGTATGATTTCCGGAAGTGTCAGCGCTGATTTCTTCATACTGCCTCCTCACCTGCCTGTCGAGTCATTGAAAGAGGACCAAATAAGTATCGTCATTCAGCAGCTACACGCAGCGATGCATTGACTGCCCTAATCTCCTGAAGAAGCTCCTGCTTCGTTATGATCCCCTTCCTGTCGAGCAGGGCAATGAGCGCCTCCGTCTGGATGACCTCCGATATTATCAGTTCCCGGAATGTGACAGTCTCCCTGGAATCAAGTATTTGCGACATCTATTCACCTGCAACCCCACCCATTTTATGATTTGAAAACCTCATCCAATAGCCTTCGCGTTGCTTCATATATCGCGGGATCCTTGCTCGCCCTGGGACCTGCAACATTGAGTGTTTCTATTTGATTCTTTTCCAGCCAGATCCGTACTGCCTCGCCCGCCTCCTCAAGGCTCATCCTGTTGAAATCGACGTGAAAGAACGGCTTGTTGTGTTTCTCTAAAAGGAATTGGGTTAAGGCAGATCCTCCGGTTAACCTCCCATGTGATACGATCAACGTCCCGTCTGCAGATAGAATGTTCTTCTCCGTGCGCTTTGAATAGTCCGACGTCGGCATTTCCTGGAGATTGTACTTTTCGGGCAATCTCCCGTCCTCGGTTTTCCTGCCCTTGGGGACCCATCCCCCATAGGAAATATTGAATTCAATGGCATAATCCAATGCCGCCCTGTCTGCTCCGGTTTGACCCCCTGATATGATTTTCATATATTTTTAGACTCTACAACTAATTACTTCTTGCCGTCCATTTTCTTCACATCATACCTAAGCACCCCATCCTTCTTCGCAATAGCCAGCTTATGCACCTTCCTCAGGTGGGTCAGATGGACAGACACAGTTGCCTTTGTCGTCTTTGCTTTTTTTGCCATCTGTTCAATACTGGCCCCATCCAGGAGCATCTCGTCGATCTTCCCTGCAGTCGTTCCTTTGCCGTGTCTCAACCAGTTTCTTTTCTTCAGCGATAATTCGTGTGCTTTCTCTGCGTATGCCGTGTCTGCTCTGTCGAGCTTCAATCCGCTGCTCATTTGAAAACACCTCCCATTTATCTCTCGAAAATATCTTAGCACTTATTTCCGTCCGAACAATATAAAAAAGGAGATCAATCTGTATGCTTGTTATACCCCACAAGAAACTTAAATCCCGAGAGGCGACCATGACCTACTTGCTGGATCCTGTTCGACTCAAGACCTTCATCCTGGATCTTCGCAGTTATCTTAAAAGCACTCAGCATTTATTTCAAAAGGAAGGATTCGAGAACGACCCAAGTAACTGTGTTCATCGTTCAATGTACGACAGACCAGAACCGGTGCTGTTCAGGAGGTTCAATATGTTTTGCACGGAGCGGGGATTAGACTGGGAAGGAGCAAGGGAGCTGATGGAGGTCATGCTTGAAAAGCGCTTCTTGTGCGAGTGCGAGATGGTCTGGAGGTTGACAGATGAGCAGGTGGAGGAGAGATTGGCGGGGAAGAAGAAATAAAATATCGCGCGCCATTAATCCGGCATGCACCACTCCACTTTTATTTTCCAGTCTGTTTCTTTAGGAAATATTTTTTCAGTGCTCGACACTAATACCGTACGTGGATCATTAAACGACATTTTCATTTTATGAGATCCAGACCATTTTGGTAGTGGATCCTCGGGCTTAAGTGAAAAGATTATACGAAAAATAAATTCTCTAGATATTCTGGCCATTTCATGAATTCGAGCGCCTACTATTTTTTCATGACCTCTATCGATGAATGACATTTTACCATGAGCTATCTCATGTCTTAATTCCGAAAGAGAATAACCATCTTTTTTATCAAACAGGAGTCCGATGTATTGGTGATCGTCGCCGAATACTTTCTTGATTGCATTCCGAACTTTCACTGTTAGACTTTCAACACATTCAAAATATGCCTCCCTGACAAATCTAATTGGATCGTTAGAATATAATTTATAATACTTCTCGTGAATACAATCTTTTCGGCTTTTCTTTTTTTCCGCTGTAGATTTGCTTGTTAGCGTTTTATCAGATAAACTAATTGCAAGAGTTTCCATAGAAATATAGTAGCACATATATGAAACAAATAAATTATTTGCGGCTCTACCTCGGTTATACCAATCGATTGAATAATCTAATACATAGGTGCTTTCCCCGTCGGGATATTTCGCCTGTAACGAATTAAATAATTCAAGATCATCCACAGTAGGTGTTGCATAACCGGCGCCTGGACTTAATGTATTATATTTTAGCCTCCAGAATACTGTCGCATCGTAAGCAAAAGCCACTCTATTTGTAACAATCCCTATTGCTGATATTGCTGATTCAATATAAGCAGGGTCAATTGCCCTTAGGTCGATCCAACCATCATATATGAATAGATTACTATTTGATTCCGGCATTTCATCTGTTGGTGAGCATTTTATAAAGTGAATGTTATCGCCGATAGAAAAGTGCTTCTGCGGAAACTCAATTGTCGAAGTTACAACAAACTCCACAACATGGTGGCAAGTGCACATAATATAGAACAGAGACCCCTGTATCTCCGGGTCATCTGACAGACTCTTTGCATCTTTTTCTAATTGATCACATTTGCCGGGGTAGATAATCGGCTTCCACTCCCCAGGCATATTGTATCGACCAGGTAATCCTATTTCATATAGTTTTTTATCACCAACTATCCATACGTCAGTTAGTTCATCAAGATTGCCAGCCATGAAATTTATTGGATCTCGGAGATATATGTTGATGCACTCAGTTGAATCAATATGCCTCGCAAATCTAGCCCGTGTGCCATTGGAAAAATGAATATGAAATCCATATAGACCTGATTTCTCATCAGTGAGAAGTTCAAGGACTTCAAATTGAGGCAATTTATAATATTTCGGCTGTGTAATGAATTTCAGTCGTTCCTCATAATATATGTTTAAAAATATAGTCACAAAATTGCGGAGCAGACGAAAATCACTTTTAAGTCTATCAAGATCGATTCCCTCAGTATTTAAGGATGGACATCTTGAAAGAAAATCATCTGAATATACAATCCTTACTGTTTGAGCTAACGAATCTTCATGATGTTTAATGGCTAGATCGATTACTCCGTCGACAATTTGCTTGGGCGATGGTCTCTTGAGATTGACTATGTCTCCGGTGTAAAGATGTTGAAAGGGAGAAGTCATGTAGTCAAGCCCTTTTGCGCAACGAATTAGATTCACAATGAGTTGATAATAATCTTCGCAGCTACTAATATGACAATACTTTTCCAGCATATCATTAACAGGTGAACCTTCTTTTACACTTTCAAGAATTGAGCGAATATCTAGAATTGGATCGGTCCTGTGGAATGACATTCCGGTAACTCTAACTAGCGTGAATATATAATCTAGTTTACCATTAGAACGTGCTCTGTCGAACAGATCTCTAAGCAAATCATTAATATTATGCTCTTCCATTTCGATGTGAGCTCCGATTGTAATATTCGGTCATCAGCACCCTATTATCCTCTCCTTTAATTCCTTCCCCACTTTAAAGAACGGCGCCCTCTTCGGTTTCACTTCGACCACTATTCCTGTCTTTGGATTCCTTCCAGCATAGGACCTATATTCTCGTATCACGAAACTTCCGAACCCCCTGATCTCGATCCTGTCATCCTTAATCAGCAAGTCTTTGAATCCATCAAAAATGGGAGATCATTTGGCTGCCGTATAGAAGAGTCAGAAAGGCTCCCGCAGAGAAGAATCCATCAGCTGGTACTGATTGTATACTAGCCTTTGGTCTTATAATTCGACATAAAGGAACAATAATCAGTCCGAATAATATCCCCAGGAAAAAAGCGTATAATATAGTAAGTGCGATACCTCCGATGCCCAACCATAGTCCTAAAGCTGCGCAATACTTGATAACACCTCCGCCCAAGCCCTCTCTCTTCGTCATAATTTCGTAAATTACTGCAACTAGATAAAGACTACCACCCCCGATTAAAATACCTCCTATCATTGATGGAATACTGACCATTCCAGTCGTTAAATTAGAGACTAACCCTGTGGCGCCTAATAACAAGTTAATTTTGTCCGGTATTATGTCTTCATAGTAGTTGATCGTAGAGATGATGTTCATAAAGACTATAAGTACGATAGCACGTAATAATTCAATACGCTCTTCGAGTACATAATAACACCATACGACTGCAATCAGGCTGATAATGATTGTGGGCACAAATGTTGTATTTTTTAGTCTGATAAACATTTTTGCATTTAATTCTTCATCGCTTGGCCACAATGCGAATTGAGTTACTCGATTCTGCAGCGAATGATCGTATTTCCTATAGTGATTACATCGTTACTCCGTACAATGATGGATGATTCGACACGTTTATTATTTACATAAGTTCCATTAGTGCTGCTGAGATCAATAATCATGATATTAGTTTGATCCTGAACGAATGAACAATGAGCTCTAGAAACATACTGATCATGCGGCAGATTTAAATTATTGCTTGGCATTCTTCCTATACTGACAGGAAATTCTGTGAATTGAAATGTCTTGCCAGAATAGGGACCGTCAATAATATCCAAGATGATTTTCATCATAAACGTTCCTGGTTTCGATAACATTCATATTCTGCAATCAGTTCCTTAGATACAGAGGGCTTCATAGATTTTATAATGCCGACAAGGGTGTCTTGATTAATCTCACTTTTACTCTTGAGTGCCGTCCGAGCTGCCTGATTCACAATGGAGGCTATATCGCTGGCAACATAGCACTCAGTCATACGTGACAAGACGTCAGACTGAATATCGGACGAAATTGGACGCTCTTCAAGAAACATATTGAATAGTGCGATTCGAGCTTCGTAATCTGGAGGAGGTATATAAATAATTTTATCAAATCGCCCTGTTCTCAGAGCTGCGGGGTCGATATGATCAATTCTATTTGTCGTACCAAGAATTATGACCGAATCTCTTCCACACTCGCTCAGCTGACTTAGAAATTCATTTACTTCTGCCGAATAATGATGACTCACAGATTCTGTTCTCTTCGGTATAACTGCATCAATTTCATCAATAAATACGATTGATGGTGCCTTTTCCCTCGCCTTTTGAAACAGCTTTCCTATTTTTTCCTGAGAACCATGCACATAGATGCTTGCCAGATCGGATGGTTTCACATCAATGAAATTGTAACTTATTTCTTCAGACAATTTCTTGGCTAAGAATGTCTTGCCGCATCCAGGCGGACCATAAAATAGAATTCCATTCGGAAGCGTAATGCGATATTTGTCAAATAGGTCTTTCTGCTGCAATGGTAGTATAATTTCATTATAAAGCAGCTCTTTGAGCGTGTTCATACCAGCCACCCCAGAAAAACCCTTCCCTGCATCCCCCTTCTTCTTTACCGTCTGGATAAGTGTCTCTTCCCTTAATGCCTTTTGCTTTTTGTCTCTGTTTTCGTAATCAATTAGGGCGCTTAGGAACTCCATTGCGTCTTTGAATCTCTTGGATGGATCCTGCGCTATTGACTTCAGAAGAATTTCATCAAGCTGGTCGTCACACTGCTCTGCAATCGAGGAAGGTCTTGGCGGATCTTTCTTTCTAGCCTTTAACACAATCGTTTCGACAGCATCCTGATCATCTTTTAGTACGTTGCTGAAATCATAAAGCCAGGGCGATACCCCAGTAACCATCTGGTAAAATACTATGCCTGCTGAAAATACGTCACTAGCTTGCGTATGGTAATTCCAAAAACCCTCTGGGGGTAAATATGTTATTGTTCCTGCAGAATCCGTAATCCGAGTCCTTAGGTTAACGGCTTTCGCAACTCCGAAATCTGACACCTTAGCTTGGGCGATATTGTTGTCGTAGGAAAGAAGTATATTCTGTGGTTTGACATCACGATGAATTATGGCCGGTTGCTGCTTGTGAGCAACAGAGAGACCTGCACAGATTTCTCTTTGAATGGAAAGTGCAAGAGGTAACGATATTCTAATTTTTCTTTTAATCAGCTGAAATAGTGTTTCCCCCGACACAAACTCCATCGCTATGAAAAATAGCTCCTGCTGTTTGGATTTGAAAGAATTTGCATCGAATATCCTCACGACATTTGGATGAGTGATATTCGACAAAATCGTTGCTTCGGAAAGGAATAACTTTAATCCCTCATCTTTGACCGCATGAGGTATCAGGACCTTCATCGCCTGCATACCTAGATACTTATGGGTAACTCGATAGACCTCAGCGAATGCACCTGACCCCAAAAAGCGGTCTACGACATAAGTATCCTTTATAATCTCTCCTGGAGACAATAACTTGCTCTCATCACGTGACATCATCATAATCAATAATGTAAAATATCCGTCCTAGGAATTTTACTTTTCTCCTGATCTGATTCTGGCATAAGATCCCAAAGAGAAATAACAATTTTTTTTATCTCGTCAGAAAATTGACCTGTTGCTAATATTTCTCCACCTCTGTTGAGTAGGCTTCTTGCTTCGGCTCGATTGCGCCATTTCACCTCATCATAATGTTCGTTTATGTTCTGTAGTATCGACACCCAGTAACCGGGTTGCGCGAATAGAACCTTGTATTTAAGCTGGGTGATTTTCGATACTACATCCGCGATCCGCTTAGTGTTTTGAAGTTCCGTTGCCTTGCTTAATTCAGTTCTAAGCTTTTCCAGAATATTTTCATCTTTTTCAGTACCGAATCTTTCTACAGCTTTTTTTGCCCATGTTAATTCGTCTTCTGCATCTTTCACAACCTTTGGCCACTTTATGTTTCGCTCAATTTCGTCAAGCTTTACTGCTAACTGGTTCAATCTCTTTTGCACTTCACGGCACCTATCACGGTCGCCTAATCCCTTTTCATTCAGATTTTCTAAATCGTCCAGTGAGCGATCATATTCGTCAAGATTAACCGTATTCTCGTTATTCAATTCCTCCATTCTTTCCTGCAGTTCGTAGAATCTCTCCCTTTCTGCATCAATCTGGAAAGATAGCTCATCCGATGTTATTTCAGATAAAGTGTAATCCGCGTCCATAACACCTTTAATTGTCTCATCCAAATAAGGTATATAAACGCTGACCTTCGTGGCTCTCCTCGATTCGTCCATTCGAATTGTGACTTCCGCCTTACTTCCCTCTGGTAAAAGCGATGACAGTTTATCACCCGATATTATAATTTCACCCATGTGTACGTTTCTAATCGGTCTTGTCCCCCCTATGCCCTCCCAAACGATGATTTTTACGATATCAGTCTTATTTCCAGGCCGAATATTTTTAGGAATTACGAAGGATCGTTTTTCAACGGCGGGTAAAGGTGTCCCTTTCTTTAAAATAGGGACGAACTCCTCTTCATTATCAGATCCCTTTACGATTGCGGAGATCCCAATATCATGCGGGAGCGGGGGCTGAGCTATCTTTATTCCCTGCATTATTGTTAAAGTATTCGGTTCACATTCCAGTCTGTTCCCAGAACTATCAAGCATTTCAAGAGCGAAGGCATTTGAAGAATTTGCATTTAGATGAAGTCTTACAACACCCACTCCATTTTTCAACTGTATCTTCCCAGTCGCCCATCCCGAGTCTCCCCTGGTAATATGAATCCATAATCCGGAGGAAATAGCAGCCTTGTCCACTGCTCCCTCGACCTTGATTCCAAGACTGACCTCCGATTCTACCGTTGTCGAGGGATATGCTAATGTCAACTGAATCTTGGAACGATCCTGCTTTTTGACCACTTTAGGGATTGCTCTTGTCGATGCAAATAGCGCTGCTCCTCGCGCTACTGCTGTCATAGGATCTATCTTCACATCTATTCTCTCACAGATCTCTTTTATTACCTTTGCCCTAAGCATGGGCATGTATGTCGGTCCGCCAATCATCAATACGGTTTGTAAATCAGAGCATTGAACGCCTGCTTTGCTGATTAGTTCTTTAGATATACCTATTGCCCTATCGATGAGCGGCTCAGTAAGAGCTTCTAGAGACAAGCGTTCGATTTTGATGGGCAGGTCAATCAATTTACCTGTCCTATCTTGCCAACGAGGATCATCCAACTCGAGGATGCAGGAGTCTTGATCCGAGAGGTCAATCTTTGCTCTCTCAGCATAGGGTTTCCATGTCTTTCGAAATTCCTTTAGTGTCGTTTCATCATTAATAATGTTATCTATTTGAAAATCTTGGGTCAGTCGAGGCAGTATTATTTCATCGACCAGAAGCCAATCCATATTCTTCCCACCCAAATGATTGTCTCCTGCATGGTCCACGACCTTCATTATTCCATCTTCCATCCTGACCAATGCGGCATCAAAAGTTCCACCGCCGAAGTCAAACACCAACCACATTCCATGCGATATTTTCTGATCGCTGAGGAATGCTAACGATGCAGCAATCGGCTCCTGTAAAAGTTCACAGTATTGAAACCCGGCAACATTTGCAGCTCTGCGCGTCGCTTCTATTTGAACCTGATCGAAGTCTGCTGGAACGGTAATAACAACCGATGAGAATTCTTCATCTTTTATTGCCAATTTAAGTTGTTTAAGCACTTCTGCGGATAATTCCTCGGAAGTAAATTTCCTGTCTGCGTGATTTGAGTAATAGAGTTTATCCTCACCCATTGTTCTTTTAAATTCGGAGAATGTATTCTCGCTTTCTTCCTTGCTTTTAAATAGAGCTTCGTAAGCTCTATCTCCGACTAGCATCTGCCCTCTTTTAGTGAAGTATACACAGGATGGCATTATCGTCTTCTGAAACGGCGCATGCCTGAATATGTTTATTATGCCTTTCTCCATTCTTGCTATCGATGAATTTGTCGTGCCGAGGTCAATACCGTAATCTATCGTCTGTCTGGACATCTCTCACTCCTGATCCTGATCTATTATTTGACACCAACTGCAAGCTCGACTTCTCCATGGCCAACCACAACACCATTAAATAGTAATTGTGGTTCTATCATCCTGTTGATTATCTGTGATCCTTTTTCTAGGTCATCTCTCTCAATAGTATTTGCAATCTTTACTGTAAGCTCGTCCAAATATGGACTACCTGACAAGTCGTTTATAATATATCCTCTCTTATTGAGGTCATCTTCGAGACGATTCAGCGCATTCTTTAAAGCGTTCAGTCCCTTCGTGTTTTCATCCATACTTTCAATTCTTTTCCTCATTCTGTATATTTCGCTGCCTACTCTGACTGGAAATGTATGGCCCTCTTCTGCTATGTCTTGTGTGCCAAATTTGGGGATGTTTTGAGCAGTATCAATTTGCTTGTTTAAGGTAGCAACAAGAGCAGTATCCTGTTCAATAATCTTTTCCAACAGATTTGTTCCCTCAAATTTTTTTCTTGCATATAGTGCCCCAATAATTATCACCAAGATTATTGCAAACACGGCAGAGAATAGTGCTTTTGTGCTAAATTCCAATCTATCTTGAAGATTTTTTGTCTGTTCTTCATAGTTAATGTGCATCGAGCGGATGTCAGCATGTAAAGACTCATTTATTCTTTTCAATGATTTTATATCTGCTTGAAATCCATCATATTGACGTCCAAGGGCATTATTGAATTTCTGTTGATCCATCTTTAACTTCTGTATTTCATCTTTCACGTCGTTCTGCTGTGCAAGTAATTGCGAGTATCTTTCACTAATTTGAGACATTTCTCGACTTTCTTGTGCTTTGTTGAGTTCATTCTCTGCACAATATGCGGTTAGAGGCATAGATAGTATAAACAGCGATAGAAATACTTTGATAATATTAATCATTGCAATAATCCTCAAATATAGGTTTTCTATCTTAGCCTTGTTCTAGCTTCAGCCCGAATTTGCATCATCTGATTAGGTAATTCTGCCTGCACAGATTCAAGTGATCCTCTCCGATATTTGAATTGCGAGCACCGAGAGTTGTAGTCATTTACACAATTGTTGAATATTCTAATTCCCCGACTGTCTCCTGTGTCGACCATGTCCCGCATCGATTCCAGACATGCCTTTTCAAATACACAGTATCTTATCTGCGGTATTGTGAATGTAAGACCTGTCCCAATAGGCGGCTTTTGCACGTTTGGTGAATCTGGAGCTGGTGTGAATACTGGTGCTGGTGCTGGAGCTGGTACCGACATCGGAGCAGGAGCTGGCGCTGGCCTAGGAGGAGTAGGCTTTGGTGAATTGAATTCTTTTTCAATAGATGACCCGAAAAACGTGTATGCGAGAATGAGTATCGCTATGCAAAGATGCCATTTATCAAAAGTCCTAAACGGCACCTTACCTATAAACCTGTAGGAATCCGGTCCCGCGTCAATCACTCGATACCTACCTAGAGGGAATATCGGAATAGCAAAAAATACAAAATACCTTGTAGTTTCGTATGAATTTGAATGAGGATCATAATTTGAGCGACCATACAGAGTTGTGCCGATGCCATTAATCGTGTGCAGTCCAGGAGCTGCATTTATTGGTTCGACATTCTTCCATATTTTCTCTCCTTCAACATTCTTTTTGACAATATTTAAATTATTTTCACATCGTTCCTTCAACGCTGTTCCGACAATGAAGGATCTGGATATTTCACAGAGCTTCAGACTATTTGTCCATTGTTTAGTCTTATTTCCATAATCTATCGCGCTATCAAGCATCAAACTACCAATTTTATCTCCATACGACTCAATAATAAAATAATCGTTAGTCAATTTAAGTAACTCAAAAGGTGTTTTAATGACTTCGCAGAAGTTTATAGTTTCTTTGAATAATTTATCGTAATCGTCACCTACATTAATATTCACATATGCGCTGCAGAGATTATCAATAATTGAAGCAATTTTGGTTGAATATTTCTCTCGAACATCGGTTATCACACTCTGGGGCAAGCTCCCCTTGAGCGTTTCGTGTATTCTCCTTATTTTATCTAAATCATTGTTGGCTATTAATTTATTGAAAATGGGAGTAGCGAGATGATTGAAATATTGATTCAAAGAGCTAACAACCTCAGCATTATTCCCGTTTTCGATTAATTCTTTGTCACATTTGGAAATATAATTCAGAAGATCGCCAGATTTTATGAATTCACCCCAGTATTTAATCGATGACTTTAAGTGCTCCCCTTCATTGAGAGGGTCAGTAATAATTAAAATACTTTCTAGAGTCGCCAGATTCTTTCTATGGTAGGTATCAAGTTGCTGAGAGGATGCTGACCATACTGTTCTTGCCTTATCGACATCGCCTTGGTTAATCGCGCGCAATGCCAATTTATCCAATTCACTGAATGCCCAAAACCAAGCTACGACATCAGCTAATTTTGAAGTCTTCGTATCCAAAGTTCTTTGAGCATAATTAGTCGCTTCTTTGTCTCGAGCTACATCTCCCAAGATCCTTATGTCTGAATCATATTCAGGAAATTGACCTATAGCTGTAAAAGTATCAATCTCCTCGACCCTCCCGAAAATGTCTCTTTTTGAGGCGGTCACGGGAAGTCCAAGTATTCTGAATGAATTGTTGGTTATAAAATCATAACGCACTGCTCTATTTGCCTTTGAAGAAGATATTTTATTTTCCGGTGGTAAATTGGAAGGGATTTCCTTATGATTAGCGTCTCTCGTTGTTCCATCAGACACTAATTTTTCATAGAGGGCTTGCCAGCTGGTACTATACATCATTCCATCTCTCTGTCAGTTTGTGGAGATCGACACTTTTCAATATTCAGAATGATCTCTATGCGTCATCCAGTTCTCTCGATACAGATTTGCCAACTCGTGCGACTGAATAATCAGGACATTTTCCGAGTTATGAGTCTCTGCTGACTTCGAGAAATTGAAAGAGCCGGTAATGACTATTTCCTTGTCGATAATCATGACCTTGTCATGGGCTCTTGCATGATATGAATCAATAAAAGCAGGAATGCCTTGGTTTGCGAAGAATGTGGCAGGAGAATACCCGTCTTTCTTCTGACTCTTGTCCAGGATGACAAATACCTTCACTCCCTTCTTGTGTGCACCCAGTAAAGCTTTGGCTATGGGTTCAGAGGTGAAGATGTACGCTTGGACGAGGACCTCGGATTTAGCCTTATTGATGGTGTCAATGATGGCTGCGGTACACCCCCCATTGGGGCTGAAGAAAACACTGACGGGGGTGTCCTTGGGAAGGATGATGTCAGCTGCGTATAAAGATTGAATAAATAGGAGGGAAATCACGAGGACTAGAGGGATGAAGAACCTGAATGATACCTGTTTTAACTCCCCCATCTCTAACCCCCAAGACCAAGAACAGGAAGCGATAGCCATTCAGTTGTGTCGAAACATCTACATAGGACTATAAACAACAAGATTTGTTAATTTCTTCGAGTTATTCTTCACTATCTGCCTCACATGATTCTGATAGCTCGTCCAAGAAATCGGGACTCAAATATTTTACCATCGATGAAATCTTTGGGATTTTTTCATAAAGAGTTGAAAATGAAATAAATCGACAGATTTGACTCATTGGAAGCGGTAGTTTTGAGAATACTGGGCGGTTGACCTCTTGTATTACTTTCTCTCGACGACCCTCCGGGGCGACCAAATAGAGTGGGATGTTGATATTGGGTTGCATCGCAATCAGGTCAGCTAGTCGGAGAATGCCTGAATAGATGGAAGTGGTACTTTCTATCTCAAACGCGGCTTTTATTACATTTCCCTTAAGCCATACGACATCGATCAGTCGAATTGTACGATTGGATGCCTCATCGAAAGTTAATGGAATCTCTTTTTTCATTCTAGGCAGATCAGTAAATTTATGACCATCAATTTCTCTGTTCCGATCATTTGCAGCGACCCATACATCTAATCCCATATCATTGCCAAGTTTCAGGAGCATCCATTGTACTTTCGTGTGCTCTGTAACTTCTGGCTCCGTTTGTTGAACCTCAGAAACGACCTCTTCAGGTACTGTAACAACTCCATTCTCGGTCTCTATAACAGGTGGACGAACGGGCTTCGATTTAGGAGGTTTCCATTGTTGATTCAAGTCTTTATAAAAATCGAAGGCACGTTCTGGCTTGTCGTATTGCTTTGAAAGTACATTTCTAATACTCCGGATAGCATCATCAATATCTAAAGGAATCGAACCAGCAATTACATTGCGATACCTTTCAAGAATCCTTTCTTTATCTCTTGTGCTAATGATCCTCTCATATGAATCGGGAAAAGCCATGTATAATATTGCATGACGCATATCATAAGCTCTATCGAGCTTATTTGGAATTTGGTCCAAAATACTGTCCAGTAGATTCTGTAATTCTCGGGGATTTGTGAGCAGCGCACTTGATTCCGGGTGCTCTTTAATATAATTTACGAATAATAGTAACAACCAGAACTGAGCATATTTGAAGTGATATTTCTGCGTTGTGCGAGTGAACCCCAATTTCAACGCTTCCCATATTTCATCATTAGAAGGCGAGGGAACTAAACCACCCTGATCTGCAGCCCAATTAATGTCCTTCCGTTTTCTCTCATATGTTATATGAGCAGAAGGTAAAAAATAGACATAATAAAGATCAGAAACAATCGCCCATAACTCAGAAGAACTATCTTTCATCTGTTCTTGTAACTTTTTTTCAAAAGATAAATTGGCTCCCAAGATAGGTGTCTCAACCATTCTTTTCTTTACTTCTGCCACATTCGCTCGTGTCCATATATTCCGGTTTGGCCAAAGGATTGAGCGATCGCTTATCACGCACAAATTAAGGAATTCCTGAAAAGCCTTATAAAGATTTTCTTTGTCGGGAAGCCTAGCCATTCAGACACCTCATCCTATTTATGCCATCATCTTTTCTTATCAATCCTCTCCCTGATACATGCAATTAATGTTCTTAAATCCGCTTCATCAAGTTGGAGTAAAAATTCCAGGTAGGTGTCTGTCTGCAGCAGTCTCTTGAGAATAAAGACGAGATCTTCCTTTGCCATCCCTTCCTCCCCCAGTTCCAGGATAACGAGTACTTCTATATATATAAATCATTGAAAATTCAAGGATATTCTTGAATTGCCCAAAATACGTGCAGAAAGGAGAAGAATCACCATGCTCAACCAGTGCGTCCTCACAGGGAATTTAGGTCAGGATCCCGAAGTGTTCTATTCCTCTGAAGGGAATCCGGTGACAAGTTTCAACATCGCGTTCCACAGCTCCAAAAAGAAGACCTGCTGGATCCGGGTCGTCTGCTTCCAGAAGCTCGCGGACATCGCAGCAAGATGTCTTCACAAGGGTGCCAGGATAGCCGTCATCGGAACCCTCGACAGACACGTCTGGGAGACCGATGAGGGGGTCTCCAAGAGCACCTACCAATTAATTTGCAATTCACTGGAGTTCATACGTACAGACGGGCGCGGTTTCAAGGAGGGAGAATCCAAAGACGACACCCCCTTCTGACGGAAAGGAGGGGATGCCATGCAGGAGAAGACCGTAAAGCTCATCATCAAGGCAGCGGAGATCGCAATCGGCATCGCAATACTTATCAAAGAAATCTTCGGAGGTGGAAAACATGACGACAGCGGAGCTTCAAAAAAGAAGTGAGAAATCCCAGAACCTCAGGGTCATCCAGGTCGATGAAACCTGGTTCTACGTGGAGTCAGACGAGGGCAAGATCTGCTACAAGGTCTGCTTCATCGATGAGAATCAGTACTCCTGCACCTGCGGAGACTTCGCGAGGGGGATCAAGAACGACCAGAGCTTCAAGTGCAAACACGTTCTGGCGGTCATGAACTGCGTGCCCAACGGGGAGCAGGAGAAGGCGCAGTTCCTGGAGAGGAGAAGACCCAAGCTCGACGAGCGGTTCATCACGACAATCGAGAACAAGGACTTCGTGCTCTACGCGGGACTCCTTGACCTGGGGCACCAGAAGGGAATCCTCAAGATCGACGTGGAACCCCTTCAGCTTCCCACAGCGGAGAACGGTCACATGGCCATCTGCAAGGCAACGGTGATTTCCAAATCGGGTGAGGTATTCACGGACGTGGGAGATGCCAATCCGCAGAACTGCCATCCTCGTGTTGCCAAGCACCTTCTTCGCATGGCCAGCACCCGAGCAATCGCCAGAGCTCTTCGCTCCATGACCAACGTGGGCATGACGGCTCTGGAGGAGATCTCGGACTTCGGTGAGATCATCGACATCAACGAGAACCGGGATACCGGGAAGCTTCCCCAGGCAAGACCCAAGAAGATTGCCAGAGTGGAGAAGAAGGAGATCAAGTCCATCCCCCAGAAGCAAGAGCCAGCTGCTCAGGCAAATCAGGACAGTCCCCCTCCGACCCAAGCTGCCCCTCAATCCGGCAACGGCAACAGGGCTACGGAAACGAAGAAAGCTGATGGAAATGGCAACGGACGAGGCAAGACCAAACAGGAGACTGCCCCCAAGATTTCCTCCGCTCAAGCAAATGCCATCGCCAACCTCTCCCGCAGACGGGGTATCTCCGTGGAGGATCTCGAGAAAATGTCTACCGATGCCTTCGGGGTAAAGGTCGAGCACCTCTCCCAGAAGGATGCTTCCTCGCTCATCCGGCAGCTCCAGCAGAGTTCCTAGTCCGCAATCCCCATCATAGCCACATAGTTCCCCTCATCATCCGGGACAGGATGCACAGGGATTGGTGTGTCCTGTCCCTACTTTCACAAAAAAGCGCAGGCGCCTGCGTTTTTCAGCCAGGAGGTATTCCATGGAATTAAACGATTTGAGAAAGGAACCCCATCTGTCGGCTTCCAGCATCGGGGACTACATCGACTGCGGGCTTCTATACAAGCTGGGGAGGATCGACAGACAGCCTCCCGAGTTTCGAGCGGATGCCTTGGAGTTCGGAAGCTGCGTCCACCTTGCTCTTGCTGACTTCCACAAACAGAAGATGGACGGGAAGACAATGACGGCAAAGGAGCTACACGAGCGCTTCGAGAGATACTGGAAGGCAGCGGCAGAAGGTTACGAGAACATCCAGTATGCCGAAGGAAAGGACTTCAAGACCCTGCTCATGGAGGGCAAGGAGCTTTTGACAACCTACTATCACAAGTGCCCCCACGAGCAGTTCAAGGTACTGGCCATCGAGGAGCCCTTTTCCTTCACCCTGGAGGGATGCCCTATCAAGATCATCGGTGCCTTCGACCTGGTCGAGGAGGACGAGTCGGGAACCATCGTCATCGTGGACTGGAAGACAAGCGGCAGGGCCTATTCAGCTGATGAAGTGGACCGAAACTTCCAGCTAACCCTGTACCAGATGGCAGCCAAGGCAAACGGTCATGCGGATAAGGAGATACTGCTGAGATTCGATTGCCTCATCAAGACCAAGACGCCCAAGTTCGAGCAGTACTACACATCGAGGACAGAGAATGACTTCAGGAGGGCAGAGAAGAAGATCAACGAGGTCTGGAGGGGTATTTCCAATGGCGTCTTTATCCCCAATGATGGTTCCCAGAACTGGCGATGCAAAAACTGCTCGTACAAGAAGCACTGCGACGAGTGGTTCGAGAGGAGTGGACCATGACAACAGAAGCGATCACATCGGCGCAGGACTACCTGACCGTCATCAACGGCAATTACTCAAGGAGGATTCTGAACCTGCCACAGCTTCTGGAGAACCATCCTACAGAGGCGGTCATCGGATTTTTGAAGAGCCTCCTTCGGGAAAAGGAGAAGCTGCTCAGGAAGTACATCCTGAGGGACAAGACAAATCCAGTAATCGACGAGCTGGTAGCGACCATGTGGAGGATCTACATGTGCGTCCACGTACTGGAAGAGGAGGTGATGAAGAACCATGGGCTTGAACAAGGAGCAGCAGAAGGCCGCAAGCTTTCTGGAGGGAACGGCAGCAGTCATAGCAGTTCCCGGTAGCGGCAAGACCCGCACCATGATGGAGAGGATCGGAAAGCTGGTCATGGAACACGGGGTAGCCCCTGAGCAGATTTTGGGTCTTACCTTCACGAGAAACGCGGCAGAGGAAATGCGTCAGAGACTTGTCCCCATACTGGGCAATCAGGCATCGAGAGTCACACTGAGCACCATCCATTCATTCTGCCATTATCTCTTGCGTAGCGAAGGGAGGATCTTCGAGATCCTCTCCGGCAGGGACCAGCTTGTTTTCATAAGAGGTGTTATGAAGGATCTGAAGGTCAAAAACCTCTCCATCGGGATGGTCATGCAGGAAATCAGTCTGGCCAAGAACAATCTCATCTCCGTTGATGAGTTCAGGACCCTCTATGAAGGCGACAAGACCATGCTCAAGGTGGCAGATGTCTACGAGCGCTACGACCAGGAGAAGGAGAAGAAGTATCTTTACGACTTCGACGACCTCCTGGTCAGGGCATATCGGCTACTCATTGAGAACCCTTCCATCAGGGAGAAGTACACGGAGCGTTACCTGCACCTTCTTATAGACGAGTACCAGGACACCAACCCCCTGCAGCTTGAGATCTTGAAGACCCTCATGGAAGGTTCAAATAATGGTTCCAGCTTCTGGGTCTGCGGTGATGACTGGCAGAGCATCTACGGGTTCATCTCCGCATCGGTTCGCAACATCATCAACTTCGAGCAGATGTTTCCGGGGTCTAGGATCTTCATACTGAACCGAAACTACCGAAGCACCCCCCAGATACTCAGGGTCTGCCAAAACCTCATCGAGCACAATGAACGGAAGATTCAAAAGACCCTTACCACGAGGAATCCAGATGGAGAGGAAGTTATTGTCTTGGAAGCATCCAGCGAAGAGGGTGAATCAATCAACCTGGTCAACGAAATCCAGGAGCTCATCTGGAACAGGGGATTCGAGTACAAGGATATCGCTGTACTCTATCGTGCAAACTTCCAGAGCAGGGTTTTGGAGGAATGCTTCTCCCAGCACAAGATCCCCTACCGCATCGAGAACGGTCTGGGGTTCTACAATCGCCCAGAGATCAAGAAGCTCCTGGACTACCTCAGGGTCATCTCCGACCCCAACTCGGATGCCGGCGACGAGGCATTGCTGTCCATTCTCAATGTACCTGTTCGCTACATTGGTAGGAAGGTCATCACCCAGTTGGAGGAGGAGGCTGCAAGCAAGGGGGTCCATCTCTATGAGGCTCTCAAGTCGTTCAGACCGGATACCCCTTTTATCCGGAAGAACGTCAGGGAACTCGTCTCGTTTCTGGACCCCCTGACCCAGCTAGCCCATACGCTTCATCCAGCGGAGGTTATCAATCTGTTGAGAAACAATCTCGATTACGACCGATACGTCACGGACGAGGACATCCCGACCCCTGATGACTCTAAGATTCAGAACCTGAATCAGCTGCAACTCGCTGCAACCAGGTTCTCCAGCATCAAGGCATTTCTTGAATACACGGAAACCTTTCAGGACGATTCCAGCAAGGACGAAGAAGGAACGCAGTTAATGACCGTTCACAAGGCAAAGGGGCTTGAGTTCCCGGTCGTCTTCGTGGTCGGACTGGTCGAAGGGATACTCCCCTCCAAGAAGGGGGACATCGAAGAGGAGCGCAGGATCTGCTTCGTTGCCATGAGTAGGGCGATGAAGCTCCTCTTCCTCTCCTGGTCCCATACCTATCTGGGGCAGCCATCGAAGCGTTCCATCTTTCTCGATGAAGCGATGGGGGTTAAAGGCGACTCATAAGCCCCACCAGAACCTTCTAAAACCGTCCACAGCAAGAGATCTCCCTTAAACCCTATCTCGAATGGGGAAGGATCAATTTTGACCTTCCCCTTACTTATCAAAGAACAAGTTACTACCAGAAAGGAGAAACGTCTATGTCATTTGAATTATTGTACTTTCGTGATTCCGACCGGATCGTGAAGAAAAAGAAGATGGGAAACGTCATCCTCTCCACCCTGCGTTACCTCGACGACGTTCTGCAAGGGACCCTCTACAGGGGTGAGCTGCTCCGTCAGGCTCTCTCGGACATGGACTGGAGACAGGAACCCCTGAGCATTCTGGATGGGCGACGCTACCAGTACAAGGGGTTGAAGAGCGGGGTGGCCATCGACGGCAGCTTTTCGAGCTACGAGTACATCCAGGATGCCCTGCTGAGGCTCCAGGTGGGATTCGACAAGAAAAAGATCGAGACAGGTATCGTCCTTCTGACCGCCCAGCGAAGCGAGAAATCACCCCTTGGAAGCACCAAAGAGCTGGTTGAGCAAGAGATCCAAGACTTGTACCCCACGATATCCCTTCCCGTCATCATCACCCTCTTCGATCTGGGGAAACCAGGCAACTACACGCAGGAGGACAAGGGAGATACCCCAAATGAGCAAGCATCAGACAGCAACCCTGACCCTGCAGCTGATAATCAGGACAATCAGGAACCTGCTCCGGTTGCTGTCCCGAAGGCTGAGAAGAAACGGAAACGACCTATTAGGTCGGAGAGAAAGGAGGCAGAAGCATGTCCAACATGACGACCCTTGAGAAGGTCTATGACCGGGTGGAAAGCATGGCTAGGTTCCATGAAGACAGACTGATTCCAGTCGATGACGTCTCCTTTGCGGACCTAGAACGAGTCTGCATCTCGGGTGCAAGCTACAATCTGCGACCCATCGCCCAGCAGAGCATTTGTTGGCGACTGGGGATCCCTATTCACTATTTGCGGAAATGCCCACCCGAGATCCAGAAAAACAACCTCAACTACTGGATCAAGCACGAAAAGAACGAAAAGCTCTTCTTCCGGTTTGATAGCAACGAGGTCAGGGCAATCTTTACCCCGAGATACATTCCCACGGACAACAAGCAGGTTCTCGATAGGTTGCTGGAGCACGGATACAAACCCAACACCCGAGTTCAATGCTCACTGGATGACGAGTTCATGCTGGTCAGCGTCCCGGATGAACGGGATACCTTCCGGATCAACGGCGACAGGATGACCCCAGGTATCTCGGTTTCGAATTCGGAAGTAGGGCTAGCAGCTCTTTCGATCTCCACATTCACCCTGAGGCTTATCTGCACCAATGGGATGATATCCAAGACGGAAGTGTCTGCGTCTTACAGGCATGTCTCCGACAAGATCCTTTCAAGCCTCCCAGGAGTCTTGAACGAACTGAAACAGGGATTCGGTCAGCAGAGAGAGCAGTTCCAAATCTCGTTGGAGAGCAGGGTGGACAATCCCGAGGCAACCATAGAAAGTTTCAATCGGCAGTTCGAGCTCCGGAAGGAGGAGAAGGAAGCGGTGGAGTGGGCTCTTGCACAGGAATATGGATTCACGATGTTCTCTGTGGTCAACACGTATACCAAGGCTGCCCAGTTTGAGTTACTTTCGGCAGAGAGCAGATTCAGGCTGCAGAAGGTGGGTGGGATGGTGTTGGGGATGGTCGCATAAAATGTGCATATAAGAATCCTGATATCTCTCGTATTTTACGGGGGATATCAGGGTTTACCTGTAAGATGAGTAGGTTGACATCATAAAATCTTGAAATAACGACACTTTTTTCAAAAAAATCTTGACTATAATGTCATCAAAATGTATTTTTTGCGAAACTCTCTGGGAGATACTCTATTCGTCAATAGATAGAAATAAAAAGTAAATAATATTAACAACATCATTCATTACACCTCGGTTTAACCAAGATCAGGATTATGCGTGCAAGCGATATAAAACCGAACGTGTTGCTTCGAGGTGCTCTATTTCCCGAACTAGTCAAAGTTATAGCCTCTATACCCACAGGTGATTCCGTCAAACTCATATGCGAGGGGATGAACACTGGCAAGGTTCATCAACTCATTTTAAATGACGATCAAATTTCCCTCCTTGAAGTCATTTCCACAGAAAAACAACCTTTCGATGGCGATCCTGTAAAATTCCGTCTAGGGATTGAGGCTTTGCGCCTCGGTCTTGCCTATGAATATGACCCATACTTTAGTCTCTCAATCGCTAGAGTCGATCCATTACCCCATCAATTAGAAGCCGTTTATGAATATTTCCTGAAGGTGCCACGAATAAGGTTCTTACTGGCTGACGATCCTGGTGCCGGTAAGACCATTATGGCTGGACTTCTTATCAAGGAAATGAAGGTGCGAGGTCTCATCCAACGCACATTAATCGTTACCCCAGCCAATCTCTGTTTCCAGTGGCAACGCGAACTCAAGGACAAGTTCCGAGAGAATTTCGAAGTCATTCGCAGCGATGTGCTAAGGGCCAACTATGGCACTAATCCGTGGCAGGATAGGAGCCAGGTCATTACTTCCATTTCATGGGTATCTCGCATTCAAGATGCTTATGAAAGCCTTATGAGAAGTCACTGGGATTTAATCATAGTAGACGAAGCGCACAAGATGAGTGCCTACAGTGAAGAAAAGAAAACACTGGCATATCAGCTTGGCGAGGCACTTTCGGAACCTGAACGGACACATCACCTGCTTCTAATGACTGCAACACCTCACAAAGGGGACCCAGACAATTTTTGCTTATTCCTGCGTCTTCTTGACAAAGACGTTTATGCAGATGTGAAGAGTCTCGAAAAAGCGATGCAGGAAAGATCCGCACCATTCTATTTACGTCGAACCAAAGAAGCGCTTGTGACATTTCCAGATCCCAATACTGGCGAAGCTAAGAGCTTGTTCACCAAACGCGTTGTAAAAACTGTTCCGTTCCAGATTGATAGTGATGAACTGGATTTTTATGACAGCCTAACACGATATGTAGAAGATCAGTCCATTAAGGCAGCTTCTGATGATTCTGCTCGAGGGCGAGCTCTCGGTTTTACAATGGCCATGCTGCAGCGCCGATTTGCTTCCAGTGTCTATGCTGTTCGCCGGTCTCTTGAACGCATGAAGGCAAAGCGAGAGAAGATTCTCGAGGATCCTGAAGCTTACCGTCAGGAGCAAATGAACAAGCGCCTGCCGGATGACTTTGATGACCTGCCAGAGGAAATGCAGGAAGAGATCTTAACCGAGTTAGAAGATGTCGTCGCATCCATCGATCCGGAGGCACTACGAGAAGAAATCATAGAGCTTTCAAAACTCGTTCAGCATGCAAAATCTCTGGAGAAACGAGCTATCGAATCCAAGCTCAACAAGCTAAGGGAAGTCTTAGTTGAATATGGCATCTTCCAAGATTCCAAAATGAAGCTGCTCATTTTCACTGAGCATAAAGACACTCTGGATTATCTTGCTGGGGATGGTCGCGACAGTCGTCCGCTGGGAAAGTTACGTGAGTGGGGGCTAAATATCACTCAGATACACGGTGGCATGAAAATAGGAGATCGAAATACTCCTGGCTCAAGAATCTATGCTGAAAGGGAATTTAAGGAGGATTGCCAGGTACTAGCTGCAACCGAGGCAGCTGGCGAAGGTATCAACCTCCAGTTCTGCTGGTTCATGATCAATTACGATATACCTTGGAATCCGGTCAGATTAGAGCAACGAATGGGACGTATTCACCGGTATGGGCAGGAGAAGGATTGCCTCATTCTGAATTTCGTTGCTAACAACACCCGCGAAGGTCGGGTTATGGAAAAACTGTTTGATCGGATAGGACAGATCGAACTGGATCTCGATCCGAAACAAACAGGCAAGGTCTTTAATGTTCTGGGGGATATATTCCCCGCAAATGGTCTCGAGAAAATGCTTCGGGATATGTACTCCAGAAATCTTACAGAGGATGTCGTCAAGGATAGAATTGTAAAACAGGTGGACACGGAAAAGCTGAAACGGATCACTGAGTCAACTCTTGAAGGACTAGCAAAACGAGAGCTCAACCTTTCAGCTATTGTTGGAAAATCAGAAGAGGCAAAAGAGAGAAGGCTCGTTCCGGAGGTAATTCAGGATTTCTTTGTTAAGGCAGCTCCTTTTACTGGAATCGTACCCAAATCAGACAGAAATAATCCTAATGTGTATCGCATAGGTCGGCTGCCACGCGGTCTTCTGCCGTATGGTGAACAGTTAGAGTCACGATTCGGAAAACTCGGAAAGGAATATAAGAGTATCGTCTTCGGCAAGGATTTATTGCAGGTCGATCCAACATTGGAATGGGTAACCCCAGGTCATCCGCTCTTCGAATCAGTACGCGCAATGCTGCTGAACAATGTTCAAAACGACCTTCACCACGGGGCAGTATTTTATGATCTCCAGCGGCAAGAGCCAGTTGTGCTTGATGTATTTTCTGCCGAAGTACGAGACGGGCAAGGGAATGTCCTGCATAAAAGACTGTATGTAAGTCAAACATCCATGGACGGTAGAATCACCGTCAAGCACCCCACTATATTTCTCGATTTGTCTCCCGCTGCTGTCGGAACTAAAGTGCCCGATCGCGAAGGATTACCGGACCGCAATCAGCTTGAGTCGGTGTTGATTCAGGAAACATTGAATTCGATGCTTGAGGAAGTCCGCGTAGAGCGAGAACGCGAGATCAAGACAATTACCGAACATATGGAGATCAGCCTACATACCCTAATTGACAAGGTTCAATGTCAGTTTGCTGATCTGCAATATAAGAAAGATGCAGGTTCAATAGAGGCAGGATTGGATGGAAGACTCAAGATGCTTGAAGATCGCATGGATGAACTCAATAACAGATTAGAAAAGCGCCTAGTCGAATTACAGAAAGAAAAACAGTGCTCTCTCAGCAATATACAGCATATTGGCAGTGCCTGGGTATTACCGCATCCAGAAAGACATACGCCGACCATAAAACATATGATTTCGGATCCAGAAATCGAGCGTATTGCCATTCAAACTGTCAAAGAATATGAAGAATCTAGAGGTTGGATCGTCCAGAGTGTTGAGGAGGAGAATAGAGGCTTTGATCTTATCTCCCGTAAACCACATCCTGAAGATCCAGAGACAGCTATAGAAGTCAGATTTATCGAGGTCAAGGGACGTGCTCATGTTGGTGAAGTAGCTTTAACAACAAATGAATATAAAACGGCAGAAAGGTTGAAGAAGGACTACTGGTTATATGTTGTCTTTAGTTGTTCATCTACGCCAGACATGCACATTATTCAAGATCCGTCTCAGCTCGGTTGGAAACCCATCGTCAAGATTGAACATTACCACGTCAGTGCTGACGAAATATTCAAAATGAGACAATAAATGGAAAGATATCCCAAGCGCCTTATAGAAGTTGACTTGCCGATCAAGAGGATTTCGGCTCATGCACGACGAGAGAAGAGCATCCGTCATGGGCATATCTCTACGCTACATATCTGGTGGGCAAGGCGTCCTCTTGCTGCTTGCCGAGCGGTTATCTGTGCATCTCTCTGGCCTGACCCAGCAGACACCATGTGTCCCCATATCTTCCGGAAAACAGCCGAAAAGCTCATGCTGGAATGGGCTGAAAAACATACGAAACTGCTTACAAGCCAGGAGAGTCTACAACGATTTATCCAGATACAAAAGAATCCTGAGCAATTGCAGGACGGTATTTTTCTCCGCCAGACTCTTCTTGATTTCATCGCCGACTTCGCCAACTGGGACAATTCTACAATGAAGGAATATCTGGAGACCAGTCGGGTTCTCACTCAGGTGGCTCATGAAGCTTGTGGCGGCGCACCAGGAACAAAGCCTTTGGTTGTGGACCCCTTTGCCGGTGGTGGTGCCATTCCTTTAGAAGCCCTGCGAGTGGGTGCTGATGCATTTGCCAGTGATCTCAATCCAGTTGCCGTGCTTCTTAATAAGGTTGTGCTGGAATATATGCCCAAGTACGGCCAGCGACTAGCAAATGAAGTACAGAAATGGGGTAATTGGATCAAGCAAGAGGCCGAAAAGGAACTTGCCGAATTCTACCCGAAAGACCCTGATGGAGCAACCCCTATTGCCTACTTATGGGCGCGGACGATTCAATGCGAAGGTCCGGGATGTGGTGCGAAAATTCCGTTGATTAGGTCTTTATGGTTGGCTAAAAAAGCAAAACGATCGGTAGTCATGCAATTGATACCCCGGCCTGAAGCCAAGAGGATCGACTTTCAGATTATTGTCAGGAAAGGAAATAAGTGGCTTGACCAAACAGACCAGAGGCTGGAGATTGTAAATCCAAAATTTGATGGCACTGTGAAACGCGGTGCCGCAACATGTCCATGCTGCGGATACACAACCTCGGTCACTCGCGTGCGAGAGCAGTTAAAGATTCGATATGGTGGGCTAGAGGACGCACTTCTTTTTGCAGTTGTAAAACTTATGCCAGGCACAGGAGGACGCCATTATAGACTTCCAACGGAGAAAGACCTTCGAATCGTCGATAAAGCAGTCAAGGCAGCGAAAGCTCTACAGACGATAGACAACGGTGAACTGAGCGCAGTGCCAAACGAATCAACGGAGTGTTACCATTCCTTCGTTAATCGTGGGCCGATATACGGCATGATCCAATGGGGATATTACTTTTTACCAAGACAGGCACTTGCATTAGCCACATTGGGGCGACTCACACAGGCAGTATTTAAACAACTTTGCAATGACAAGGATTTTGCGGTTGCAGTACAGTCAGCACTTGCACTCTGTATTGACAAGGTGGCTGATCTAGCAAATGGTTGCTGTGGTTGGGAACCAGTCGCCGAATGCCCGAGACATCTATTTGCCAGGCAAGCCATTCCGATGGTGTGGGATTTGGCAGAAGGTGTTCCCATTGGGGATTCAAGCGGAGCCTTTCAGATCATGGTAGACAGATTTGTTCATGTCTTGAATGAAACCGGGAGTAACTGGTCTATTGGACAAACGGCACTCTCATCGGCTACAAAACATCCTTTACCTGATGACTCGGCTCAATACTTCATTACGGATCCGCCATATTACTATTCGATGCAGTATGCTGATTTGGCAGATTTCTTCTATGTATGGCTCCGTCGATGGCTTAGGAACTGTCACCCGGACTTATTTCGTAGCGAATTGATATTAAAAGAGGAAGAAATTATTGTTCAATCACCTGGTCACCAATTTGCTAACGAAGGGAAAAACAATGTTTTTTATGAACGGCAGATGACGATTGCCATGAAAGAAGGGCGTCGTGTCTTAATTCCCGACGGGGTTGGTGTGGTTGTATTTGCGCATACCTCCACTGCTGGCTGGGAAGCAATGCTCCAAGCTATGATAAATGCCGGTTGGATAATATCTGCAGCTTGGAGTATTGACACAGAAATGTCCACAAGAATCATAAGTCAAGGCCGTTCTGTTCTTGCATCATCTGTCCACCTTGTCTGCCGTCCACGCAAAAATCGTGACGGTTCACTACGTGCCGATGAGATAGGTGACTGGCGCAACGTATTGGCCGAATTACCCCAGTGCGTTCACAGCTGGATGCCACGCCTATCTGAAGAGGGCGTTGTGGGTGCTGATGCCATCTTCGCTTGCCTTGGCCCGGCTCTAGAAATCTTTTCCCGCTATACCCATGTAGAAAAAGCTAGCGGCGAGTCAGTCTCTCTTAAAGAATATTTGGAGCATGTTTGGGCTGTCGTTGCCAAAGAGGCCCTCACCATGATCTTCACGGGTGCAGATGCAACTGGATTCGAAGAAGATGCCCGCCTCACCGCCATGTGGCTCTGGACTCTCAAGACCGGGAATGGCAACGACGTTGAGAGTGAGGATACCGATGAAAATGTAATCGAGGATGAGGACGGGAGCAGCAAGAAGGCAAGTAAGGGAGGCTTCTCACTTGAATACGATGCTGCACGGAAAATCGCCCAAGCCCTCGGGGTACATCTAGAAAATCTTCAACACCTTGTAACCATTCAGGAAGATACTGCAACGCTCCTTTCTGTAGCTGCACGAACGAAATATCTGTTTGGCAAGGATTCGGCAGAAGCCCCAAAAGCAAAAACGAAGAAGAAGGATGCTCAATTACAATTAGATTTTGGAGAGGAATTAAATCAGATTGAAAAAGAATCAGGTGGATGGACAGGCGATCCGAAAAGTGCGGCAGGCAGGACAATCCTGGATCAGCTGCATCAGAGCATGATCTTCTTTGCTGCAGGCCGCATGGAGGCATTACGGCGGTTTTTAGTGGAAGAAGGCATTGGCCGAAACCAGCTATTTTGGCGACTTGCGCAGGCCCTTTCCGCCCTATACCCTGTAGGTACAGATGAAAAACGATGGGTTGATGGTATCCTAGCAAGGAAGAAAGGTCTCGGGTTTTAGGTGATTATAAGGAGATCACGATGACATTGAAACCCTGGTATAAAGTCGTTACCCCGCGTGAGGACCTACGTGAAGGAAAACCCCTAGATGCGTCTGAATTTGCCGTTCATCTAGATCAGGTTCGAGACGGTCGAGCACACGCAGATTATCAGAAACCAGAACGATTTTTCGAGCGAACATTTCTTACGAATAATCTACGTGGTCTTGCTGCTGAAGTCGTTCGGCGTATGGCCGGAGAGAAGACAGAAACCTCCGCTGTCTTTAATATGGCGACACAATTTGGGGGAGGCAAAACACATGCTCTGACATTGCTTTATCATCTAGTGAAGAACGGCCCCAAATCTGTGAATTATCAGGGTGTAGATTGGATTCTATCGCAGGCTAAAGTGCAGAATATTCCGCAATCTTCTGTTGCTGTCTTTGTCGGCACAGAATTTGACTCGTTACACGGCAGAGGCGGCAATGATGGGACACCAAATAGGAAGACCCCTTGGGCAGAGATAGCATTTCAATTATCTGGAAAATCTGGATTTGATGTTGTTGCTGAGCATGAAAAACAAATGATTGCGCCAGCGGGTGAAGTCATCCGTAAATTTATTCCAAGTGACAGACCATCATTAATATTGGTTGACGAATTACTTAATTACATAAGTCGTAATAGAAAAAGCGGTCTTGCAACTCAGCTCTACAATTTTATTCAGAATTTATCTGAAGTGGCACGTGGCAGCGATCGCGTTGTGCTGGTCGCGTCCATTCCCGCCTCTGAGTTGGAAATGACTGCTGATGATCAGGCAGATTACAGTCGATTTAAAAAGATGTTAGATCGCCTTGGAAAAGCTGTCATTATGGCATCAGAAGCCGAAACATCAGAGATTATTCGTCGCAGGCTATTTGAATGGGATCCAAAGGCAATAAATCAAGCAGGTCGTGTTTTACTCAATAAGGATGCGATAGCGACATGTTCGGAATATGCGGACTGGGTTATCACACATAAGCAGCAGGTTCCCCAATGGTTTACAGATCACGCCAGGGAAGCTTTAGAGGCAACTTATCCATTTCATCCAATGGTTCTCTCTGTTTTTGAAAGAAAATGGCAGGAGCTTCCTCGATTCCAGCAGACACGTGGAGTTTTGAGGCTCCTTGCACTATGGGTATCTCATGCCTATCAGAAGGGATTTAAAGGAGCGCACAGAGATCCGTTGATTGGTCTTGGCACTGCTCCTCTGGAAGATTCCCAATTCAGGTCGGCAATATTTGAGCAACTTGGCGAATCTCGACTTGAAGGCGCAGTCACAACGGATATCTGCGGCAAGAAGGAATCACATGCCGTAAGACTTGATGCTGAAGCAGAGGATACCTTAAAGAAATCTCAGATCCACAAGAAAGTAGCAACAGTCATATTCTTTGAATCAAATGGAGGACAGACGAAAAACGCCGCGACAATTCCAGAAGTCAGGTTGGGTGTGGCAGAGCCTGATGTGGATGTAGGAAACGTCGAGACAGCCTTAGAATCATTGATTGATAGCTGTTATTACCTGAATGTGGAACGTAATCAGTATCGCTTCAGTTTGAAGGAAAATTTAAATAAACGCTTTGCTGATCGCAGGGCAAGTGTGAAGGATGAAGACATAGAGAAATTGCTCCACGAGGAAATCCAAAAAGTATTCCCGCAGACAGAGAGGATCGAGAGGGTTTTCTTTCCTGAAAAAAGCGGGCAGATTCCTGATAGACCAGCTATCAGTTTCATAGTGCTCAGTCCGCAGCAGGCGCTTCAGGATGATTCTGATATAAAAGCAAAAATAGAATCGATGACCAAAGAGTACGGCACTTCAGCCAGAACATTCAAGAGTGCTTTAATCTGGATCTTGTCAGAATCGTCTGCCCCCATGAAGGAAGAGGCACGAAAGCTTATCGCATGGAATGATATACAAGCAGAGGGCTTAAAGCTGGATGATGCCCAGCAAAGGCAGCTCACGGAAAATATTAAAAAAGCCACCCGCGATTTACGAGAAGTCGTTTGGAGAAATTATAAGAATGTCCTCCTGTTGGGCAAAGATAACTCCATGCGTACCATTGACCTCGGGCTTGTCACATCAAGTGCGGCTGAATCTCTCTGCAAATACATCATCTCTGTCTTGCGTCAAAGCGATGAAATTGTAAAAGATATAAGTCCTCGTACTTTAGTAAAGAATTGGCCCCCTGCTTTTATAGAATGGAGTACAAAATCGGTTCGCGATGCTTTTTTCTCCTCTCCTATACTTCCTCGCTTGCTGAACTCAGAGACCATCAAAGAAACGATAGCTAGAGGTGTATCAGAGGGGCACTTGGCATACGTTGGCAAGACATCAACGGGCGGTTATTCACCGTTTGTTTATAAAAAGCCCTTGAGTATGAAGGACGTTGAAATATCCGAAGACATGTTCATCATCAAGAGCGAGGAAGCAGAAAAACATTTAAAACCGCCTGAATTGACACGGATTGCTGTAATTCCTGAGCAAGCGCAGCTGCAACCAGGGAAAAAGCAGAGTTTTATAGCAAAAGGATATGACCAGTTTGGGAACGATTATGAGATTAAAGATACCTCATGGACAGCGACTGGGGGTGTGATCGGAAGTGATGGGGTAATTAAAGCAGGAAATGACGAAGGCAATTTTATCGTGAAAATAAAATCCGGTAAAGTATCTGGATCGGCTAACTTAGTAATAGCAAAGACTATAAAAATAATTGACGTTACGCCTACTAAGAACAAAAAGCTTTCGTGGTCAGGGGAAATCCCCCCTCAAAAATGGATGAATCTTTATACAAAGATACTTACAAAATATGTAAAAGAAGGATCATTAAAATTGACCGTAAGCATAGAAGCCGCTCCAGTTGATGGCGTTACTGAGAATCAGATTGAAGAAACAAAAGCAGCGTTGCGTGAACTTGGATTGAATGACGATGTTAAGACGGATTAATGAGTAGATCAATCAGGAGACACATTAAAACAAATAGATTGTAGAATTAATATCTATATCGAACAGACTCTTCATGCGAGCTCTTCTCGACACTAACATACTCATCCATCGCGAAGCTCCCGTAGTAATTCGCAGAGAGATAGGTCTCGTCTTTAATTGGCTGGATCGTCTTGCATATGATAAATGTGTTCATCCGATAAGTGTAAATGAGATATCGCGACACGAAAATGCTCAAATACGACGTTCTTTCACCGCCAAGATTTCCTCGTATAGAATCCTAAGGGCCCCTGCGAAAATGGCCAGCGAGGTTCTAACTCTGAGCGAAGCTGTGGACAGAACGGAAAACGACAGAAATGACAGCATGATTCTTAATGAGGTATTTGTCGGACGAGCAGATCTTTTAATTACCGAAGATAGAAAGATTCTCAAGAAAGCCGATCTCCTCGGCATTTCTGATCGAGTCGTTACTATTGAAACGTTTCTCGAAAAGGTTGTCTCGGAAAATCCAGATTTAACTGATTATAAGGTATTATCAGTACAAAAAGAGCTAATAGGAAATCTAAATATTGATGATCCATTTTTTAGCGAATTTCTCAGCGACTATCCCGAGTTCGTTCAGTGGTGTAATAGAAAAAGTGAAGAACCCGCATATGTATGTTTTGCAGATGGAAAGTTAGTAGCATTTTTGTATTTAAAAGTTGAAGATCACAGGGAGCCTTATACCAATATTCTACCCACTTTTCGCGCAAAAAGAAGATTGAAAATAGGCTCTCTCAGAGTAGAGCTCAACGGCTATAAATTGGGAGAACGATTTCTGAAGATCGTTTTTGATAACGCTATAAGACTGCGTGTTGATGAAATATATATTACGCTATTCAATCGTTCTTTTGAGCAGATTAGACTAATCCGGTTGCTTGATGAATTTGGATTTGTCTTGCATGGCGAAAAACATAATCCCAATGGTAATGAATTAGTCTATACACGAGATATGACTCCAACGTTCAACAGAGAAGCACCGAATCTGACTTTTCCGTATGTCAGTAGGTCAACAAGTGTATTTCTTGTTCCCATATACCCTCAGTACCATACAGAGCTTTTACCGGATTCTATTCTAAGAACCGAATCGCCCAGCGACTTCGTTGAACACGAACCTCATCGGAACGCGATAAGAAAAGTCTACGTATCGAGATCAATATTCAGGGATTTAAATTGCGGCGATATTATTGTGTTCTATCGAACAGGAGGATACCACCAATCGGTAGTAACAACAATCGGCATAGTCGAAGACGTTCACATGCGCATCAGTAGTGAGGAACAATTTATCACTCTATGCCGCAACAGGAGCGTATTTTCCGATGAGGAATTACGGGCACATTGGAGATATCGTGCGAATTCACGTCCCTTCATAGTTAATTTTCTATTTTCATATTCGTTTCCACGACGACCCAACATGGCTATTCTGATTGAAAATGGAGTAATTCGTGATGTAAAATCTGCACCCAGAGGTTTTGAAAGGATTAGCCGTGAGCAATTTACGACAATACTTAAACTCTCAGAGACAGACTCGCGTCTTATTGTCGATTAAACCGCAGTATGCCGAAGCCATTATGCTTGGTGAAAAGCGGTTTGAGTTCAGGCGCAATATTTTCTCTCGCCAGGTCGATATCATAACAATCTACGTAACCGCGCCTATTAGTAAAGTGGTCGCCGAATTCGATGTGCTGTCAATTATAACTGAATCGCTGCCAAGTCTTTGGCAAAGAACACGGAAATTCGCCGGCATTAATGAGGCTGTTTTTTATCAATATTTTCATGGTCTTAACTGCGGTAACGCCATATCTATCGGAGAGGTGCGCAAATATGATGCGCCCTTCTGTCCTTTGGAGAGATTGAAACTCAGACCTCCGCAATCTTTTGCTTATATAGACTCGAGTTTTGATGTCGACAGAGTGATTAGTTATCGGAGGTGAAATTCATATCTCCAAAATGAGTGCCGATAGAGGAAGTCTACTTTTACTCGGCTCGACCTCTGGGCACTGGGATAGCTAATTTCCATTAAGAGTCTTCTTCAGAATATTACTGCACTTGAACGTCAGAACCCTCCTGGCAGATATCTCCATTTCACTGCCCGTCTGAGGATTTCTCCCTCTTCGGGCATTCTTGCTTCTCACGACGAAATTGCCAAAACCCGATATCTTGACCGTATCACCCTTGGAGAGCTGTTCTTTCATGATCTCGAAGACGGATTCCACGATTCGGGAGGAATCTCTCTTGGACAGCCCCAGTTTGTCAGTGACGTTTTGGATGATGTCTAACTTGGTCATGGCCATGGGATCGCTCCTTCTCCATATAAACTGTATTGCTAGGTAGCTGAATTCATTGGATATGTCAATGTATTTCAAGAATAACATTCTGTAGGAGTAATAATCTTGAGAACCGGATTTTGACAACTTCTGCTCTCGTAAGGACCTTCTTAAATTTCTAGCATGAAGATTGCACATAGTGGAATACATTTGGTGTCTCTCGATGAATCTGGCGGATCATGCTTACGATCAAGTATCGAAAGGAGGCGACTAATGTTTTTACAATCTCTTACGAAGGACGAAAAAAAAGCATTTTTGGCGCTCGCAAAAAAAGTAATACGTTCTGATAAACGTATTAAATCTGGCGAATTAGAAATTCTTAAAATGATGAAAAAGGAAATGGCGATAAAAGATACTAATGAGTTTGCTAAAACATCCATAAATAAATTGCTCCATGTGTTTCAATCAAGGACCTCAAAAATGGCCGTGTTGTTCGAGTTATTAGGCATTTGCTATGCCGATGGCAAGTTCTGCATGGATGAAAAAAACATCATCGATCAAATAAGAAAAGCTTTCGATATTTCTGCAGCCGAGATGGCTTTCATAGAGAATTGGATTGTTAGGCAAATGGCGCTGGTTAACGAAGCTCAGGAATTCTTTAACTCTTAAGGAGTACGAATATGCCGCTTCCCATAGTTCTGATAGGTATTGCTGCAATTTCTGCTATATACGGAGGAAAGAAAGGCGTTGATGCTTATCGTGACAAAGAAAAGGCCGGTGCTTTGACGAGTGAGGCAAGAAACATCTTTAAAACGTCTAAGGCCTATCTAATTGAATCACGGGAATCTACAAGAGATGCATTGGATAATCTCGGAAAGGCAAAGATTCTGGCTTGGGATAATTCCCTTGCAAGATTCGTTCGTATATTTAGCGAGATACGAAATGTATCAATAGAAGGAGCTCCTCTCCTGGAGGGAATGGAGGCGAAAGCAATAACAAAGGAACAACTGTCTGAAATGCGTGATTTGTCATTAAAAGCTCGAGAAATTGTGAAAGGCGGCGGTCTTGCAATAGGAGCAGGAGCTCTTACTGGCTTGGGTAGTTATGGTGGAGCAATGACGCTTGCAAGCGCATCGACAGGGACTGCAATCAGTACTTTATCAGGCGTTGCCGCGACAAATGCAACACTTGCTTGGTTTGGTGGTGGGTCTCTCGCGACTGGTGGGCTGGGAATGGCAGGCGGTATGGGTGTACTGGGGGGGCTAGTGGCAGGACCTATACTTGCTGTTGGGGGGATGGTTCTCTCAGCGAAAGCAAGAGAGAATCTAGCAAATGCGCAAGCTGATTATGCCCAAGCTAAACAAGCCGCGTATGAAATGAACTGTGCAAGTTCTGTACTGAATGGAATTCGTTCAGTTGCAGATTCTTTTACTAACACGATTGACCAAATGACAAAGCGAATGACGATTGCTTTGGATGATTTGGAAAGCGTCGTGAATCAATCTGGAAAAGATTATGCGAGATATTCTGAAGGAGAAAGGAAAACAGTTCACTTATCAGTCCAATTTGCTCAGGCTGTCAAAGTGCTCACGGATACACCGATATTGAAAGAAGACGGGAGTCTCAGCACTGATTATCATATCTCCCTAAATGCAAGCAGAGAGCTTCTCAGGGTAGAGTCTGATAATAATGACGAGTATCTAATATTTTAGGCAGGTAACATGTCATCTCAACAACAAAAAGATAATACGAATAAGGATGCGATAGAACTATCTGCTGCGGAGTTCGGTACCGAGTTATCAGATAACTATGCCGATGCTTCTGACGAAATGATTGCGGGCATGAATTTGCTCAGACTGGCAGCAGATCAAAGAGAGAATGTTGCCGTATGCATAAAACAAGGGAATCTTTTCGAGTATATAGAAGCTGCAAAGTTTAATACGAATGCTGCTCTTCAAGACTCAATAAAAAGAGCAGTTGTCACTGAGGCGGAGGGCGATCCTCATGCTCCCGCTGACATTCTCATTAAGTGTCGTGACCGGATTCTTGTAGAATATCAAGCTAAATCATACTCCAACCCATCTAAAGCTGCTGATGCCCTTAGTGAACCAAAATACAATACCATGGAAAAGTTGGTAACTAAGGGACAAGGCGAGGAGGTCAGACAAACTGCTGAAGTAAGAGCGTCATCTGATGATACAAAATCGGAGGAATATCATCATACGGCCACGCATACACATGAAAGTCTTTCTTCAGGTAACGTGTCATCTCCGGGTACGACATACGATGAAAATATAGAAGCAGCCGAGAATCCAGAGTGGTACGCTACAAAGCATGAAATAGCTCAGGTAGGGGAAGAGAGCGGTATAACTGGTCTCCATGCAGCTGAAACTTCATTGATTGTGGGGGGCACTATATCTCTAATAAAAAATGCATTATCGGTTCATGCGGGCAATAAGTCCGTTGGTGATGCCATAGTAGATACCGCTAAAGAATCGGGTAGTGTCGCAATAAGGAGCGGTGGTATTGGATCGATTAGCTCTGGTGTGCGCTACATGGGGACAAGAATTGGAGTCCAATCATTACAGAAGGCAAATATTGCAGTTGCAGCAACCAAGATGGCAATTGATATTGGTCAGGCTGTATATCTCTACACAAAGGGTGACATTACAGCTGAACAAGCTTTTGAGAGAATGGGGAAAAGCGGTTTCAGCACGCTATCGAGCGTTTATGTTGGAGCGGCCCTAGGTGCTGCATTTGGTCCAGTGGGCGTTCTCGCTGGCTCCTTCATCGGCTATCAATTATCGGCACATATATATAACTCTTGTTTGTGTATTATGAAAAACGCAGAGTTAGCTGAAAAGGAAACGGAACGAGTAGTTGCTTTGTGTAATCAGGCATGCGAGCAAATGATGAGACGAAAACAACAGTTTGATGAATTCATACGCACTAATTTGGAAGATCGAAATCGGGATATCGAAAAGTGCCTTCATGCCATAGATAAGGGATTCAGTGCCAAAGATCCTGATTCCACGGTAGAGGCACTATGCAAATTTGCTTCACTATTCAATAGGGAACTGATGTTTAAGACATTCGCCGAATTTGATGAATTCATGATGGAAACGAATGAGCCATTAGTCATTAAATGACAAAGAAATATGCCTCCAATCTACGTGGTCGAAGAGATGGTCTGCAAAAATTTCAAGGCAATCTTGCAATGATGAAGCGAAGCATTAGGTGGATGAAAAACCGTAAGTGACAACTTCTTGTTAGCAATAGGTTAGCAATAACGAAAAAGGGGTTAGAGATGTTTTTCTCTAACCCCTTGATTTTACTGGCGCGCCCTCTAGGGCTCGAACCTAGGACCTTTGGATTCGTAGTCCAACGCTCTATCCAACTGAGCTAAGGGCGCGCGTGATTCGGTTGTAAAAAATGGCGGAGAGAGG
>Ga0302249_1000255_pt1 | contig 49713 bp, 47 predicted proteins | sample AAG_UR_Val_MG_FD_193531 | JGI IMG/M metagenome (GOLD analysis project Ga0302249, IMG submission 193531) | Enriched activated sludge microbial communities from anaerobic digester in WTTP, New Holstein, Wisconsin, United States - AAG_UR_Val | ecosystem: Engineered > Bioreactor > Anaerobic >... | reverse complement strand
CGTGACCAACCCCAACCCCAGCCGCCTGCAACCGGGGAAAAAACTTGTTTTCATCCTTACCCAGGGCCAACCAGATGACCGGCAGTTCGATGACGTCTTCCCCCGCTACGACAGCTTCTTCAAATGGTACGGCTACGAGGAAAGTTACCTGATCCGGGCCTGCGGCGTCATGGATATCGGCGATGTGGAGGCCCACCGGGAAGCCCTGCTCCTGGCGGCAGAGACGGCAGACAAGGTCATGGCTCATTCCTGCAATGAATATTGAAAACTATCAGTTGAGTTACTCGACCTCATCGGGAACGGACGTCATCGACATCACCGCCGACGTCGCAGTCAGGGTGCAGGAGGCGGGGATCGGTGATGGTCAGGCCCTGATCTCCGTACCCGGTTCCACGGCGTCCATCACCACCATCGAATATGAAAGCGGCGTCGTGCGGGATCTCATCGAAGCCCTGGAGCGCATCGCCCCCGCCGGCATCCCTTACCGGCACGATGCCCGCTGGGGAGACGGCAACGGGTACGCCCACGTCCGGGCCGCCCTCCTGGGGCCGTCGGTGGTTCTTCCCATCAGCAGTGGCCGTCTGGTCCTGGGAACCTGGCAGCAGATCGTTCTCCTCGACTTCGACAACCGCCCCCGCAGCCGCCGTATTTTCCTGCAAGTATCTGGAATAAAATAAATCTCCTCGTAGATGGGGAAAAAAGGGGGACGAAATGAGCAGCAACAGCACAATCAGGATTTTGATGGCCAAATTGGGGGAGGGCTATGAAGAGGCGGTGGGGAAATTATCCCTGGCCTTCCGGGAAGCGGGCTACGAGGTAGTCTATGTGGAAAACCAGCGTCCGGAGGCGATTGTCGCCTCGGCGCTTCAGGAGGCAGTCGATCATATCGGCATCACCACCCTGCCGGGCGCCAGCATCGAAGATATCGCCAAGGTAATGGAATTGCTCAAGAAAGCAGAGTTATCATATGTCCGGGTCACCGCCGGCGGCTTCCTCGATTACAACGATATCCACAAGGTCAAGGAGGCCGGCGTAGTGGAGTTCTTCCCCAAGGGAACCTCCATATCGGAACTCATCGCCTGGGCGAAGGCCAACATCACCCTGACGGATGACTGGTCCAAATAAGCCCGGCACCGACTTCCCGATGTCCGGGGCCGACATGATCAGCCACAAAGCAGGCAAAAGGGTGTTCCGTCATCAAGGGAAAGGAAAATTTCCACCCCTTTTTCCAACCGGGCACCTTCAGGAAAGCATAATTCATATTATCAATGAATACAGTTATTTTGGCGAGTGATTTGAGATGAAAAGGAGGCGTCCCAGGGGCAGAGGGGCAATGCAATCCTCACGAAGCAATGACCGTCGGCATGGGGAAAAGGGCCTCCCAAAGAATAAGGGAAGCGATCCGCCCGGCCCGGGTGGGGCCGCGGCCGCCGCCGGGTCAGCCTCCGGCGCTGAAGATCCGCCGCTCCTCACCGCCGATGAAAGCGCCGCCTATCCGGACCTGCTGCGGGGACAACTGGAGAAAATCCCGGGATTGAGAAATGTTTCCTTCTATAACCAGGAGTTCGGAAACTGGCACAAGGAAACCGGGGAACTGATGGAAAAGGTTTTCGGCGGGAATTCCCATGTCTGCCAGGATTTTCAGGCCGTCATGTTCACCCCGCTGTTCCTCAGTTGCCGGGGCGGCGACACCGTCTTTGCCGAGGCCTACCAGCAGGGGCTTACTGAGGTGCAGGCACTGTTGCGGTCCTGCCTCGACAGGACCTGACCGGGCGCCCCTCCCCTATACCGCGATCTTACGGCGGCCCTAACGTTCCCGGAACGCCGCCGCGGCTTCGTCGTCCAGTTCCTCTTCCCGGCCCCGGTATTTGGGGGAAAAATGGAAGATGATCATCCGCTTCACCCCGGCGGTCCCGGCCAGGAGCCCGGCCTGACGGGCCGTGAGGTGATGTTTACGGGCGGCCTGGTCGGCATCGGCATGGAGGAAGGGCGCCTCGATGAAGAGGATATCCACGCCCCCGGCCAGGTTGAGAATCGTCCGGACATTGGCGGCGCTGTAAATGGCGTCGGTGACGTAGGCGATCTTCCGGCCCGGTGTGATCCGGACGATCTTTTCCACCAGTTCCCCCAAGGTCGCCTGTCTTTCTCCCGTCATCCCCCCCGCCTCCTTCCACCGGATCCGCACGGGGAAATCCGGCGGGCGGTCATCGATGAGACAATCCTTAAGTTCATTCAACCAGGACCCCGTGGGCAGCCCCAGTTCGGTAAGGGCGTCTTTGCGAATGTTGATCCGACGCCGCTCTTCCAAGCGGAAAGCGAGGCAGGGCGTCCGGTGATCCAGAAAAGCCCCCCAGAGGCTGAAATAACGATCGGCGCACAGGAGGCCGTCAAAAGGCCGCTCCTCCCCTTCCCCCTCCGGCCGGAAACCGTGGCGGCAGGAAAAACGCCGGGTCCGCTGCCGGCCCTCCGGACTCACCTCCGTAACGACAATATCGAAATCATTAATATATTCCTCTACAAGGTTCCAGTTGTATGCCCCGAGGCGCCCCTCGATCTGGCCGAGAAAACCCGGGGGTCCGTACAGGGCAACCTCCCGGTTCCTCCCCAGGCAGAGGCGCACCAGGTGGTCGAAACCGATGAAGTGATCCATGTGGGTATGACTGATGCAGATATGCTCGACCTTCAGGATCTTACGGGGCGGAAGAGTGTAGATCTCTCCCAGATCGAACATGAGAGCCCGGCGCCGGTATTTCATCTCCAGATAGACTCCGGGATCGCCTCCGGGGGGATTCACCAGGGCGGCGCTGAACATCATCGCCCCTCCGGATGGGAAGAAGAGCGGTTGGCGGCGCGACACACCGGCCAAGGCAGTGACGGTCTCACTTCCACATTTTCCTCAGAACAGGATAAGGAAGTGCCGGGAGAACGTCCCCCGGCAAGCATAAATCATTTTCGCTACAGGGTCCGATCATTTGCCGGCGCCGTGGTCAATGCCGCCATGCGGCCGGCGATCCGGGCGGCAATTTCGCCGACAAGCCGATGCACCCCCTCTTCCGGCGCTGCCGCCGGCAATAAGAAAGGACATATCTCCACCGGGCCGGCGAAGACCTTTGCCAGCAGCGCCGCAGTCTGACGCTGCCGGGCCGCCACCTTGTCCCGCCGCCCGTAATGGTCGCCGGTGGCCTCGTTGCCGCCGAAATCATCCACCAGGACCACGGGTCCGGAAATCCGCCTGCTTAGCGTCTCCCGGACCCGCCGCCAGAATTCCTCCTCATCCTTGCGGCAGCCGAGGTCGGCGGAATTGGCGATAAGCAGGCGATGCCACGTACCGGCGGCCGCGGCGTTCAGTGACGCGGCTTTCATCCCCAGGAGGTCAAAATGCATCCGAATCGCCGTCGTGGCCTCGGCGTAGTGATCCGTGGCCACCACCACGACCACTCGCGGGTGATCGTACAGCGCCCTCAACAGGGGGTGCCACGAGGGATCGATCCCGGAACACTGGAGGTACCGCGTCACGAATGCCGATGCGGCCCGGTCCAGAGCGGGCAGGGCGGTGCTTTTCCTCTCGGCGCTCCACGCCGCGCTGATCTCCCGCACCAGGAGGCGGCGGTAGCCTATGGTACCGCGGCTTCCCTCATCCCAGGTGGGATTGACGAGGCGATCCCAGAAGTTCTCCGGGGCGGCGACGCCGAATTCCGCCAGGCCGGACCGGCGGAATTCCTCCACCAGGACATCGTTCCGGGCGAAGGCAACGGCATCCGGGGAGAGGGTCCCGGAATAGTCGAAAACCACGGTCAAACCGTCCTTATCCGTCTTTGCTTCAGTCACATTCATTCCGTCGCGTCACCGGCTCCATCCCCGTGCCCGTCAATGCCGGTGCCGGGAGCAGATTCCCATATCGAGAGCTTTGCATAGCCGCGGGAAAATGGTTCGCAAGCGGCGAATCAAATGTTTTTCGCCGCTTTCTTGATTGAGCTTAACGCCTGGTTGTGAATAAGATTTATACGTTTCCATACAGAAGCGAAAAAGATTTCCGAGCCGCGGCGAAGCCATTTTTAAGGGTCTCATATCATGACATCGGCGCCCCTCAACTTCCAGGACGGTCCGGCGAAAAACATCCGAACGGGAAGCGCGAAAAACAACGCCCGGCGAGACGGCGCTGATCGTGACTCCGGAACGATCAGTCCGTCTTTGGAACCTGCCCGTCAGGGCTGCGGTACGCCAAGATGATCCGGCACAGTTCCCGGGCCGCCTGGAAGGGGTCCGGGGCGGCGCAGATTGCCGAGACCACGGCGATGCCGTCGGCCCCCGCCGCCACCGCGGCTCCGGCGTTGCCGGCGTTGAGGCCGCCGATCGCCACCAAAGGGTGGCGGGAACGGGCCCGGATCCGGGCCAGGCCGTCCAGCCCCCAATCTCCCCTGGTATCCGTCTTCGTCGGCGTCGCAAAGATCGGGCTCACGCCCAGGTAATCCACGTCCCAGTCCTCCGCCTCCTCCACGTCCTCCCAGGTCTCCACGGAAAGACCGATGATCTTTCCCTTCCCCAGGATGCGCCGGGCCAGGGGATAGGGCATGTCGTCCTGGCCGATGTGAATGCCGTCGGCCTCCGCGGCCAGGGCCACATCGAGACGGTCATTGATGATCAGGGGTACGCCCCGGTCCGCCAGCAGTTTCTTGATCGCCCGGGCCTCCGCAACGAAGGCCCGGGTGGAAAGATTCTTCTCCCTGATCTGGACGCAGGAGGCGCCGCCGTCCACCGCCGCCGCGACGACCTCCTCCAGGGGCCGCCCCCCGCACAGATCCCGGTCCGTAACCAGATACAAGCCCCGCATCGCCCTAAAGCTCCTGAACGGTCAATTTGAGCCGTTCCTCGATATCCCGGCGCGTCAATCCATACAGGACGTCGAGAAACCGGACCTGCATGGAACCCGGACCGTCGGCACCGGCGGCGGCGATCTCTCCGGCGATCCCCATTGCGGCCATGGCGGATGCCGTTGCCCCGGGGACATCCTCCCTCCCCACGGCGGCAAAGGCCCCGCACAGGGCCGAGGCGGTGCATCCGAGGCCCGTCACCCTGGCCATCAGGGCATGGCCGTTGCCCACGATGAACAGCCGCCCCCCGCCGACGATGTAATCCTCCGCGCCGCTCACGCAGACCACGGAACCGAACTCCGCGTTCAGGGCCCGGGCGGCCGTCAGGGCCTCCGACGACGCCGCGGTGCTGTCCACGCCTTTGGTCATTTTGTCCGCCGCCACCATGGCCATGATCTCCGAGGCGTTGGCCCGGATGACAGCGGGAGCGATCGCCTCCAGAAGCTGCCGCGCCGTCCGGGTCCGGTAGGGGGTTGCCCCGGCGCCGACGGGATCGAAAACGATGGGGATGCCCAGTTGCCCGGCCCGGCGCGCCGCCAAGAACATGGACTTCGTCCACTGCTCGCTCAAGGTGCCGATGTTGATCACCAGGGCGGCGGCGATTCCCACCATATCCTCCACCTCCTGGTCCGCATGGGCCATGACGGGGGAAGCGCCGATGGCCAAAAGGGCGTTGGCGGTGGAGTTCATCACCACATAGTTGGTAATGTTATGGACCAGCGGCCCGCGGGATCGAATCCGTTCCAGGGCCGCCCAGACATCTTCCGGCCGGTACGTCATATCCGTCTCTCCTTTGCAGAATGATTCTCGCCACCTGACGGCATCAGGGTGGGGGGGAAGTTGTTCCACATTTCCCGCCGGGAGTCAAAATTTTTTTTCCGCGAATTCACCTTGACAGGAGGCCCGGACTTCCCTATATTCCGCAAGCCCGGCGCGGCGTTATTGTTGAAGAAAGCTATATAATTGCGCCATATTGTATGAACGGAAACCGGTTCCGGGAAGCCGGTTGCCAAGCAAGGAGACGCCCCATGCCAAAGAGAAGCGACATCAACACGGTCCTCATCATCGGGTCCGGACCCATCGTCATCGGCCAGGCCTGCGAATTCGATTATTCCGGCACCCAGGCCTGCAAGGCCCTGCGCAAGCTCGGTTACAAGATCATTCTCGTCAATTCCAATCCCGCCACCATCATGACCGACCCGGGCATGGCCGACGTCACCTACATCGAGCCGCTGAATATCCCCTCGCTCACGGAAATCATCGAAAACGAACGTCCCGATGCCATTCTTCCCAATCTTGGCGGCCAGACGGGCTTGAACCTCACCTCGGAGCTGCACAAACAAGGCATCCTGGATAAATACGGCGTCAAGGTCATCGGCGTCCGCGTCGATGCCATCGAACGGGGAGAGGACCGGATCGCCTTCAAGGAAACGATGAACCGCCTCGGGATCGAGATGCCGAAGAGTGAACCGGCCTATACCGTCGAGGAGGCGGAAAAGATCGCCGCGGAGCTGGGCTATCCCGTGGTCATCCGTCCCGCCTACACCATGGGGGGCACGGGGGGCGGCCTGGTTTACAACCTCGAGGAACTCCGCACTGTGGCCAGCCGCGGCATCTCGGCCAGCATGGTGGGCCAGATCCTCATCGAGGAATCCGTGGTCGGCTGGGAGGAGCTGGAACTGGAAGTGGTCCGGGACGCCAAGAATCAGATGATCACCGTCTGCTTCATAGAAAACGTGGACCCCATGGGTGTTCACACCGGGGACTCCTACTGCACCGCCCCGATGCTGACTATCAGCACCGAGCTACAGGCCCGGCTGCAGAAATATTCCTACGCCATCGTGGAGGCCATCGAGGTCATCGGCGGGACCAACGTCCAGTTCGCCCACGACCCTAAGACGGGACGGGTGGTGGTCATCGAGATCAACCCCCGGACCTCCCGGTCTTCCGCCCTGGCCTCCAAGGCCACGGGCTTTCCCATCGCCTTCATCTCCTCCCTCCTCGCCGCGGGCCTCAACCTGGACGAGATCCCCTACTGGCGGGAGGGGACCCTGGACAAGTATACCCCCTCGGGGGATTACGTCGTCGTCAAGTTCGCCCGCTGGGATTTCGAGAAATTCCCCGGTTCCCTGGACCGCCTGGGCACCCAGATGCGGGCCGTGGGCGAGGTGATGAGCATCGGCAAGAATTACAAGGAGGCCTTCCTCAAGGCCATCCGCTCCCTGGAAAAGGGACGTTACGGCCTGGGTTTCGCGAAGGACCTCCACGCCAAATCCCTCGATGAACTGATGGAACTCCTCGCGGAGCCCTCCAGCGAGCGCCAGTACATCATGTATGAAGCCCTCCGAAAGGGGGCGGAGGTGGAGACCCTTCACCGGCGCACCAATATCAAACCCTGGTTCATCGAACAGATGAAAGAACTGGTGGAACTGGAAGAGCGGCTCCTAACATACAAAGGCAAAAAGCCGCCCGACGAGCTTCTCGTCCAGGCCAAGAAGGACGGCTTCGCCGACCGGTATCTCGCCCAGATCCTGGGAGACGCGGAAACGGAGATCCGGAGGCGGCGCCTCGCCCTGGGGGCGGCGGAGTGCTGGGACGCCGTGCCGGTGAGCGGCGTAGAGGACGCCGCCTACTATTATTCCACCTATAACGCCCCGGATCGGGTGGGGGTATCCGCCAACAAAAAGATCATGGTCTTAGGCGGCGGTCCCAACCGCATCGGCCAGGGGATCGAATTCGACTACTGCTGCGTCCATGCCGCCTTCGCCCTCCGGGACGAGGGTTATGAATCCATCATGGTCAACTGCAACCCCGAAACTGTCTCCACGGACTACGACACCTCCGACAAGCTCTACTTCGAACCCCTGACCGTGGAGGACGTCCTGGCCATCTACGAAAAGGAGCAGCCCGAAGGGGTGATCGTCCAGTTCGGCGGCCAGACGCCCCTGAACATCGCCCAGGAGCTGGCCCGGGCCGGGGTCCGGATCATCGGCACCTCCCCGGAGACCATCGACCTGGCGGAGGACCGGGACCGGTTCCGCATCATGATGAAAAAACTGGGGATTCCCATGCCGGAATCGGGCATGGCTAGCAACCTCGCCGATGCCCTCGCCGTGGCGGCGCGGATCGGCTACCCCCTCATGGTCCGTCCCTCCTACGTCCTCGGGGGACGGGGAATGGAGGTGGTCCACGACGAGGAGATGCTGAAACGATACGTGGCGGCGGCCGTGGGGGTGACCCCGGAACGGCCCATCCTCATCGACAAGTTTCTGGAAAACGCCATCGAGGTGGAGGCCGACGCCATCTCCGACGGTTCCGACGCCTTCGTTCCCGCCATCATGGAGCATATCGAGCTGGCGGGGGTCCATTCCGGCGACTCCGCCTGCGTGATCCCCCCCATCAGCATCTCCGCCCGCCACATGGACACCATCAACGACTACACCCGGCGGATCGCCGTGGAGTTCGGCGTCATCGGCCTGATGAACATCCAGTACGCCATCGCCGACGACATCGTATATATACTGGAGGCCAATCCCCGGGCCTCCCGGACAGTGCCCCTGGTTTCCAAGGTCTGCAACATCTCCATGGCCCGCATCGCCACCCAGGTCATGCTGGGGGGAAAACTGGCCGATTTCAAGATCAAACAGCGGAGCATTCCCCACTTCGGCGTCAAGGAGGCGGTCTTCCCCTTCAACATGTTCCAGGAAGTCGATCCCCTCCTGGGGCCGGAAATGCGCTCCACCGGCGAGGTGCTCGGACTGGCCGATTCTTTCGGCCTGGCCTTCTTCAAGGCTGAGGAAGCGGCGCAGCAGGTCCTGCCGGGTGAGGGAACGGTGCTGCTCACCGTCAACGACTGGGACAAGCGGGGGGTCCTGGAAGTCGCCCGGGCCTTCAACGAACTGGGCTTCCGGATCATGACCACCACCGGGACCAACCGTTTCCTCGCGGAGGAGGGTATCCCGTCGGAAACACTCCTGAAGATGCACGAGGGCCGGCCCAATATCGTGGACGCCATCAAGAACGGGCTCATCAACCTGATCATCAACACCCCCAGCGGCAAGCTGAGCCAGTATGACGATTCCTACATCCGCAAGGCGGCCATCAAATACAAAATCCCCTACATCACCACCATCGCCGCGGCCGTGGCGGCGGTAAAGGGAATAACGGCATTCCGGAAGGGGCACGGCCGGGCAAAGTCCCTGCAAAGCTACCATGCCGATATCAGGTAGAAGCAGAGAACAGGCGACAGACCAGAAAAGACAAGAGGACAGGCGACGGGCAAGATGAGCGAAATCAGAGACAATTGCGGAATATTCGGCGTTTATTCGAAATTTCCATGTGTTTATGAAATCTACAACGGGATAGATTTTCTCCAGCACCGCGGCCAGGAATTCTGCGGGATTGCCACTTTCGACCGGCACATACACCAGGTTACTCACCACGGCAAGGTGGGAAACGCCTTCAACGAACAGGACCTTCTCTACCTCACCGGCAACTGGGGGATCGGCCATGTAAGCCTCTGGGAACGCCAACCCATGGCCTGGCAGTCCCGCCTCGGCAACATCTCCGTGGCCTTCAGCGGCAACGTCATCAATGCCGTGGAGATAATCGCCGCCATGAAGGATCAGGGCCATTCCTTCTATCGAAGCTACAATATCGAAGTGATCGCCAAGACGATCATGGAGGCCGACGACATGACGACCGGGATCGCCGCCCTGACCGGGCGCATAAAAGGCGCCTATTCCCTGGTGGTCCTCGCCGAGGAAGGGATCTACGCCACCCGGGACGTCTATGGCTTCCGCCCCCTCATCCTCGGTCAGAACGGGACCCGCTTCGCCGTCAGCTCCGAATCCCGGGCCCTCCAGAATCTCGACATGGAGGTCGTCCGCGATGTCCGTCCGGGGGAAATCATCCTCATCGACGCCGGGGGATTCCACACCCTCCGGCAACTGCCGTCGCCCCGGAAGGCCCATTGCGCCTTCGAATGGGCCTATACGGCCAGCATCGACTCCGTCATTGACGGCCTCTACGTCCAGGAGGCGAGAAACCGCCTCGGACAGGCCCTCGCCCAGCGGGACCTGGACGAACGGGACATGGCCGCGGACATCGTGGCCCCGGTGCCCATGTCCGGCATCGGCCACGCCCTGGGCTACCACCAGCGATCCCATATCCGCTATCAGGAAGTGTTTCTCTACAACCGCTATGCCGACCGCAGCTATACCCAGTCCAGCCAGACGGCCCGGGAAAAGATGGCCAAACGGAAGCTCTCCCTCCTCAAATCGGCCGTGAAGGACAAGCGGATCGTCATCTGTGACGATTCCATTGTCCGAGGCACCCAGATCCGCGACAAGGTGCGGGACCTGAAAGACTCCGGCGCCAGAGAGGTCCATGTCCGGATCGCCTGCCCGCCCCTCATGTACCCCTGCGACTTCGGCGTCTCCACACGGACCATGGAGGAGCTGGCGGCCCGCCACTGCTTCCCCGAGGGGACTATCAACTGCTTCGCCGACCTTCGGAAACTGGAAACATGGGTCGCCGGCCAGATCAACGCGGATTCGGTGAAATACAACAGCATCGACGCCTTTGTGAAGGCCCTGGGCGTCCCGCGCGGCGATCTCTGTCTTAAGTGCTGGGACGGCGTCAGCCCCCTGATCTGAACATCCTTCGAGAGCTTTGCATAACCGCGGAAAAATGGTTCGCAAGCGGCGAATCAAATGGTTTTTGCCGTTTCGTGATTGGACTTAACGCCTGGTTATGAATAAGATTTATACGTTAACCATTTGGAAGCGAAAAAGATTTCCGAGCCGCGGCGAAGCCGTTTTTCAAAGGTATCCCTTCACCCCCGGCGGCAACCCAGCCCGCGGTCGCGACAAGAAGCAACGGAAATCGCAACACCGCGGGCCTTGATCCCAATCCTTCAAACTTGGGGGTGTAAATCCCGTCCAGAAATGTTATATGGCCCAGTCAGGAAAAACGGGAGGCCCCCAGGGGGTTTATATGAAAATGTTCATAAATAGCCGTATATTTTCATCTTTCGTCGTGCTCGAAACGGTCGCGATGGTTAGTCGATGAGAGAAGATCACGAACGTTTCATGGACCGGGCGTTGCGGCTGGCCCGTAAGGGTGAAGGACGGGCGAGTCCCAATCCCATGGTCGGCGCCGTCATCGTCAAGGACGGCCGGATCATCGGGGAAGGCTATCACGTCTGCTGCGGGGAGAGCCATGCCGAGATCAACGCCATCCTCGGGGCTCGGGAGCCTATCGCCGGCGCCACCTTCTACGTCACCCTGGAGCCCTGCACCCACCAGGGGCGGACTCCCCCCTGCGTCCAGGCCTTGATTCGGGAGCGGCCGGGCCGGGTGGTGATCGGCGCCATCGATCCGAATCCCGTCGTCGCCGGCCGGGGGGTGGCGGCCCTGCGGGCCCAGGGCATCGAAACCGTCGTCGGCATCCGGGAGGAGGAATGCCGCCGCCTGAACGAGAAGTTTTTCAAGTTCATGACCACCGGTCTCCCCTTCGTCACCCTGAAATACGCCCAGACCCTCGACGGCCGCATCGCCGGCGCCGGCGGTCATTCCCGGTGGATCAGCTCGCTGCCGGCCCGGCGCTACGCCCACCGCCTGCGGAGCGTCCATGACGCCGTGCTCGTCGGGGCCGGCACGGTGCGCCATGACGATCCCGAACTGACGGTCCGCCTGGTCCGGGGAAAGAATCCCCTGCGGATCGTCCTGGACAGCCGGTTGAACATCCCGCTTAAGGCCGGCATCCTCCGGGACCAGGACCGGGCGCCGACCCTGGTCGTCGCCGCCCCGAACGCCCCGGAAGACAAATTGCAGGCCCTGGCCGGGCTGGGCGTGGAAACGCTCCTGGTCGCTGCCACGGCGGCGGGGGAAATCAAACTGCCGGAGCTGTTCCGGAAACTGGGTCAGCGGGGCATCACCTCCGTCCTGGTGGAGGGGGGCGGCGCCATCATCACCTCGGTGCTCCGGGAGAGGCTGGCGGACCGCCTCGCCGTAGTCGTGGCGCCCAAGATCATCGGCCGGGGCGTGGATGCCGTGGGCGAGTTGGGCCTCGCCACCATGGACCGGGCCCTGCAACTCACGGCGGTGCAATGGCGTCGCCTCGGTCCGGATATTCTTTGCACCGGGGATATCGCCGGGGCCGGCGGCGGGCCGGCTGAAGGCGACGCGGCGGGTCGGGGAACGGAATAAAACAGCGGGGTCGAATCGGATTCGACGGCAAAACGAACAAGGTAGGGATATGCAGAGACATTTCACGAAAAAGAGGAAGATTCGGGTCATTCAGTACGGTTTGGGATACATCGGTCTGGAAACGGTTCGGGCCATTCTCAAAAAGGAGGCGCTGGCCATCGTCGGCGCCGTGGATACCAATCCGCGCCTGGCGGGAAAAGATCTGGGGGAATTGCTGAAGCTGACGGCGCCGCTGGGGGTAACGGTCAGCGACCGGCCCCGGGAACTCCTTGCCGATGTCAAGGCCGACGTGGTGATCCACACCACCGGCTCAAGGATCCCGTCCATCTACCAGCAGTTCGAGGATATCCTCGAAAAAAAGATCAACATCGTCTCCGCCAGTGAAGAACTGCTCTTCCCCTCGGCGGAAAACGCGATCCTTGCGGAGCGGATCCATCTGCTGGCGATGGAAAAACGGGTCACCGTCCTGGGGACGGGGGTCAATCCCGGCTTCGTCATGGACGCCCTGCCGCTTTTTCTCACCGGCGTCTGCCAGGAAGTGCGGGAAATCCACGTCCGGCGCGTCGTGGACGCCGCCACCCGGCGCTACGCCCTGCAGAAGAAGATCGGCACGGGCATGACCGTGGAGGAGTTCCAGCGGGAAATAGATAAAAAGGCCCTGGGGCATGTGGGGCTCCGGGAATCCCTCCATCTGATTATCGACAAACTCGGCCGGGCCGTGGACTTCGTGGAGGAGTCCGTAGCCCCGGTAATCGCCGCCCATCCCATCCGGACGGACTATTTCGAGATCCAACCGGGAGACGTGGCGGGGATCGAACATCTCGCCAAGGGCATCAAAGATGGAAAAGAGGTCCTGACCCTGGAGCTCCGGATGTATGTCGGCGCCCCCGACCCCCACGACGCCATTCAGATCGTGGGCACCCCGGACATCAAGCTGCGGATCGAGGGCGGCGTCGCCGGCGACCAGGCCACGGCGGCCGTTCTGGTCAACTCCATCCCGGCGGTGCTGGACGCCAAGTCGGGGCTGATCACGGTGAAGGATCTTCCCTCGCCCTACTGTTACTGAGCGGTCCCGCCGCCGCCGCAAGGCCGCGGCCGGGCCAAACGCCCACGGAAAGGATGACTTTTATGGCGTGGTACGCCGTCCATACAAGAAGCCGTCATGAAGACCGGGTTTATATCGGCCTGACGCAGAAATCCTTCCGGGTATTCCTCCCCAAGATCGAGGTCTGGAGCAAGCGGAAGGACCGCCGCAAGAAGATCATGGTGCCCATGTTTCCGGGCTATATCTTCGTGGCCTTGGACATCATAGACAACGAAACCAAGCTGGATGTCCTGAAGACCTTCGGCGTGGTGCGCATCCTGGGAAAGCCTTACGGTTCGGAGCCCATCCCCGTCCCCGATGTCAAGATCGACGCCATCATGCGCATCGTCGATTCCCGGGTGGAGGTCCAGCAGTTCCAGTACCCCAAGGTGGGGGAATACGCCAAGATCATCGACGGTCCCTTCCAGGGGATAGAGGGCCTGGTGGCGAGCACCGACATGGAAAAGGAGCTGTTCGTCATCACCATCGAACTGATGCAGCGCTCCGTGGCCATCAAATTAGAGGGATTTCAGGTCGCCAGGCTTTGATTTTTTCAAATTTGAGCTTGACATTGGCCGGAAATTGGGTAAGAAGCTTTTTCCATATTGTCCAAAATCAATTATCAAGCGAGAACACAGCCCTTGAAGGGAACGATAAAAATTGACGGAGATTTCTGCAAAGAATGCCTCCTGTGCACAACGGTCTGTAAAAATCAAAACCTCCGCCCCGCCGCCGAACTGAATTCCAAGGGTTTCCATCCCATCGAGTTGAAGGAAGACGCCGAATGCAACGGCTGCGCCCTCTGCGCCCTGGTCTGTCCCGAAGTCGCCATCGAGGTGTACCGTGAATAGAATCCTCATGCAGGGCAACCGCGTCATCGGCGAGGCGGCGATCCGGGCCGGATGCCGTTTCTATGCCGGCTACCCCATCACCCCCCAGAACGAACTGACGGAGTACATGGCCGACAACATGCGGCGCGCCAAGGGCGGGGTATTCATCCAGGCGGAAAGCGAAATCGCCGCCATCAACATGGTGCTCGGGGCCTCCGCCGCCGGCGCCAGGGCCATGACGTCGTCCTCCAGTCCGGGGATCTCCCTGAAGCAGGAGGGCATCTCGTCCCTCGCCGCCGACGAACTGCCGGCGGTCATCGTCAACATGATGCGGGGCGGGCCGGGGCTGGGCAACATCCTCCCCTCCCAGGGAGACTACTTCCAGGCCACCCGGGGCGGCGGCCACGGCGATTACCGCACTATCGTCCTCGCCCCCGCCTCCGTCCAGGAACTGGCCGACCTTACCATGGACGCCTTCGAGCTGGCGGACCGTTACCGCAATCCCGTGATCATTCTTGCCGACGGCATGATGGGGCAGATGATGGAACCCGTGGAATTCAACACCCCGCCGCCCCGCCAGTATCCCGAATGCTATATCCTCAAGGGCATGGGCCGGGGGAAGAGCAAGTTCATCCGGGCCCTGATCCTCGATGCCATCCGCATGGAAGAGCACAACTGGAAGCTCTACCGCAAATACCAGGTCATCGCCTCGAAGGAGGTCCGTTTCGAGACCTTCTGGACCGACGACGCGGAGATCCTCATCGTCGCCTACGGCACCGCCGCCCGGATTGCCAAGGGCGCCATCAAAAGGAGCCGGGAGTTGGGACTGCCCGTGGGGCTCATCCGGCCCATCACCCTGTGGCCCTTTCCCGCCGCGGTCATCCAGGCCTTCGCCGCCCGGGTGGACAATTTTCTGGTCTTCGAGATGAACACCGGGCAGATGCTGGAAGACGTGCAACTGGCCCTGGGCAACACCGCCCGAATCCAGTTCTACGGCCGGCCCGGCGGCGTCATCCCCACGCCGGCGGAACTCGCCAAGGTCATCGCCTATCAGTTCCGGAAGAAATGACATGAAGAAGATATTCAGCCGTCCGAAATCACTGAAGAAAGCCGTTTTTCACTACTGTGCCGGCTGCGGCCACAGCATCACCCACCGCCTTATCGCCGAGGTCATCGACGAGTTGAAGATCCAGGACCGGGCCATCGGCATCCCCCCCGCCGGCTGCGCCGTCATCGCCTACAACTACTTCGACGTCGATATGCTGGAGGCCCCCCACGGCCGGGGTTGCGCCGTCGCCACGGGGATGAAGCGCGTTCTCCCCGACCGGATCATCTTTTCCTATCAGGGCGACGGCGATCTGGCGGCCATCGGCACGGCGGAAACCATGCACGCCGCCAACCGCGGAGAGAACATCACCGTAATCTTCATCAACAACGCCGTTTACGGCATGACGGGCGGCCAGATGGCCCCCACGACCCTCCTGGGACAGGTCTCCACGACCACGCCGCCAGGCCGGTCAGCCCTCCTGGACGGACATCCGATCCATTTGAGCGAGATCCTCGGCCAGCTCCCGGGAACCCGGTACATCGAGCGCTGCGCCGTCAATGGCCCGGCGAACATCGTGAAAGCCAAAAGGGCGATCAAGAAGGCCTTCCAGTACCAGATGGACGGCATAGGGTTCTCCCTGGTGGAAATCCTCTCCCAGTGCCCGACCAACTGGAAGATGTCTCCCGTGGACGCCTGCAAGTGGGTGACGGAAGTGATGGCGAAAGAGTACCCCCTGGGCGTCATCAAGGATACGAAAGCTTAGGTGCGAACGTTATGATCAAGAAGACCATCTTCGCCGGTTTCGGCGGCCAGGGAGTGTTGATGATGGGCTACGTTTACGCCCATGCGGCGATGAGCGAGGGCTGCCACGTCACCTACCTGCCTTCCTACGGCGTCGAGGTGCGGGGCGGTACGGCCAACTGCACCGTGGCCGTATCGGACGAAGAGATCGCCTCCCCCATCGCCTCGGAACCGGATTACCTGGTGGTGATGAACAAGCCGTCCCTCTTCACCTTCCAGAACCGCGTCGCCCCGGGAGGAGACATCTTTCTCAACTCCTCCATCATCAATGCCCAGCCGACCCGGAAGGACGTCCACATCCATGCCGTTCCCGTCGGCGACTTGGCGGAGCAACTGGGCAATCCCCGGGTGCTCAACATCGTCATGATGGGGGCCTTCATCAGGGAAACCGGTCTCATCGCTCCCGAAGCGTTTCTCAAGGGCCTAAAGCAGATCCTGGGGGAAAAGAAAAAGGCGGCGATGGAGATCAACCGCAAGGCCTTCGCCGCGGGCTACGAATTGCAAATATGAAGGGGACACTTCAAACCATGGCCATTCAACAGGTTTCCGTGCGGCTGGACAACGTTCCCGGCGCCCTGACCAAACTCGTGGACATCCTGGACAAGGAGGACATCAAGGTCAAGGCCATCTCCGCGGCCAGCACCGAAGAGCATTCCACCCTCCGCGTCGTGGTCAACGATCCCCAGAAGGCCGTCACCATCCTGGAGAGCTTCAACTTCAACATTCAGGTGGATCCCGTCATCGCCGTGGAAGTCCCCTGCCATCCCGGGGGCATGAACGCCATCGTCAAGCCCCTGGCGGAGGGCGACGTGAACATCCACTACATCTATACCACCATCGAGCGCCTCGGCAAGGAAACCATCATGATCATCGGCTGCGACCGCATCGAGCGGGCCGTGGAGATCCTGAGCCAGCACTGGGTCAACTTCGTCGGCGACGAGATCTACTCCCTCTGAGCGTACCACGGGCACTTCCCATCAAACTCTTAAATTGACTCACGATTGTTTCACCATAAAAGGAATCGGCCCTGACCGACCACATGGTTGCCCCAAAACAAAATGGAGACGGTTCTCTTTTTTCCGCGCAACATGGTTCAATAACGTAAACGCGCAAATAATGAAACAGACAGACTCTCAAATCGGCACATGATTGTTTCACCGGAAAAGGAAGCGGCCCTGGCCGCCCGCATGGCGGCCCTGGGGGTTAAGGAGGACGAATTCCGGGAGACATTCGTCCGCTCCTCGGGACCCGGCGGCCAGAAGGTCAACAAGACCGCCACTTGCGTCCACCTCGTCCATCAGCCCACGGGCCTCGCCGTCAAATGCCAGCAGGAAAGATCCCAGGCCCTGAATCGCTTCCTGGCCCGACGCCTCCTTCTGGACCGGATCGAGCGCCTCCGGAAAGGGCTGGTGGAGGCGGAAAAGGCCCGCCGGGAAAAGATCCGCCGCCAGAAAAGGAAACGCTCCCAACGGGCCAAAGAAAAGATCCTCCAGGACAAGCACCGCCAGGCGGAAAAAAAGGCCGCCCGGACCCGTCCGGACACGGACGGGTGAACCTCTCGGCTAATCCAACTCCCAATCCCTGTTGTTTGATTTATGGAAAGACATTCAGGCAAGAACCGGTTCACGGTGTTTGGGCATACAACCGTGAAAATCAATGGGTTGTGATGATCACAGTTTATCGTCCAGATCCGAAACGCTGGGTTAACGGAAGAACAAGGAGGTCAAAGGATGCAATTGTTTAGTAAATGTCCCTTATGGCGCGGAGAGATAGTTATTAAAAAAGTGGACGGGATTTCCTGACAACACGCATGGAGTAATTACCGGTGGCAGCAAGGGGGGAAGGCCGATCCCTGGTACGCAAATAGATCGAAATACTCAATAAAATCAAATATGACATATTTTCATGCTTCGGGGCGCCCCACGGGGCATGAAAGTTTACTGCGGAGACGGCGGCGGGGCTGGGACAGCGACCACCACTGGACGGTAGAGAAAGAGATTCCGGCGGATGAAACTCGTCGGCTTTTCGAAATCCTCATAGGAATTGCACACATAAGTGACGACCATGTTTTTGCCCCGGGAGAACTCCCGGTGCTCCTTGCCGGCGTAGCAGAAGTTGTTGCGGTCGAAGCGGGGGCTGTGCAGGGTGACCTCCGGGATCGTCCCGACAAGCGCCTTCGCCGCGGACCACGGCCCCTCCAGGGCGGCGGCCGTGCGATACAGCATCCGGTCGCCGTTGTTTTCCAGCGACATGTACACGGCGACCCATTCCCTCCGCTCGGGGTGGTAGCGCACGCTCAATTCCGAAACCGCGGCATCCAGCGCCACCTTCACCAGCCGGTGATCCAGTTTGGCATCCCACCGGCCGTCCCCGTGGAGGTACTCGATGGATCGGGCCGGGGCGGCGAGGCGATCCAGGGGAATCCGCGCCAGGATGTTGCCCAGGACCGTCCGTCCCTCTTTGGTCTCACTGTAGAAGGGAAAAAAGTAAACATGATTTCCGTACACAACGGAAGTCGTGGCGAACGCCTTGATCCCCCCGGGGATACCCGGCGTCAGATCGAGGCAGTCCACAACCCAGCGGTTCGGATCATCCCCGGTAAAGTCGCCGATCCGGGCCAGTCGGTGCCCGGCGACGGCGAACTTGAAGGGACCTTCCTGCTCCGGCGCGGCCCGGACGGCGATGAGAGGGATATAGAGCGTCCCTGCCACCAGGAAGGGGTCCTGGGGCCACAGCCATTCCCCCTCCCCGAAAGAGGAAACGAACGTCCCGTCTTTCCTCATCAAACGGTAGCGGATAATAAACTCTCCCGCGGCGCAGGTCGAGACGGCCACCGTCGTGCCCAGGACCACCGCCATATCGATGCGATCCCGCCGCCCCTCTTCCTCGGAAACGAAGGTGTCGCCGAAAAGCCACAGCACCCGCCGGTCGTCCAACTGGATGGAGTAGGCCCCGTCCCCGCCGTACCATCCATCCCGGTCGGGGAAGGCGGGCAGGCAGTACGCCGGGGCGGTCTGTGGGTCCCCGGACCGGACCGGGACATCCGGGACGACCGGGAGGGCTGCGCACCCGGACAGGCAAAGAAACAAAAGGAGCATGGTCGCCAGGAGGCCCCTGCGCCAGGACGGCCGCGGCGCCGGGGACGGCCGGCTCAGCGGCGTTTCCGGAAATATCATACCGCGCAACCCATCAACATCTTGTGAGAACATGACCAAGCCTCCCTCCGCGAAAGCTCTCTCAATCGCAGGCGCACGTCTAAAAATCGTGCCCGGCCGGTAATGAAGCCGTCCCTGCCGGAACCGCTTCGACCGTAAAATAACCAATCAGGGATGTCAACGGAAAGCTTGCCGAGACATCTCCATTGGTGAGAAGGCACAAAATTTATATCTTGACACAGGCGGCGCAAGGGCTTATAGGTCCTTATACTTTTTTTGTTTCGGTTTTGGCCACATTACCCAGAGCCAATAAAAAGGCTTCTGGGTTTTTTTGGACCGACTCATGAAAGGGGGAGGCATGGCCAGAAAAAGTCAGGAAAAATTCGCCAAGCGGCAGCGGGAAATAGAGCGCAAGAAAAAGGCCGACGAAAAGATGGCCCGGCGCCATGAGAAGAATCGCCTCCGATCCACGGAAGGCGATCCCGCGGAAACCGACCAGTCCCAGACGGTCCCTACGCCCGGGCTTCAACAGCCAACCGATGGTCATCCTCCGGCTGACGATGCGCGGGGCAACTCCGGAAACGCTACGGAAACGGAGGAATCCCGTCCCGATCGGGGAGACGGGGAAGATCAGTCAAAACATCAATAGCAACAGAAGGGCCACACTATTTTATAATCCCAGGGGAGGAGCCACAATGAACATCTATGTAGGGAATCTGTCGTACAACATTACCGAGGAAGATTTGCAGCAGGCCTTTGCGGCCTTTGGGCAGGTTGCCTCCACAGCGATCATCACGGACCAGTTCAGCGGCCGGTCGAAGGGATTCGGCTTCGTGGAAATGCCAGTAAAGGAAGAGGCCCTGGCCGCCATCGCCGGTTTGAACGGCAAGACGATGCATGACCGGGCACTGAGCGTGAACGAGGCCCGCCCCCGGGCGGACCGCCGGAGCGGCGGAGGCGGAGGAGACAGAGGCGGCGGCCGCGGAAGGTCCGGCGGCCGGTCTCGTTACTGAGAATCGGCGGCAACCGGACAACCAATCCACCGGCGGGCAGGCAACCCGGGAGAGGCAATCCCGGTGCCGGTCCGCCGGGTCAGAGATACGGCATACCCGTCCCTACCATTCGTCATGGATGCCGTTGTCGGGACTCATCATTTCGTTAGTCGTATGTATCTATTTTCCGTGACCGTCCAGCGACTCGCGCACTTTGGCGGATAGCCTTTCCGTTGTGAACGGCTTTTGGATGAAATGCGCGCCTTCGTCGAAGACGCCGTGGGAGGCTATGACATCGGCGGTGTATCCGGACATGAAAAGGCATTTGAGATCGGGATGGGAGGCCAATAGATTTCCGGCCAAGACCAGGCCGTTCATCATTTGGAAGGGATTTTCAATACCGCCCCTTACCGGCTATGCTATTCCCATGAGTCCTTGAGGCCGGCGTTGGGATTTATCTTTTCGTCAAAGGCGCATTTAGGACAGTAATAAAGAGGGATGACGGTCCCGCAGCCCGAACCGGCAAGTTCAAGGTGGTGGCAGGCCACGCAGACCGCGCCGTTGCATCCGGAGCAGGCATAGAGGATGTCAACCTGCTTTCCACAGAAGGGGCATGTCTTTTTTTCCTGTTCCATGACGCTCTCTCCTTTCCTGTAACTTTTCGGCATTTTATCTTTCCTTGGCGATTTAATCAACAGATGTTTACTGTTTACAGTGGTTTTTCATACTATAGTCTGTATATTTATGTATGCCACTTACCCGGTCCAGAATAAACTCTTCTGCGCTGAGTGGGAAACAGTTAAAATGAGGATGAAAATGAGGGGACATAACATTCAATTCGCTGATCAATGACAAGATTCCGAAGGTTTCTGAAGAAGAAAGGGTTATGTCCCCTCGTTTTACCAGACGACGCGGATGTGGGCGCGATCAAGAGGAATGCCGTAGCGGGTGTCCGGGCGGCGGCCCTTGCCCTCGATGACGAGGCGGCGGGCGGCGACGGTGCCGAATCCGTCCAGGAGATCGCGCCGGATCTTTCCTTTGTAGGCATGGAAATTTTCCGCCGTAAGGCCCATGATCCCCGTGTCGCTCATCGCCATCAGGTCCCGGCAGCCCTCGGTGATGCGGTTGTAGAGGTCCGTGATGACTTCCTGATTGTCGCTGATGCCCTGAAAATCCAGATAGCATTCGTCGCAACCCCGGCAGGAGGGGGCGGCGCAACCTTCGTCTCTTTTCCGGAGGGCGAAGAAGGCGAAAAGGGCCAGGCGGGCCGGGGAGATGGGTACGTTGACGCCGCGCCAGGTGAGGCCGCCGCCGGGGAGGTCCACGACGAGGTCCTCGGTTTTCCTATGGATCAGGAGCCTCATGAGTTCCTTAGGGTCGAGGGGTTCGTTTAGGAGGGCGGGGGCCAGGAGGCGGCGGACGGTAAGAAAGGGGATATCTACGAGACGGATCTCGGCATAACGCGTCTCCCGGACGTACGGGCGGCCATGTTTGTCCTTCAGGGTGATGGGGGCGGATATTTTGGGGATGTAGAAGAAATCCGGATGGTTCTCGAATTCCGGCGTCACCAGGACGTGGCAGATACGGTCGTGAGAGCGGGCGTACATGGAGGCGGCCACCATGAGACAGGCCGTCATGGTCTTGCGTCCCCCCGCGATGGAGAAGATCAAGCGGGTGTCGTTGTCTTGGGTCAGATCGAAGGTCAGCTCCAGGCAGGCGCGCATCACGTCTTCGTTGTCCTCTTCATAGAGGATGTCTTCGATCTCCCGCCCCAGATCGTTTCGGACGCAATGAAGATGATGATGGGAGAAGGCGATGGAGCCCGGATCGAGGCCGTATTCCCGGAGATAGCAAAAATAGCGGCCGTCCGCAGGCGACAGGAGGACGGCGTTGGCGGCCTCCTTGCCCGGACGGGTTGTGATGACGTGGATGGCGTCGATCCGTTCCCCTTCCTGGTGGAGGGCGTAGAGGGTCTCGGTGAGGACCTGGGGGCTCAGGCCCAAGACCGCCAGCAATACCGTTTTTTTCTTTTCCGCCATGTCCCTCCTAAATGAGAACCGTCCCTATTTTTTCTGAGAACCGTCCCTACTTTAACTATTTTACCGCCATTTTAACTCCCTATCTTCAACCTGATTTGGCCCAGGCCGAAGGTCGTCTGCTTGCCGAGATGGACCTGCTCGCAGAAGCGCAGGAGGGGGAGGAATTCATCGAGATCCCCCGTGTAGCGGACCCGCCCCACCAGGCCGCCCATGAGCATCTTTTGATCCTGCCGGCTGGAATAGCGCTCCCAATCGAACCAACGCAGGCCGGTTTCGTCCGTGGCCACGGCCTGTGCCCGGGCCGTGAGCCCCCGATAGTCGAGGTCCGGATCGCCGTCGCCATGATAGCGGCACAGGGAAGCAACCCGGCGCAGGGCGGCCCGGATCAGGACATGGAAGGGAAGCGTAGCGCCGAGGTGGTTCCCGTACTTCAGGCGCAGGGGCGTGAGCAGTTCCATTTCGAGGACATTTATCGCCGGTTGCCGCGGGCCGGGAGGGGAAAGCGGTGAACCCGCCGCGGGAGTTGCCGGCATGGGGGCAGGGGCAGTGCCGCTTTCTCCCGGCGTGGGGGCGGCGGGGGCGCCGCCGGAACAGTCCTCATTTATGCGCTCGTCCCGGGAAGGCTCACGTTCGTTAAGGCTGGATTCCCCGGTCGCCCGGCCCGCAAGTGATGCCGACACGGGGGAAACGGAATCGGCCTCCACACCCGCCCCCTTTGGCGGCAAGAGGAAGCCGCCGCCCAAAAGAGGGCTCAACAGCGGCATAAGATCCGTGGTGACGTCTCCGGGGAACATCCGGTTGTCCGTACCGTCGTAGAGGACATGCCCGGCAGCAGTGACGGACACCAGGGAAAACCGGGCCCGTTGCCCGCCGACCCGGCTGCCGATGCCGCTCTTGCCCACCTCGTTGAAGGCGTAGATAAAATAGGGAAGGCTGTCGTTGGCCAGGCCGAAGAGGAGCAGTATGAAGGAGAAGTTTTCACCGGCCCGGTAGCGGAGCCGATCGCCAGGCGGCGCCTCGATGACATAGGGATGGGGGCGGGCGGCGATGCGGCGCCGGGGGCCGCCCTCCCCTTCGCCGCCAAGACCGCCGTTCCCATCCAACGGCGAAATCTCGAAAACGAAGGGATAAAGGCATCGCGAAGTCAGGAGGCAATCCGTACAGGTCCGGCGGCGCAGGGCGCAGACCACGGAACGGAGGGCATGGCCGAAGACCCCCCGGAACGTCGAGCCCTTGTACTCGGGCAAACGCGCCTCATCCAGGAAACGGGCGGAAAAACAATAAGAACCGAAGCGCATAATTCCTCCCCGCGGTTGGTTTGGATGGTGATCCCTCGCTTGCGTTTGCACCCTTATATAGAAATGTCGGCAGGGGTGTCAACGGGAAACTGGTCTTCATGCTCCGGGAGGCGGGCAGAGATAATTATTGGCAAGGCGCTGGGGGACAATTTCCGTTCATTCGACTAATCATCATGCCCGTTCCGGGCACAACGAAAGATTAAAATATCCGGCTATTTGTGGACATTTTCATATAAAGGCGAACCACGGCAAGAAACTAAACAATGATCAGTTCCTCCTCTTCCCGGAGGGCGCCGAGGCCGCTCACCTCCACGTGCCCCCGGCAGCGCCCGCAGAGGAAATAGTAACGGACGCTGTCCTCCTCCCGGTCGATGAGTTTTTCCAGGGCGTCCTTCATCTTCAGGTAGTTGCGGTCGTCCAGTTCGCATTCGAAGACGCTCTTCTGGACCCGGTTCCCGAAGCCAACCAGGGTCTTGGCGATTTTGTTCCGCCGCTTATCGGCCACCACGTCATAGGAAACAACCACAAACATCCGCACCTCCTGTCGCAGCCCGCCCCCTACTCTCCTCTCCATACGCCGCTATCGCAACGTCAATAGCGGCGTCCCGGCGCCTACTTCTGCTCCGCACCCCCCGCCTCTGCCTCCCGGCCTCTGCCCCTCTTCTTTTTGATTTTCCAACGCTCAACATGGGAACGGTTGCGTTTTCGTTTTCAGCACTTTCACAAAGCGTCGTGTTTGGCAACTCCCAGAGCCACCCGCAAAAATGCTAATTTTAAAGACCTGACCCCCGATTGGGTCACCGGGTGGTGAAGGCCGTATACTCCTCTTCCCCCCGGAGGCTTCGGACCCAGAGGCGGACCTGTTCCAGGCAGATCTCCCGGTAGGTCAGGCGCCGTCCTTTGGGGACGTACAGCGCCTTCTGATTCAGGCGGGCCTCGAAATGGGCGACGAATTTCTTCATCCCCTCGTGGCCGAGATAGATGGGGTATTCCTCCCGGATCGGCTCCGTCTCGGCGAAATCGAACGCCGCCGGTTCCCGGTCTTCCGGGCGGTAGAAGTCCGTGGAGCGGATGATCCGCTTGTTGAACATGGTCAGCGTCAACGTGTCCACCAGCACCGGCCGGAACTCCTCCATGAGATCCAGGACCAACGAGGGCCGGCCGTATTCCACACTGTGGAGGGAGCCGGCGTAGGGGTCCAGGCCCGCCACGTTCACCTGGGTATGGACCGCATTGGCCAAAAGGGTATAGCCGAGACTGAGCAGGACGTTCACCGGGTCCCGGGGGGGCCGGCGGTTCCGACCCGCAAAGGTCACCTCATCCGTCCGGAACAGATGGCGCCAGCAGCCGAAATACGCCGCCGCCCCCGCCCCTTCCACCCCCATGACGCTCTCGACGCTGGGGCATTCGCCAAGTTGACGAAGGAGCCGCCGCAGGACGTGGAGCGCCTTCGTGATCTCCTCCCGCTGCAACTCCTGATTATACCGCCGCAGCAGGGTCCGGCAGTTGGCGAGTTTCCCCGCCACGCAGCTCCGGGCGGATACGAGGCGGAAGTCCGGGTCTTCCAGGCGCTGGAACTGGAGGCGCCGCAGGTCGATGTTCTTGCCGAACTGGGAGATCAGCCGGCCCCGATAACGTCCGTAAATGGTCAGGAACACCGTGTCGATGCCCTCCTCCAAAAGAAAAGCCACCGTCCCCGGCGAAAGGCTCACGCTCCCCATGAGGACGACCTGCTCCAGGCGAAAGCTGTGGACCCAGCGGATCGGCCGCCCCATCTTTTCCACCACGAGTCGATTTCCCCGCTTCATCAGCGCGGCCCCCTGCTCCGTCACGTAAAGGATCGCCATGGCGCCGCATCCCAGCCGCCGGCTCAGGCGGCTTCCACCGCCGCGGCGCGAACCGAGGCCCGGTTCTTCTTCCGGTCGAAGCTCTCTTCCAGATCGAAGGTCACCCGGACGCCGGCGCGGGCGCATTCCGGCGGCAGATCCCGCAGGGCAACGAAAACCGACTCGCCGCCTCTATCTGGTTTGATGAAGGTGAACGGCCGTTCGGGATCGATCTTCATGATCGTCCCGGCATGCCTCCCGCCCAAGGCCGCCGTTGCCGGACCGGCGCCACCATCCGCCATTTCCCTTTCAACCCCCGTGGTCGTTGCTCCGGATTTTTCTTTTCCGCCAAGGCGCGGCGGCTTCTCGATTCTGTCTCCGGGCCCGCTTCCAGTCCTGCTTCCCAGGCCAGCCCCGCCCCCACCCCCGACACCGGCGCCGATATTCCCCGCCGACCTTTTCTCCCCGGCCCGCAGATCCCGGCAATAGCGCGACAACTCCCGGACATCCGCCGGCAGGGCCTGCCATTCCTCTCCCCCCGCCTCAAAGGCGGCGCGGGTGCGCTCTTCCAGTTCTTCCAGCGCCACCGGTTTTTTCCAGCTTTCCTTCGCCCGGATCGCCACCGCCAGGGTTACATGGGCGGCGGCAACCGCCGGCTTTCCCAGCCGGAGGGCCAGATCGGCCAGCACCTCGAAGTAGTGGAGCTTGAATTTATCGTCCTGGCGGTTTTCCAGGGCCTCGCCGAGGAGCCGATAGGCCTCCTCCTCACGCCCGAGGCGGGACTCCATCTCCGCCAGTTCCGCCTTCATGTACCAGTCGAACCGGGGCAGATGGCGCAGGGACCGCATCTCGGCTGCCCCGGCCTCGCAATCACCGCCGTGAAAAAGCGCCAGCGCGGAGGTGCGCAGCAGAAATATCTCCCCGGGGAACTGCTTCAAACCGTCCTGCGCAACGCACCGGGCCTCGCTGTACCGACCCGTTTCCATGAGGGCCCTGGCCAGGCCGACGAACCACTCCTCCCGCTCGGACATGAAGGTCTTTCCGTCGCCGGTGCTCCGCTTCCGATCGGAAAGCCGCGTCGGATTTATCATTGCCGCCCACTCGGCGACGACCTCCCAGGGAGGCTGAGTCTGACCTTTCGCCAGCTTTACCACGGCCTGGGCCACCCTGGCCACCAACAGTTCGTCGGCACTCAAACCCAGCGTTTCCTCCGCATTGGCAATGAGCCGCTTCAGATCGCCGCTCTCCCGGGCCTCCTTGACCTTACCGTCATAGAATACCCAAGCATATTCAGTTTTTAGATAGGAATGGTCGGGGTAGCGGTCCTGGACCGCGTCAGCGAAGACGGCGGCCCCTTCGAGATCACCCGCCTTCCGCCGGCAATAAATCAGCCAGCGGGCAACGTATGGCGAGGCTTCCTTTTGCCATACGTCCTCATAAAGGGCGGCGGCTTCCCCATATTGCTGTCTTTTCCTGAGGGCGTCGGCCCTGTCCGTCATCTCCTTTGCCATGCGGGAATTCCTCCTTTGTTCGGTCTATGCTTCCTTGACCTACCCATAGCGAACGAATGCCGCTCCGGCAACAACGGCAACATTGCCGTCGATACTTACATCTCAAGAATCATTCATCAATCAGCCGGTCTGGAGGATTGAGCCACGCAACTTATTGTCTCAATTACAACCGACTATATTCAGGTCGGTTTTTTCAATCCCCAGCACACCGACCCTCCGCGATCTCCGCGACTTATAGTCGTAATCCCTTCTATTCAGGTCGGTTTTTTCAATACAATGTGAAACCACCCGTCAGCCGCTCGCTCATTAGTGTCGTAATCCCTTCTATTCAGGTCGGTTTTTTCAATTTTCACAAGATCAACGTGGATAGGTTAGCGCGGGAAGTCGTAATCCCTTCTATTCAGGTCGGTTTTTTCAATCAGTGGGCATGGCATGATGCAGAGTGGCATGAGTACAGTCGTAATCCCTTCTATTCAGGTCGGTTTTTTCAATGTTTCTAACTGGATCAAGGAAGGCGCCACTATGCTAACGGTCGTAATCCCTTCTATTCAGGTCGGTTTTTTCAATTGAAGTTTATTATAGTGGAAACCTCAGCCACAGGATGTCGTAATCCCTTCTATTCAGGTCGGTTTTTTCAATAGAAAGAAAAAAAGCAGGCGTCGTGGTCCAAACTGGGGTCGTAATCCCTTCTATTCAGGTCGGTTTTTTCAATGAAAAGAACGCTATTGACTTTGCCGTACGCATTATTGTCGTAATCCCTTCTATTCAGGTCGGTTTTTTCAATAATAGCGCAATCAACCTTGCCATAATTGGCAATATAAGGTCGTAATCCCTTCTATTCAGGTCGGTTTTTTCAATGCCTACATCAAAACAATCAATGAGGGGAGCTTTCGTTAGTCGTAATCCCTTCTATTCAGGTCGGTTTTTTCAATGGAAAGAGAAACCGAAAAGAAGGAAAGCATGGAAGAGGTCGTAATCCCTTCTATTCAGGTCGGTTTTTTCAATAGCTGCTTACAGAGCAGGAAAGAAAAAATTATATCAGTCGTAATCCCTTCTATTCAGGTCGGTTTTTTCAATGAGTAGAGACCATGAGAAAAGAAAACAAGGGAAAAGGTCGTAATCCCTTCTATTCAGGTCGGTTTTTTCAATCCTGCAAGTCAGGCTTCCCACTTTGGGAACCTGATTAGGTCGTAATCCCTTCTATTCAGGTCGGTTTTTTCAATGGAATAAAATGATCCTGAATAAGGACTTCCCCATTAGGTCGTAATCCCTTCTATTCAGGTCGGTTTTTTCAATTGACGCCCTCAAACTGGTAAAAATGCGCTTAGCGGCATTCGTCGTAATCCCTTCTATTCAGGTCGGTTTTTTCAATAAACCCGCATTTGTCGCGGGTTTCCGCGCTTACAAGGCGTCGTAATCCCTTCTATTCAGGTCGGTTTTTTCAATAATAGAAAGGGAGAAGAAAAAATGGAAAAAAAAGTTGAGTCGTAATCCCTTCTATTCAGGTCGGTTTTTTCAATTAAAGGGAGGAAAAAATGGGAAGTAGAAAACTAAAAAGTCGTAATCCCTTCTATTCAGGTCGGTTTTTTCAATCTGCTTTCAAGGGCATATGGGGCGGAAGCCCTTGACGTCGTAATCCCTTCTATTCAGGTCGGTTTTTTCAATATCGTCTCGAAATCAGGTCGAGCACCAATGAATAGTCGTAATCCCTTCTATTCAGGTCGGTTTTTTCAATATCGCCCTGATTGACGTCGCGGCGGAGTCTCAGTTGGTCGTAATCCCTTCTATTCAGGTCGGTTTTTTCAATTGGTTTGCGATGAATTCCATCACATTCAGGAAAATTGTCGTAATCCCTTCTATTCAGGTCGGTTTTTTCAATGGGATCAACCGATGAAAGCCAGAATTGCAGGAATTGGTCGTAATCCCTTCTATTCAGGTCGGTTTTTTCAATGGAGATAGAGAATTGGGTGATCAAGCAGGAAGAACGAGGTCGTAATCCCTTCTATTCAGGTCGGTTTTTTCAATGCGCTCGGAAATCACATTCTGGAAGCCAATTTCCCTGACGTCGTAATCCCTTCTATTCAGGTCGGTTTTTTCAATCCAAATTCGGCACAGATTCACGGGCGCTGTAATTTACGAGAGGTCGTAATCCCTTCTATTCAGGTCGGTTTTTTCAATGCTGCTGGCTGCCATTTAACGCAGACTAAACAAGAAGTCGTAATCCCTTCTATTCAGGTCGGTTTTTTCAATCGCCTCCAACCACCAAATAAATCAATGGAGGTTTTAAGTCGTAATCCCTTCTATTCAGGTCGGTTTTTTCAATGGCCTATCTCCGGGGGGCCAATCTCCAGGAGGCCGATCTGTCGTAATCCCTTCTATTCAGGTCGGTTTTTTCAATCCTCCTCGGCGTCGAAGAAGCCAAATCTCCCGACTATGTCGTAATCCCTTCTATTCAGGTCGGTTTTTTCAATGCGCCCATGATCGGAAGCGTACCGAAGCTGTTACTCTCGGTCGTAATCCCTTCTATTCAGGTCGGTTTTTTCAATCAGAAATAGCGGAAGCCCTGGACGACGGGGAGAGTCGTAATCCCTTCTATTCAGGTCGGTTTTTTCAATACGACCGGTCACGCCGCGCTTGGCACGCCGCCTCAGGACGTCGTAATCCCTTCTATTCAGGTCGGTTTTTTCAATGTTATGGGAAGCGTATCGCGCACGGAAACGTGCGTTAAGTCGTAATCCCTTCTATTCAGGTCGGTTTTTTCAATCTACCGTCTCCAAAGCTTTTGATAATCGAAGAGTTAGATAATAAAATTCGGGCATCCCCCTACCGGGGCGGCCGCCAGTGCTTACCCATTTTTTCATTTTCGTGATTTCCTTTCTGATTTCAATTAGTTGCATGTTCGAGCAACCTTTTTAAAAAGATCAACATAATCAATGACTTACCATTTTTTCCATCGCACCGGAAATATCCGTGCAAAAAATGGCCAAGTGCCTGTAATCAGTCCCTTTATAATTCAGGTCAGCGATATTCGGTTGTCAAGGAGCAGGAGGGGAGGGTTCAAACAATCCCCTCTTGGGGCAGTTGCGGCAAAGATATATCTATGCCTATTATCTGCGCCGCATTCGTCAAAAAGCCGCCCAAGGTGTCTCGGACCTCCTGGTAATCACCACCAACCAGCGGCGTGCTGCCATGCGCGAAGAGACTGTTGTTGCGTTTCGTCAGGGCATTCAGAACCCTTTCCCGGTTGTTTGAATAATGCGCTCCAATGGGATCGCCCAGGTGGCCGAGCAGTTCATATACGTCATTAAGTCCGAGGATCAGTTTGTCATTGGCCCGCAGGCGGCATTTCCAGGTTTCCCTCAGTTCTTCCGGCAGGCTTGCCAGGGGGATATTGCCGGATTCCAGGTCGAACTGCCTTTTCAGGCGGATTTGGGCGAAAAGTTCCATCGCCCGGTACAACCTCGCGACGGCGTCGTCGTAGTATTGGCGATGGGCCTTGCGGGCGGCGTTGTTGACAAGGTCGCCTACGAGCTCATAACCTTGGACATACCTGCCTTGTCCGAGGATCGATTTTATCGCCTGCTGATGTTTGGGCAGCGGCGCATTGCAGGCCGCCAGCAGCTCCCGGGCCTCGGCGTGCAGGAATTTGTCCCAGAGATCAAAGGCATGACAGAGTTGGGCGCTCCTGAGGATCGTGGCTCGGAAAAATTTGTCGATGGGGCGTTTCAGTATCTCCGTGAGGAGTAGATATGCGTGGGCGTAATCGAAGTCGCCGATGCTCTTTCTGGCCAATTCCACCTGAAGCTCCCCGAAGATCCGCCATTTATCCACGGCCACGGGGGTATCGCCACTGCGGACCTTTATCAGGTCTGAGCGGGGGCCGATATTGACGGCCAGATCGCAGCGTTCCGTCATCAGGCCGGCAAGGACCATCGCCACCGACATGGTCTTGGTGCCTCCGGTGTAGTTGGTGATGACCGCGCAACGGGGGCCGTGCTTTTCCTCTATTCCTACCAGCAATTCCCGGACGGCGGCATAACATTCCCAGAGATCATCGGGATTATCTACCGCAACGATCTCGTATTGTGAGGGGTCGAGTCCTGCCTGAACGGCGATAGCCTTGCCCTTGGGGTCGCCGATGTATTGCTCGCACTTGCATTTCTTGCAGGTGATCTTGCGCGTATCCCCGCAGGGTTCGCCCGGCGCGGCGATGGTCTTCTCGCTTCCCAGCGGCCCCCGGGAACAGAAGAAATAGACGTAGTCGGGGTTCCCTAATTTTATGGCCTTAACTACCGGCTCGGCGGAGCCGCCGACGGAGAGAATCATGACTTTCATGGGATGGTCTCCTCTTGTTTTGCATGTGCCGCCTTGTTTATGAAATGTTCACGATCCAGAAGACGTTGCCCTTCTTCTCCACGACTACAGCGGCGCGGAGGCTCTTTCTTTTCTTGAAAAACTTATCCTGGAGATGGGCCGGCACGAGGTCCCTTCCCTTTCCGATCGCTTTTTTGTTGCCCGGCGCCACCGCCGTGATTTCCTGATTTCCCGGATTCCAGATCAACGATGCATCCGGCCATGTTTCCCTGATGGGTTCCTGCTTGATAATTTCATTCTTTTCAGGCGGAGATGCTGCTTCCGTGGTTTCAGAAACGGCGCCGCCGCTTTTCTCCACCTCTTGAGCTTGTTCAGTTCTTGGTCCACCCGCCGTCAATTCCGGCTGGAAATCGGCAGCCTCTACCAGGCTGGCCCATCCGAAGGGCCGGAGCTGGTTTTTTTCGTATCTGGTCGATGTTTCGGCGGCAAGCCAGAAGGTGGTGGCGCCATCCTCCGAAAAAATCGGCGGGTTCCCCCTGCCCTGCATAATTCGAATCCGTCGTTGTCCTTCAATAGTCAGGCACTCCGCACCGGAATGACGGCCCAGGCGCATAATCAGGCCCCCTTTGTCAACCCCGGGCGCCCGGGGGATAGATATGTCGGCAAGCTCCTGATCCTCGCGAAATTTTTCCCGGTCATAAAAATTCCGGACGCTGTCGAAAAGCGACTTCTTCGTCAGCGGCGCCCTGACTATCTCCTTTGTCGGCGGCGGGACGATGCGAATGGTCCCTACAAAGACCGCGCCGGGTTCGATGACCTCCAGTATTGGAGAGGGACCCCGGGCCGCAAATCTTGAGGGCTTTTTCTTTTCGTTGACGGCAAAAACTATCCGGGTCCGGCACGGGCCGGCCGGCTGAAAATCGGAAACCTTGAGCAAACGGAAGGGATCCGTTTCAAAAGACCCGCCGTCGAGCAGTGTTTTTTCCAGCAATCCCGGCGCCTCGCTGCTACGACGCGTTTCTATCCTGCCAAGTCTTGTTGCCTGCTGCCGCCCGTCCAGGTAGGCGGTGCGCAAGGCCCCCTTTACAGCCGTCCCGGGGATGTAGGGCAGCAGGGTAACGGGATGGTAGGCCGTGCGCGCAATGGTGAAATTGTTCAGGTCCTGCTGTATCCGCCTCCGGTCCCCCGTAGCGATGGCCAGGGTCTTTTGATATTGCTCGACCAACCCTTTGCATATACTCACCTTGTTGCCTGGCGCGGTTCTGCCGCGCATGAATTTATACAACTCCAGGATCGATTCCAGGCTTCCTTTACGACATATCCCGGTGAGGCGATCCAGGCCCTTCTTATCCAAACTTCTAATGAAATCAAGTGGTTGAAATGAGGTAAGGGTGTGGTTTCCTTCGTCGATGACAAAACCGGTCGGCTCGTAAACATCATCGCAACCAATGTGCACCGGGGCGAGGATGCGAATAATAAAGCGCGTTTCTTCATTCATGTCATATCTCCAGTTTGAAAGGAAGGATAGGGGCGTATCCCTGGACCACGGCCTGCGGCTGGGATATGGAAACACCTGTTGCCGGCCGGCCCAGATATGGTTTGTCCCATGATTGGTTTTCATCTCTGATAAAGACGGCGCCTTCATCGGCCATAATAACCGGATTCTTGAAGGGATTGCTTGCTGTTGCCATCAGGTCGCCATGCCTGCCGAAGCGTGTGAACGGCGTAAAGAAGAGATCCCCGCACGGTCCTTCACCCGGCAATACCGGGGCCAAAGCGTAGCGGGCGTTGCCGGAATCAGCGGCCGGCAGCTCTCTTTCCGTGCAATCGGCGAGGTCGAAACGACCGGAACCAGTGGACGCGTCCCTTCCAAACCCGAAACTTCCGATCCGCTGGAGACCGCTCCGGATGCGGTCGGCGTCAACGGCGTCTTCGTCATAAAGGACAAACAGGGCCAGTTCAGTCTCCGGAAAGTAGTGCAACAGGTTTGCCTCATAGGGGGCGAACCTGCCTTCCCCGGTAGTCATGGTCATTCGATTGATTGTGTTGTGAGGGCGGACGTCGGCGGTTATATAACTCCGTCGGCCTTTGCCGCGGATCGCCCGTTTCGTGTCGTCAGCGGCCTCGCCAAAGGCCATGTCCAGCAATTCAGCGTCGCTTACGAAGTTGGTTTCCGCGAGGGATATGTCCAGGGTTGCCGGGACGAGCAACCACTTTTTACCGGCGTTTTCCTTGCGCCGGCGCATGAGTTCGCGCTTGCCGCCCGCTGCGGCCGGAAAGAGGCGGGCCAGGGGCAGATCGGGGCGCTTAAGGGCATAACGACGATGTCCCTTTTGGTTTAGCTTGGGGAAGGCGGTGGAAAAGACGGCAAAGGGTTTTTCTTCGTAGCAGGAAATCCAGCGATCCAGTCCGCCGTTGAGGAGTTCCGGATCGTGGGCCGCCTGCCAGCAGAAGTGGCCGAAGACCGTATCCCCCTTGAGGGGCGTTCCGAACCCGGTCCGTGGTTTTATCGTGACTTCCAGTAGTTTCACTTTTTTACCTCCCTATGCGAAGGGGACCCGGTTTTTGAACCTTTCCGCCACTTCCGGATCATGGAATTGCAGCTCGATCCTTCCGTATCCCCGGCTGCCGCTACCCCCGAGGGCGTCCATTTCCAGGAGTTTGAGGCCGTCCAGAAGACAATCGAACAGGGCGTCTTCATCTTCACCGAGCAGTTTCAGGGTGATGGTCATATCGAATTCAGCCCCGGATACCACCCGCTCCGTGAACCGTGGGTTCCGGGCCGTACCCTCGATACGGTTGATGGCGTTTTCCGATTTCACTTCGAAGAGGTCCCAACGGTTATTGCGGGCCGTTTCCCGCCATTCCTGATTCAACTGACAGTCGGCAAAGGAAACGCGGGTCGGCCCGAGGGCAAAACCGCTGATGTCTTCCGAATCTGCCCCGCTGGAACCGAAGATCTTTAGAATCTTTTCGCATTTTTCCCGATATTTTCCCTCCAAGCTCTTGAGCAGCCGCGCCTGGAGGGGCTCTCCTTTGGTTCTCGGCATCAGGCCGCTTTCCATCTCCAAAAGCGCCCGAACCTTGCCTTTGAGGGAGGATCCGGGGATATAAGGCTCCTGGGTATGGGGATGTTTGATGACCGGATTGTCCGTGCCGCCGATGTGCATTTCCGTATCCCCCGAACCGATGTGCAAACCGCTTTTCAGTATCAATTTCCCTTTTATTTCCTTTATTTGTATCAATTGCATCTGCCCCTCCTATTCATATTGCTTGTAGTAGCCCATAAAGGCTTCAAAGAAATTGGCGAAGACGTCCAGATCTTTCGGCTGCTCGACCTGATTGATGCATTCCTTGAGCATATCGACAAATTCCGAGGTTACGAGGGTATTGCGTCCCTGGGCATAAACCGCCTTGGCGATCAGCATGTTGACGTAAGGAAGCACATAGTCCCAATCATCGGGTTTGCTCTTAATGTCGCCGTTCAGACGCAGGACCTCATCGTAGAATTTGCGAAGCTGGGTCCGTTTGTTGCGCTCCAGCCGCGGTCTGCCTTCCCTTCGGGTCTCCTGGCCGGCCCTGGCGATCGTCTCCGCCATCGCCTCCGCCGTCTGGGAAAACAGCTTGGGGTTGATGATTTTTTTTTGCCTGTCTTTGTAAAATGTTATTTGCACCGCCATGTCACCCTCCTTACCGATTGTTGTAGATCACATCCCATAAAGCCATTCTCAGCCTGCCGCCGTAATCCTGGAGCCATGTCGCGGCTACGCTGAATTCCTGTTTTAATTTCTCCTTGGCCTCCGCGTCCTTGATATTTTTCCCCACGTTTCTTTCCGTCGTGTAACGGAAATAGGAACGCCATTTGAGACAATCCAGATCCGCGAAAGGTATGTTTACTTCCTTGAGAATCTCCTTTTCCTGGGCCGCCATTCCGAGGAACCGGTTCAGGCGAAAGATCATGGCGTTGTTGATCACACCGGTGTCATGCCAGGTTTTCAATGTCTCCCGGACCTTGCCTAGGGCGTCGAAATCTTTCCAGGTTGCCGATTCTCCGAAGAGGTTGATGCAGTTTCCGCGCTCCCCCTTCTCGGGATGGCCCGTCTTGGCGTTTTGCAGCGCCTCTTCCGCGGCGGCGGCGATCTTATCGAGCGGGGTGTGCGGTTTCTGGATGCTGATCCCGGCGGAGAAGTGAATATGCTCGTTGTGACAGACATATTCGGCAAAACGGTCCTTCAGGAATCCCGTCAGGTTCACGATGCGGTTCCAGGGACCGATGAGGAAAAGATCGTCTCCGCCGGCGAAAACGGTATAGATATCCCGGTAGTCGGGAACGGTCGCGAGCAGATGGGGAAGATAGACGGCGAAAAAAAAGTGCAACTGGCGGCTCAACGCGGCGACGCGGGAGAGGGTAAATTGCTTGTCGGCCATCCCGCAGGAAATGATCAGTCCCAGTTGATCGACGTCGGCCTTCAGGATGCCCAAGGCCTGAATTCCGGTGTAACGGCGCTCTCCGTCACTTTGCGGATTCAATGCCTTGGCGGCGATATGCTCGAAGGTTTTCGGACGGCCTTCCCTTATGTCATCGATCATTTCCTCTTTTTTTGCATCTGCCTTAGGCCCTTCCAAAATACGTTCGTCATAAAGATCGTCGTCCCGGTAAACAGGCACGTAGCCGTTTAAGAAACGCGCCGTTACATCCCGTGAGGCCTTGCCCGCCGGATTGATGGAAATATCCCAGCATTTCAAAAGTTTCCCCGATTTGGCCAATTTTGATAGGCCGCCCTCGATGAACGCGGCCTGATAGCACCCAAAAATGGGTTCCTGCAGACGCAGATCTTCGGAGGAAAGTTCCGCATCGGCGGCAGTGACGGCGATTCGGTTCTTCTTGACGATATTCTCGCCGAGAAATATGTGATCCCGGCAAATGGCGCACAGGGATTTGTCGTCCCGGACGGACTTGAAGCTTTCCGAGGCGGGGCTGGAAGGACGCTTGCCGCAGTATGGGCAGAGGGGAGGCTTAAGCTCGTTGTTAAACTTGTTAAGAAAACCCTTTACCGTCCCGCCGTGGCGCCGCAGATCGAACTTGCGGAATTTTCTTTCCGCCATTGCCTCGGTAAGACGATCGTAAACCGCTATGAACCGGCCGGCGACAAAATCCGCCGGCGCCGCCGCCACCGTTGAAATGCCGAGGGCGCTTTCGCCGGTGCTGACATCGATGAGCCAAGAGTTGATTTTCTCTTCCGCCCCGGCGACCGCCTGCCTTGCTTGCGCCGTATTTGGGGCAATGATGGTGAATTTTCCCGCCGCATTGAGCAGCACGGAGGTCGAAGGAAGACCGATGACGCGGCAGATAAGATCAGCGGCAAGCTCACAGATCAACGAGACTGCAAATGACCTGCCCCGGAGGATCTTGGAGCGGCTCTTGCGGGCCTCGCCGCTGTCGCTGAAGATGTAATTCTGGATGCCGTAGAAGTCGCCGCCGATCAGGAGGAAGACCGGTGACGATTCATTGCGTACGGATTCCTCCGTCATGCTGTTCTGGTCCCGGTGATAAATATATAGCGAGGCGGCGATGGCGGCGGTGGCCCGGGCGTGATCGTAAAGGGAGACGTCGGGGATGACCGTTCCAGCCCTCGCCGCCGGCACGGAAGAGGTATGGATCAGCAGCAGGCTGTCGAAATGATCGAGCCAGAGGGCAAGATTCTCTTCCCGGTGGCGTAGTCCTTTCAGATCGGACATAAAATTTTCATAAAGCTGCCGGTATTCATCACGGGCTGTTGAGTCGTTGGCCGGCGCCCCCTCCTTTTTCAGAACAGGGAAAATAGAGGTGGGGGAAATTTCCCGCAGGGGATAACAATATTTATAACTATCGTAATTGCTTAAATATTTTTCGTCATCACGAAGGAGGTATTCAAATGCGGATAACAGGCGTGTCTTCCGGTAGTCCCGCCAGTTGATGGCGGCGTTGTACTCCGACTCGAATTTGGCGCGATCCCAACCGCTGCTGATCCGGTCGCTCACGGCTATGATCCATTCCCAGGGGGTTTCCGGTTTGTGGTGGCGGGCCGCAAGATTGATGAAACTCTGGTTAGAGTGATCAATCCGTCCCGAAAACTGTGGCGGCAGCCAGTTTTGCGCCTCCTCGATGAAGCGGGCGGTATAGAGCACATGATCATGAGTATATCTGCCCGAATAAAGAGGCTGATAGAGACCGGCATTTTTATTTTCATAGTCAGTGGTTATTGCCGGACCTCCTTCCTTGGTCAGCTTCCCGATGTCGTGCATCATAGCCGCGGCCGCGGTAATCAAAGCATTTTCAATCATTCAATTCCCTCCTTCACCGTCCAAAAATGGCGTCTCCGGCAACCATTTGCTTGTCTCACAAATCAAAGAACTATGCCAAAACGGCAATGTTGCCGTTGCAAACACAAAAGCCCGCTTCCCTGGCTATGGGCAGCGGGCTTTTTATGGGTTTTCCGATGTTGCCTGAATCATGAGGCACCTATACTTGAGTAGAGATGTGACCGGGCAAAAAGTGTGTTTCTCTTACCATGATGTTCCTGAATAAACAACCCTACAAATCCAGTATAAACACCGAAGCCGCCCCCTCATTCCTTTCCCGGCGCAGTTTCCCCAGGGCGGTATCGACGGAGTCCGCCCTGGGTTGCATCATTACGACTTAACTGCCGCCGCCAACAAAGGGGCAAAGAAGAAATTGGATTGAGGGGGCGCAAAAAATATGCTTTACATGTTATGAGGTTAGTTATATTCTGGTTCCGTCCCACCATGGGAGATTCTGCGGTGAGTTTCATGTTTATGGAGGAGCATCTATGAATTTTTACACTTTTGTTTTGAGAAAAAGCGATCCTTACTGGGTGGCTATGTGCCTCGAAAACGGCTTGGTCGGACAGGGAGGAAGCAGTGACGAGGCCGTTGGGAAACTCAAGGAGGCGATCGTCTCTTTCCAGGAGGCCTTGAAGGTTGAGGAAGAAGTGCATAATGAACCGATATCCGTAAAAGATCTCCACGAATTCCTTACTGTTGAAGGCAGCGAACCCCAGCCGGCAAGCTACGAGTTGCGGGCCGTTTATGCCTAAGAACATCCCTTCTCTGAAACCGAGAGCATTGATTCATATACTGGAACAGCACGGTTGCCAATTCCATCGAGAAGGCAAAGGAGACCACCGGCTGTTGATTCGTCATACAGGAGGGAAAAAACGAATCGTTCCCATTGATATGGGAGCAGGAGAACTGTCGCCGCCCTATGTCCTCCGCATCCTCAGACAGTTCGGATTTGTCGATGACGAAATAGAAACAATGCTCAAATAGACGCATTTTCACAAGCTCCATAAATCAATCAAGCAATCTTCAATTGATCATTGACCGTCCGTCTCAACATAAATTACCGGAGTCACAATTCCAAAATGAAGACGGGACTTTCCCCCTCTTTCTTTTCCCGCCGCAATTCCCCCAGGGCGGTGTGGACGGACTCCGCGCCGGTCTCGTCGAAGAACCTCGCCAGCCGCTCCTCGTAGCGGACCAGGAGGGTCTGGGATTCCCGGAGTTGCTTGCGCAATTTAAGATAATCCTGAAGGAAATTCTGGAATTCCAGGGAATCGACGGCGGCGGCGGGGAGGGTGCGGCGGCCGGCGTCCCCCGCCGATGTCTCCGCCTCCCGAATATGGATCAACGGGGAGGGATAGAGGTTCGTCCCCAGATCGAAGACGCAATTGCATTCCGCCGCCGCGGTAATCTCGGGAATCCGGGCACGGATCTTGGGGCAGCTCATGGGATTGCCCCGGAGGCGCGATTTGAGAAACAGGGCCGGATCGGCCTGCCAGGCCCGCTCGAAGAGGTCGTTCACCGCCGCCGGACCCTGTTCCAGATGCCCCAGGGTATGGATGAGGACCTGGGTCTCCTCGTGGGTCAGGCGTCCCGTCCGGTGGACCTGCTCCACCAGCGCCCTGAGGACGGCGCACCGGGAAAGGAGGGTCTGCAACTGGAGATCCTGTTCGGGATGATATTCCTCGGGCAATTCCGGCAACCGTCGGCCCGGCGCCCCTGATCCCCGGGGCGGGCCCATCCTCGTCCCCGTCTCCCAGGGAGGGAGATCCCCGGTGACACCGCCCCGCCGGGGGGCCGCCGCCGATACGGTCCCGGAAAGACCGTCAAGATCCGGGACGTTGATACCCACGGAAGAAGACGCCGCTCCGGAAAACGCCCCGACGGCCGCCCCGGAATGCGCCCCGAAACCCGTCCCGGCGCCCGCCTGCCGCAGTTGGGACTGCTGGATGAAGGCATAGATGGCCCGCCGGGTCGCCTTCCGGGCGGAAAGGAGAAATCCCAGCGGGTCGGGATGATCCGCGCCGTCGGGGAGGATGAAGGAGGAACGGCGCCCGGTGCGCCGGTGGATCCCCAGGGGCAGCTTGATGAGATTTCCCAGGCCGCCCCGGGCAACGCTGCCCTGGCGGGGAAAGACCTCCACGGTGATTTCCCGGGGCAGGGGCGCCAGGGCCGCCGCCATCAAGTCGCCGTATTTCTTCGCCACCCCGGCGGGGATGGGTGTCTCCAGGAAGATCCAGGCGTGACGGCCCTTGAATCCCGAGTCCTCCAGATGCACCGGCGCCTCCCATGCCGCCCCGAGATCGACGATTCGGCAAGCCGTCTCCTGGGCTCGGGCCATAACGGCATCCCAGCGTCTCTTGTTGGCGATGGTCTCCCGGACGGCGAATTTGGCGATGTCGATATCGAAAGCGATGAAGTTTACCGTGTTGTCCAGGCGGACGGGATAGACCCCCACGGTGAAGTTGCCGAGAAGATGATTTTCCGCCACCTTCGGCGTCAGGGGCTCATCCACGGGGGTGTATCCCGACTCGCCGGTGGGGCTGGTCCACTGGCGGGCGTAAACCCCCTCCCGGCCGCCGAAGAGGGTAAGGAAGGCGATGAGGTGGTGGGGTTGGGGCAGGAGGGGGAGAGGGGCCGCCGGAGATGCACCGCCGCCGTCCCCCTGCGCCTCCGCCGTCGCTGTCGCCGCCAGGAAATCGAGATTTTTCAGGAGTCCTTTTAGTCTGGAATCGTCAGTCTTCTCAATTCCTTCCGCATAAACGGCCCGGGCCTTCTCGAATTCCCCCGCTCCTTCCAGGGCCGCGCCCCATTCCCGGTAGAGATCCGGCTCCGTGGGGAAGCGCCGCGCCAGGTTCTCCCGGATCCGCGCCGCCCGCGTCGGCTGTCCCTGATCGAGATGGATCTCCGCCAGGCGGACATGGGCGTCCCTGTTTTCCGGATCGTCCCGGACGGCGAGGTTCAGCTCCATGATCAGCTCGTCTATGAGGCCCAACTCCTCCAAGGCCTCGGCCCAGCGGATATGGAGGGCGGCGTCGCGGATCTCCTTGGACTCCCGGCTCATCGCCAGGGCCTCCGCCTCCCCGCGCCGTCCCGCCGCCGACAAATCCCGGACCTGGGACAGCAGCGCTTCCCTGTTTTCCATTGAGGACGAAGACATGGCCGCGGCTACCTTACCCGCACCATCCGGGCAAGCAAGTGCGGCGGCACCTCGTGGATGGTGACAACACGCAAGTGATTGCCGGTGGCGGCGCCGCTTGCCTTCTTGACGGCAAGGGCCGCGGTTACATCCTCCTGCAGGGTCCACATGGCGCCGGTGGCCGGATCGACAATAAACCAGCCGATCAACCCTCCGAAGAGGATGTTGCCCAGGATGTACCACATGCTCACATCTCTCTTGATTACGGTCGTGTGTTTCTCAAAACCGTCCTTGCTGAAGGTGACGGTGTAATCCTTGCCGTGGAAATAGCCGTCGCCGCCCATCAGGGTGACCGTCGTGGGCGTTTTACCCGCAAAAACCGTTTTGCCGGCTTCATCGACGATAGTGATGTCCGCCTGGTCGGGCGTGCTGTTGACGGTCACGGGATGCATCGTTTTGCCCACGATGGAGGCACATCCGACGGCCGATAACACCAGGACGCTAATTAAAAGAAAACAACGAGAAGAACGCTTCATACAATTGAACCTCCTTTGAGTTTTGGTGAAGTACTCTATAAAGGAGGTTGCGGCGGAAAGGCAAAAACGGCAATGTTGCCGGCGGGGGTGTCAACGGGAAACCGGTCTTCGTGCTCCGGGAGGCGGACAGAGATAATTATTGGCAAGGCGCTGGGGGACAATTCCGGTTCATTCGACTAACCGTCATGCCCGTTCCGGGCACAACGAAAGATGAAAATATCCGGCTATTTGTGGACATTTTCATGTAAAACCGCAAAAGAGGCCTGGGGCCGGACCTGGGTGGTAAAGTTAGGCCCAGCCCCAGTGAGAAGGGAGAATGGTTGCTCAAGCTTTCGGGGCCTTCCAGTTGTCCTCCGCCTCGATGCCATCGGGGGTGTAGGTCCAGATGATATCCTCGTAGGTGTAGGCGATCTCCTGCATATGCTTGAAGGGCTTGTTCTCCTCCAGGAAGGTGTAGGGGAAGAACTCCCGGGCATTGACGATGATCGCCTCCTTCAGTTTGATGGTAAAGTACTTTTCCTCCTGACCCTTCTCGCTGATCCGGAAGAAGGTGATCTCTACATCGAGATGCTCGCCGGAGCTGCACGCCTGGAAAAGCTTCGGGGTGTGCTTGCCCATGTTGGTGATCACCTTCAGGGGCAGATGGATCCGCTGGCCCGTGGGGAGCCCCGTGTGGGTGTCCTTGGGAATCTCCACCGCGTGATCCATGGAATAGCAGAGGATCAGATTCTCCCGCCCCTGCTGGGTGCAGTCGCCCTGGATTTCGCCCTGATTCTTGCCCGTCACCTTCATATAAATTGTCATGGCCATGGTTCATTTCCTCCTTTCGCTTTTTTACTGCCGTTGTTTAGCCTCTATAACAGCATAGACCGTGCCATTATTGAATATGTAAATGATCACGAATAGTTACCTAAACATCACCGTCTCTTTCGCCCTCATTACCGCCTATTTTGTGGGCGGTCGTGCCCATGAATTGGCCAGCGGCGGCTGGATCCTGTAAATTCTTGGGATTCCTCCCTGGATCATCCAAGGTAACTTGCCATGATCCGCTCAACTTACATGGACGCCTTGGCGATTATGATTGGCCCGGCAACGTGATTGTGTGGTAGGGGAAATGATCGTGGCTTCCGCAAGAACGTTGACCGAGGCGGGCATTATCGCTTTTACCGGTGTCAACGATCGCCTTAATGGAGCTACCGTCCCGGACATCACGGAAAAGGAGATGGAAATATCCATAGACAGACACAAACATCCCCGACATAATCTAATCTATACAAAACAATACGTTATCAATCAATCTCCGTACAGTTCAGTCCGGTTGCGGCCGGATGTCTTCGCTTTATAGAGGGCATCATCCGCGCGTTTGAGAAAACTGTCCTGCGTGTCGTTTGTCACAAAGAGAGAGATGCCGAAACTGGCAGTTACTTGCCGGCTGATTCCCTCAAAAGCCTTGTTCTGGATCGCTATACGGATCCTTTCGGCGCATTCCAGTGTTGACGAAATAGGCGATACGGGAAGGATAAGGACGAATTCCTCTCCACCGAAACGTGCAACGATGTCTTCCTTCCGGCACATTGAGCGCATCGTATGCGCGACTCCCGCCAGCACCCTGTCTCCCCCGTCGTGACCAAACGTGTCATTGATCGATTTGAAATGATCAATGTCCATCATCACCGCGGATAGCGGATAAGTGTGCCTGCGGGCTTTGGACATTTCTGCGTCAAGAAGTTCCGTGAGCAGACGTCGGTTCGCCAATCCCGTCAACGGGTCCGTGTTCATCAACTGCGTTATTCTCCTGTTCGCGGATGCCAGTTCCCGGTTTTTTTTATTCAGTTCCCGCGTCAGGTCCGTCAGCTCGTCCGTGAGACGCGACATCTTCGCCACCATTTCGTTCTCGGTCAGACGAATCGTTTGCGCGAAGATGATGTGCCGGTCGCCGATAACCATCATATGCCCCGACAGGGTCTGCTCCCGGGCGTGGTTCAGGGTGAACGAGAAGCGGACTTCCCGGTAAATTTGCGTTTCGCGGTTTCCTTTGGCGGAAGGATTTTCGGCAAGAAAATTATTTATGGATTGGCCGATGGGCTTTTCTGTCAGTCCGGTATTTTCCAGAAAAAAGGGGTTGCAGTCAAGAATCATTCCCTGCTGATCGAGAAGCATGATCGCCAGTCTGCCGCGCGTCATCAGGTAATCGGCAATGACTTGCGGATTCTCGGTCAGCAGAGTGCTGAGAGCAGCAATATGTTTGGCTTGTTTCACCATGACTGAACCTGCCGGATGGCGTTTTGCGGTGTGTCTGCCCATGCGTCCGCTCCGATTTGCCGCCATAGACGCGGGGCGGTATTGAAAGCCGCGCCCCCCACCATGATTTTGACGGAACTCAGGGCGGGAATGGCCCGGATGGCTGAAATGATGCCGGAAACCTTGTCGATGGAAAAGGGCATGGTCAGAGAAATGGCCACGAATCGCGGTCGTTTTTTCCGGATCAGGCTGATCAATGCCTCGGCGGGAGTATTGGCGCCCAGGAACAGAACATCCCATCCATCCGATTCCAGCATATCGGCCAGCAATCTTGCTCCCAGTTCATGGTATTCGTTGGGTGCGGATGTGACAATGGCCTTCCCTCTATCAGTCAAGGAAAAGGGAAGTTTTTCGTAAAGGGCGGCGAGAATTCTTCCGACGAGTGATGTGGCCAGATGTTCTTCCGCTGTGCTGATCTTGTCATCTTCCCATAGCCTACCGATTTCATACATGACCGGTTTGATGAGACCCATATATAGGGTTTCCTGCCCTTTTTCCCGCCCCAGAACGGCGTCCGCAATTCTCATGCCGCCGGCATAGTCAGCCGCCAGAAGGAACGCCATGAATTTTCTGCGCTCATCCGCGAGTTCCGGATAGGCCTCCGGTTCTTCGGGAGGCAGGGCAGAAAGATCGATCAATGTTTGGTGGTGTCGAAGCATCCAGTCATAAACCATATTTATTTCAGAGGCCGCCGCGGGTGGCAGGTGTTTTCTTACCGCATTTTTCCATGCTTCAAGCTCCAGAGGAAAGTAATCAAATGAAAACCCGTGTGCCCGGTAGGAGTGGTAAACCCAGGGCAACGTTTTGGCCAGCATGTCAAAACCGCGAAATTTAAAAACGGTGGCAAGAAAATCGATGTGATTTCGGTGGTTGTTGTACATCATGCTCAACGGATTTCCGCCAATGAGTGAGGAAATCTGCGGATGTTCGGTCATACGTGTATTGACCTCTTCCATCATGGCATCTCTGGCCTCAACATACTCGGCGGCGGCCGCGGCGCCGACGTGCAGTGTCTTCCGTGCTTCCGCTAAGAATTGCTCTGAATTCATATGCCCTCCCTGCCGGTAAACATTAAAAACATATTTAACCTTCGCCCAATGATCGGCGTTGCCCGTCGAGGCCCCAGACCTTTTCGGCGTATTCGTAACCATCGATCGTCAGGGCGTATTCGATGAGATCGTCATAATCGTTCAATGCCGGGTTTGGCGCTTTGTACATCTTGGCCGTAAAGTCATCCGTCATGAGATAATTCCCGTTCCATGGTTGTTATCGCTATGTAATCAACTCGAGATAATTCTGTCGGTCGATAACCTGCCATGTTGCATTGGGATAGTTTTCCAGCCATCCTTTCGGAGCTTTGGCTCTAACTGCTCCCCATTTCATCTCATAACCGAACAATTTTCCTTCCCGTTCCTCGACAAAATCAATCTCTTTTTGACTGTAAGTGCGCCAGAAATAGTTGTTGGCATGCACTAGCAGGTATTCCTGCCGCTTGAGTCGTTCCATGACAAGATAGCTTTCCCACAATGAGCCGACATCGTTGCGAAGATCCAATGGATTGAAGTTGTTGATAAGGGCGTTCCGAATCCCGTTGTCCAGAAAATAGTAGCGGCTGTTTTTGGTGATTTCAGAGCGCAGGTTGCGGCTGAATCCCGATAGTTTCTGAATGACAAAAGCCTTTTCCAGCAGATCGAGATACCGCTCGATGGTATTTTTGCTCATGCCGAGGCCCGCTCCAAGTTCTGCATAGGAAACCTCTTTGCCAACCTGCAGCGCGATCATTTGCAGGAGTCTGCTGATCTTGGCCGCATGACGAATACCGTCCATTTCCAGAACATCCTTGTATAGATAGGAAGCGACGATCTCGCGCAGGTACTGTTCCCTTGCCCGATTGTCATTGGTCAGGACAACTTCCGGATAGGCCCCGTAAATCAGGCGACTCTCCAGATTGGCGTCGGTCTGGTGACGCTCCTCGATTTGCCCTATCTCCAACTGAGCCAAGGGGAAAAGCTTCAAGGTGGTCTTCCTGCCGGTAAGCGGCTCGCCAATGGAGCGGGCAAGATCAAATGATGACGAACCGGTAGCGATCACCCGCATCTCTTGTATGTGATCGACAATGAGTTTGAGGTTCGCGCCGATATTTGGCACTTTCTGCGCCTCATCCACGACAAGCAGACGGTTTGATCCTACAAAGGCGGAAAGTTTTTCGATCGATTGGCTCGCCAGATATCCCTGTACCGTGATATCTTCTCCGTTTACCAGAAGATACGGTTCCTCCACGCCCCGCAGGAATTGCTGCAACAGAGTTGTCTTGCCCGTGCGGCGAGCGCCGTAGATAACAACCACTTTGCCGGGCGCCAGAGCTCTTCCAAGATTATCCAACTGCTTCTGTTTGATATACATTATAAATCCGTCCGCATGTTGACTGTATTATATTTAATTGAGTCAATATGTCAATGGATTTTTGCAAACCCGGTATGAACACTTCCATGAAAATCAAACAGAAGGCCGATTTTGACAAATTCCATAGACAACCCAACCCGCATACCCACTACACGTTTTCATCTATCAGCGTTTCCGCCTCGTCAAGGATATCTTTGGCTTTGTTCAAAGCCTTCTCGCGATCGGTCTCGTCCATAATAATGACTTCCGGCCGTTTAACCAGCCGCTTCCGATATTTGATATCCATATCGGGCTTCTTCAACGGTTCTGTCGCCTCTTTCAGGCAAAGGAAAAACGTCATATCCTGATCGTAATAGTGGTAGTGCCGGGTAAAGAGTTTTGCACCGATTTCCATGCCCCGATCCATCAGCGGCGTTAACATGGCCGCGACAGGTCGTTTGAGGTAGCCGGTATTCCCGAATCCTTCAGTTCGGCGAGTTTCATTGGTCTGTCGATCAGACGAGGAGGAGGGACAGGACGATCAACACGGCGGTGATCGCCACGGGGAGGGCAAGGCCTGCCGCCGGGATGAGAAGCAGGCCGCCGAAGACGGCGCCGGCGGCGCCCCCCAGAAGATCGGCGGCATAGAGGGGGGCCGCGAGTGTCCGGCGGCGTTCGGGGTCGTTGGGGAGATTGGGGTCATTGGGGTCATTGGGGTCATCGTGCAAGCCGCGGCGGTCGGGACCGCCCTGGGCGGCCTGGGCGAAGAGGGCGCCGGAAAAGAAGCCGGAGAGGGCCAGGAGGCCCGCCATGAACGGCAGGCCGAGACCGCTCTGTTGGAGGAACAGGACAGAATGGATCAGGACCGCCAGGGCAAAAAAACCGGCCGGAACGGCGCCCCGCCGGAGCTTGCCGGCGGTACGGCGCCGCCGGCTCGTCAGCAGTGCCCCCAGGGCCAGACCGGCCATGAAGGACGCCATGAGCAGGCCGATATCCTGGTAGAGGGCGCCGTTTTTGACTTGATAGTACAGCAGCAGCACGTTCTGGAGAATCATCCCGGCAAAACCCGCCACCGCCGCCAGGGCAATCCGCCGGCCGGCCGGGTAGGACCGGGCAAGGAACAGAGCGCCGGCAACGACCAGGAAGGAGGAAACGGTTAGAGGCATAAGCAGGACGCGGTGGGAAACGGCGAAATCCGGGAAAGACGCCCGGGGGAAAAACTTGGACAGCCAGATCTGGAGGGTGTAGCGGTAGCACACCGGCTGGAGGTCACTGTTGGCGGCGGTTTCCGTCGCCGCCAGGAGCCGCCGGATCTCCCCGAACCGGTCGTTGGTGAGCAGATACTCGATATACGCCGGCCGCACCAGCCGGGCATCGATCCCCCGGGCATCCCAGCGGGCGCTGAGTAGCGCCGCGTCTTCCGCCGGGGGAGCGGCGGAGGCGGTGATGATGTTCGTGGCCCCGGGGAGGAAGAGGACGTGGGGGAACTCCGCCCGCAACGCCCGGTGGATACCCGCCATGCGGCGGGTCAACGGCAGGGGCCAGATGTTTTCCGCCGCCCGGAGGCGGAGCCCGACGATCCCCCCCGGTCGCAGCCGGGCGGCGCAGTCCCGGAAGAACTCCCGGGTGTAGAAACGGTTGGTCTGCCCGGAGGCGGGGTCCGGCATGGCCACCAGGATCAGGTCATAGGCGTCGCCGGAGCGGAGGTAGCCGCGGGGGTCGGCAAAGATGAGGCGCACCGGCGGGGTCGCCAGGGCCTGTCGGCGCTCCGGGGGGAGATGGGGCAGCACCATTTCGACCATCCGTTCGTTCAGTTCCACTACGTCGATCTGCTCCGGGTCATGGCGGCGGAGGGCCGTCACAATCCCCTCCGTTCCTCCGCCCAAAAGGAGGACCCGTCGGGGCCGGGGGTGCTGGAGGGCGACGAGATGGGCAAAGGTCTCCCCCTCGATCCCCTCGGTTTCCAAGGCGAGGACGTCATTTTCGAAGACCGCCGCCTGTCCGGAACGCCCGGTTACGGTGATCCGCCCGTAGGCGGTATCCCCGGTCGCCAACAGGTGGGGATGGTTCCAGGCGCCGGTCATGGAGTCGATCCGGGCCGCTCCCGGAAGGGCAATGAGGGCGGCGGCGGCCAGCGCCCCGGCCGGCCATGACTTCCTCCATCCTTTCCGTCCCGGCAGTGCCAGGCCGTTCAGGGAGGCAAAGGCACTGGTCACCAGGGTGGCGGCTACGATGGAGAGGTTGAATTTCAAAAACAGGGTGGCGAGGATTCCCCCCGCCAGGGCGCCGAGACTTTCGATGCCGTAGGCCCCGGCCAGGGTCCGGGCCGCACCCGTCCGGGCGTCGATATAAAGCGTCGCCACGGGGGGGAAGAGGAAACCGGCCAGCAACCCGACCGGGCCGAGGGCCAGGACGGGGATGAGGAGCTGACGGGAGAAGGGGAGATAAGCACCCGGCACCCCGGAGAAAAGCAGGCGGCTCGCCCGGACGAACGTCACGGCGACGGGCAGGAGGACCGCCAGCGCGAACAGCGCCGCCGCGATGGTCCCGACAGCGGCGAAGCGGCGGCGGCCCAGGAGGGCCCCGGCGGCGGTGCACAGGAGCCAGACGCCCAGGGCATACAGATAGATCAGCTCCACTCCATAGGAGGCGACGGCCAGCTCCCGGAGGAGGATGACCTGGCCCAGCAGGGAGATCAAGCCGATATTGAACAGGATCAGTTGCATGGCGCCATGAACTACGCCCCGGTGGGTCCGGTGTCCCTCCCGGCGGCTCGGCTGAGGGGCGGCAATGTCACCGGGGCGACAGCGCCGTTTTCATGTCCCCCGCGGACCGGCAGGGCCGGCGGCGGGCCGCAAACAGCGTTGGCCGGCGGCGGTGATCTCCGGCGGCCGCCGTACCCGGTCAGGCCTCCTCAGGCCGGCAGTTGGTGACGATGAACCGGGCCAGATGGTCCCCGATCAGGGTGTACGGCAGGAGCACTTCGTTAGCGCCGCAGTTCTTCAGGGCATCTATCTGTTCCACTGAATCGGCGGTGGCGACAATGACGGCGTTGGATGCCACGGCCCGACAGGTCGTAACCATGGAGCGGTTGTTCGTCCCCTTGAGGAGCATGTCCGGGATGGTGGAGAGGATGATTTGCGCCTCGGCGACGTGGGCGTGCTCCAGGGTGTCGAGGCTGCTGATGTCGCCGAAGATCCCTCTGATGCCCCGATCTCCCAGTTCCTTGAGGACCTCGAGATTGAAATCGATGACGAGGATCTTTTTCAGCAGTTCCGGGGCGATCTCATCCAGCCGGTCCACGAAGGCCCTGGCCCCCCGGTGGAATCCCAGGAGGACCACGGGATAATGCCCCGCGCCGGTTTCCGCCTCCTTGTCCTTGGCCTGGGACGGAAAACCGATCTTTTCCATGAAGCGGTCAAAAAGTAGATAGGCGGCATGATTCCCCTTGATGAAATAAGAGGAGAGCACCGAGGTTATGGCCATGGCATAGATGATCAGGGACATCATCCGCTGGTCGATATGGCCGAAGCCGACCCCGAGGGCCGCCACCACCAGGGAGAACTCACTGATCTGGGACAGGTTGAGGCTGGCGATGAAACCGGTGCGCCGGCCGCTGCCCGCCAGGGTGAGGAGCGGGTAAATAGTGAGGAAGCGGGAAACGATGACGAACAGGACGATCACGACGGCCATGACGAGCAGGGCGGCATCGGGAACGGGGATTTTCATGCCGATGGAAAGAAAGAAGAGCGTAAGAAAAAAGTCGCGCAGGGGAAGCACCTTCGCGGTCACGTGGACGCTGTAGGGGAAGGAGGAAATCGCCACTCCGGCGATCAGCGCCCCCATCTCCATGGACAGACCGATCCATGAGCCCATCCCCGCCATCAAGGCACACCAGGAGATGGACAAGGCCACCACCATCTCCGGCGTCTTCGCGATCTGCTCGAATATCCAGCGGAGGAGGTATTTGCTCAGGAGGTAACCGATGGCCAGGAGCACCAGGCTCTTGCTCAAGGCCATGACGACCAGCAGG
>Ga0302249_1000240_pt1 | contig 52436 bp, 44 predicted proteins | sample AAG_UR_Val_MG_FD_193531 | JGI IMG/M metagenome (GOLD analysis project Ga0302249, IMG submission 193531) | Enriched activated sludge microbial communities from anaerobic digester in WTTP, New Holstein, Wisconsin, United States - AAG_UR_Val | ecosystem: Engineered > Bioreactor > Anaerobic >... | reverse complement strand
TGCATCGAGGCGGTGAAGAGCCTGGCTTCCGTCCAGGAGATCTGCGACGTCTATCGGGAAGTTTACGGTGAATACCGTGATCCGGGATTGTACTAAGAGAACGACTTGAGGAGGGATAATCGCTATGGCAGATAAGAAGATTCGTGTAATGGTAGCCAAACCGGGTCTGGACGGTCACGATCGCGGCGCCAGGGTCCTGGCCCGCTGTTTCCGTGACGCCGGCTTCGAGGTCATCTATACCGGCGCCTCCCAGACGCCGGAACAGATTGTGGCAACGGCCCTGGAAAAGGATGTTGACCTGGTAGGCCTGAGCAGCCTCTCGGGGGCGCATCGCCACTTTTTCCCCGCCGTGAAAAAGCTCCTTGTCGCCAAAGGGGCCGCCGGGACCACCGTCATCGGCGGGGGCATCATCCCGGAGCAGGATTTACAACTGCTCTATGATGCCGGGATTGCGGTGATATTTACCCCGGGCGCCACCCTGGCGAGTATCGTCGCGTGGGTCCGGGACCACGTCCCGTCCCGGCAGCGGCAGGAAAGCGAAGCTTAATGTTCACAAAGCGAAGCTTAATGTTCACAAAGCGAAGCTTAATGTTCACAAAGCGAAGCTTAATGTTCACAAAGCGAGAGCTTTGCATAACTGTGGAAAAATGGTTCGCAAGCGGCGAATCAAATGTTTTTCGCCGTTGCGTGATGGAACTTAACGCTTGGTAATGAAGAAGGTTTATACGTTACCCATTCAGAGGCGAAAAAGATTTCTGAGCCGCGGCGAAGCCATTTTTCAAAGGTCTCAAAGCGAAGAATAATGGGCCTCTGAATCGTCCGCTTACCGGCGATCCCCGACCGGGCAGCTTGCCAGGCAGTTGAAGCAGTTGTACTGGAAGCCGATGAACGAGGCCTGGTAGAGCTTCAGGAACTGGGGATCAATGAGAAGCTTTTTCTGTTCTTCCGGCGTTGCCCTGGTGAACTTCATGATAAAGCCGATAGCGTTACCGATGCCCCAGGGCTGGGAGATCCGCAGGCACTTCATGACGGCAAGCCGCCGCATCCGCCGACGGAACTTCAACCCGTTTTGGCTTGGGTCCGGCAGATCGTCTCCGTGGCATTTTTTAGGCGCACCGCCACCATTTTTATCATTTTCTGAAAATCCGCCGACAGCTTGTTGAACTCCTGATCGAAGAAATTGCGGTCGATGATGCCGATGACCGTGCGGCCTACGGCCCGGGCGCTGGCGGTCCGGGGAATCTTGGCGATATAGGCCAGTTCCCCCAAGATTTCCCCCTCCGGAAGGACCCCGACCACAACCTTCTGGCCGTCCACGGTTTTATAGATCTCCACCGCTCCCTCATCGATGAGGTAGATCCAGTCTCCATAAGTTCCTTCCTTGAAGATCTCCTGACCATCCTCGTAAGTTTCGTAAGATGCCACCTGAAACATATCGCGATCCCTCCTTTTCAAGCGCCGAACTCCCCCATCGGCCAGTAATTTCACCCCTAAATGCTCATTTTAAGCATTATCCTTCGCATTGTGAACAGTATGCTTCGCATTCACGCCATCCCCGGTCCGGGACCCGGTGACGCGGCAAGGCTACGACTATCGTTATGGATTCTATCATAAATTCGATCTCAATAGAAGGCATTTTGAGGGCACACTTTTCCGTTGACAGTTCGACGGGCTTGGGGCATAAGCCGACCCGCCGTGGACACCACGTCGCCGTCGTCACCCCTGAAATGATCCAGGCCCATGTCGCGGCGCGGATCATTCGCTGGTTGAAAGCCCGGCAATTTATGGTATGATGGATCGATGATAGCAACCACCGCCATAATCCCCCATGAACGCCAGCGGAACAAATACCGCTGCCTGTCCTGCGGCGCCACCGAAAATATGGGCCGGCGCCGCTACTGCTCCGTGGAATGCCGGCAGAAGCTGCGCCTGCGGCTCGATGCCCGGACCGGTCTCGTCGAGGCTCTGAACACCCGTTGCGCCACCTTCTCTTTTTCCGAAAGTCTGATCATGATGGATATCCTCCCTTACGGAACTTCCGAAATTTTCAGCTTTCTTTATCCCCGCACCCCCGGCAGCAAGCCCGGCGAAGACTTCAGCCGCATGGCCGACATTTTGGGGGAACAATGGTGGGCGGAAAAAAGGCGTACCAACAAGCGTTCCCTCGCCTCACAGCATGTCTTGGCACAGGCGGTGCGAAACTATAAGCCCATCACGTCGGTCAAGCCGATAATCACCACCTTTTCCTCCGTCAAGAAAACCTCGCTCCTCATCCTGAACCTCGCCCGGACCGACCTGTTCTCACCGTCGCTGCAGCGGCTCATCAAGACCTCGTTCCGCCGGCAGGCCAAACTCCATCATCCTGACGTCGGCGGCGATGCCGAGATCTTCCGCAAACTCCATCATGCCTACGAGGATATGATCGCCTGGGCAAACCACCCAACCTTCGTCCGGCGGCGTGGATTCCCCGACAAGTGGTTCTACGACGGCGACAAGAAGAAGTGGGTCCAACCGCTGCCGGGGTAAGGACCGGCGCGGCCGGCAAGAACCGGCAGACAGGCAATACCCCCCTGCCCTTTCAAGGGCCGGGGATGGGTTTAAGCCCCATCAGCAGCCATTAGCCCTCCCCCTTGAAGGGGAAGAAGAAAAACCCTTTTGGGACGGAAGAAATTCACTTCTTACGATTAAGAAATCTACTTCTTACGAGGCCGGCAACAGCGATGATTATTAATGAGGGAAGCCAAAACGTCCCGTCCCGTCCCGCCTTCTGGAACAACAGCAAGCGCTACTACGACCTGAAGAGCTACTGGCGGAACCGCTTCGGATGCAAGGTGTACAAGCTCCCCATCGACGCCGGCTTCACCTGCCCCAACCGGGACGGCCGCATCGCCGTGGGGGGGTGCACCTATTGCGACGGCCGCGGCTCCAAGCTCCGCCAGGCAGGCTCCCTGCCCTCGATCACCGCACAGATCGAAAAGGGCAAGGCCTATTACACCGTGCACCGCCGGGCCGGAAAATTCATCGCCTATTTCCAGACCTTTACCAATACCTACGGCACGCTGGAGGAGCTGAGGAGGCTTTACGACGAGGCCCTCGCCCAGCCCGATGTGATCGGTCTGTCCATCGGCACCCGTCCCGATTGCGTTCCCGATCCCGTACTCGACCTCCTAAAAGGCTATGCCAGGGAAGCCCACATCTGGCTGGAACTGGGTCTCCAGTCCATCCACGATCGGACCCTCGCCGACCTGAACCGGGGCCACGACGCCCGGACCTTCCTCGACGCCCTGGCGCGGGTCCAGGGCCGGGGGCTCCATCTTTGCGTCCATATCATCGTCGGGCTCCCCGGGGAAACCCGGGCGGACATCCTGGCGACGGCCCACGCCTTGGCCGGCCTGCCCATCCAGGGCGTCAAGATTCACTCTCTCCTGGCGCTCCGGGGCACCCCCCTGGGCCGCCGTTACGAGAACGGCGACGTGTCCCTAATGTCCAAGGAAGAATACGTCACCACCGTCTGCGACATCCTGGAAATCCTGCCGCCTGCAACGGTAATCCAGCGTCTAACCGCCGACGGGTACAAGGACATCTTCCTCGGTCCATCCTGGGCGGTGAACAAAATGGACGTCCTCAACAGCATCGACCTGGAGCTCAAGCGCCGCCGGAGCTGGCAGGGCAGCAGGCGGGATCGCCATTTATAAGAAATGAAGCGTGCCGGGCCGCGCACACGTTTACGTTTTCATGATCAATCGGCATTTCCTCCATAACCGGGAGGTATAACAATTGGTACCGGAGCTGAATCACAATATCGACCGCGGGACGATGCATTTGCACTGGCTGACGCTGAACTTCACCGGTCCGAACGCATTCCTGGAGGTGCCTTTCCGTGCCCATTACGTCCTCCATACCCTTTGGCAGGTGCGGATCGCCCTCTTTCTCGGCGCGGTAATGTATGGATTTTTCGGGGTTCTCGACGCAATAGTCTTGCCCCTGCACAAGCACATTACGTGGTCGATCCGCTATTTATTCGTCTGTCCGGCCATTCTCGCCGTCTCTGCCGCAACCTTTTACCCCCGCCTGCACAAGATTCTTCAGCCTTTGATGTCGCTTTTAATATCAGCGGGCGGCCTGGGGATCATTCTGATGATCATCGTCGCGCCGCCGCCGATAAATTATTATTACTATGCCGGTTTGATTCTCGTTTTCATGTTTGGTTATTCCTTCATATATCTTCGTTTTCTCTGGGCCTCCCTCAGCGGCTGGATCATTGTCGCCCTCTATATGCTGGTCGCCTTTCACCTCCCTTTTCCCAACCTGGAGATCGTCAGCAACGGCTTCTTTTTGGTCAGCGCCAATATCGCCGGCATGCTGGTTTCCTATACGATCGAGTATGCAAGCCGGAGAAATTATTTCCTTTTGTACCTTTTGGCCAAGGAGCAGCAAAAAATCAGGGAAATAAATGAACTTCTGGAGCTGCGGGTGATGGAACGCACGGCGGAGCTGCGGGAAATCAATTGCCAATTGAGCCGGGAGATCGCCGAGCGCCACCAAGCGGAGCAGGAACGCAACCAATTGGAATCACAATTGAAACAAGCAGAAAAACTGGAAGCCATAGGAAAACTGGCCGCCGGCGTCGCCCATGACTTGAATAACGTCCTCAGCGGCATCGTAACCTATCCGGATTTTCTACTGATCAATATCGACGAAAAGGACCGTCTGTACAAACCCATGAAGACCATCCAGCAGTCCGGCCTGAAGGCCGCGGCCATTGTTCAGGATCTCTTGAGTCTGACCCGTCAGGGCATCGCGGAGAAGACCGTCGCCAATCTAAACGATATCGTGGAAGATTACATAAATTCTCCGGAATATGGAGATGCCTTGCGCCATCATCCCCACGTCGAGGCAAGGATCGACTTACAGGAGAATTTGCTGAATGTTTACGGCGCCTCCCTCAATATATCCAAGGCCCTCATGAACGTCTTCAACAACGCCCTCGAAGCGATCAACAAGCATGGCCGGGTCGAAATTGCCACCAGGAACGTTTATCTCGATCGGCATGTCGATGCCTATGAACGGATAGCTCAGGGCGAATATGCCGTCCTGAGCATAACCGACACCGGCGTAGGGATAAGTGAAGATGATCAGCGAAGGATCTTTGAACCGTTCTTCACCAGGAAGAAGCTTGGCCGGAGCGGTACCGGCTTGGGTATGACCCTGGTATGGTCAACGGTCAAGGATCATGACGGATACATAGATATGACCAGTTCGGAAGGGGAGGGGACAGCCCTGCACATCTATTTTCCCGCGACCCGTCAAGGCAAAAACTCCGTACCCGCGGGCACGCCCTCATCTCTGGAGGATTATCGCGGCAGAGAAAAGGTTCTGGTCGTCGATGATATCGAGGAGCAACGGACCATAGCTGCATCCATGCTCGGCATGCTCGGATATTCCGTCCACACCGTTGACGGCGGTGAGGCGGCGCTTGCCTACCTGAAGGAGGAAACGGCGGACATTGTCGTCCTGGACATGATTATGGAACCGGGGATAGACGGATTGGAGACATACCAGCGGATGCTGGCCATCAATCCCTCTCAAAAGGCCGTAATCGCCAGCGGTTTTTCCGCTTCCGAGCGAGTGCGAAAGGCGCAGGAACTCGGAGCGGGATCTTTCATCCGCAAGCCTTACGTACTTCAGGAAATCGCGGCGGCGATCAGAAAAGAGCTGGATCGAGAACCAAACCGGTCTGGGTCGTAGAGGTAATTTCCGATTTGAAGCTGCCGTGCGCCAATATTTGACGGTTTCTCTGAACGATCTCCCCGGTATTATCCATCTTCGATCAGGAAAGGACTCCTTGAGCCTCATTTCCCCAAGCGTCCGCATCACCCCTTATATTATGGATGATCCACAGCTACTTCAGCCAGTCCGGCAGTTGCTTCAGATCCTTGCCCTTGAAGTTGCATACCATCCCGCAGGTCCGGCACGGACTCTTGGCCGCCGGCAGCGGAGGTTCGCCTTTGATCTTCTGCTCGATGAACTTCAGGCACTTGTTGACCTTGGCATCCGGCCCTTCCACTGCCAGGGTCACGCAGCCTTCCGCGCCGCCCCAGCCACCGGAGGCGAAGTGGACGGCATAGACGCCGAAGAGGGTCTCAAGGGCATCCAGTTCCGTGAAGACCCGGCCATCGGCGACGCAGGCCATCCCGACGCTTGCGCCGATCGTCTTTCCGAAACCCAGCGTGCCGCCGAACTGCGCCGCCGCTTCCACGGAGGGGATCATCTTTTCCAACCCGACGGGGTAGATGATCGCCAGCCCCCGGGCCTTCATGGCCATGTAAAACTGCCCCATCGTCCCCCCGGTGGGACTGGCCATACAGACGCCCACATTGCCGTCCCCGTCCAGGGCATTGCCTCCCTTCAAGAGAATGTCGCCGGGTCCGAGCTTGTCCAGGACCGCTCCCGGCTCCATCTCCAGGACCTCGCCTTTATGGAAGGTTACCGGTTTGGTTCGCTCCTCGGGACCTAAGACGCACAGCACCCCCTTGATGACCTGACCCGCCGTATATCCCTCTTTCTTGATCCTTTTCCCCAGTAATTCCTCGAGGATATAGGCGTTCGTGGAACCTCTGCCGACAAGGAGGTAGCCGTTCTGCCTGGCGTTCTGAATCTCCGGAAGGGCCGCCACGCCTTTTCCGATCAGCCGCTTGGATTCCGCCGGGGTCAAGGTAAACATTGCCTCCATAGCTTAATCTCCTTTCTCTTTTTGGGACGTCTTGATCGATGACCGGACAAACCGGTTATGATCTAACCTATTCAGCCGTCTTTGGCAAATACAATCTGAACACCCCGGATGACGCCGGCAACGAGAAATGTCCCGGATGAGGAAATCAGCAGCGGCATCCGGGACGGCGGTTTGTCTTGACACGTCTCACCGCCATGTTTATATTTCACCATAGTCAAGCAAACGGAAAAGAAAGGTGAGAAGAAATGAAAAGGATCCTGCTGTTTGTCACAACGAACATCGCCATCATCCTGATCCTGAGCATCGTCCTGAACCTTCTCGGCGTGGACGGTATCCTCGACGGGAGAGGCGGTCTCAACTTGACCAGCCTGCTTATCTTCGCTTCCGTTTTCGGTTTCGGCGGTTCCTTCATCTCCCTGGCCATGTCCAAGTGGTCGGCGAAAAAGCTCACCGGCGCCCAGGTTATCGAATCGCCCCGAAACGAAATGGAGGCCTGGCTGCTCAACACGGTCAAAAGACAGGCCGCGGCCGCCGGCATCGGCATGCCGGAAGTGGCGATTTACGACGCCCCGGACGCCAACGCCTTTGCCACGGGCATGAACAAAAATTCCGCCCTGGTGGCGGTGAGCACCGGCCTGTTGCGCATCATGCCCCGGGGGGAAGTGGAAGCGGTCCTGGGTCACGAGATCAGCCATGTGGCCAACGGTGACATGGTGACCCTGGCGCTGATCCAGGGTGTCGTCAATACCTTCGTCATCTTCATCTCCCGGGTGGTTGGTTATTTTGTCGATCGCGTCGTATTCAAATCGGAAGATGAAGGGCCCGGTCCGGCCTATTTGATCACCACCATTATCGCCCAGTTGGTCTTCGGCGTCCTGGCAAGCATTATCGTAATGTGGTTCAGCCGCCAGCGGGAATTCCGGGCCGATGCCGGCAGTGCCGCCCTCGAGGGACGGGGGAAGATGATCGCCGCCCTCCGCAGCCTCCAGAAGACCGCCGAGCAACCTCATCTGCCCAGTCAGATGGCGGCGTTCGGAATCGCCGGCGGAACTTCCGGCTTAATGAAACTATTCATGACCCATCCGCCCCTGGAGGAGCGCATCGCGGCCCTGGAAGCGTTGACGTAAATAACCGCTCAGGCCGACCCGAAGCGAATCTGCAGAGTCATCTGATGTTCTTCGCCCAGGGAACGGGCCAGGTTCATGAAGGTGTCGGGCAGGGGGACCTCCCGGTCCCTGATGAGGATGCCCAGGGCGTCGGCCCGGGTAAGCAGGGCGGGATTTTCCAGGCCTTCCCTGCTGTCGCAGAGAAACTGGACCCGCAGGGCATCTGAAAGAGGGCCTCGGAGTTCCGGATAATCCCCGGCAAGACCGGCCAGCTCCGTTTCGATCAGCGCCCGGTTGGCGATCCCGAAGGAGAGAAACGGCTCTTCCCGGTTCGGAGTACCAAAGAGTTCATTGATCACGGCGCCGGCAAGTTGATTGACGAATATCCGCTCCCGCCTTGGATGGCGCTCCGCCAGTCCGTCCCGCAGCGTCTTGAAGAGGACCATCTTGATTACGTGAATCCCCTCCCGCAGGAGGGGGATCAATCTGATTTCCCCGGTCATGTCGTCACATCCCGTTAATGTCGTCAATTATTGATGAACTCGTAAAAAGTCATCACTTAGACGACGAAGTAAGAAGCTCCAGGGGCAAAGCGCGCGAATCCTGAGGAATGAGAAGTCCTTGGGCGTACGCCGCCGTGACGAAGGATGAAGCGCTTTCGCCGCATATGGACTTTTTACGAGGTCGTCAAACGTTGAAGCGGAACGAAATAATATCCCCGTCTTCGACAACGTATTCCTTGCCCTCCAGGCGCAGCTTCCCCGCCGCCTTGGCGGCGGCCAGGGTCCCGCCGCAGGCGATGAAGTCGTCGTAGCTCACCACCTCCGCCTTGATGAATCCCCGCTCAAAATCCTTGTGGATTACCGCGGCGGCCCGGGGGGCCTTGGCGCCCCGGGGGATCACCCAGGCCTTTACCTCGTCCTCCCCGACGGTGAAGTAGGTGATCCGGCCCAAGAGGTGAAACGCGGCCTGAATGATGCGCATAAAAGCCGGTTCGGCCATCGCCAGCGATTCCAGAAACTCCTGCTGTTCCTCCCGGGACAGACCGGCCATTTCCGCCTCCAGTTCGCCGCAGAACCCGATGACATGATCGGTAAGCCCGGCTTCCTGACGGAAGGCCGCCGTTTCCCCAAGGCGATCCTCGGAAAGGTTGAGGACCACCAGCTCCGGCCGCAGGCTCCAGAAGGAAAAGCTGCGCAGGGCATGACGTTCCTCGTCGCTCAGCGGCAGATGACGCAGGGGGCGGCCCTGCTCCAACTGGTCGTGAAGACGGGGCAGCAGCTCCGCCTGGAGCAGTTCCACCGGCTTCAGGGCCTTCCGGGGGACCCGCTGGAGGCGATCCCGGCGGTTCTCCACCACCAGGAGGTCGGAAAGGATCAATTCATCCTCCAGGGTGCGCCACCGGGCGACCATCTCCTGTAAATCCGCGGCGGTAAATCCGTCCACCACATGGAGGAGGCCGTCGGCCCCGGCCAGAATCTGGCGGACCGCCTCCCAGGCCTTTTCTCCGTCGGCATGGACGTCGACGAAGGGCGCCCGGGCCGGCGAGACCTTGGCGGGATGAAAGATGTCCACGAGGCGGTCGAAACGCGCATCGGGTACGGCCGCCTGGCCGCGGACACATCTTTCGCCATGGATGTCCCGGCTGCGGATCCCCGTCATGATCTCGAACAGCGAACTCTTCCCGCTTTGGGGAAGCCCTAAAATACCCATTTCCATACGGCGCTACCACCTACCCGGCAAAAACCGGAATCCAGAACCCTTTAGAAATCCATGACTACCGGAGCACATCCGGCGGGACAGCGTCATCGCCAAGGAAAATCATTAGTCTGCTTCCCTTCCCTGCTGCCTTTTGCCTCTCGCAAGGCCTGCGCCCCATATCATCCCCGCCGCGCCTTTTCAAGCAAAAAATCTGTTCATCCGATTCTTGTGTGTTTTCCGCCGTAATAAAACCATTTTCTTTTTTGGTCATGGGAAGGATGACCGTAAATTCCTCGCCACCGTAACGATAGGCGGTATCAGTTTTGCGGAGGCATTTCTTGACAACCTGTCCCAGGCACATAAAAACCCGATCTCCCTCGACGTGACCGTATGCATCGTTAAAATCCTTGAAATTATCGATATCAAATAGAATCAAAGTCAGAGGATCATTATAGCGGTTGACTCGATCGATCTCGATCTGCAGTTGCTTGTTGAAATGGCGGGAATTATAAAGCTGAGCGAGGTTGTCCACCATGCTGAGTGCGCGGTATATGTTTTCACTTTCCTTCAAGGCCTCCTCTGCCATACTTTTTTTACGCTGTCGTCAATTATTGTTTATAATAGCCATGGGAAGGAATAATTTGAAAACAACATTTCATGGCAGGAGGAAGTTATGTGACGATCAAATCAGCCTTTTTTCTCAGGATTACGGCATTTTGAGAAGTCTTTCGCTTCGCCAAACCCTAACAACTCTGACCTTGCTTTCATCAAGACGATAAATAATACGGAAAGGAGGAAAGATAATCTCTCGTAGATTTGCCAGTCCAAATTCCGGAACAACACGTCCACTTTCGGGAAAAGCGCAAAGTCTTTCCACCTGAGAAACAATTTCTCTTAATAGCTTATCTCCCACCGCAGGAACCTGTTGCTCCGCATACCAGGCACGCATATCATCCAGATCATTTACCGCCGAGATGGTAAAGGTAATAGTTTTCTTACGCTTCATGGCTATTCGCTAATTCCGAAATGTTTTTTTACGTCTGATAGACTTATTTCCTTTCCTTCTTCAATATCAATCAAACCACGTACAACGCCGCGTAAGAACGCCTGATCTTCTGCTTTTGCTTCATAATCTTTTAAAGATTCCACGATGGCCACACCCCTTCCTCGGCTGGTCACAAGTACAGGTCGGTGAGTTTTCTCAACCTGATTAATGATTCTCCCAGGGTTAACCTTAAGATCACTAATCGGGATAACGTCTTCTGAATATTTGATGCCCGACTCCATAGCAACCTCCTAAACGGTCTTTTTGTAGTATGATTGATAACACCTGTTAAATGACCTGTCAAAGATTTTATCATACCTATCAAGATGTAATACCATTTGAATTCTTCCATGGCTGTTTTGAGCATCCCACAGGTCAAAAGCTCTTGGTGCGTTAAGCCAAAATTCCGCTGAATTTCCAAATGATAATCCTGCTTCCGCCGGCAATGAATCCCAAAAGCCCATTCTTTGTTTTCTCCATCTGTTATTTTATCCATTGAATATGAACCAATTATATTGTAGAAGCGCAAAAAGGATCAGACCGTTTCCACCACCGCAAATCCATTAGCAAAAGGAGATTCGCCCCATGGGGATGACTATTACCGAAAAGATCCTGGCCGGGCATGCGGGCCTCGATGAGGTTCATCCGGGAATGCTGATCAACGCCCGGGTGGACATCGCCCTCGGACACGACGTGACGGCGCCCATTGCCATCGAGGAGTTCAAGAAGGCCGGGGGGCGCAAGGTCTTTGACCGCGGCCGGGTCGTTCTTGTCGCCGATCACTTCACCCCGACCAAGGACATCAAATCTGCCCAACAGGTGAAGATCATGCGTGATTTTGCCCGGGAACACCGGCTGGGCCATTATTACGAGGGTGGCCGGGCCGGGGTGTGCCATGTCCTGCTGCCGGAACAGGGGATCGCTCTCCCCGGCGATCTGATCATCGGGGCCGACAGCCACACCTGCACCTACGGCGCTCTGGGCGCTTTTGCCACCGGCGTGGGCAGCACGGATCTGGCGGCGGTCATGCTGACGGGGGAACTCTGGTTCAAGGTTCCCGAAACGATCAAGATCGTCCTGACGGGCCGGTGCAACAAATGGGTCTCGGGAAAGGACATCATTCTCTATATCATCGGGCAGATCGGCGTGGACGGCGCCACTTACAAAGCCATGGAATTCACCGGGGAAACCGTCGGGGAGTTGACAATGGCGGACCGATTCACCATGGCCAACATGGTCATCGAGGCCGGGGCAAAAAACGGCATCTTCATCCCCGATGCCGTAACTACTGAATACGTACAGTACCGGGCGGAACGGGAATACGTCTGTTACGATTCGGACCCCGACGCCCGTTACGCCTCCATCCTGGAGATCGACGTCAGCCGGATCGAGCCCCAGGTAGCCCATCCTCATTTGCCTTCCAATGTCAAGGGGTTGAGCAGGGTCGGCTCCATCAAGATCGATCAGGTCTTCATCGGTTCCTGCACCAACGGCCGCATCGAAGATCTGCGCATTGCCGCCAAGCTGCTGCAAGGCCGGGAGGTTGCACCGTATGTGCGCCTCATCGTCATCCCCACGACTCCGGACATCTATCGCACCGCCATGTCCGAGGGGCTCTTCGACATATTCCTGGCCGCCGGGGCCGTCATCAGCCCGCCGACCTGCGGGGCCTGCCTCGGGGGACACATGGGCATCCTCGCCGACGGCGAGCGGGCCGTGGCCACCACCAACCGGAACTTTATCGGCCGCATGGGACACCCGGGTAGCGAGGTCTATCTGACCAACCCGGCCGTGGCGGCGGCCTCCGCCATCCTGGGGAGAATCGCCGGTCCCGATGAACTCAAGGGGGTGCACAAGATATGAAATTTAAAGGAAAAGTCTGGAAATTCGGCGATCATGTCAACACCGACCTGATCATCCCGGCCCGTTATATCAACAGTTCCGACCCGGATTTTCTGGCCGCCCACTGCATGGAGGACGCCGATCCGGATTTCGTGAAGAAGCTGCGTCCCGGCGACATCATCGTGGCGGGGGAAAACTTCGGCTGCGGCTCCTCCCGGGAACACGCCCCCATCGCCATCAAGGCGGCGGGGATCGCCGGCGTCGTCGCCCGGAGCTTTGCCCGGATCTTCTACCGCAGCTCCTTCAACACGGGTCTGCCGATCTTCGAGTCGGCAACGCTCTACGATGCCGTCCGGGAGGGCGACGAGATCGAGGTGGACGGAGACGCGGGCGTGATCACCATCACGGGGAAAGAACCGCGGCAGCTAAAAATCGAACCCATTCCCCCCTTCATGCAGGAGTTGATCGCCGCGGGGGGGCTGATGGCGTACCTGAAAAAGCGCCCGTGAAAGAGGAGTTTTTAAGTGAAGAAAAAGAGTAAAATAGCGGTCTTTCCCGGTGACGGCATCGGGGTGGAGGTGATCCGGGAAGCCGTAAAGATCCTGGACGCCCTGGCGGCAAAAACCGGCGCAAGTTTTGACCTTGAGTACGGACTGATCGGCGGGGCGGCGTATGACGCCTGCGGCGCCCCCTTTCCGGCGGAGAGCCTGGAGCTGGCCCTGGCCGGCGACGCCGTCCTCCTTGGGGCGGTGGGAGGGCCCAAGTGGGAGGGCCTCGATTACCGCGTCCGGCCGGAGCGGGCCCTCCTGGGCCTGCGGGAAAAACTCAGTCTTTTCGCTAATTTGCGGCCGGTGAATGTCTATGACGAACTTATCGCCGCCTCGCCCCTGAAGGCGGAGATCGTCCGGGGCATCGACATCCTCATCATCCGGGAGCTCACCGGGGATCTCTACTTCGGCCGGCCCCGGGGCGTCCGGGTGGAAAACGGGCAGCGCATCGGCGTCAACACCCTGGTTTACACGGAAGAGGAGATCCGGCGCATCGCCCGGGTGGCCTTCGCGGCGGCGCAGAGGCGGCGGAAGCGGCTCCTCTCCGTGGACAAGGCCAACGTCCTGGAAAGCACCCAGCTCTGGCGGGACGTGGTGACGGAGGTGGGGAGGGACTATCCCGACGTGGAGCTGCGCCACATGTACGTGGACAACTGCGCTATGCAACTCGTCTCCCATCCCGCCCAGTTCGACGTCATCGTGACGACCAACATGTTCGGCGACATCCTCAGCGACGAGGCGGCCATGATCACCGGTTCCATCGGCATGCTCCCCTCGGCCAGCCTGGGGGAGCGGGGGGGGATGTACGAACCCATCCACGGTTCCGCCCCGGACATCGCCGGCCGGGACATCGCCAATCCCCTGGCCACGATCCTTTCCGTGGCCATGATGCTCCGCCACTCCCTGGGCATGCCCGGAGAGGCGGAAATGGTCGAGGCGGCGGTCCGTCAGGTCCTCCGGGACGGCTATCGGACGAAGGACATTTCTCATGAAGGTGCAACCCTGGTGGGCACCGCCGCCATGGGTGACGCCGTCGTGGCCAGATTGCTCTCTTGATCGTGTCTCTTGACCCACTTTGACACGGGGGTAACTGCCGAGATCCTCATGGACAGAAAATCAGAAAAAATGAGTGCCGGAGCCGTTCCCACGGAGCAGGAACTGCTGCGGCTGGCGGCGATCGTCCAGTCATCCAACGACGCCATAATCGGGAAAGACCCCGCGGGGATCATCCAGAGCTGGAACCCGGCAGCGGAGAAAATTTATGGCTATACCGCCGCCGAAACATTGGGTAAGCACATTTCTTTAATAATTCCGCATGGCTATCAGGAAGAGGTCGTCACCATCCTGCAAAAAGTCGTCCGGGGGAAACGGGTCGATCATTACCAGACCAAGCGTCGCCGCAAGGACGGCCGTCTGATCGACGTTTCCCTCACCGTATCCCCGATTAAAGACAGCCGGGGGAAAATCATCGGCGCTTCCTCCATCGCCCAGGACATTACCGAACGGATGCGGGCGGAAGCGGCGTTGCAGGCCAGCGAAACCAGCCTCCAGGAGGCGCAGCGGATCGCCCAGATCGGGAATTGGGAATGGAACCTGCAGACGAACGAGCTTACCTGCTCCGAAGAGATGTGCCGTATCTTCGGCCTCGAACGTAATGAATCAGCGCCCAGCTATGAAAAGCTCATGCAAGTGGTCCATCCCGACGACCGGGAGCTGCTCGACCGCTCGCTCCGGGAATCCGTGCGCCAGGGGAAAGGCTTTGCTCTGGAACATCGCCTCCTGCGGTACGACCGTTCCGTCCGCATCGTTCATGAACAGGGCGAAGTATTTCGCGATGCATCGGGAAATACGATCCGGATGTTTGGTACGGTGCGCGATCTAACCGACCTTGCCCTCAGCCGCCTGGAGATGCAGAAATTGGCCATGGCGGTGGAACAGTCGTCGGACTGGATTCTCATTACGGATCGAAAGGGGCGGATCGAATATGTCAACGACGCCGTGGAAGATATGACCGGTTACCGCCGCGAGGAACTTCTGGGCCAGACGCCGCGGATCTTCAAGTCGGGCAGGCATGACGACGATTTTTACCGCTCACTCTGGGACACCATCCTATCCGGTCAACCCTACCGGGCCATCGTCACCAACAGGCGCAAAGACGGCCGCTTTTTCGATGTCTATCACAGCATCACCCCGATGAAGGATCCCTGGGGAAACGTCACCCACTTCGTCGCCACCTCCAAGGACATCACCCAGCAAAAACTGTTGGAAGAAAAGCTGAATTATCTCTCCCATTATGATGTCCTGACGGAACTGCCCAACCGGATGCTTTTCCGGGACCGACTTCATCAGGCCATCAACAGTGCCGAGCATCACCACCATCAGGTCGCCGTGATCTGCATCGATATCGACCGTTTCACCCTGATCAACGACGCCTATGGATATGAGGCCGGCGACCAGGTCCTCAGGGAGGTGGCGCGCCGTTTTTCCAAGGCGGCCAGGGACGGCGATACGGTCTCCCGTCTGAGCGCCGACGAGTTCGGGATTGTCCTGGCGGAGGTGACACATTCCGAAGACGTGGTGCAGGTTATCGACAAGTTGATGCACCGGATGGAGCAACCGATCGAGATTGCCAACACCGAAGTGACGCTGACGCTGAGCATGGGCATCTCCCTCTATCCCGGCGATGGCCTGGAAACGGAAGCCCTGCTCACCAATGCGGATATCGCCATGTCCCGGGCAAAAGGAACGGGGATGAACAACTACCAGTTTTTCATGTCCGACATGAACGTGCGGGCCTCGGAGTTCGTACTGATGGAGCGCCATCTTCGCAACGCCCTGAAAAAGGGCGAGTTTCTTTTACATTACCAGCCCTATTTCCAGGCGCAAACGGGAAAGATCGCCGGCATGGAGGCCCTGCTGCGCTGGCAGAGCGAAGATCTGGGACTGGTCATGCCGACCCGTTTTATCCCGGTCCTGGAAGATACGGGATTGATCATACCGCTGGGCCAGTGGGTCCTTCAGACCGTCTGCGGGCAGTTGCAGGCGTGGCAAAACCGGGGGCTGGCCGTTGTGCCCGTGACCTTCAATCTCTCCGCCGTGCAGTTCCGACAGAAAGACCTGGGGGATGTCATCGAAGCCACGATCCGGGAAGCGGCCATTGACCCCCGGCAGCTAACCCTGGAAATCACGGAGAGCACCTTCATGCAGGATTTGGCCTATTCGGGATTGATCCTGGAGCGTCTGAAGAAGCTGGGGATAAGGCTGGCCATCGACGATTTCGGCACCGGTTACTCCTCCCTGAGCTATCTGAAGCGCCTGCCCCTGGATCTTATCAAGATCGACATCTCCTTCGTCAGGGACATCATCACCAGCACTGACGATGCGGCCATCGTCGCCGCCATCGTCTCCCTTGCCCACAGTCTGAATCTCCACACGATCGCCGAGGGAGTGGAGACGTCGGCGCAATTGGATCTGCTCCGGCGCCTTGGCTGCGACCTCATCCAGGGTTTTCTCTTCAGCCGCCCGCGGCCGGCAGCGGATGTGGAGGTCTTGCTCCGGCAATTCGGGAATCGGGAATAAGAGGCCACAACGGCATATGGAAGCTATCGCCGACAATTTCTACATGCTCACCCTGCCCATGCCGTTTCGCCTGGGTCATGTCCATGCCTTTCTCCTGGTGCATAACGAGCGGCTTACCATGTTCGATACGGGCCTCAACACGCCGGAGACCTTGCTGCACATCGAGGAATCCCTGCACCGTATCGGCAGGGAAATCCGCGACATCGAGCGGATCCTGATCACCCACTACCACATCGACCACTGCGGCCTGGCCGGGCGGCTCCAGGACATTTCCGGGGCGTCCATCCACATGTCCGAGTGGAGCCGGCCCTTCATCATGGCGCGAAATGGCGAGGAAGCCGCCTTTATGGACCGCATCAAGGTCTTCTGCCGCCGCCACGGCCTGCCGGAAAAGGCCATCGCTTTCATCGCCGGCCTGCTGGGAACATTCAAAAAGGCCGGCAGCTCTTTCACCATCGACAGTTTTTACCGCGGCGAACAGCGGGAAGTCGTCGGGGGAAAGGAGATGCTGGTCCTGCCGACGCCGGGGCACACCCACGATCACCTTTCCTTCTTCTTCCCCCAGGAGCGCCTGCTCCTGTCCGGAGACCATGTACTGCCGGAGATCACCCCCAACCTAAGCCCCAACCTGTTCGTGGGCGATTTTCGTCCCCTCCAGAGCTTTCTCGATTCTCTGTCCCGGGTGGAGAGTTTGCCCATCGCGACGGTCTGCCCGGCCCATGGCCGGCCGTTTGCCAAACTCAAGGAAAGAATCGCCGAGATCCGGGCCCATCACCAGGTGCGGAAGAGCCTGACCCTGGCCTCGGTAAGAGGGGGGGCCAAGACCGCCTTTATGGTGTCACAGGACATCTTCGGGTCCGATCTGAACGAATTCGACCAGTTCCTCGCCCTTAACGAAACTTACGTTCATCTGGTCGAATTGCTTACGGAAGGGTTGATCCGGGAAGAAAGTGCTGAGAATCTGATCCTTTATGCTGCCTGAAACAAGGAGATTCACCCAGGGTTGAATTTGGCTGAGGGGCGAGGACTCGAACCTCAATCTTCAGGGCCAGAACCTGGCGTCCTACCATTAGACGACCCCTCAAAGACGAAAATGCCGCTTGGCAGTTGCCTTAAAACCGGATCAATAAAAAAGCAACTACCATGCCATGGCTTTAAACAGAATTTGTTTATGATATTCGACATGTTATCTTACCGGCACCGTCGCGGCAACGCGCATTTTTGTTCTTTTAATGCACAACAAGACTTTTTTGTTCTTAAAATCGCCGTGCTTCCCACCGGATAAAGGAAGCATCGGTGCTGTTCTCTTTAGTCTTTGACATGAAAAGGCATTCCCCCTATACTGATAGAGGTTGCATCAAACCCCGTAAGCGCGGCAAGGAGTACCCATGATGGATAAAAGCGGAGGCGACGCTGGGCAATGAATCCTTTCTTCTTTGATTCCATCCCCGTAACCATGCCCCTTGGGGCCATCTACCGACGGCTGGGCTATCGCCGGAATGCCACCCGGCTCGATGCGGAGCGGCAACGGGAGATAGAGCGGTATCTGGGTGAAGCACAGGAATTGATCCACCTCCAGGGGACGGCCCGGCGGCAGCCCTGCAGGATAGAGCCGCCGGCGCGGGTCGTCCTGGATGAAGCGGTGGTTTTTGAAAGCCGGAAACTGGCCCGTTTCCTCAAGGATGCCGGCGAAGTGATTGTTATGGGCTCCACGGGCGGCGCCGCCATTATGGAGGCGATCCGGGCCGATATGGCCGGCGGGGAGGGAAACGCCATTCGTGGCGTAGTGCTGGACGCGGCGGCCAGCGAGATCGTCGATGCCGCCCTCGACTGGATCATGGCTTATTTCCGCCAGATCCTCCGGCGGGAGGGAAAGACGTTGCTCACCAGCCGCTTCTCCGCCGGCTATGGAGATTTTGCCTTGGAAAACCAGCGCCTTATCCATCAGTTACTTCAGATGGAGCGGCTCCGGGTGGCCATCACGGACACCTGCCTCATGGTGCCGGAAAAGTCGGTTACCGCCCTAACGGGTGTTGTCGCCCTCCCAACGAAAGAGGTGCGAGAGATGTTTGAATAAACCGCCTTTCCGGAAGCGCCGTTCCGCCGGACCAAGGCCGCTGCGCATTGATATCCACTATTTAACTGTCTCGCAACAGCTCCTTGTATTCCTCCCCCTTATCAAGGGGAGATTAGGAGAGGGATGTACGGATTTTTTAATCATTCGGCATGATTTGGGAAAGGCGGATTTTGTGTTGTCTTTTCGCTTCACCGTGCTATAAGCATCCGCGCCGGCAGCGGCAGGATCATTAGGAGTAAAAAAATGAGCAAAAATCGCATTAAGTCTCTCCTGAAAAAAGGCATTCTCATCCTCGACGGCGCCACGGGAACGGAACTCCAGAAGCGCGGGATGCCCGGAGGCGTTTGCCCCGAGGCCTGGTGCGCCGAACACCCCCAGGTCCTCCAGGAGGTCCAGCGGGCCTACGCCGCTGCCGGGGCGGAAATAATCTACACCTGTACATTCGGGGCCAACCGCCTGAAATTAGGGGAATACGGGATCACCGACGTCCGGGGCATCAATGAAAAGATGGCCCGTCTTTCCCGCCGGGCCGTCGGACCGGGGGTGCTCATCGCCGGCGATATCGGCCCCACCGGCCGGTTTGTCGAACCTTTCGGGGACCTTCCCTTCGAGGAGGCCGTGGCGGTGTTCAAGGAACAGGTGGCCGGTTTGCTCGCCGGCGGGGTGAACCTCTTCGTCATCGAGACGATGATGGACATCCAGGAGGCCCGGGCCGCGCTGCTCGCGGTAAAGGAAACCGGCGACTATTTCACCTGCGTCACCATGACTTACGAGCCCGGCGGCCGGACCTTGAACGGCACCGATCCGGTTACGGCCCTCATTACCCTCCAGAGTCTCGGGGCCGACGCCGTGGGCTGCAACTGCTCCGCCGGGCCGGCGGAGATGCTCCCCTGGATCGCCGCCATGAAATCCTGCGCCACCGTCCCCCTGGTGGCCAAACCCAACGCCGGCCTGCCCCGTCTAATAGGCAAGACAACCCATTTCGACATGGACGCCGCGGAATTCGGCGCCTGGGCGGCGCCCTTCGCTCAGGCCGGGGTCAACCTCCTGGGCGGCTGCTGCGGAACGACGCCGGAACACATCGCGGCGATCAAGGCGGCCACGGCCGGTCAATCACCGGAACCGCCCCGGCGCCGCGCCCTGGGGGCGGTAAGTTCCGCCCGGACCCACCTCCTTCTGGACCGGTCAAAGCCGCTGTTCGTCATCGGCGAGCGGCTCAATCCCACCGGGAAGAAGCAGCTCCAGCAGGAACTCCGGGACGGGAAAATGTCCCTGGTCCGCCAAATGGCAAGAGAACAGGAAAGTCAGGGGGCCGAGCTGCTGGACGTCAATGTGGGCGTGCCCGGCATCGACGAACCCCCGGCCATGCAGGCGGTCATCAAGGCGGTAACGGCCTCTTCCACCCTGCCCCTGGTCATCGATTCGCCGAAGCTGGCGACCATCGAGGCGGCCCTGCGCCTCTACCCGGGGCGGGCCCTGATCAATTCCATCTCCGGGGAACGGGAAAAGGTGGAGAAGCTCCTGCCCCTGGCGGCAAAATACGGGGCGATGTTCATCCTCCTGCCCCTGACGGACGGGGAAATACCCGCAGCCGCCGCCGGTCGCGCCGCGATCGTGCGGCAGGTCTATAAGGAGGCCCGTCGTTACGGATACACCAAAGAGGACATCGTCGTGGACGGGCTGGTGATGACCGTGGCCGCCAATGCGGATGCCCCGGTGGAAACCCTCAAGACCGTATCCTGGGCGTCCCGGTCCTTCGGCTGCCGGACGGTCCTGGGCGTCTCCAATGTCTCTTTCGGACTGCCGGAGCGGAAGTGGCTGAACGCCGCCATGCTGGTTCTGGCCCAGGCGATGGGGCTGAACATGGCCATCGTCAATCCCGCCGGCGAGGAACTGCAGGCCGTCAAAAGAGCCGCCGACGTCCTGATGGGCAAGGATCGCCAGGCAACCCGCTACATCGCCGCCTATGCCGGATCCGCGGCCGGGACGGATGGCGCGGCGGTCCCGGCCGGGGGAGGCAAACCCGCCGCCGGGAAAGAAGCCGCACCGGCGGAACGGATCTATCAGGCCATCCTGGAAGGGAACCGGGAAGATATCGTCGCCCTCATCGCCGCTGCCCTGCCGACGCTCGCCGCGGGGGAGCTGGTGGATAAACAGATGATTCCCGCCATCATGCGGGTGGGGGAACTCTATGAAAAGCAGACGTACTTTCTTCCGCAATTGATGGCCAGCGCCGAGGCCATGAAGAAGGGGCTGGCGCATCTGGAGCCGCTGCTGCAGGCCGCGGCCGACCGCCCCGCCGGCAAGGGGAGGATCATCCTGGCGACGGTGCAGGGAGACATTCACGACATCGGCAAGAACATCGTGGCCCTGATGCTCCGCAACCACGGCTACGAGGTAATCGATCTGGGCAAGGACGTGGCTGCCGGCACGCTCCTTAAGGCAATCAAAAAACACCGCCCGCGGGTGGTGGGTCTTTCCGCCCTCATGACCACCACGATGACGGCCATGCCGGATGTCATCGCCGCCGCCCGCCGTCAGGGCCTTGCCGTGCCGTTCATACTGGGCGGGGCCGTGGTCACCGCCGCCTATGCGGAGTCCCTGGGCGCCGCCTACGCCCGGGACAGCGTCGAGGCGGTGCGGGTGATCGGCGGGCTCATCGGAGACAAAAAGGAAGCTCCTACAGACAGATAAATAATCCGCGAGCGCATCCGCTCTCCGGTCCGGGCGCCGGGAAGGCGGTTCACCGCCGGGACCTGTTCGCCCCGATGCCGACCCTCCCGCCGGGATTACGTCGATGCGCCGTAGAAACCGAAACAGGAAGGAGTCGTTTACCGCTATGACCGTTACCCAGATGAAGGACCGCCTCATCGAGATCATCATCGCCAAATCTTTTCAATACCGGGACGATCCGCCCTTCACCCTCGCCTCGGGCAAAACGAGCAATTACTACTTCAACTGCAAGCCGACCACCCTCGATCCCGAAGGGATGAACCTCATCGGGGGGCTCCTCTTTGCCATGCTTGCCGAGGCCGACGTCACGGCCGCGGGCGGCCTGACCCTGGGGGCCGACGCCTTGGCCAATGCCCTGGCGGTGATCTCCTTCCAGCAGGGGAAACCCATCAAGGCCTTCATCGTCCGCAAGGACGTGAAGGATCACGGGACCAAAAGCGCCCTGGAAGGGGACGTAAAAGCCGGCGAGCGGGTGGTCGTCCTCGACGACGTCATCACCACCGGCGGCTCGACGATCACGGCCATCGAGCGGGTCCGTGCGGCGGGACTGGTCGTCGACCGGGTCATCGCCCTGATCGACCGCGAAGAAGGGGGGAGGGAAAACATCCTGGCCTACATCCCCCGGGTGGAATCCGTGGTGACCCGCTCGGAAATCATGCGGGTTTACGAAAAAAATAGCTTGCTAAAACGGCCAGCGCTGCGGTAAAGGCACCGCCGAAACTGCATCCTAAATAGAGGAGAGATGTTCGCGAAACGCCTTCTATCCATAATCATCCCGGCAGCGCTGCTGATCCTGCTGGCAGCGGGAGAGATCCATTCCATTCCGGAACAATCCGTGGTGGTGGCCAAATACCGTTCCCCCTGTCTGGTCAACGGCGTACCCGAAGGATGGAAGCTCATGAAACACAGCGGCACCCCGAACATCAATCTGATCCGGGAAGGCGATGCCTATTATGTAAAGCTGAAGAGCGACCCCCGCTCCGGTTTCGGCATCGAGAGGCAGGTGAGGGTGGATCTCAAGGAGTATCCCTATCTGAATTGGACCTGGCGGGCCAACCGGCTTCCCCGGGGCGGCGATGTCCGCAAATCCGCCACGGATGACCAGGTGTTGCAGATCTATGTGGTCCTGCCGGCGACAGGCTTCCCGCAACAGGTCAACACGCCGATCCTTACCTATATCTGGGACAACGAAGCCCCGAAGGGACTGTCCATCCGCAGTCCCAAACCCCTGCTGAGAAAGATCCGCTATCTCGTCGTGCGCAACAAGACCGACCATCTGGGAAGCTGGTACACGGAAAAACGCAATGTTTACGAGGACTATAAACGTATTTTTAAGGACGTCCGCGGCGGGGAGCCCCTGGGGGCCACCCACGGCGTCCGGCTTTATATCAACTCGCAGAATACCAAAAGCTACGCCGAAGGCTGCATCGGGGAAATGTACTTCAGTAAAAATTGACCCTGACGGAGCCGGTTGTTTCCATTGTCTTCCCCCCACCACGATGTGGAGGTTTCGGAATTGTTTCCGGTCGCAAAGAAAAAAACCGTTCTGATCGTCTTGATAATCCTCGCCTTTGCCGTCACCGCGGCTACCGTGGGTCTCCATTTCTTCAGGCAGTTGCAGAACCTGGAGGCGTACCGGCAGACCATAGAGGCCTACGCCCGCCAGGCCCTGGGACGGGACCTTCAATATGAGTCCGCCCGTCTTTCCTTCCGCTTCGGACCGGCCCTGACCTTCACCGGTGTCAAAATAGCCGAGAAGAGCGGACCCGAACCCTTCGCATCGGCGGCGGAAATCGCCGTCCGCATCGCCGTTTTACCCTACATCCTGGAAAAGAGACTCGTGGTCCGGGAAATCCGCCTGGAAGAACCCCGGATGCGGATTGTCCGGGATCGGGAGGGAAGGTGGAACATCTCCGACCTGTTCACCGCCAACGAGGCCCCGGCGGTGGATGTGGGGGGTATAACCGCGGCCGGGGGTGAAATCACCCTCGTCGATACGACCATAAAGGAAGGCGTTCTGGTCTTCACGGCCATCGATTTATATCTGGAGCGCTGGGAACGGGGGGCGACGGTCGCGTTTTCCCTCGCCGGCACGCTGGCGGGTAAAGGCGGGGACGGCCGTCTGTCCCTGGCGGGAAAGATGCGGTTGGCGAAGAAAACTGAGGACATATTGGAAAGCTCCCTGATCAGGACAAAGTTGCAGGCGGAACGACTCGATCTGGCCGGTCCCTGGCCGTGGTATCGCCGTTGGACACCCTTCGAGAAACTCGGCGGCCTCCTGACCGCCGAACTCGTCCTTACCGGCCCGGGGCAGGATTTCACCGCTTCCGGGTCCCTGGAAATAACCGGTCCGGAGCTGGCCTATCCACCCGTTTTTCCCGAAACGCTCAAGGCGGCCAGGCTGCGCCTGACCTGCGATCTGCACCGAACGCCCGGCGCGGTGGTCCTCAGCCGGGCGGAAGCCGCCCTGGACGACCTGAAGCTGCAGGGCAAAATGACTCTCAAAGATCTCCTCTCTCCGGATCCTTTTGTGGAGGCAACGGCCTCCTTGGCAGACTTCGATCTGGAAAGGCACGGAAATTTGATCCCTTACGGAATCATTCCCGCCTCCACCGGGGACTTCATCCGCAAATATGTCCGGGCGGGGGTATTTCATGTGGAGACGGGCGCCCTCAAGGGACGACTGAGCGAGCTGAAGACATGGGGCGCCTTTAACCGGGCAAGCGTCCTTCTCGTCAGAGCGAAGGTAACGAAGGGCCGCCTCGATTTCGGGGGGCAGACGCCCGCTTTCCAAGGGATCACCGGAGAGTTGACCCTGACGGAACGGGAGTTCTCCCTTCAGGGCATGGAAGGAAATTTCGGCACCGCTCCCTTTAACCTCACCGGAAAGATCGAGAATTACGCCCTGCCCGCGCCGGCAACCTATCCCTTCACCGCCTCCATCCGGCCCACAACCAAGGAACTGGCCTGGATTTTCGGGAACGAGGCGCTGGGAACATCTTCCTTTGCCGGCCATACTACGCTGAACTTCACCGGCCGGGGACCGGCGGCGGCTTATGAAGTGCGCGGGGAGTGGGATCTGGGGCCGGCCTCATACCGCTACGGGGAGTGGTTCGCCAAACCGGCCGGACGGACCAACTCGGCCCATTTCATGATAAAAATCGATGGCCAGGGAATGGACATCGCCCCTTGCCGTTTTTCTCTCCCTCCTCTCGAGATCGAGGCGGCGGCCTTTTATCCCTTTGCCGCCTCCGCCCGGAGCACCCGGTTTGCCGCGCAATCCAATCGCGTGACCTTACCGGATTTGAAGATCCTGTCCCCCGTTTTGACCAGGTATGAGGCCGCCGGGTTCGCCCAGGGGAAATTTAGCTTCAATACGAAGAACGGCAAGTCGGCCGGCGGTCTTTGGCAGGGCAGTATTTCCCTGCAGCAGGCGGCGTTCAAACCGTCGGCGCGTCTCCACCGGCTTCAGGATCTCACCGGGGTCATCCAATGGGAGGGGGAGACGCTCGCCACCTCCCGCCTCACGGGGAGGTACGGCAAGACGCCCTTCACCCTCGCCGGAACGAGGAAGGAATCACCCCAGCCCGTCTATCAGGGGAACCTGGCGATCCCCGCCTTCCAGATGGATGATCTGGGGGCCGGCAAACACCTGGCCGGCGTTCCGATCCGGGATTTGCTGGCCCATGTGACCTACAAACGAGACGTGCTGAGTTTTGCCGACCTTTCCTTCCGCCTGCGGGAAGGACGTGCCGCGGCGGCGGGAGAAACTCGTTTCGCCACCGCCACTGGTCCGGCGCGTCATCATTACCGGTTTCAGTTCTACGGCATGCCCGTGGCGGATCTCTTCCGGGAAGTGGACAAAGACCGGATGATCACCGGGACCGCTTCCGGCCGGGGGGAGTTGACGGCCGGCGGCGCCAACGACGAGGAGTTGTTGAAATCATTGGCGGGGAATCTCAGTTTGCGGATCGAAAAGGGCGCCATCAATAAATTCCCGGTCCTGGCCAAGATATTTTCCCTCCTCAATGTATCCCAGATCCTCCGGCTCCGTCTCCCGGACATGACGGCGGAAGGGATGACCTTCCGGAACATCACCACCACGATGGCCATCGAAAACGGCGTGGCGAGCACCAAGGATTTCTATCTGGACAGCGACGCTATGAACATCGTGGGCATGGGAAAAACGGACCTCGTGAGGCGCACCATCGATGCCACCGTCGGCCTGCAGCCATTGCAGACCGTCGATAAGGTGGTCAGCAGGATCCCCATCGCCGGATGGATTCTCACCGACGACGACCGGCGCCTCCTCACCGTATATTTCGAGGCCAAGGGACCGCTGGACAATCCCACCGTCCAGACCATACCCCTCCGGGGTTTGTCGGAGGAGACCTTCAATATGTTCAAGCGGGTCTTGAAGCTCCCGAAAAAACTCATCACCGACACCGGCGAAGTTCTTCATTAGCGATTCCATCGGCCAGGCGCAGGCGGTTTACGGCCAGATGGGCCTGCCGTACCGGTTCGGGGATGCGATAACCACGGCAGCACCGGCGGGCGACATCCCGGGCCCGAGCGAGGCTTATCCGGTGGCCCGGGGAGATGAAGACCGGGCGCACCCGCCGCTTCGTCCGCAACACCAGGCCGATAATCCGTTCCTTGTAAAGGAGGGGCTCTTCCTCCCCCGCTTCCGGGCCGGGCTCCCGGTAGTCGCCCACCAGCCGGGACTTGGCACAACCGATCGACGGCAGGTCGAGCCACAGTCCCAGGTGGGACGCCAGTCCGAAGCCCCGGGGATGGGCTATGCCGTGGCCGTCGAACATGACCGCATCCGGAATGGTGCGCAGCTCTGCCAGGGCCTCGAGGAGGATCGGACCTTCCCGGAAACTGAGGAAACCCGGTATGTAGGGAAAAGAGGCCCGGCCGATCGCCCGGGCCTCTTCCCGGACCATCAGGCCGGGATAGGAAAGCAGAACCGCCACGGCAAAAAACAGGTCGCTGTGACGGTCATAGGAGATGTCGGCCCCGGCGATGCAGGTTATCCTATCCTCCGGCTCGGGATCGGCCAAGACAAGCTGTGTTCGGAGGTCGTTCTGAAGGGCGGCGGCGTTTTCCCGGGGAATGTCCCAGGAATGCAGCGGCCTTATCTTCAAGGCAGGAGCTCCCGGGCCCGAGCGACATCCCGCTCGATCTGGGCAATCAACGCGGCGGGTCCGCTGAACTTCACTTCCTCCCGCAATCTTTCCCAAAACATTACCTCCAGGGTCCGGCCGTAAATATCTTCATTAAAATCGAGTAGGTGCACTTCAATGGAAAGCCGCTCATCGGCGAAGGTGGGATTCAGTCCGATATTGAGGACGCTGCGGTAGGTCCGGCCGGCCAGCTTGGTAAGGGCCGCATAGACACCCCGGGCAGGCAGAAGGATCTTCTCCGGCTGGATATTGGCCGTGGGGAAGCCCAGAGAGGCCCCCCGGCGGTGACCGGCGACAACGACGCCCACCAGATTGTACGGCCGGCCCAGACAGGCCGCGGCCTTTTTTACATCGCCGGCCAGGATGGCATTGCGCACCAGGGTGCTGCTGATGATGTCTCCGTTGCTGGTGAAGGCGTTCATCACCTCGACCGCGAAGCCCAACTGCTCCCCCCGGGCGACGAGAAAGGCCTCGTTGCCCTCCTTTCCCCGGCCAAAGGTATAATCGTGGCCGATAAGGATCTTCCTGATCCTCAGTTTGTCCCAGAGGAGGCCGCAGACGAATTCCTGGGCCGTGGTTCGAGAAAATTCCAGGGAAAAAGGGATGATGAGCATCCCGTCCACCCCCTGGGCGGCAATTAGTTCGATCTTTTCCTCTATGGTTGTAATCAGATAAAAGGGACGGCGGTCGGGATGGAGGATCATCTTCGGATGGGGATCGAAGGTGATGACCGCCGCCCCGGCGCCGGCGCTGCGGGCCTGCCGGACCAGATTCTTAAACAGGTATTGATGCCCGCGGTGAACGCCGTCGAAGTTGCCGATGGTTACAAAGGAGCCTTTAAGCTCTGCCGGGATATCTTCAAGTTGTCGGATGGTTATCATAGGGCGCCACCATAACATGATTCCTTTTATTTTCAAGATCAATTTTGCTTGACAAGGAGACGACGACAAGTGTAAAAAACAGCTTCCGTAAAAATGCCGAAGTGGCGGAATTGGTAGACGCGCTAGGTTCAGGGTCTAGTGGGTGTACGCCTGTCCGGGTTCAAATCCCGGCTTCGGCACCAAATGAAATTAAGGGGTTAGCGAAATAAGCTAATCCCTTTTTTCATTTCTGTGTAACATTTGTGTAACAAATCTCGAAAATTTGCTTTCTATAGGTAAACTTGTTAACAGTAGAGACAATTGTAAAGCTCTTTATAAGGATAAAAACATGCGATCAAAGCGACGTAGTTGCCCCACGGCTCCAGAGTCGGAAGAACTGCGTATCGCAATCGTAATGTAAATGGTTCTTTCTCATTTCAAGTGGGTAAGCCGACCTTTGTATAGTCCAGTTTTCCTGTAAGCATATAGGTCATGGTTCTAAGGTTTTTAAAGGTTCTGTAGCCTCTCGCTTTTGCCTTGGCCGCCTGAACGAGGCTATTGAGTCCTTCCAGAATCCCATTATTTATCTTGCTTTTGTACCAGCGCAACACACCGGACCAATGGCGCTTTACTGTTTTGGCTGCTTCTTTGATCTCTTCAATGCGGCTATGGGTGGCCCAGAAGTACCACTTCTTCAAGGCCTTCTCAAAGCCTTCCTGTGTCGTCTCTTTGTAGATCTCTTGGAAGTTCTCTCGAATATGATAGGCTTTCACAGTTTTCAGGTTGATTTTGGGCATGGACTCAATGTTCTCCAATGCCTTAAGTTGGGATTCAGTAAGGTTCTCCCTGTTCTTCAGGAAAAGATACTTTTGTCCCCGTAGCAGCCACTGCTCTTTTGTCTCGGCTTTTCGAACGCTATCAACAGCAGCATTGATGATCTTCATGATGTGGTATTTGTCGAAGGTAATCGCGGCATTTGGCAGGTTCTCCGCAACTCCCTTAATAAAGGCAGGAGACATGTCGATGGAAACATCTGTGATGCTCTGAGGATCACCATGATGTTCCTTGAAGTCTTTGACAAAAGCAGTCATTGTCTCCGAACCCTTGCCTTCCGCTACAAAAATCGTTCGTTTCTTTGCCAAATCAACGAAGAGAGAAACATAGTCATGACCTTTTGCTTTCGACGTTTCGTCTACCCCTATCTGTTCTACGCCGGAGTAATCTTCCTGTTGACGGGCTGCCTCGGTATAGTAATGCATCATTCGCCAAAGCTTGTTATCATCAACTTCGATGATCTGAGATACCTTATTGACCGGCATCTCACGTACCAAGGTCATTGCGAAAGACCCAAAAAGAAAAGTGAAGTCCGCACCTTCCCGCGCCCAAGGCACATCTATCTGGAGTATGCCGTCATCGGGACAGTTAGTTCTCGGAACCCGCACCACCAAGTAACAGGCATATTGAAAGAAATTGAGATGCCTCCATTCCTTCTCTGTGGTGTCGTAAGCTTTCACCTCTTTCCCGCATGTAGGGCATGAAAAAACACTCCCTCTGGGAAAATCAATATATACCTTGATCTCTCCACCACATTCATGAAATTCTATCTTCTTAATCTCCCATGGTGATTCCAGTCTGAGTGCTTTGGCAAAAAGTGACTCTAAACAATCCATTTACATAACCTCAACTTTTTTATCCCCAGCTTACCTTACCCACTCAGTTTGAGAAAGAGCCATGTAAATGTTACATCTGGCTCAGCATAAAAAATGACTGAAAAAATCTTGGCAAATCATCACATTTAATGTAAAAGAATACTACAGATGGGATTGATTGATGAAACTTTATTCAGCAGGACAAATCGTTGAAAAGCTTAATGGTGTCACGACTCGGCAAATTCTTGACTTGGCGGAAAAAGGTTTAATTAAACCTGCCAGGGAAACAACGGGTCAAGGATCACCAAGACTATATGATTTCCAAAATATTTTTGAAATATGCATTTGTCTTGCGTTGCGGGCAAAGTTTCCCCGTAGTGGAAAAACACTATCAAACATTTATTTAATACTATCAATTATTAGAAAAGAAATGGAAATAGTACAAAAAAGTGAAACGGAAAAAGAATTTGATCGTCATTTTGGGAAAGGAATTAGGCCTACAATGGGCGTTGATTTTTATGAACCATATTTATTTCCCCCATCATTTGACTTATTAAGAATTGCTTATGATGATGATGATATAACAGTGCTTCCGATTTCTTTTAGCAGGCAAAGTGAATCGTTGGAATTAATTCTTTCTAAATCAAAAAAGAACAAACCAAAACACTTTTGTACATATATCTTGGAGGTTTCAGAGCTCTGGCAATATTTGATGGGACATTTTGTTGAAATAAGAGTCATAAACAAACATTTGGAAACACCCAACGTAGAATATTGAACTTTGATCAGTCATTTAAATCACAGCTTTTGGATACCATTGTTTTGAAAAAAAGATACTGGATAAAAAAATTAGTGGCCTAAACCCACCTACAATCCGGATGATCTGGCCACAGTCAAATAAAATCTCGTTCAGGATAGTTTTAGGCATTGCTAACCTGACTTATCTCTTAACCCCTCTAAGGGTTTGCTTGACAAGGCATTCCATTATATAGCTTCAACATTCTTTTCAGATTTACCGATCATTATTGATTTTTCTGATTGCGCGCTTCAAGGCTTTCGGCATCAATAATACAATTAGGGCTATATTTATAAATAATGTAATATTATAAGCGAGGTAACTGAATGGATCCATGATCTCAATTATTGTAAAAGCCAAAATCCAGGGTATCGCTATAAAATGGACAATTGCATAAAGTACCCAATTTGACTCTCTAAGAACTATCACTATAGTATTCATTCCCTTGGCATATGAAATTAAGTTTTTCACAAACCGGTAAACATAGAACATGTTTTTATCTCTAATCTGCAATTATATTTATTATAATACGTGCTCTTTTTTCAATACTTTTTTTGTCGTCTTGTTTATCGCTTCCATTTAACTCATCGTATAATGCAGAAATAATTTTTGCAAACCTGACTGTGGGGATAATTACATGTTGCTTCTCCATCTCCGACTTCACAGCATCTACTATATTTGCCAATAAAATATCATTCACTGGCCGCGTTGATTTTTCACCTAACCCTGTAGCCAACCATTCTACTGATACATCACCTGCGTTTGCCATAGCTATGATGCGAGGCCGTGTTGGTTCAGATTGTCCGGATATATATTGCGATATCACTCTCTTTGATATTTCTGCCAACGTTGACAGCTTTTCAATTCCGCCCACTTTTTGCGAAATATATCGTACTCTTTCGCTAAATGAAGTACCTTGACCGTCACTGATGTTAATGCCTTTTTTTGCCATATTATCCTGCGTGATATTTCATTTTACCATTTATATTAAAGGTAAACGCTTTACAGTGTCAAGATAATTATAGACAGATAATTATAGAAACGAGGCAGCATGTCTGAAAAAAACCTTGACAAATGCGTAATTGAATACTTATAATGCCATATAATACAATTATAATGAGCGTTATTAGTTTCTATCTGAGGCAATAACGCACTGTACTGCCCCGCAGTAAGGTGCAGGTTATGCATTAAAGTGAGAATCTAAGTAGACTTCGGAAAATATGACAGGGAGTAATTTAACCACCGATGGTCAACTGGACAGGCAAAGCTCACAAATGAACACAAAGGTCATTTGCAGGCAATCAACCAATCGGAGAAAACAGAGAATGATCAAGGTATTACAGGCATACAGGAAACAAACAAAACAGATACAACCCATTCAGGGTATTAAGAATTTTCTTTATCAATCTAAGGTGCCTCAAGAGCAGATGAGCCTATTGGCTTCTCGCCGTGGCGCCACCCATGGCAATGGTCGACCTAAGAAGACCCCTTCGTGTGGGGTGAAGAGCGCGCCTCAACCCCACACGATTGTATGCATACAGAGATCCGAGGACGGACCGGGTGATGCCTCCGATGTCCGGTGCCCTTTGGCAAGGTATTCTCTGCAGGCACAATCGAGGATTTGTGCGACGTGATCCATATAAGTAGAGTCCGGATCTGCCACAATAGACGCGCACCAAACAGACGGCAGGAGCAACTCCTGGCCTAAAGGACCCTACAAGTTATGCGGCGGAGCTGCTACCGCCGGGCAGGAAATGCCGAAAAACCGAGCATGTCATCTTAACACGCAGGCCGTAATGGCCAGAGGTAAATGATGAAACATCGATGGCCTAGATCACTTCACGCCCAGGTCGAAGCTGTATTCCATTCGATCCGGTCGATCCGTGAATCAAAGCTGGATAGCACACTGGGAATCCGGTCCTTCGGATCATGGAAAGTTTACAGATATGAGGCCCACCGCTTCGTCGAATTCATGCGGCAGAGGGGTCGCGATACCATTCTGAACGCTCAATACTTTCAGGACGACATGGTGGAGTATCTCGAAGAACGGTTGGCCAACTACGTTGAAATGAAACGGTCACGCCAGACGATGGAGACAATTCTATGTGGATTGGGAAAATTTGAGTACGCGATTAATCATTATATCGAGATTCACATGCCCGAACAGTCGAGATTGGATAACGAACGACTCCGCATGAAATTTTATTCCAAGAGCAAACGATTTCTACGAAAATCCAGTAAGATTTTTGGCAACCGTGCCTATCCGGATCCAATCCGGCTAATCAAGTCAATCACGAATGGGATATATCAACTACAGGCATCGCTGCAATTCGAGGGTGGACTCAGATCCGAGGGGGTGGGTGCTCCCAGTAATCGGCGATTGAAGAACCCACTTACGAAAGATGGACTGCGTGGCATTGACAGCGATCCGGTTACCGGATTGGCTGTCGGTGTTGTTGCTTCGATAGAAAAGGGCGGCAAGGAAACAGAGCATTACGTCTCTGTCGAAACCTACCAACGTCTCAAAGAGCACATCTCTCAGCATGGTAAACTTGAAAGTGATTATTTCCAATACGTCAAAGCAATCAACCAGGCCGCCAAGGCAACAGGTCAGTATGCACCGGGTCGCGGCAGCCATGGTTTAAAGTACAACTTTGCCCAGGAGCGCTATTTTCAGTGTATTAAATATGGGATGACTCACGAACGGGCGTTGCAGCAGACATCTCTGGAGACTTCACATTTCCGGCTGCGGGAAACGTTGGGATATACCCGAGGATGAAATGCAGGATCACCTGAACAGAATAACCGGAGTAACGGAAAAAGAGAGAAAAAGACTTTTCTCATGGATCGCTTCACTACCGGAGGAGAAAATCGTTGAGATCTTCCAAAATAGCGTGAAGAAGTCGTTCCAGCTCAAGGAGATACATCCCAATATCCCCGGAAGAGTCAACAAGTACTGTGCTTTCGTTCTGGCGTCCCGCAATGCCGGCTGGGACGCAATTAACGGAAAAGGTTACCGAGTGGCGGAAATGAGGCAGTTCGACGACTTTTCCTGCCTACGCAAGGCCAGCGCTGCAGCTTTGATAAAAAAGGGAAGGATACCGGTACTCCGCAGGAAAATTTTTGCCTACTGGGGAGAGGTCAAGGAGTTGAAAGATGAAGGTATGGGTTTCCGACCCATTACCGACTATTTGAGCAAAACACGCAAATTGAGCGTATCGGCAACATACTTAGCAAAATTATGGAAGGAGGTAGAAGCAAATGGTTAAATTTGAGTTCAAGGGAATTCAGATTGAGGCCACGGCGGAATTGGAACAGTACGACTTTCGTGACTCTGGAGGTAACTATAAAACTCATTTTAATAGGGAAGCCAACGTTAAGATTCGATTCTGGGATTTCGTCATCTTAAATGACCTCTATGAGCTGGCTGTGCTGAAGTCGAGTTTGAATTATTTTATACAGGCATACTGGAAAAGAAGCTCAAAGTTGGGGACCAGAATTAAACTGGCGACGTCGATAGAACATAAGGATAATAATTTCCTGCAGTCCCTCAACCTGATCGCGAAACAGAAGAACAATATATACTCGCTTGAAATCAGTCTGACTGAGAACGGTAACGTAATCAAGGGTATATACCTCAATGCTCGGGAGGTGATTATGATGGATATAGCCATTAGCAAAGCGATTTCTCTTCTTATGCCGCAAACATTCTATCTCAAAAAATGACCGTTCGGAATGGACAGTAAGGAAACGATTCAGCCTCTTTAGTGCTTTTGGGAAATTACCACCTTGAATCGACGTTGAAACATTTTTTGATCTATCATAGCAGACGCAAACCTCATATTGATGAGTAAAAAGAAATTTTAGAACAAAAAATAGCAGCTAACTATCCCGACGTTCGACAGCCATAGGCATATTTTGATCTTTTGATCGATATAAGTTATTGAAATCATGTGGTGCGATATAGGAAAAACTGTAAAATGCATAGGCAAACGATTTATAATTATATGCTTGACATTGTTCATAGTACATGCTATATAAATAGGCATGTACATCAGGACCATCTCCCGAAAGAACAAAGACGGATCTGCCGTGACTTACGTCCAGCTTGCACATAACATTTGGGACACCCGGAGCAGATGCGCCAAGGCTCAGGTTCTCCATACTTTTGGCAGAACCGATGAGCTGGATACGGCCGCCCTCAAAAGATTGGCTAAAAGTATCAGTCGTTTTCTGACTCCGGAAGATACCCTTTGTATGAATGCGTCTATGGGTGGCGCTGTGGCACCCTTGAATATTTTTCGCAGTGTTCCCATGGGCGGCGCCTATCTTCTGCGTGCCTTGTGGGAGCAGTTGGGAATACCCGAGGCTCTTTCTCAATGCACAAAGGATCGGTCGTTTACGTCGCCTGTGGAATGGGCGGCCTTTGCCATGGTGGCCAATCGCGCCTTGGCCCCGGATTCCAAAAGAGGTGCTGAAGAATGGATCAGAGAAGACGTGGCACTGGGAAATCCGGAACCGATAGAACTTCAGCATTTGTACCGGTCGATGGATGTTCTTTTGGAGTACCGGGAGATCATTCACAAAGAGGTCTTCTTTGCCGTAGCGGATCTTTTGAATCTGGAGGTTGATCTGATCTTTTTCGACACCACCAGCACCTACTTCGAGATGGATGAGGAGGATGAAGCGGGACTGCGGCAGTATGGCCATTCCAAAGACCATCGGCCGGACCTCCCCCAGGTTGTGATTGGCTTGGCGGTGACGAAGGAAGGCATCCCGGTCAAGTGTTGGACCATGCCGGGAAACACCTCGGATATGAAGACGGTGGAGACAGTCAAAAATGGTCTCCTTGGCTGGAAGCTGGGTCGTTGCGTTTGGGTCATGGATCGGGGAATGAGCTCGGAAGATAACCGACTGATCCTTCAGAAGGCCGGTGGTCATTATATTATCGGAGAGAAGCTCCGGGATAACCAGGATGTCCACAAGGAGGTTCTGGCCAAGCGGGGAAGGTTTACCGCCATACGGGAGAACATGGAGATCAAGGAAGTTATTGTCGGTGATGGGGAGCGCCGCCGCCGGTTTATTCTGGTTCATAATCCGGATGAAGCCAGAAAGGATAAGGCCACCCGCGAGAGGACTCTCAAAAAGATTGACGAGGCACTTAAGTCCATCAAGGAACAAAAGGGGCAATGTCACAAGAAAAACGTCTGTGCCCTTCTGTCTCACCGAACGATGGGGAGGTTCCTGAAGCAGCTGAAAACCGGTGCGATCAAGATCGACAAGGGCAAGATCAAAGCAGAGGCCCATTTGGACGGGAAGTATATCATCTCCACCAGTGACGATACCCTGACTCCTGAGGATGTGGCTTTGGGTTACAAGCAACTGATGGAAGTGGAACGGGCCTTCCGGACCCTGAAGACGACCCTGGATTTGAGACCTGTCTATCATCGTAAGGACGAACGGATTCAGGCTCATGTGTTTCTCTGTTTCCTGGCGCTCCTTTTGGTGAGGATTGCCGAGAGGAAAACCAACATGACCTGGGACAGTATTAGAACCCAAATGGAGCGCCTTCATCTGATCGATTTATTTTCAAAAGATGGAAGGGTTTTACAGACCACCGAACCGACGCCTGAACAGCTTAACATTATAAAAATGCTTAAAATATCTCCACCAAAGAGAATCCAGAGCATCAAAACAACCCCCGAAATCCATAGGCACACGCCTCAAAAGTTGGCATAACGTATGACCATAATATTACTTAACAATCTCAAGTACGTTTACCTATGACTGTCGAAGGCAGGCTATCGAAAGGAGATATGCAAATGAAACTTGATGGACTAAAACCGCTATACCGAAGCATGAAAGATCAAGAAATAGATCGTTATCGTTTTGGATATACCAATGGAAAAGCATCCTTTGATGTTTTCTTTTTTATCGATGAAAGTCCGTTTATTTTGCTCTTTGGTGTTAAGGGAGATAAATTGAGCTTTGAAATTGAAATTTTTCCAGGATTCCAGATAAATCTTCCTCTGTGTAAGGAAACATATAACAACCTTTGCATGATCCTTGGTCTAAAATACGATCCAAGCAATCGGTTCAGCCCAAAAGATTTTTTTTCACAATTCAACATATCTATACCGTCCACCGCAAACAAGACATCAGAGGCAAAACCTCATGAATTCGCAAAATATTATCCCCATCTTGAAGAGGCAAATAAAGTGTATTTTCTGGGGTGGCGAGACAATCAAACAAGAAATGAGCATGTTACAACAGAAAATCTTTTAAAGACACGGAAGTTGTTGGGTGTCAAAGTCTCGGAGATGAGTTTATCAAAAAATTTCAGCAGTTGCTGGACGGATGATCCTGCCAAGGCCAAAAAGTTTTTTCTTCCGTGATTACTGATATTTGAAAGGGAGCAAGTTATATCAATTCGATAACCAACCTTGTTCCCGCAACCGATTCCATGCAACTTCAATATGCTTATGACGGAACATGTTCCTTTTGCGGTCACTCCAAGCATGTATCTTTCCCACAGCCTCTTCTGCTGAATTTGCAGGGAAGGGATCACGGTTTGCCACCCAATGGACAGAGGAGAGCAATTCCATACCGTAGGGTGTTTCAAATCCCTCGATTAAATCGGCAACTCTAATCAATAGAGCAGCTCTACTCCCATGTTCTGCAAGAAACTTATTAGCTTCATCAATGGCATTAGGCAATAGATCAATCTCAACATCTGGTTTCTGTGTATCACCATAACCTCTTGTATAATGACCTTCGAGAACTTCGAGAACTTTATTGAGGTTAGGAGCATACGGTCCATAAATGCCCGCATCGTACTTGAGCTTGAGCGGCTCACCCGCTTCCTGAAGAAAATAGGCAAGTTTTTGCATCTCCAGAAGTGTGAGTCGATAGGCAAATTGACCATACTTTTCCATCAGTTTAATAAACAATGCACGTGCAATCGTCAGTTTGGGCTTCTTCGTATGAACTGGCATTGTCTTCGCGTCAGGTGCCCCATGCGGCTCGAAAAGCAATACTTTCACATTAGGTAGCTCATGGAATGCCTTTTCAATTATCGGCCTTACAACATGCCACGGAAGTCCTCCGAGACCGCAACCCAGTGGCGGCACGGCGATAGATTGTATGCCATGTGTCCTTACATCAGATACAAGCGCCTTGAGTCCCTCCCTAATATCCTCCAGATGAGAATTGCCCTTCCAATGCCTCTTGGTGGGGAAATTGATAATATACTTGGGGTTGATCATAGACCCGGTTTTAAATATGAACATACGTCCAGGTTTCAGTTCACCAGCGTTACATGCTTTCTTGTAGGCAACATAATTATCGGGATAAGCTTTCTTAAATTGCAATGCTATTCCCTTGCCCATAAACCCGACGCAATTTACCGTATTAACAAGGGCCTCTGCTTCATTTTTGAGGATATTGCCGTCGGTAATCACAATCATCGTAAGACCTCCTAATAATAGTACCAGCCATTCTGTACTCGTATAGGTTTGCGCAGGGTTGATGGATATGCATTCATTACTTCCTCAACTCTTTTTTTTATTGTAGCATTAATTACACCAATTTCACAGATCAAATTCCAGTCACAAAAACGATGAATCAAAAACTCCGCCTGCTTTCTCCTCTGACGATCCATGTCATTAACATTATCAGTCCAGTATCTCTGATAAACCATATCCCAATCCACTCTATTTAGGTTTGCCAAATCATCGTACCATTCAGTGAAAGCCGCTATACCATGCCCATCGGAGAAAACAAAGCCGTTACCTGAGCGTTGTATTGCTTGAACGGTCGAGACAAGATAGATAATAGGCTCCTGTCCCCCATAGTAGCCTTCTACGCGATCAGTTTTGAGTTGAAGCAACATGGGCGAAAGATAACCGAAATAAAAAGGAACGTAGTCATGAACAACACCACAAGGCCCGCAATTTAAGCAAAGCGCCTGACGTTGCCGCTGAATATCTGTGTTATGAATAGTTCGATAGTCTAAACCATCCGTCGGCTCAAAGTTAGGCGCATATAAGCCTCTTCGATGCAAGTAAATATCGAGATTGTCAATATGGATGATCCGATATATCGGTGTTGGTGATGGAATAGGCACAGGCAACCTCCAAGCGAACAAAAAAACGTTTTGACACCTTAAATATCTATGGAACTCATGACAGAATCATAAAATGCCCACTTCGGTACTCTTTCCCATACTTCTCTACATCTTTGATCAACTATTTTTTTACCTTGGCTCATTGTAGGATAGCAATCGCCAAAATTAAGCCGGGTGGTTCATATGAATCGGGTGGCAAAGCTCATGTATAATGTATCTGGACCGCCTCGCTTAAAAACTTTTGTGTCGAAGTCTGAATTTGTACCCTGTCTATCACTATTGTCAGCTCCACCACAGTTACAGCTTGTAGCTCTTAGAAAGCACCTTTCCTTCAATGGAAAATTTCAATTCGCCGTCTTTTTCGATGAACGCCACCGATTTTCCCACATACCTTCTGTATAGCTGGAATTTGCGACCCTTGTAGGTTACGCTGCCGTCATCCTCTACGAGCACGCTGTCACCAGATGGGGCGGGTGTTGGTTGACTTGCCTGAGGCTGATCTGTGCTAAACGATGTGCCTTGAACCGCGTGCTTCTTTTCAGAAAGCAATGACATCAATCCGCTCGGTTCCGGTGTCTTGCCTCCTCCAGTGGTTGCTAAAGCATTCTTGCTTTCGGCAAGTTGCCTTTGTGCCTCCTGCAGACGGCGGTTGAATCCATCTGGGTCACGAAGTATGGAAATCCACTCCCTTGCTCTCCCATCACTATTGTCATGCTCAAGAATTTGTGCGAGCAGGCTACATGCCTGACCAACAGCGTCCTTGACATCGTTCCACAGCGACTGTATTGCTTCTTGCTCGCCGGACTGGACGTCCTCCTCAAAATCTGCAACGGAAATGTCGGTTTTGAGTGATCCAGCGTATGGGGCCAGCCCCTTTGCCTTGTAGCGACGGAGCTTTTCTGGGCTTAGCGTACAGTGATAGGTCAGGAGCCAACGTTCTTTGATGAAATAAACATCGCCTTCCTTGTTCAGAAGCATGAACTCGCCCGTCTTGGGGCGTGCAAGTTTCTTGGCTAGATCAGAGGGTGAAAATTCGGCATCGGTCAGCCCCTCACGAACCTTTTCCCGATCTCTTTTCGTTTGGAGTTTGCCAACAATCCAGGTGGAGCAGTTTGAAAGCCCCTTGTAATCAATGTCGCCTGGGTTTTGCGTTGATAGGATACAGCCGACGCCAAAGGCGCGCCCCTGCTTGACCAGGATATTCAGTGCAGGCTTGCAGGTCGAGGTATAGGGATATGTGGGATAGAAGGCTGTCTTGCCACCGCCACCGCCGATTTCATCCAAAAAGAACAAGAGGCGCGGTCTATTCCCTCCCGGGGCACTGCCCTGTTTTCGCATCCAGGCATTGATCGCAAACGCTATCTGCGCAACGACGAAACTTTGGTCCTCAAAATCTGTGATGTGAGCGAGGTTGATCACGCTTAGCTGAGTTTTGCCATCAACGCGGTTGGCACCGACCAGCTTTTCGATGCTCATTTCTTCACCCCGTACCCAATTGGCGGCCGCGCCGACCAATTGTCCATTTACGGCCTGGGCCAGCTTTTGACGACGATTTTCCGGAATGTGGTCACCAATCCCAAGCACGCCTATAGTGGTAAATGGCGGTTCAAGAATCATGGAGACCAAATGCCCCAGGCCGGCCTCACCAGTCAGATCAACACCGGTGCGCCAAGCGTGCTCGATGAGGGCTGTGACGAAATCCGTTTCCCGGTCGCGTTGCCCGGTGGGTATAACCCGGCGCACCAATGCTTCTGCCATGCTGGTCACCATAACGGAGGCAGTATCGGGATCTTCACCAAACAACTCATTGATGTCCGGCGGAGGGGATGAGATGAGTGGGATGGATACCCGGCGGCCGAGTTCGCTACGTGGTGTAAAAATCTCCACTGACACATGATTGGCAAACTCACGCACATTGGCTTCGGATAGCCCCCAATCCCATAATCGTTTACGGAAGGTGTTTGCCTCTGCCAGAGCTGCCCGGCCAAGCGTAGATTTATCCTCCACCTCAACCCAGGGGGCGACGACCGGCGCTGTCAATTCGCCAAAAGCAAGCGCCAAGGAAGACAAATCGCCCTTGAGATCCACAATAATTGAGGGAACCCCTTTGAGGGCTGCTTCCTCAATGATGGCTTTACCCATTACCGTTTTACCGGAGCCTGAGCCGCCACAGATAAAGGTGTGGGTGATCAGATCAGTCAATTTATGGCGGTACAGTTCGCCCGGAATCCCATTGGGATCGAGATGTTTTCCGATGTAAAGCTCACTCATTCGTTGTCCTCCTCGTGGAGCACAAGCGTCCCTGTTTGCCATTCCCGGAATTTTTCGAGAATGAAAGGGAGGTCGTTTTCTTTAAGCGGCTCACCATTTGCCCGACGGCCAACGTAGTCTGCGCGAGCCATAAAGATATCGCCCTGAACGTCTCCTGGACGCTTCTTCTGCAGATAAACCACATTGGTCGGAATCGAGGTGCCGGTCGATGCGAAGGTTTCGCTTGGCATAGAAATCACGGCCTTAATGATGGCGTGCTCACGCATGAAGTCCCGAACCGGCTTTGCCGTTGCGTTAGATAACACCCCGTCAGGCAGAACAATGAGCAATTTCCCGCCCGGCTTGAGCACCCGGAGATAGTGCTCAATGAATAGCACCTCGCTATCCTGGCTGTTCTTGGGTCGCTTTTCCGGTGGCCTGCCCTTTGTCTTAAAGACCTTAACTTCGTGCCCGAATTGGTAATCCAGAAGGATACTTTCGGTCTTTACCGACTTGCCGAATGGCGGATTGGTCAAGACCAGGTCGATGCTGTCTGGTCCGATGCGCCGCTTCTTCTTGCCGTCTCCGAAGTCAACCTCGTACTCTACCGAAGGCTTCAAGCCGCCATATTCTTCGTTATAGAGATAGTTCTGGTGAAGCCACTGCGCGTTCTGAGCATCGACGGCGTGAACGATCATGTTCAGCTTGCCGAGACGAGCCGCTTTCTCCTCAATCTCACAAGCAAAAAATGTTTCCTGACCCAAGCGTTTCAGAAGCTGTTCTTTCTTTCTGGGTTCAACGCCATTCGATAGTGCATGCTTGTATGCGTCCTCATAGGCGGCGATCAGGAAGCCGCCGGACCCTGCGCAGGCATCTAGGAAGCGCTGGCCCTTCTCTATGTCCAGTACAGAGTCGTCTGGGTTGTCTCGCGCCAGATCCAGCATAAACGACACGATTTCTCGCGGCGTGAAAAACTGTCCAAGGTCCTTACCTTTGAAGGTATCGGACAGCATGATTTCAAAAGCCCTTCCCAAGACATCGCCCTGAGTGTCCTTCAGATTGATGCCCTCAAGACGCTCAACGACACGTTCAATAGTTGCGGCCTTACTGAGGACGCGCTCATTTTCGTCGGTGAAGACTTCGGGGTGCTGACTTTTCAAGTCATCGAAGAGGTTATTGATGAAGTTCTGGGCGGCTTTGTCGCCCATATGTTTGTTCTGCTCACAATAGGATTTGAGCTTGGCCGTGGTGAAACTGCCACTGGGCTTTGCATCTTCGTTGAGTTTGATAAAAAGGAACCGAGTGAACTCATCGAAGATCCAGTCATTTCTCTTGTTTTCGATGTCCCAAATGTCTTGCCAGCAGCCCTTCATGAGTTGCACAAAGCGAGACAGGCTGTTCTCAGTATGCAGTGTTTTCTGAGCCCACTGCTGTAGACCCTTCACAACCTCGGGCTTGAATTCGCGCACTGTATCTTCCGCTTCGCGGACATCGGGCCAGTTCGGCATCTCGTCGTGGATCTCATTCCCTTTTTCAACCAGGTAGATCCGCAGGTGTCCCGCCACCTCTATGACGCAATAGGCCGCCGGACCATTGGGCATGAGTATGCTGAGGGCCTTGTACCGGTTTGCCTCTGATTCGCTGAGCGTGGCGGAGCCTACGTGATTGAAGGCGGCATAGCAATTGCCGATGCTGGTCGATACAAGGAAGGAGGCTTTTTCATCAAGTCCTTCCACCGTCGTGACAACACCGGAACCATCACCATCGTTGATCTGGTGGCCCTTGAAGCCCAGATCCGACACCAGAAATTCTTTAAATTGATCAAGAGTTGCCATATGTTATTTCGCACCTCGTGTTACGTAGATCGCCACCGGAATGACTGTCTCCTCCGGGGTCATACCACCATGGTCGTTGCCTTGAACTTTGTAGGGATTACCGGACGAGTTCTGCTTCGCTCCGGGCCACCCATAGCTATCGTGTCCAAAGGGTATTTCCACTGCATCATGGTCGCTGGGCAATCCGTAGTCTTGAATTGGCTTTATTCGTTTCACATCTGCAGGGCCAACTGCAGTGAGTTTTGCTGTTTTGTATTCAAGACAGCGGTTGTGAATGAATGCATCCCTGCCAGGGCCGGGCTTTGTATTTATGTCGTCAATGACGTACTGGGTGTTGTACCAGGTAAACCCATGGTCGGCCGTGATCACCACAGCCGCCTTTTCTAGGGCGGCGATCCTGCGAAGGTGGGGCAGCGCGACCTCCTTCACATAGGCCAGCATGATCTCCTGGAGACTCGACATGCCCTTCTGCAGAAGCCGATCCTGGAGGTTGAACACCACCGCTTTGAATCGCCCGGGCGCATCAACAAGTTCCCGCATTTTTCGGTTCAGTGTGTCGGCGTTGGCGTCCTTCTCGTTGTAACAGAGATAGCTCTTGTCCCGATCCCACCAGGAGGAAGGCGAAAGCCCCAGGTTGTCCAGGCAACGCTCGATCAGATGGGGTTCACTGGTGCCATTGGACCAACTTCTGAATTCTGCAGGCGGTGCTCCGGCAAAGATGGCTTGCCTACAGTATTCGGTGATGCTCGGAAGATAGGTGCATGCTCGAAACTCCGGACCAAGCGATTGATAAGGACGAAACAGCTCTCGCCCCGGCATCATCAGGAATCGGTCGCGCAGCAAGGTCCAGTTGGCCACGCTCATCCCGTCGAAGACCAGCAGATATACCTGATTGATCTCGGAATCCAGCAGTAGTGGTTTGACGGCAAATTCCATGACATCGCTATTCAGCCATGGCCTGCATGTGCCAGCAGCAAAGTGACGCTCTTTCAACCATTTCTGTAGCCCTCGGCCTGGTTGCACGTAAAGGTCCGCCCAAGCGACACGGATGGCGTCACACTCTTTTTTGGCACGTTGAGTAATGCGGAAGACGTTGACCTTCTCCGGCAACTGGCTGGAACGCCGCTCGGCCTCCATGGACATGGTCGAGAGCGGCAGATACACCGAGTCCACCAGGGTCAACCAGGCTTCCCAATCCAAGCTGGCAAGGTTTTTAACTGCCGCTTCAGCCTTGCCGGTCAGCCGGTGAATGGTGACCATCGCTTCCAGCAGCGACACGTGGTCCTCGTATTGTTCGCGAGCCTGATGGCGGCGCAGAGCTTCCAGTAGCTCTTCCCATTCCGGGGCGTCCGGTGTCTCCATCGCATCGGTCAGCTTGCAGAGAGCCTTTTCAAGTGGAAGCGTATCGGCCCGCTCGCCGTTGACGACCACATCCAGCAATGCGTGCAGCGTAACCGCCAATCCCTGGGCGAGAATACCGCCATCGGCCTCCAGCACCTGGATGAGCTGGTTCAGCAGGCGCTCCGAGCCTTTACCGCCAACGCCTTTGACCACTGTCGCAAGGGACTCGGTGACGGCACTGGGGTGTTTCGGGAAGACCTCCTTCTGCAGATAGTGCAGCGCCTGTTTGCAGGGAGTATCGTCTTTGAGGGTGATGCGGCGGCCCCATTCGGCAAGCCCATGCAGGCTTTGTCCGTCCTTGAGTACGTCAACAAAAAGGTCGCCCAGTTCGCTGCCGTCGAGGAAGGTGCGCATCCGTTCCGGCGTTAGCGTCTTCCAGCCATCCAGAATGGAGGCGAGCAGGCAAATCGGGAGCACCGGCGGCGGATCACTTTCCAGCACGGCGGCTTCGACCAGGGCGAAACGAGGCCCATCGAGCCAGGTGCGAACCACGTCCAGGAACTCCTGCTCCAGCGCCCGGCGTTCGTCCGCATCGACCGAGCCCAGCACCTCGCGTACCCGTGTCAGTGCATCCTCATACCAAAGCTTGTCGAGAATCCGGTCCGGCTCCCAGCCTGCGGACAATACGCTGGGATCGTTCAGCAGCGAGGCAAGCACCACTCGCTCCAGGCTGTAAGCGCCGAGCTGCGGCAGATACGGGGCCAGATTCCAGAATGCGGGAATGGGAAGTCTGTCCAGCAAGGCCCGGGGGTTCTGCACGCCAAGCGCCTTGGCTATGTCACACCCCGTTACCGTGCGGGGCGACACGCTGGAGCGGGACTGCAAGTCAGGCAGATGATCCGGCTGAAGCTGCTGCCGCGAGATTATGATACGGGCAGGCGGATTCGGCTGCCGACGCTCGTGTTCGGTATAGCGGCGCAACCCAAACTCGTTGGCGCAGACATGCACAGGGATGGCTTGACCATCAACCCCAAGCTCGGCAGGCGCTTCAGCAAAATAGCCGCGCACATCATTGACCAGCAGATAGGGCAACTTCTGCTTTTCACGGCTGCGCCACATGCCAGCCAGGGCTTGTTCTATGGCGGTCATTGCAGCGCCTCCTTAACCAACACTATTTCAACCCGCGCCTTTTCCGCTTTTTCCTTCAGCTCTTCAAACTTCATGTCTTCCAATAGTTCAAAAATATTGCCAACCGCAAGCCTGTATGCTTGGGTAGATGATTCAATAGAAATATTGATTTTCTCCATTGCCGATTGATCCATTGATATGAGTTGCGATAGCGTATCAAGTGTTTTTTTTCTATATTCCTTATTAGTTACTGGAACAAGAATACTGAGAAGATTGTCTTCACTAAGGGTTGGATAAGTAGCTCTATTTTGCAGAGAATTCTGCTGAAAGAGAGTAAATGGAGCCTTCAGCATGATGCCCAAATATGCCGGATCTACATCCTTTCTGGGCTTAAGCACATGAAAACCGGTAGTACAAACCCAGCCATTGTGTTCTTTACCAGCGACAAAAACAACAGAACGTTCTGTTCCCGCTCTTACTGAGCTAACCAAAACATCTCCTACGCGGACCATTTTACGTGCCGCCGCAGGTAAATCATCAAAAGCGAGATGTTGTGGCGCTCTGACGGCACCAGTTATGCCGTCGATATCGCCAATCGCAATATAGTTTATTTCTGAACCAATATTTTCATTTGGATTGAATGATTCCTGCGAAATTGTGACAAGTTCAGAAAGTCGGCCAGAAGTATCCACCTCTCCTATCTGTGAAGAGAGCCTCGTATAATCTGGGTGATTGGCAGGTATATCAAGGCGCTCTGCATTCGCTGCCTTCCTCAGAAAGACCTTTTCCTTTTTGACACTGCTAAATTTATCTATGCCCAGCTCATTAGCAAAAGCCAGATCAATTTCACTACCAGACTTTCGCTTTATGGCGATGAGCATTTCTTCTGAAAGTGCTGCCGAACCATCGCGCAGCAACTTTATTGCGGTAAATCGTTCTAATATCCTCCTCTGTTCTTTTTCCTGTGGAATTATTACATCAAAATCATCAACCAAGCCCTTGTTAAGGCTGAACTGCGCAGTTCTTTGGGCTTTTTGCCCCACCTGCATTTGGCCATACAAAGTATTGAGCTGAAGACAGAGAAAATCCGGATCGAGATTGACACCATCCTTAATTCTTATGCCGATAACATTTTGATTGATGTTAGCAGGATGAGGATGGTCTCGATATACTAAGCAACGGCCAATGACCTCAAAGCTCGCTCCAATGATTGTCATCAGAATGTCCCCATTTTCTAGGGCTGATGATTTTCTTGCTTTGTGAGCCTGCTGAGTTATGTAGTCAAGGTCACTCAGATCCAAATAGTCAGAGTAAACGTTTTTGGTTTTAAGGAAGGCAACGCCATTGTCTTCATCGGAGCTGGCATCTTTTGGTGTCGCCCCAAGAAAGGTACGGCATATCTCGCCCAGCTTTTTTGTTTCAAACTGTTCCCAAAGAGTTGGGTCAGTATCAAGCATGAAGCCATACGTCCTCACATCCAGACGTTCAAGACATTCAGTCCGAAGGACGAACACTTTCGGTGTATCATTAAGTGGAAATATCTGATGTTCTTTGAATTTAACGCAAGTCGTCATTACTCCACCTTCCAAGGCTTGCCAGGCGATTTAGCAATAAAAGGGGCCAGTTCTTCCTGGAATGACTCGGCTAACTTTTTGCTGAAATCCTCTTCCCCGGATTTATAGAAGCCCAGCAATTTTGGTTTAAGGTTTTCAAGCAGGATCTCGATCTTAATCTTTTCCGCTTCCGCCTCGGCCAGGGCCTCCGCCAGGTGCCGGCGCATGGTGGCGTCTTGCAGCGCATCGAGGGCGCTTTGCTCAGCAGGGTTACTCAGCAACCCCAGCAAAGGATTTGCGGCGGGCGTGTCACTGACGTAATCCCGGAGCTCGGCTTCGCAGCCCCGCACATGATCCAGGTATTCCTTGATCCCGCGCTCGACCAACCCCAGGAAATGATCCGCCTTGAGTTCCAGTCGCCTGCCGGGTTTGTAGCCACAGACGGAACAGACCCAGCCGAGGGACAGGGCGCTCTTCACGTCATCCAGACTCTGATTGCAAACCTGCTGTACGCCGACTTGGGTCAACAGATCCGTCAGTTGGGATTCGATGAAGGCCGGGCTGAAATGAGCGCTGAGTCCTTCTACCTGTGAGAGGTTCTTTAACAACTGATAACTTGAGCTGCTGAGCACGGTATCACGGAGGGCTTTCAGGTCTTTATGCAGGCCCGCGTGTTCACTCAGGTACTGGTTGAGATAGAGTTCGTGCAGATCCTTCCATTCGGCGGTAATACGGCTCATTTCCCCAGTCGTGCCAGTGGATTTGACGTAGGTCTCGATGCTGTCGAGCAACTCCTGGCATGGCTTTTCAATGGCGGGTGGGACACCCAGTGCTTTGAGTTCGCGCAGTTTACCGGTGAGACTGGCCAGTTCGGAAATACGATCCAGAAAATCGCGTGCTTCCCGCACGCGGTGAGCAAACTCTTCGACACAGGTGTAACGATTGGCCGCCTCGATATCGTCGTCCGAGGCCAAGCCCAACATGTCACGCATGGCACCACGTACAGCGGTGTAACAGGCAACCCGGCTTTCTCTGCCATCCTCGGGAAGCGCAAATATGTCGGACCACTCAGAAATGGCATCGGGAACTGAGGCTCCGGGCCAGGTTTGCAATGACTGCTCGGCTTGGTGTAACTCGTGCTGAGCACGGGTTTCCGTATCTTTCAAGAGGTCAAGAAGGCGCTCTGCAGCTGCCGGACTGTAACTGGCGCCTTCCTTCCAGATGCCAAGGACGTGAAGCGACTCGGTGAGGTCGTGCCACAGGGTTTCGTCCGGACGTGTCCCAGGACGGAGCTCATCCAACTCCTGGAGCCAGTCAACCGGGCTGCCAATGGTCCGGTCGTCCTGGGAAACCGTTTTGCCTTGAATAGTGAAGCCGCTGATCTCCCCGGTGCTGATGAGCAGTGTGATCAGGATATCCACCCAGGTGTCAGTCAATCCCAGATCTGTAGTTTTCAGCCGTTTGCGGGTTTCCGCGATGCTGGTGGCAGGCGGGTTTGCCTTGCGGATGTTGTCCCGAATCCGCTCTTTCGCCTTTTTGAAGGCTTCCACACTGCTGGCGGCCAGTGTGACCGAGACCTCCCCAGGCAAGCTGGTGTTGAGCAGACCAAGCGGGGCAAGGTGCTTTTCAAGGTCGGCCTTGGCTGTGCCGTCCCCATCGGTCACGCGGCCTTTCCATATGGCTTCGAGGATACGTTTCCGCATCTGGTTGCTCAAGTCAGCGCTAAAGGAATAGGCCTCCCGGAAATCCGGATGGAAGTTGAAAACCTTGCCCAACGCCTTGGTGGCGACCTTTTCCAGGAGCCGCTCCAGAGAACGTTCACTCTGCGGAATGCTCTGGTAGAGGGAAAGCAGTTCTGCGGCCTCACAGAGGATCTCCCAGGCTTGATCCTTGGTGTTCCACTGGCGGATTTCGCCGTTGACAAAAGACTCGAGCAAAATCTCCGTAGCCTTGCGGACAGGCTGGGCCGATTTGGTTCCGGCGGGAAGGTCAATCCATTCTCCCAGCAATTCAAGCTTGCGACGGACGGATTGCGAAGCACCGCCCGCGTTAACCTGGGACTGATAGTCACCATAGAGTTTGACCAAAGCCATGCTGCGCTTGAGCTCATCGATATCTTGGGCTGGGAGTGTGGCCGGTAGCCATACGAGGGTTCGTCCGTTGCCATGGCGGACTGTATCCATCTCGACATCGAGCGGCGCGGCAGATGGGTAGAGCATAGTAAAGTGCAACGCCTTGGTGGCGGGCACGTCTTTAACGAAGCCGATGACCGCATGATCGTTGGTGAGCGCCGTGACGGGCTCAAGCCGATAATCCAGGGAACGGCGGGTTCGCTGCCAATCCACATCCACCTGGGTCGAGAAGCCATGCTGTGGCGGCACTGTACCGCCCAGAGGGCTGCCCGGGAAGCGGAGGAACAGTTCAAGGTGAGAGCGGTAGGCGCTCTCAAGCTGAATATCTGGTGCAAAGCCATTCTTGACCCGCTCGATTTCGACCAACAGCTCTTCGCGTTCGCCGCCGTCACCTTCGACAGAGAGGAAAAAGCTCAGATTATCCCCGCTGCCTTTCTGACGTAGAGGAGGGAATGTTTGGGCAATCTTCTCCAGGATTCTTTCTGTTTCCTGATCACTGCCGGCGGGATCACTTTCTTTGCCGGGCCAGCGCAGCAAGAGTGCGTCGTTCAGTTTGGCAACAGTGAGTTCCTCCTTGACCATAGAGAGCACAATCAGGGCCTTGATGAGGCGCTCGCTGGCCGTCTTGGCTGCCACCTGATCTTCTTTCGACCAGCGCTTATAGGGAACACGGGAAAGCACTTCATCCCTGGCTGTGCTGCAGAACCGCTCGAACATTCCGTAATACTTGGCCATCTCAGGATCGTCCTGGATGATCTTGTTGCGCAGATCCTCATAGTCGAACACGTCGTCGAGCACCGCGATCCGTTTCCAGTCGCTGGCATCCTGCAGGCGTCTTTCAATGAACTCCTGGACAAATCCCAGTGCACCACGGGATCTGCCGCCCCGGTTGGTGATGGCGGTCAAACAATATAAACCGAAAGGGTGCATCGGATAGACGTCGGCAAAGTGCTTTGCTTCATCGGTAATCGGTTCACGCTCTCGGAAGTAGCGCTTCAAAAAGACAGTGAATGTACCCCTAAAATGGGGCTGCAGATCGGTCCTGAATAAATCAGCGAGCTTATGAATGCACTTTGATTTTGCACGGAACAGCCGGTGATTGTAGATGCGATGGAACTGCGTCACTGGGATGTTGATTGACTGAAATCGACCGGATTGACCGGACAGTTTGCCCATCAGTTCCGTATCGTAATTGCGTCCGGCCTGACGGGCGATGGCTTGTATTTCTTCCTGAACCGCGCCGAATATCCAGAAGGGCTGATCTCCGGCAAGACCTGCCTCCGCCAGTTGCCCCAGAAATGCGGTGCCCCGGTTGAAATGCTCATCAGTCTGAATCAGGTGCAAGTACAATTCGTCAACAAACACAAGAACGCCTTCGTACCCGCGTTCCTTGGCGATTTCCACGAGTTTTTTGACCTTTTCGGTTACTGTGGTGCGGTCTTGAACGAGCTGAATATTCAGTGCCGAAACCGCCTGTTCAATGATCGTCTTCTGATATTCTTTGTCATATGCGCAAAGCTGGGCAATGGTGAGGCTTCTATTGTCGCGAATCCAGGTTTCAACGTCGCCGCGCGTGCCGCTGGCTGTATGCTTAAAGAAGGTGTCCAGGTAGGCATCTGTATTGGATAGCGTTGCGGTCACCGGTGGAGACAAGTGCCTTAATTGGTCCGTAACTGAGTTCCAGAAGGCTTGCTCCAGGGTCTCGTCCGGCACTTCAATTGCTGTAAAGTTGATGGTGAGGAGCTTGCGTGGCGCAAGGGCATCCATCCCCCATTCGGGCTTGCTGTCGAGAAACTGTTTGCGCAATGTCGGTTCGGTCAATATGGCGGAGAGCCATGCCATAAAGATCGTCTTCCCTGATCCGTAAAGACCTGTGATAAAAAACCCGCGCCCCTGTTTGCGGTGGATCCGATCAAGGATGATTCTGGCCGACTCTTCTACCTCGGGCAGCATGACGAAGCTTTCAAAAATCCGTGTCCGACTGGCTGAGTCATGAGTTGACTCGTTAAAGTTTTCCACCCAGCTACTGACGGGCGTGAAATCAAACATATCCTTCATAATTGGCATGTCAGGCCTCCAGCTCCACTATTGGTTGATCTCCGCGAGTCAGGGTGTACTGCCCGCATCGGCAAAGCTGACCAGCCATTCGTCCGGTCAGCACCAGCAAAATTCTTCTTTTCCCTACAGCGTCATTGTACCATGTGGTAATTGGGTCCATGCCCAGCGTAAAAACCAATTCCAGATGATCCAGAATGGTCAAGCCGTCTGGCAGCATCTGTTCGACCACGAGGTCATGCACTGCCTTCCGGAGACTGTTCCCGTAGCGCTTAAGATCCGCAGTGATGGTCATCGCGTTGAAGTCAAAAACTTCTACGAACATGGGGTCTCTGGCAAGAAGGCCGAGAATGATGTCATTCACCGCGACATAGCGAACCGACCCGAATTCGCCCTGCGACGCTATGTGATTAGCAAGCCATGTTTTCCCGGCGCCTTGCGCGCCGATCAGGCAGCAAAGAGTTCGCCCACCGACATGGCTCTGACTTATCAAGCCCGCAAGTTCTTTGAGCGCTTTGGCCTGGACTGGCGTTGTTTTTTTATCTCCAGGCATTTACGTACTCCTCCAGCGATTGGTAAATCAGTTGAACTTGATCTGTGTTTCCATGCCGGTGGTATTCACAGTGCCCCTTGGTTGCAAGTTTATTAATACCAACGATCAAGAGGCTTCTGTTGCACATGAAAATCGGAGCAATGGTGCCTTCGCTGATCACGGTCATTGTTGAAGGTGCCCTCCACGCATTTCTTAATGCGTCATGATATAGGGCATATCCGAGCACAGCTTCTGTTGGACAGTACGTTGTAACCGAGTAATTAGACTTTGAGAGCTTTAGCCTTCCAGCCTTGACCAGTATCGAGCGCACCCGATCTCGTGTGGAAAGACGCATGCGCTCGTATTTCCTTTCCAAAAGTTGGTCAAGGTGATACCTGGAGAAAACAGCCTCTCCTGTATTAAGGAAACTATCTGTAACCAAAAGAGAAAGTGTTTCAAAAAGAATTGGTGTGGTTATACACAACTGGAAAAAGACAAGGTCCTGTACCGCTTCGTCGTTTGTTCTGATCTTGCGGAACATCTGCAGGAAAGGCGTATCTTTAATGTTGTTACTCTCAATTTCCAAAAAACGGTATTTCATGTGTTGCCACAGTTTTTCTTTGTTGGATGCTGATTTTTGAGGCCAACGATGGATGCAGGAGCTCCGTACCGCTTGTACGTCTTTGCTCTCCAAGGCGGCATCAAGCAGCATGAGAGTCTCTTCCAGAAGAAATCCGTATCCAATTGTTGAAAACTGCTGATCCATTGAAATGATCCCCATCACCGATTGTTAATTTGTGAGTCCGCAAGAATTCTGGATACAGTAGAAGGATGAATATTGAAGAGCCTAGCGGCATCCGAGGCGGACCGCCTCCCAGAAGCTACCATTTCCACAATTTCTTTTCGCTGACTATCGGTGAGCTTTGGCCGGCGACCACCAATTCGGCCTTCACTGCGAGCTCTATCAAGTCCCGCTCGCGTTCGTTCCCGGATCATAGCACGTTCAAATTCTGCAAAGCTCCCGACGATCTGCATCATCATTCGGCCAGCAGGCGTGGTTGTGTCGATTGATTCCGTCAAACTCTTGAAGCCTGCACCTGTCTTATCCACCTTGTCGATTATTTGCAACAGATCCTTCAGCGATCTGCTTAGACGATCCAATTTCCAGACGATAAGGATATCGCCCCGGCGGAGTTGATCGAGCATCCGGTGTAACTGAGGTCTATCCCACCGACCACCGGAGGCGCTTTCCTCAAATATCCTCTCTGCCCCAGCTTCTCTAAGCGCTGTTATCTGGACAGTGGTATCTTGGCTTTCAGCGTTGGAGATTCTTGCATAACCAATTAGCATACAGTCATTTTTGCACAAACTAATTGCAAATTCAACAAGTTTTTCACATGGTTTATGCAAAACGAAAAGCAGCGTTATTTGGATTAACTAATTCTTTTGCGGATACGAACGTTTATGCAAAGATTTTCAAAGATAATTGTGGGAGCTCACGAAAAAGGAGAACTCATACAGAGGCTGCGTTGTCTCATTTGAACCGTTGTCGTCTAATTTATTTCTTTCACAATAACTGCTTCACGGTAATGGATTTTTTTAACCGAACATTACGGGTCGCAAGGAA